>Ga0247732_10000163_pt1 | contig 41955 bp, 34 predicted proteins | sample UWRJL163409C2_FD_180940 | JGI IMG/M metagenome (GOLD analysis project Ga0247732, IMG submission 180940) | Plant litter microbial communities from Arlington Agricultural Research Station in Wisconsin, United States - UWRJ-L163-409C-2 | ecosystem: Environmental > Terrestrial > Plant litter >...
CGTCGTCGTAGTTGACCGACTTCATCTGCTCGACCAACCACATGTAGCGGTCGTACTCCAGGTCCGACGGTCGCTGCGTCGCGTCGGTGACGATCGCGTTGTCCTCACGCGTGTACGGCGGCATCGGGCCCGGAGTCACGTTGGCGTAGGCCGCATCCCAGCGCGGCGAGTTGTCCATCCCGGACTCCCACCCGTGATAGACCGTCACCCGGCCGCGGGTGTCTGGATCACGGGCCTCGGCCAACCATCGGTGCCACCGCACCAGATCGTTCCACCGGCGGTCGAGGAAGGCCTCCGCCACGGCGCGCGTTGAGCGGCCCCTGGTGCGGGCGTTGTCGAGGATGCGCTGCACCGCGATCGCGTGCACCGGCGGCTGCGTGATGCCCGACGTCTGCCTGCCCAGTGGCGCGTTGACCGCCAGCGCCGAGGTCGCCCACCGCGCCGGGCCGGGGAAGTAGCCGTCGACCCCGTTGGCGAAGACGATGTGCGGGATCATGCCGTTCTTCCACTGCGCCGACAGCAGGGTGTCGAGCTCGACGACGGCGCGCTCGACGCTCAGCGGGGCCAGGCCGATCGACACGAAGGCCGCATCCCAGCTCCACATGTGCGGGTACAGCAGCGGCGCGGCGGTGGTCATCACGCCGAGGTCATTGCCGCGCAGCAAGTAGGCGGCGCGGGCCGAGAGCTGCGTGGGCGCGAAGTTCGAATCCGGTGGCATCGGGTCAATCATGCGACGCCGACGGCGGGCGCGCAGGTCGGTAGGGTGGCCGCGTGCGTTCTGCGATGATCACGGGTGCCTCCGGCGGGCTGGGTTCGGCCATCGCCGACGCGCTTGCCCCCACTCACACCCTGCTCCTCGCGGGCCGCCCGTCCGACCGCCTCGACGCGCTCGCCGAGCGTCTCGGCGCTCCCACCTGGCCACTCGACCTCGCCGACCCCGATTCCATCGAGTCCGCCGCCGAGGTGCTGACCGATCTGGACGTCCTGATCCACAACGCCGGCGTCGCGTATCCCGGCCGGGTCGACGAATCCAGCGCCGACCAGTGGCGCGCGACCTTCGAAGTCAACGTCGTCGGCGCCGTCGCGTTGACGCTGGCCCTGCTTCCTGCACTGCGCAGCGCGGGCGGGCAGGTCGTCTTCGTCAACTCCGGCGCCGGCATCAAGGCGTCCCCCGGCCTGGCGTCCTACTCGGCGAGCAAGTTCGCGCTGCGGTCGTTCGCCGACTCGCTGCGCGCCGACGAGCCCTCCCTGCGCGTCACCTCCGTGCATCCGGGGCGCATCGACACCGAGATGCAGCGCGACCTGATCGCCTACGAGGAGCGCGACTACGTGCCGGAGCAATTCCTCTCACCCCAGACGGTGGCCGCCGTGATCGCGCAGGCCGTCAACGCGCCTGCCGACGCGCACGTCCACGAGATCGTCGTCCGCCCCCGATGACCACCCCGTTCGAGGTACACGAGGCGTCCATCGCCGACCTCCGCGCCGCCATGGACGCGGGCACGGTGACCGCCGTCGGGCTCCTCGAGTCCTACCTGGCCCGCATCGCGGCCTTCGACGGAGAGCTCAACGCCGTCGTCGTGCCCAACCCGCACGCCCGCGCCGAGGCCGAAGCGTCCGACGCCCGCCGACGTGACGGCCACACCCACGGCCCGCTCGACGGCATCCCGTACACGATCAAGGACAGCTACCAGGCGCGCGGCTTGACCGTCGCCGCGGGCAGCCCGGCGTTCGCAAGCCTGGTGGCGCAACGCGATTCGTTCGTCGTCGAGCGCTTCCGCGGGGCGGGCGCCGTCCTCATCGGGTTGACCAACATGCCGCCGATGGCCAACGGAGGCATGCAGCGCGGCGTGTACGGCAGGGCCGAAAGCCCTTACAACGCCGGTTATCTCACCGCTCCCTTCGCCTCTGGCTCGTCCAACGGATCGGGCACCGCGACCGCGGCGTCGTTCTGCGCCTTCGGAATCGGGGAGGAGACCTGGTCCTCGGGCCGCGGGCCCGCGTCGAACAACGCCCTGTGCGCCTACACCCCGTCGCGCGGCGTCATCTCGACCCGCGGCGGCTGGCCGCTGGTGCCGACCATGGACGTCGTGGTGCCGCACACCCGGTCGATGGCCGACCTACTCGAGGTGCTCGACGTCCTCGTCGCCGAAGACCCGGATGCACGCGGCGACTTCTGGCGGCTGCAGCCGTGGGTGTCGATGCCGCGCATCGACGAGCTACGGCCGCCCTCGTACCCGGCTCTGTCGGCTAGCCCGGGCACGTTGGTCGGGAAGCGGTTTGGCGTGCCCCGGATGTACGTCAACGCCGACCCGGACGCCGGCGTCGGCGCCACCGGCATTGGCGGGCCCACCGGTCGGAAAGTCGACACCCGGCCGTCGGTGCTCGACCTGTTCGACGCGGTGCGGCGCGATCTGCTCGCCGCGGGCGCCGAGGTGGTCGACGTCGACTTCCCGGTCGTCAGCAACTACGAGGGTGACCGCGCGGGCGCCCCGACCATCGCGACCCGCGGCCTGGTCAACCCCGACTACCTGCGACGCGAAATCGTCGACCTGTGTGCCTGGGCATGGGATGACTTCCTCGCCGCCAACGGCGATCCCGCGCTCAACCGCCTCGCCGACGTCGACGGCAGCCTCGTGTTCCCGCACCCCCCTGGCGCATTGCCCGACCGGTACGACGGCTTCGACGACGACATCGCGGAGTATCCGGCGTTCATCCGCGACAACCCGGTCGACTCGTTCCTCGGCATCCCGACCATCCCCGAGGGAGTCCACGCGCTCGAGCAGACCCGGCGGGTCGACCTCGAGGAGTGGATGGACGGCCTGGGTCTGGACGCGGTGATCTTCCCGGCCGTCGCCGACGTCGGGCCGACCGACATGGACGTCAACCCGGCGTCAGCCGACATCGGGTGGCGCAACGGTGTGTGGGTGGCCAACGGCAACTTGGCGATTCGTCATCTCGGCATCCCGACGGTGACCGTGCCGATGGGCACCATGGCCGACATCGGCATGCCGGTGGGGCTCACCTTCGCCGGCCGGGCCCACGACGACGTCGCGCTGCTGCGCTACGCCGCGGCGGTGGAGGCCACCGGCTCCCGCCGCACCCCGCCGCCGCGCACTCCCCCACTCCCGCAGTGATTTCGGCGCGGTAACTGTCGCCCCGCGAACGTTTCCGCGCCGAAACCGCCGGGGAGGGCTTAGATGACGACGTTGACCATCTTGCCCGCCACCACGATGACCTTCTTCGGCGTGGCACCGGCCAGGAACGCGACGACCTTCTCGTCGGCGAGCGCGGCCGCCTCCACGGCGTCGGCGGCGGCGTCGGCGGCTACGGTGATCCGGCCCCGGACCTTCCCGTTGACCTGCACCGGGTACTCGACGGTGTCCTCCACCAGATAGGCCGGGTCGGCCGTCGGGAAGGGACCGTGAGCCAGCGGTGCGTCGTGACCCAGCCTGCGCCACAACTCCTCGGCAAGGTGCGGCGCCAACGGCGCGACCATCAACACCAGGGGCTCGATCGCGGCGCGCGCCGTGACGTCCTCCTTGGTGAGGTGGTTCGTGTACTCGATGAGCTTGGCTGCCGCGGTGTTGTTGCGAAGTGCTGCATAGTCTTCGGCGACTCCGGCGATCGTCTTGTTCAGCAGCCGCAGTGTCGCCTCGCCCAGCTTCTCGTGGTCGGCGACCCGCTCGGCACCGGTGTTCTCGTCGACCACCACGCGCCACACCCGCTGCAGGAACCGGTAGGCACCGACGACGTCCTTGGTCGCCCACGGCCGCGATGCCTCGAGAGGTCCCATCGACATCTCGTAGACGCGCAGGGTGTCGGCCCCGTACTCCTCGCAGATCTCGTCGGGCGACACCGAGTTCTTCAGGCTCTTGCCGATCTTGCCGAACTCGCGGTTGACCTCGATCTCACCGTCCGGTCCGGGCCACCAGAACTTGCCGTCGCGCTCCACGACCTCGGCCGCGGGCACGTAGGAGCCACGCGAATCGGTGTAGGCGAACGCCTGGATGTAGCCCTGGTTGACCAGTCGGCGGTACGGCTCGCGGGAGCTGACGTGGCCGAGGTCGAAGAGCACCTTGTGCCAGAACCGGGAGTACAGCAGGTGCAGTACCGCGTGCTCGACGCCACCGACGTACAGGTCGACGCCGCCAGGGTCCGACGGGCCGTGCTCGGCAGGCCGCGGGCCCATCCAGTAGGCCTCGTTCTCCTTGGCGCAGAACGTTTCCGAGTTGTACGGGTCGGCGTACCGCAGCTCGTACCAGGAGCTGCCCGCCCACTGCGGCATGACGTTGGTGTCGCGGGTGTACGGCTGAAGTCCGTCACCGAGATCCAGGTCGACGTTCACCCATTCGGTGGCCTTGCCAAGCGGCGGCGACGGTTCACTGTCGGCGTCGTCCGGGTCGAACTGCACCGGCGCGTAGTTCGGGATGTCGGGCAGTTCAACCGGCAGAGCCGATTCCGGCAGCCCGTGGGCACGACCGTCAGCGTCGTACACGATGGGAAACGGTTCGCCCCAATATCGTTGGCGGGCGAACAGCCAGTCCCGCAGCTTGTATTCGATGCGCGCGCGGCCGCTGCCGTCGGCCTCCAGGCGGGCCAGCACGGCCTCCTTGGCAGAGGCGACGCTGAGCCCGTCGAGGTAGTCGGAGTTCACCAGCACGCCGTCACCGTTGTAGGCGGCCTGGCTGACGTCTCCACCGGAGATCACCTCGAGCACCGGCAGTCCGAGCGCCGTCGCGAACTCCCAGTCCCGCTGATCGTGGCCGGGCACCGCCATGATGGCTCCGGTGCCGTAGCCGGCCAGCACGTAGTCGGCGATGAACACCGGGACCTGTTGTCCGTCAACGGGATTGATGGCATAGGCGCCGGTGAACACACCGGTCTTGGACTTGTTCTCCTGGCGCTCCAGGTCGGTCTTCGCTGCCACGGTCGCCCGGTAGGCGGCCACCGCCTCGGCGGGTGTCGCCGAACCGAACGTCCAGCGGTCGTCGGTGCCCTCGGGCCATGCCGTACCCACTAGCGCGTCGACCAGGCCGTGCTCGGGCGCCAGCACCAGATAGGTGGCGCCGAACAGCGTGTCGGGTCGGGTGGTGAACACCTCGACGTCACCGGCGTCGGTGGCGAACCGCACCTCGGCGCCGGTCGACCGACCGATCCAGTTGCGCTGCATGGCCTTGACCTTGTCCGGCCAATCCAGGTCGTCCAGATCGTCGAGCAGGCGGTCCGAATAGGCGGTGATGCGCATCATCCACTGCCGCAACCGCTTTCGGAACACCGGGAAGTTGCCACGGTCGCTGCGACCGTCAGAGGTGACCTCTTCGTTGGCCAGTACGGTGCCCAACCCAGGGCACCAGTTCACGACCGAGTCCGCGCGGTAGACCAGCCGGTACGCGTCGACGACGTCCGCCCGCTCGCCGGCCGACATCGTCGACCAGTCTCCGCCGTCGGGAACCCTGGCCCCCGATTCGAACTCCGCGATCAGTTCGCTGATGGGCCTGGCCCGGTTGGCCGCCTCGTCGAACCACGCGTTGTAGATCTGCAGGAAGATCCACTGCGTCCACTTGTAGAAGTCAATGTCGGTGGTGGAGAAGCTGCGCCGCGCGTCGTGGCCGAGCCCGAGCCGGCCCAGCTGACGACGGAAGTTGACGATGTTGGCCTCGGTGCGGGTCCGCGGATGCGTGCCCGTCTGCACCGCGTACTGCTCGGCGGGCAGGCCGAACGCGTCGAAACCCAACGCGTGCAACACGTTACGACCGGTCATCCGGAAGTAGCGGGCGTAGACGTCGGTGGCGATGTACCCGAGCGGGTGCCCGACGTGCAGGCCCTCCCCGGACGGGTAGGGGAACATGTCCTGGACGAACATCTTGTCCGCGGGCACGGGCGACCCGTCGGCGGGCGCGAGCGATCCCACCGGGTTGGGGACGTGGAACGTACCCAGCCGAGCCCACGTCTCCTGCCACGTACGTTCGATGTCGCCCGCCAGCTTCGCGTCGTAGCGGTGCTGCGGGGTGCTCGAGGCGTCCAAGCCGCCTTCCCCTTCATTCACGTGAACAGGGTAGTCAACGGCGTGCTCGGAGCCCCAATCACCGGTCTCGACCGCCGCGTTGGTATCGGTTCCGTTGCAGAGGGGTCTTCGCATGGTTGCAGCTCGTCCCAGCACTGGTTACCGGCATCGGACCCTGGATACAGTCGGCGCCTGGCCTGGGCTCACCGGGTCAGGAAACTCGTGTGATCCGGAAGGACCGACGTTTAGATGTTCGAAAATGCCCGTCGTTGGGGACTTCTGGTAGGTGGCTTCGCAGCTGGCACGGCATGCGTCCTCGGCCTCGCCGGTCCCATTGCCCAAGCCGAGCCCACCCTCCCCCTGCCCGCGGTGCCGGCACCGGCCACCGTCACGCAGACCGTCACCGTGCAGGCTGGCGCCCCCGCCGCCGCCGCCGCAGGACCCAACCAGCTGATCGCGTCACCCGCGGCCCCGGCCGCACCCGCCGTCCCGGCCGTCGTCCCCGCCACCGCGGGAACCCTCGCCGACTTCTTCAGGGAGAAGAACGTCGCGATGGAGCCGCAGAAGGCCGCCGACTTCAAGGCGCTGACCATCGTGCTGCCGATGCCAACGGGGTGGAGCCAAGTGCCCGACCCCAACGTCCCCGACGCCTTCGCCGTGATCGCCGACCGGGTCGGCGGTGACGGGCTCTACACCTCCAACGCCGCAGTGCAGGTCTACAAGCTGGTCGGCGATTTCGATCCGCGGGAGGCCATCAGCCACGGCCTGATCGACACCCAGCAGCTCCCGGCCTTCCGCGCCACCGACGGGTCCCTCGCCGAGTTCGGCGGCATGCCGTCGGCTTTGATCGAAGGCACCTACCGGCAGAACAACCTGACGCTGAACACGTCCCGCCGCCACGTCATCGCGACCTCGGGGCCCGACAGGTACCTGGTGTCGCTCGCGGTGACCACCAGCGCCCAGGTCTCGGTCGCCGCCGGGTCGGCCACCGACGCCATCGTCAACGGATACCGCGTCGGGTCACCGGACACGCCACCGCCGGCACCGGCCGCTCCTGTTGCCGTTCCCGCAGCTCCTGCGGCCCCCGCGGCGCCGGCAGTGGTCCCCGCCGCCGCCCAGCCGCTCGGGCTGCCGCGCTAGCGGTTACCTCTCCGGCCGCCACGCCTCGTATTGTGGGCCCATGCTGATCGCCGCCGTGCTGTGCCTCTGCGCCGCCGTGGCGACCGCGGCGATGGGCCTGTGGTCGGCGAGCCGACCCCACGCCACCGACCAGGTCGCCCAAGTTCTGCGGGCCGTGGTGCCGACCCAACTGGCCGCAGCGGTCATGCTGGCCGCCGGCGGCGTCGTCGCCCTCGCAGCTCCGCCCCACGCCGGAGTGCTGGCATTGGTGGTCTGTGTCGTCGGCGCGGTGGGCACCGTGGCAGCCGGGTGCTATCAGAGCGCGAAGTCCGTCGCCCTGCGCGAGGCCGCTCGGGAAGCCCAGTCGTCGGACGCCGGCTGCGCAGGCGCCTGCGCGTCGTGCACCCTGTCCTGCCACTGACCCGAGGTCAGTTGCGGCTGACGTCGATCGGATGGGTCGCCAGCAGCGACAACGGCATCGGCTGACGCCGCAGCACCCGCGACCACAGGTCGACCTTCGGCTCGACGAGGACGTCGGACGGCAACGCCGACAACACGATCCAATCGTCGCGCTCGATCTCGCCCTCCAGTTGACCGATCGTCCACCCGGAGTACCCGGCATAGATCCGCACGCCCTCGACCGCGGGGGCGATCGTGTCGGGGTCGCCGTCGAGGTCGACCATCACGATGCGGCCCTGCACGTGCCGCAGACCGGGCACGTCGGTGGGCTGCACGCCGGCGCGCAATGTCGCCAGACACAGCGCGGCGTCCCGCTTCACGGGGCCGCCGACGAACATCGTCTTCGGCTTGGAGGCGAGCTTGGTCCACTGCGGCAGGACGTTGAACACGGCCGTCTCGCTGGGGCGGTTGAGCACGACACCGAGGGTTCCGCTGTCGTTGTGCTCGACCACGTAGATCACGCTGCGACGGAACGTCGGTTCCATCAGATCGGTGTTGGCGATGAGCAGGGTTCCGGCGCGGACCCGATGCGTCGCCGGAGCGAAGTGGTCCTCCGGGTCCTCTGACTGCGCCACCCACCCATCATGTCACCAGCGTGCGCCGATGGTGGCGATCGGGCGCGGCCGTGCCGGGTTGTTTCGGGAATCGCCTCGCCAACCTTTGTAGGGTGGTTGGACGCCACTCGGCGCACCGAACATCCCACCGACATCGGACGGCAATTGACCACGCCTCACGACCGCTTCGCCCTGTGGCGGGCCGTGCGAGCGCTCACCGAGTTCCGCAGGCTGCTGGAGCTGCGTGCGGTCAGCTCGTTCGGTGACGGCCTGTTCCAGGGCGGGTTGGTCGGCGCGCTGCTGTTCGACCCGGAACGCGCCGCCAATCCGTGGGAGATCGCCGGATCCTTCGCGGCACTGTTCCTGCCCTACTCGTTGCTCGGCCCGTTCGCCGGCGCGCTGCTCGACCGGTGGGATCGACGTCGCGTGCTGATCGGCGCCAACCTCGCCCGCGTGCTGTTCATCCTCACGGTGGCGTTCCTCCTGGCGTTCCACGCGGGCGCGCCGTGGATCCTGCTCGGCGCGCTGGTCGTCAACGGCTTCACGCGGTTCGTCACCTCGGGGCTGTCCGCCGCACTGCCGCACGTCGTGCCGCGGGATCAGGTGCTCACGATGAACTCGGTCGCCACCGCCGTCAGCGCTGCGTCGCTGTTCTTCGGCGCGATCTTCATGCTGGTGCCTCGGTGGGCGTTCGGGGTGGGCGACAGCGGTTCGTCGGCTGCACTGTTCATGGCGTCGGTGCCCGTGGCGGTGGCGTGGATCCTGTCGGTGCGGTTCTCCCCCCACGTCCTTGGCCCCGACGACTCGGCGCGCGCGGTGCACGGCTCGGTGGCCTACGCCGTGGCCACCGGGTGGGGCTACGGCTTGCGGACGGCGGTCTCCGTGCCCAGCGTGGCGGGGACGCTGTCCGGCGTGGTCGCCCACCGGATGGTGTTCGGCATCAACACGCTGCTGGTCCTGGTCACCGTGCGGCACACCGGATCGGTGAACGTCGCCGGCCTCGGCGTCGCGGTTCTCTTCGCGGCCACCACCGGGATGGGGTCGTTCCTCGCCAACTTCCTCACCCCCGTCGTCGTGCGCCGGTGGAGCAGATACAAGACCGTCAACCTGGCCCTGCTGGCGGCGGCGGCGATCCAGCTCGCGGCCGTCGGCCTCGACCTCCCGATCATGATGGCGTGCGGCTTCCTGCTCGGCGCCGCCGGTCAGATGGTCAAGCTGTGCGCGGACTCGGCGATGCAACTCGACGTCGACGACGCCCTGCGCGGTCACGTGTTCACCGTCCAGGACGCGCTGTTCTGGGTGGCGTTCGTGGGGTCGATCGCGCTGTCGGCGGCGATCATTCCCGTTGACGGGCATTCCACCGCCCTGGTCGTCCTCGGCGCGGTGGTCTACCTCCTCGGGCTGGCCGCGCACGCCGCAATCCGCAGGGGCGCAACGACGTCGGACTAGGGTGACGCCATGGCCGGAGCCGAGGGCATAGTGACCGACCTGCAGGCCGAGAGCGACTCGCTCGACGACCTCGTCGCAGGGCTCGACGATTGGCAGCTCGCCACCCCCGCGCCCGGGTGGACCGTCGCCCACCAGATCGCCCATCTGTGGTGGACCGACCGCGTGTCACTGCTCGCCGTCACCGACGAACCCGCCTTCGCCGCCGTCCTGGCCGACGCCGCGACCAACCCGACCGGCTTCGTCGACGAGGGCGCCGAGCAGCTGGCGACCACCCCGCCCGCCGACATGCTCGCGGGCTGGCGTCGTACCCGCACGCTGCTGCACGACGAACTCCGCCGGGTGGCCGACGGCAGGAAGCTGCCCTGGTTCGGCCCGCCAATGAGTGCGGCGTCGATGGCAACCGCTCGGCTGATGGAGACCTGGGCGCACGGTCTCGACGTCGCCGACGCACTCGGGGTGACGAGGCCGCCGACGGCCCGCCTGCGGTCGATCGCCCACATCGGGGTGCGCACCAGGGACTTCGCGTTCACCGTGCACGGGCTGCCCGTACCGACCGAGCCGTTCCTCGTCGAATTGGCCGCGCCGGACGGGTCGACGTGGTCGTGGGGGCCCGCCGACGCCGCCCAGCGCGTCACCGGGACGGCCGAGGACTTCTGCATGCTGGTGACCCAGCGCCGCCCGCGTGCGGACCTCGACGTCGTCGCAGTCGGTGACGACGCGGCCACGTGGTTGACGATCGCGCAGGCGTTCGCGGGGCCGCCGGGAGCCGGGCGGGAGCGCTAGCTACAGCTCGCTGGCGGCGTCCGCCGCGCCGTCCCCGTCCGAGTCGGCGAGCTTCACGTCCCACCGGCCGTCCGCGTCGACGTCGACGTACGCCTCGTCACCGACCAGGACGCGATCCGCCAGACCGTCCCTGTCCACGTCGAGCACCCTGTCGTCGACCTGGCCGTCGCCGTCGAAATCGACCAGCGGGCCGCCCGTGAGCTCGACGCCGTCGAGCCCCAGCCAGCGGATTTGCCCACCGATCGCCCACGTGCCAGAACCGTCGTCGGTGAACGACGCCTCCGGGTGGCCGTCGTCGTCGAGGTCTAGCAGCAGGTGGTCGGCCGTTCCGTCCCCGTCGGAGTCGGTCAACGCGTCGTCGAGGCGGCCGTCCCCGTCGAAGTCCAGGCCGATCGCGTCGAAGATTCCGTCGTCGTCGGCGTCGACGGTCAATTCGGCCGACCAGATCGTCGCCGACCCGTCACCGTCCCCAAGGCAGTAGTCCATCGTGCCAATCCCCCCGTCGCTTCGCTCGCGCCTAGGAACTTGGACGCGCCACTACTGCTGCGCGTTCCACCACTTCTGAAGTTCGTCGACCGCCTCGTCGTGCTCGAGCGGCCCACGGTCCATCCGCAGCTCCTTGAGGTACTTCCACGCCTTGCCCACCTGCGGTCCCGCGGGAATGTCGAGGATGCGCATGATCTCGTTGCCGTCGAGATCGGGCCGGACCCGCTGCAGGTCCTCCTTCGCCGCCAGCTCGGTGATGCGGTTCACCAGGTCGTCGTAGCTGGCCTGAAGCCGCGCGGCGCGGCGCTTGTTCCGGGTCGTGCAGTCGGCCCGCACGAGCTTGTGCAACCGCTCGAGCAGTGGCCCGGCGTCGGTGACGTAGCGGCGGACCGCGGAGTCGGTCCACTTGCCGTCGCCGTAACCGTGGAACCGCAGGTGCAGGTACACCAGCTGCGACACGTCGTCGACCATCTGCTTGGAGTACTTCAACGCCCGCATGCGCTTGCGGGTCATCTTCGCGCCGACCACCTCGTGGTGGTGGAAGCTGACACCGCCGTCGCCCTCGTGCTTGCGGGTGGCCGGCTTGCCGACGTCATGCAGGAGCGCCGCCCACCGCAGCACCAGGTCTCGCTCGCCGGGAGATTCCAGATCGATGGCCTGCTGCAACACCGTCAGCGAATGTTGGTAGACGTCCTTGTGCTGGTGGTGCTCGTCGATGGCCATCCGCATGCCACCCACCTCGGGCAGCACCACCTCGCCGAGGCCGGTCTGGACCATCAGGTCGACACCGGACACCGGATCGGCGCCCAGCATCATCTTGTCCAGCTCGGCGGCCACCCGTTCGACGGTGATGCGCCCCAGCTCGTCGGCCATCCGCGCCATCGCCTCGCGCACCCGCGGAGCCACGTCGAAGCCGAGCTGCGACACGAACCGCGCCGCCCGCAACATCCGCAGCGGGTCGTCGCCGAAGGACACCTCCGGGGTCGACGGAGTGTCGAGTACCCGGTCGCGAATCGCGGCCAATCCGCCTAGCGGATCGTGGAATTCACCAAGTCCGGCCGGGGTGATGCGCACCGCCATCGCGTTGACGGTGAAGTCGCGGCGCACCAGGTCGTCGTCGAGGGAGTCACCGAACCGCACCTCCGGGTTCCGCGTCACGCGGTCGTACGCATCGGCGCGGAAGGTGGTGATCTCGAGCCGATCGGTGCCCTTGCCGACGCCGACGGTGCCGAACTCGATGCCGGTGTCCCAGAGACCGTCGGCCCACCGCCGGACCACCTGCTGCACCTGATCCGGGCGGGCGTCGGTGGTGAAGTCGAGGTCGGTCAGCGGACGCTCCAACAACGCGTCCCGCACACTGCCGCCGACGAGGTACAGCTCGTGGCCGGCGTCAGCGAACAACTGACCAAGCTCGCGAAGCACCGGAGTGTGCCCTTGCAGCGCCTTGGCCGCGGAGGCCAACGTCGTCAACAACTCGTCGGTCGTGGAGGGATCTTTCGGCACGTTCGATGAGCCTAGTGGGCGCTACGGCTGCGTAACGACCCGGCGACAAGCCGACCACGACGGCGAGTGGTAAGGGACGGATACCCCGCGGCAGCTACTATCGCTTGGGTGTCGGAGGGCGAACGAGCCAAACCACGACGGCGCCGAGGGCGGCGCCGCGGCCGACGCTCTGCAGGTCCGCCGGAGACCGCCTCTTCGGACACCGCGAACCCGCCCACCGCACCGCTTCCCGGCCCCGTTCCTGGCCACCAGGTCGACGCCCAGGCAAAGCCCCCGTCGAACAGATCGGGTCGACGCACCCCCGAGCGACTGCGGACGGTGCACGAAACCTCGGCTGGCGGGCTCGTGATCGACGGCATCGACGGCCCCGCCGACGGCCAGGTCGCCGCTCTCATCGGGCGGGTCGACCGGCGCGGGCGCATGCTGTGGTCCCTGCCCAAGGGGCACATCGAACAGGGTGAGACCGCAGAACAGACCGCCATTCGGGAGGTCGCCGAGGAGACCGGAATCCAGGGCAGCGTGCTGGCCGCACTGGGCAGCATCGACTACTGGTTCGTGACCGAGGGGCGGCGCGTCCACAAGACCGTGCACCATTACCTCATGCGATTCCTCGACGGCGAGCTCTCCGACGAGGACGTCGAGGTGACCGAAGTCGCCTGGGTTCCCCTGACGGATCTCCCGAAGCGACTGGCGTACGCCGATGAACGCAAACTCGCCGAAGTCGCCGGTCAACTGATCGCCAAACTGCAGGCCGACGGGCCGGGCTCGCTGCCACCGCTGCCCCCCAGCTCGCCGCGCCGCCGCCCGCAGACGCACTCCCACACCCGCAACCGTCGGCCCGACGACACACCGCAACCCGGCCGGCGGGCGAACGGCTGCGGCCAAGGACCATGACGCGCGCGGCGGCTTGGATCGCCGGATTCCGCTTGCTGGCCGTCATCGCGATGGTGACGTTGATCGTCGTACCCGCAGTGGTGCCGCGCGCCGCAGCGGGCGAACCCGGGGATCGGCCCTTCCTCCAATTGCACATCGACGCCATCACCCCGGACTCGGTCACCACCACCAGCGACCCCATCGTCACCGTGTCGGGCACGGTCACCAACGTCGGTGACCGCCCGGTGCGCGACATCATGGTGCGACTCGAGCACGCCGAGGCCGTCGCGTCGTCCGCGGCCCTGCGCACCGATCTGACCGGTGGCGTCGACCAGTACCAGCCCGTCGCCGACTTCGTCACCGTCGCACCGGAACTAGCGCAGGGTCAGCACGTGCCGTTCACGCTCTCCTACCCGGTGCGCTCCGCGGACCTGCCGTCGCTGCAGATCGACCAGCCCGGCATCTACCCCGCCCTCGTCAACGTGAACGGAACGCCCGACTACGGCGCACCCGCCCGCCTCGACGACGCCCGGTTCCTGCTGCCCGTGCTCGGCGTCCCCGCCGATCCGTCGCGGGTCGACGAATCCCCGTCCGCCGTCGTCCCGCCCGACACGTCCCGGCCGGTGCGCATCACGATGCTGTGGCCACTCGCCGACAGGCCGCGACTGGCCGCGGGCGTACCCGGCGGCAGCACCCCTGTTCGGCTGGTCGACGACGAACTCGCGACGTCCCTCGCCCCTGGCGGGCGCCTCGACACGCTACTGTCGGCGGCCGACTTCGCCACCAGCCCGCCCGTCGACCCGGCCGGCCAAACCCGCAGCGCGCTGTGCCTGGCCGTCGACCCGGACCTGTTGGTCACCGTCAACGCGATGACCATGGGTTACGTCGTCAACGACGACCCGGTGGGTGGCATCAACTCGCCGACGCACCCCGGCACCGGTCAGGAAGCCGCGGTCAACTGGCTCGGCAGGCTCAGGGCGCTGGCCCAACGGTCATGCGTGACGCCGACGGTGTACGCCCAAGCCGACCTCGGGGCGTTGGCCCGCGTCGGCAATCCCGAACTGTCCACCATCGCCGTGAAGGGCGCCGGTGACATCGTCGACCAGATCCTCGGCGTCGTGTCGACCCGCGGCGTGACCATCGTCGGGGACGGACCGCTGACCGGAGCCGCCGTCCGCCTTCTGTCTGCGCAGGGACCGACCGTCGCGATCGCGGCGGGCGACGTCACCCCGCGCCGGTACGACGCGAACGTCGTGGAGGCACCCTTCGACCCCGCCGTCGGAGCGGCGCTCGCCGGGGCCGGCACCCTGCCGGTGACGCCGTCCTACCTGGACGCCTCGCTCGGGGTGCCGCTGGCGCACGACTCCCCCATCGCCCGCAGGGAGGACGCCATCGCCGCCGTGTTGTGGCGCGCGTTGCGGCCGCAGAGCGAGCCACGCACCGAGATCCTGGTGCCGCCGTTGGCGTGGAACCTGCCGCCCGAGGAGGCGCAGGCGATCCTGACGACGCTCGCCTCGTCGATCCGGTCCGGTTTGGCCGTTCCGCGGCCGCTGGCCACCGTCCTCGCCGAGGGCAACGTCCTCCCTCCTTCGGCCATCGCGCCGCTCCCGCCGGACACCCTCGGCAATCCGCGCGCCCACGTCGACCAGGGCGTGACGGACGGCATCGCCAACGCGACCCTGCGGCTGGGCGGACTGACCGCCGCGTTGACCGTCGACCCACGAACCGGGCTGACCGGCACGCAGTACACCGCCCCGCTCCGGGAGGACCTCTTGCGGGCACTCAGCCAGTCCGTGCCGCCGGACGCTCGCAACGGGCTCGCCTCCCAACGTGTCGGCGTGGTCGACGACACCGTTGGCGACCTGCTGCGGGCGGTCACCATCGTCAACCCCGGCGGTTCCTACACCCTCGCGACCGAACGCAGCCCGCTGCCGTTGGCGCTGCGCAACGACCTGCCCGTCCCGATCAAGGTGCGACTAGACGTCGACGCCCCGCCGGGAATGACCGTCGACGACATGGGCGAGATCGAGCTTCCCCCAGGCTTCCTCCCGCTGCGCGTGCCGATCGAGGTGCACTTCACCCAGCGCGTCGCCGTCGACGTCTCCCTGCAGACCGCCGACGGTCTCCCGCTCGGCGAGCCGGTTCGCCTCTCGGTGCACTCCAACGCCTACGGCAAGGTGCTGTTCTTCATCACACTGTCGGCGGGCGCGATCCTCGTCCTGCTCGCCGGCCGCCGCCTGTGGCATAGATTCCGTGGGCAACCCGACCGGGCCGACCTGGACCGGCCCAAGCGGCGCGACGGTGACGGCAAGCCGGATCCGCTCGACGTGGCGCTGGCCCACGCCCCCGACGAGGATCACTACCGATGAGCACCACGAGGCCGCCGGGTCCCGCACCGCGACCACCGCAAGCGCCTCGCCGCATCCCACAGGGCCCGGCCCCGCGCCGTCGCGCCGGCAGGCCCGAGCTGACCGACGCCGCGGTGGTCTCGCGGTCGTGGGGCATGGCGCTGGCCACGCTGATCAGTCGCATCACCGGCTTCATCCGCATCGTGCTGTTGGCGACGATCCTCGGCGGGTCGCTGCTGAGCGCCTTCTCGGTGTCCAACCAGCTGCCCAACCTGATCGCCGCGCTGGTGCTCGAGGCGACGTTCACCGCGATCTTCGTGCCGGTGCTCGCCCGCGCCGAGCGCGACGACGCCGACGGTGGCACCGCGTTCGTCCGCCGACTCCTGACGCTGTCGACGGCCCTGCTGCTCGTCGCGACGATCGTCTCGGTGGTGGCCGCGCCCCTGCTGGTACGGCTGATGCTCGGCGGCGACCCCAAGGTGGACCGCGCGCTCACGACCGCGTTCGCGTATCTGTTGTTGCCGCAGATCATCTTCTACGGGCTGTCCTCGGTGTTCATGGCAATCCTGAACACCCGCAACGTATTCGGGCCGCCTGCGTGGGCGCCCGTGCTGAACAACGTGGTGGCGATCGGCACGCTCGGCGTGTTCGTCGCCGTGCCCGGCGAACTGTCGCTCGACCCCGTCGCGATGGGCACCGCCAAACTCTTGGTGCTTGGCATCGGCACCACACTCGGCGTCGTCGCGCAGACCGCGGTGCTGTTCGTCGCGATCCGGCGGGAACGGGTCAGCCTGCGCCCGCTGTGGGGTCTCGACGACCGGCTGAAGAAGTTCGGCGGCATGGCTGCCGCGATGGTGCTCTACGTCCTGATCAGTCAGGCCGGTCTGGTGGTGGGCAACCAGATCGCCAGCACCGCGGCGGCGTCCGGGCCCGCCGTCTACAACTACGCGTGGTTGGTCCTGCAGCTGCCGTTCGGCATCATCGGCGTGACGGTGCTGACCGTCGTGATGCCGCGGCTGTCCCGCAACGCCGCCGCCGACGACCAGCCCGCCGTGCTGGCCGACATCAACTTCGCGACGCGCCTCACCATGCTGACGCTCATCCCCGTCGTCGCCTTCATGACGGTCGCAGGCCCGGCCATCGGCAGCGCGCTGTTCGCCTACGGACGGTTCAGCGACGCCGACGCCGGCAGCATGGGCCACGCGATCGCGCTGTCGTCGTTCACCCTGCTCCCCTACGCGATGGTGCTGCTGCAGACCCGCGTCTTCTACGCGCGGGAGCAGCCGTGGACCCCGATCGTGCTGATCGTGGTGATCACCGCGGTCAAGGTCATCGCGTCGCTGGCGGCGCCGCACCTCACCGACGACCCCGAGCTCGTCGCCGGCTACCTCGGCTTTGCGAACGGCCTCGGGTTCCTCGCGGGTGCCATCGTCGGTCACGTCATGTTGCGGGCCAATCTCAAGCCGCCCGGCGGCAGGATGATCACACTCGACGTCGTGCGGACGGTCCTCGTCACCGTGGCGGGGTCCCTGGCGGCGGGCCTGATCGCACACCTCGCCGACCGGCTGCTGGGTCTCGGGGCGCTGACCGAGGACCACGGCGGCGCCGGCTCCCTGCTGCGACTGACCATCCTGGGCGTGATCATGTTGCCGGTCATCGCCGCGGTCTTGTTGGCGGCCAAGGTGCCCGACGCGCAGGCCGCCGCGGGTGCGATTCGACGTCGACTGGGCCGCGGACGAGCTACGACGGCGGCAACACCGGCACCGAGGGTTCCCGACCGACCGCGACCGGGTATGCCCCTCCCGTACGCTGATCACAGCAGTTCACCTCCGTTGCGGCCGCGTCAATATGGGCCGCCAACGGGGTGGGACGGCGAACCTCCGGCAGGAGTTGTCGGAGACGGGCTTTGGAGAGGACAAGCGGTGAGCGACGACCCGGCGGGCGGTTCAACGCCCGACGCAGGCTCGACCACCCGCATCCCCCGTCAGAGCGCCGACGACTTCCAACCGGACGTCCCGTCGGAGTCCCACCTGCCGCCCTCGGGACGGCCGCCCGCCGATTACGGCGGCGACCCGACGAGGGAGCCGGTGTCGGCTGGCATGCCGAACGAACCGGCCATCGAGGCGGCCACCGGCGACGACGACATCCACCTGATCCCCGGCGCCACGATCGCCGGAGGGCGTTACCGCCTGTTGGTGTTCCACGGCGGCCCGCAGCATCTTCAGTTCTGGCACGCGATGGACACCGCGTTGGACCGCCAGGTCGCGCTGACCTTCGTCGACCCCGACGCCGTCCTGCCCGACGACGAGCTCTCGGAGATCTTGTCCCGCACCCAGCGCCTGAGCTCGCTCGACGTCCCCGGCGTCGCACGCGTTCTCGACGTCACCAGGACCGGTTCCGGGGGCCTCGTCGTCTCTGAATGGATTCGCGGTGGTTCGCTGGCCGAGGTGGCCGAGACCTCCCCGTCGGCGATCGGCGGCGCCCGCGCCGTTCAGTCCCTGGCCGCGGCGGCCGAGGCCGCGCACCGTTCCGGGGTCGCCCTGTCCGTCGACCATCCCGGCCGGGTCCGGGTCAGCATCGACGGCGACGTCGCGCTGGCGTTCCCCGCCACCCTGCCGTCGGCGACGCCGGAGGACGACATCCGCGGCATCGGCGCAGTGCTGTACGCCCTGCTGGTCAACCGATGGCCCCTCCCCGGGTCGACCGCGCGTGGCGGCATGGAGGCCGCCGACCTCGACGCCGCGGGCGAACCGGTGGAACCCCGCACGGTGGATCGCGAGATCCCGTTCCAGATTTCCGCGGCCGCCGTGCGCGCGGTGCAGGAGAACGGCGGGATCCGGTCCGCGCCGACGTTGCTCAACCTCCTGCAGCAGGCCACCGCCGTAGCCGACCGCACCGAGTTGATCGCGCCGATCGGCGAGGCCGAGGCGGCCGGAACGCGGCACCGCGAGGGCGGCCACGACGACGATCCGGAGGCCAGGTCCCGACGCAAGAAGGGCGTGTTGATCGGTGCCGCCGTAGCGGGGTCGATCTTGGTAGTCGCCCTCATCGTGTTGGCAACGGTGTTGCGCGGTGTGTTCAGCGACGTCGGCGGCACGTTGGACAAGGACGAGCTCGGGCTCAACACACCCTCGACCAGCACCACCAGCGATCCGAGCGCAGGTACCGTGAAACCCGTTCGGGCGACGGTGTTTTCGCCGGGCGGCGAGGCTGACAACCCCGCCGACGCCGGCAAGGCGATCGACGGCAGCACCACGTCGGCGTGGCAGACCGACACCTACAGCGACGCGGTGCCGTTCCCCAACTTCAAGAACGGCGTCGGGCTGATGCTCCAGCTGCCCCAGCCGACCGCGATCGGGTCCGTGTCGATCGACCTGAACAGCACCGGTACGTCGATTCAGATCAGGTCCGCCCAATCGGCCACCCCCGCGACGCTCGACGACACCACCGAGCTGAGCCCTCCCACTCCGATGAAGACGGGGTCGAACACGATCACCGTTACCGATCCGCAGCCCGTCTCGAATGTGCTGGTGTGGATCACCACGCTCGGCTCGGTGAACGGCAAGAGCGAGGCCGCACTGTCGAACATCACGCTCAAACCCGCTTCCTGACGAGTTGTCCCCAGGCCGCAAGGGCCAGTCCTCACCTGTGTTCCCGCAGTTCAGCGGGCTGAGGTGCGCTCGAGGGTGGTTACCGCGACAAGAGGTGCGGGGACGGGTGCCTGGCGTTGATTAGTGTTCGTTTGTGGGGAGCTGCGGAGAAGTCACCGGTGCCGAGCGGACGGATGCAGAGTTGCTCGTTGCGCACGTCGACGGGGATCGGTACGCCTTCGAGGAGCTCTTCCACCGCCACCACCGTCAGCTCCACCGGCTGGCACGGATCACCAGCCGCAACCACGAGGACGCCAAGGACGCGCTGCAAGATGCGATGCTGTCCGCGCACCGCACGGCACCACACTTCCGGCACGACGCGTCGGTCAGCAGTTGGCTGTACCGCATCGTCGTCAACGCGTGCCTTGATCGGCTGCGCCGCAACAAGTCTCATCCAGTCACCACGCTGGACGACGAGATCTGCCACCTCGGTGATCCGACCACCCGCGTCGACACGGCGCTCGCCGTCGAACGCGCCCTGCTCCGGCTGCCGCTCGAGCAGCGGGCCGTCGTGGTCGCCGTCGACATGCAGGGCTACTCGGTCGCGGAAACCGCGCGGCTGCTCGGCATACCGGAGGGAACCGTCAAGAGTCGTTGTTCGCGGGCGCGAGCCAAGCTGGCCAAGACGCTGGAGTACTACGACGATCCCGCCCCGACCGTTCGGCCATAGCGACTAACGGCTTTGGCGCACCCTGGTGTCCGGGCGAGGGACGGCGACGAACTGCGGCCCGTTGACCGCCTGCGACAGGCAGCCGGGAATGTCGCGACACGCGATGATCGCCCCAGCCCCCGGCGCCTGCCCCGGCACGGTCGGAATCTGGTTCGGGATTCCGCAGGTCTGGTGATACGGGTCGTACGGGACGATGTTCATGTCGCAGGCCAGCACGCTGGTCTGCGGCGTCGTGGCCGTGTCCATGGCCAGCAAGCCGGTCGCCGACGCGACGCCGACCGCACCGATCACCAGTAGCCGGTGAAGATTGCGCATGTCAGCCTCGTTCGTGGTCGTCCTACCCAGCATCCTCTTCTTCACAGGCTAGCGAAAGGACATTCCCAGGGACCCGCGTCGGAGGCCGGTGCGACACTGAGCACGTGCCCGACGCTGCGGACGATCGCTACGAGCTCCCCGTCACGGTCGACCTCCTAGCCGACCTGCAAGCCGGGCTGCTCGACGACCGAACCGCGGCCCGGCTGCGGCGACGGGTTCGCACCGATCCGGCCGTCAAGGCCCAGCTGGCCGCGCTGGATCGCGTCAGGCGCAACCTGTCCGCCCTCGCCGTCGACTCGGCGTCGGCACCGGACGTCCCCGCCGACGTGACGGCGACCATCGGCAAGGCGCTGCGCTCGGCTCCTCCGCCGACCCCATGACGCGTCCCCGAGTCGCGCATGGAACAGCCGGGCTTACGCTGGTGTTATAGGCGTACGCAGAAAGGCGGAAATGACTTCCTCGAACACCGTTCACGACGTGATCATCATCGGCTCCGGTCCTGCTGGTTACACAGCGGCCGTGTATGCCGCGCGTGCGCAACTCCATCCGTTGGTCTTCGAAGGCGTGCAGTTCGGTGGCGCGCTGATGACGACGACCGAGGTGGAGAACTACCCCGGTTTCAAAGACGGCATCACCGGTCCGGCTTTGATGGAGGAAATGCGCGAACAGGCGCTCCGATTCGGAGCCGACCTGCGCATGGAGGACGTCGACGACGTCGACCTTGACGGCCCGGTCAAGACGGTCACCGTGGGTGACGAGACCTTCCAGGCGAAGTCGGTCATCCTCGCGATGGGTGCGGCCGCCCGCCAGCTCGGGGTCCCCGGCGAGATGGAACGCATCGGCACCGGTGTCAGCACCTGCGCCACGTGTGACGGATTCTTCTTCCGCGACCAGGAAATCGCCGTGATCGGCGGTGGCGACTCCGCGATGGAGGAGGCGATCTTCCTCACCAAGTTCGCCAGCCACGTCACGTTGATCCACCGTCGCGACGAGTTCCGTGCGTCGAAGATCATGCTCGACCGCGCCAAGGACAACCCGAAGATCACGTTCATGACCAACACCGCGGTTACCCAGGTCGAGGGCGAGCCCAAGGTCACCGGCCTTCGTTTGGCCGACACCGTCACCGGCGAAGAGTCCAAGCTGGCCGTGACCGGCGTGTTCGTCGCGGTCGGCCACGATCCCCGCTCGGGCCTGGTCGGCGGCAAGGTGGACCTCGACGACGAGGGCTACGTCAAGGTCAAGGGCCGCACCACCAGCACCTCGGTCGACGGCGTCTTCGCCTGCGGCGACCTGGTCGACCACACCTACCGGCAGGCCATCACCGCTGCCGGCAGCGGCTGTTCGGCGGCGATCGACGTCGAGCGGTGGCTCACCGGCCACCAAATCGCCGACAACTGGTGACGTTCCACCCCTTCTCTCCACCCCTCTCAGACAGGAGCACCACATGAGCGACAAGACCAGTGCAACCGTTGCCGTAACCGACGACTCGTTCTCGCAGGACGTCCTCACCAGCAGCACCCCGGTCCTGGTGGACTTCTGGGCGTCCTGGTGCGGCCCGTGCAAGATGATCGCACCGGTTCTGGAGGAGATCGCCGCCGAGAAGGCCGGCGCGCTCACTGTGGCGAAGATCGACGTCGACGCCAACCCGGGCACCGCGCGTGACTTCCAGGTGGTGTCGATTCCGACGTTGATCCTGTTCAAGGACGGCCAGCCGGTGAAGCGAATCGTGGGCAGCAAGGGCAAGGCGGCGCTGCTCCGCGAACTGTCTGACGTGGTCTAATCACGGTCCCACCGTTCCCACCGGATCGGACACACCCGGCTTCCGACTGGCCTGGAGGTTTCTGCATTAGCGACTCCGTCTGCGACAATTCTGGTCATGTCTAGTCTGCGCCGCGGCGATCGGGGAGCCCCGGTGGTCGAGATTCGGTCGGCGCTGGCGGCGTTGGGCATGATCGACAGCCCCGACGACGACATCACGACGGGTAAACACGTCGCGTTCGACGTGTTCGACGACGACCTCGACCACTCGGTCCGCGCCTTCCAACAGCGCCGCGGGCTGCTCGTCGACGGTGTCGTGGGCGAGGCCACCTATCGCGCGTTGAAGGAAGCCTCGTACCGTCTTGGTGCCCGCACCTTGGCTCACCAGTTCGGCGCACCGATGTACGGCGACGACGTCGCGACGCTACAGGCGCGGTTGCAGGATCTCGGTTTCTACACCGACCTCGTCGACGGGCACTTCGGTCTGCAGACGCACAACGGTCTGATGTCCTATCAGCGGGAGTACGGTCTGTACCCCGACGGCATTTGTGGCCCAGAAACGTTGCGCTCCTTGTACTTCCTGGGTTCGCGGGTGACCGGCGGCTCGTTGCACGCCATCCGCGAGGAGGAGCTCGTCCGTCGCTCCGGTCCCCGGTTGTCGGGCAAGCGCATCATCATCGATCCGGGCCGCGGTGGCGACGATCACGGACTCATCATGAACGGGCCGGACGGGCCGATCAGCGAAGCAGACATCCTGTGGGACTTGGCAAGTCGGCTCGAGGGCCGGATGGCGGCCATCGGCATGGAGACGTTCCTGTCGCGGCCGGTGGGTCGCAGCTTGTCCGACGCCGAGCGCGCGGCGACCGCGAACACCGTCGGTGCGGACCTGATGATCAGCCTCCGGTGCGCCTCGCTGCCCGACTCCCCCGCCAACGGCGTCGCGTCCTTCCACTTCGGCAACGCCCACGGGTCGGTGTCGACGATCGGTCGCAACCTTGCCGACTTCGTGCAACGAGAATTGGTGGCCCGCACCGGGTTACGTGACTGCCGCACGCACGGCCGGACGTGGGACCTGCTTCGCCTGACCCGGATGCCCACCGTGCAGATCGACGTCGGCTACATCACCAATCCACACGACCGCGACCTGCTGGTGTCATCTCAGGCCAGGGATTCCCTGTCCGAGGGAATCCTCGCCGCCGTCAAACGGCTGTACCTGCTCGGCAAGAACGACCGCCCGACGGGCACGTTCACCTTTGCCGAACTGCTGGCGCACGAGCGGTCTGTCGAACAGTCCGCCGGCCGCGCCGCGCAGGCCTGACACCACCTCAGCTACAAGGGCTGGCGCCGGCTCCCACCGGCTGCTGCAGTTGCGCACTCACCAACAGCTTTTCCAGCGCTGCTTCGACATCGGCCTTCCAGCCCAACCCCTGCTCGAGTTCGAGTCGCATCCGCGGAAAGTACGGGTGGGGGGCGACGATCTCGAAGCCGACGTCTGAGAGGAAGTCGGCGTCGATGATGCATTGGTCGGCCGAGCAGTCGCCAAGTGATTGAATCGCCGAGCGGAGATTGGGGGACACCAACTCTGGATCGGTCAGTTCGGCGGATGCCGCCGTCCGACCGAAGGCTTCCAACGCGCGCACGCCGCGGCGAACCAAGTCGCCGACGACGGCGGCCATCAACGCGCGGGTGAGTCCCTCCCCTTCGGCTCCGTACTCGACGCCGACCGTCGTCAACAACACGGCGTCGGCACTGACCGGTCCGGTAGGAAAGAGAGCCGCGCGTGGCACCGCCCGCGGTGGGGCATAGAACGCGAACCCCAGACAGAGTTCGTCACCGCTGGACGCCGAGGCGGCGAAGTCCGCTTGCTCCGGTTCGCAGGCCACGGCCATCTGTCCGCAGGAGCCCCACTCCAGCATGACCATGGAGAGCCAGGCTTCCTTCTCGAACTCGGGATCGGCGAGGTGGTCCTCGACCGGCAGCGTCGACGGGTCGACTTCCCAGAACACACAACGCCGCGCGTGCTTGGGCAATTGCTCGAACGCCTCGAGCCGCAGCGGCGTGATTCGTGCTGACACTAGACACCCCGCGTTTCAGGTCGGCTGGCCGGACGTGGCTTCCCCTCCAGAATAGGAGGACGCGGCGAGTGTGGCCCACTGTGATCTCGTAACGGCACGCCGGACTCTCGCGAAAGACGAATCATGTTGCTGCGCAAGGAATTTGCTCCTTTAGGCCGCGACGATCCCGGTCTCGATCCGTCGCTTTGTCACAGTGACGTAATTACCGCTTGTGGTAGGTCATGGGTTCGCCGCGTTCATAAGGTCAACTATGCGTTGCAAATCGTCGACCGACCCGAACTCCACGACGATCTTGCCCTTGCGTTTGCCGAGACTCACCGAGACCCGGGTGTCGAAGGCTGACGACAGTCTCTCGGCAACGTCCTGCAGTCCCGGCATCTGAATCGGCTTCCGCCGCTGCGCCGGGGTCGACTCCCGCACGCCGTCCCGGTTGGCAAGCGTGACCGCCTCCTCCGTGGCGCGGACCGACAAGCCCTCGGCCACAATGCGGGCGGCCAATTCCTCTTGCTTCTCGGCCCCACTCTCGAGTGCCAGCAGAGCGCGGGCGTGACCTGCGGACAGCACCCCCGCCGCCACCCGGCGCTGCACCGCGACCGGCAGCCGCATCAGCCGGATCATGTTGGTGATCACCGGACGTGACCGCCCGATCCGCACGGCCAGTTCCTCGTGGGTGACGCCGAACTCCTCCAGCAGCTGCTGGTAGGCCGCCGCCTCTTCCAACGGGTTCAGCTGGGCCCGGTGGATGTTCTCCAACAGGGCGTCGCGCAGCATGCTGTCGTCCGCGGTCTCACGAACGATGGCCGGGATTGCCGCCAGGCCGGCCTCTTGCGCCGCGCGCCAGCGCCGCTCCCCCATCACCAGTTGGTAGCGGGGGCTGCCCTCCACCGGGTCGACGGCGCGCACCACGATGGGCTGCATCAGACCGAACTCGCGAATCGAGTGGACGAGTTCGGCGAGTGCCTCCCCGTCGAACACCTGCCGCGGCTGCTTGGGGTTCGGCTCGATGGCCGCTGGGTCGATCTCGCGATACACGGCGCCTACGTCACCGACTGGTTCGACGGCGGGTGTGGCCGGCGCTGTCGGCGCTCCCCCGTACATCACGTCGGCCGCCGCGGCGCCCATCGCGGGACCCATGCTGCCCTTGTCGTCGCTCGGGCCGGTAGGAATCAGGGACGCGAGACCGCGACCGAGGCCGGTTCGCTTGGGCGGCGGAGTCATGCTCTTCTCCTATTCGTGCGGACGCTCACTGGCCAACCTCGGGATTCGTTGCGCCGTGTGCGCGGTCGGCAATCTCGCGACTGGCGTCGAGATAGCTCATCGCGCCTCGCGACCCTGGGTCGTACTCGAGGATCGTCATGCCGTATCCCGGCGCCTCGGACACCTTCACACTGCGCGGGATGACGGTCCTCAGCACCTTCGCGCCGAAGTGCGCCCGCACGTCGTCGGCGACCTGGTCGGCCAACTTCGTTCGTCCGTCGTACATGGTGAGGACGACGGTGGTGACCTCGAGGAGCGGGTTCAGGTGTGCCTTCACCATTTCGATGTTGCGGAGCAGCTGACCCACTCCCTCTAGTGCGTAGTACTCGCACTGGATCGGAATGAGTACTTCCGGTGCGGCGACGAGCGCGTTGATCGTGAGCAGACCGAGCGACGGCGGGCAGTCGATGAAGACGTAGTCGAAGTCGTACTCCTGCAGGGAGGCGAGCGCGTTCCGCAGTCGGCCTTCGCGGGCGACCATGCTGACGAGTTCGATCTCGGCGCCGGCAAGGTCGATCGTCGCGGGCACGCAGTAGAGCCGCTCGTTGTACGGACTCTGCTGAAGTGCCGACTCCAGGGTGATCTCGCCGATCAACACCTCGTACGACGACGGTGTCCCCGGACGGTGCTCGATTCCCAGCGCGGTGCTGGCGTTGCCCTGCGGGTCCAGGTCGATGACGAGAGTCTTCAGTCCTTGCAGGGCGAGGGCGGCAGCCACGTTCACGGCGGTGGTCGTCTTCCCCACGCCGCCCTTCTGGTTGGCGATCGTGAACACGCGCTGATGAGGAGGCCGCCTCAGATGCTGACCCTGCTTGTGCAGGATTCGTACTGCGCGCTGAGCTTCGGCGCCGATCGGGGTGTCCGCGGCCGTCGGCTCCGTCCAAGCTTCCTCCGCCGGCGGCAACCATGTTTCACGTGAAACATTGCGGGGCGCGTTCGCCGGGGTGGCCCCGGATGCCTTTGCCTCGCCAGATGGCCGTGGTTTCACTTGCTTCTCCTCGTCGGCCCGTCGGGCCGTGGTGCTCGTCGATCCTGGGCTTTCGCGGACTTTCGGTGCGGTGCGCCGGACCTGTTTCCCGGCCCCGCCGGGCGACTCGTCTTCACCGCCACGACCACGGTTACGGGCGGAGTCAAATAGGTCACGCCACATTCCATCACCTTCACGTCGTCGGCACCCAGCGAGAGCATTGCTCGGCGGTGCTCTTGGACCTCGGAACTGGCTCGCTCACCTTTCATGGCAAGCATGCGACCACCGGGCTGAAGCAGCGGAAAGCACCAGCGGGTCAGCTTGTCGAGTGCGGCGACGGCCCTCGACGTGACGACGTCTATCTCCCCCGCCGCCTCCCGTACGGAGCGCTCCTCGGCCCGTCCGCGGATCACAACGGCAGAAATCCCCAAGAGCTCGACGACCTCCGAGAGGAAGTCGGCCCGGCGTAGCAGGGGTTCCACCAGAATGACGCTGACGTCCGGTCGCGCGAGCGCCAACGGAATACCGGGCAGACCGGCGCCGCTGCCAACGTCGGCGACCCGCTGCCCCGGCGCCATCAGCTCACCGATGGCGGCGCTGTTCAGAATGTGCCGATCCCACAGGCGTTCAACCTCGCCGGGACCAATTAGGCCGCGCTCGATGCCGGCGCCCGCGAGGATCGCCGCATATTCCTCGGCCACCGGCAGGCGGTCCCCGAAGAACGCGGCGGCCGCGTCCGGCGCCGGTGGCGCTTCACCATGTTTCACGTGAAACATCCTCCGATTCCGCCGCCCGGCGCCGCGATCGAACTACATGGTTGTAACTCGTACGGTCAGGCCGGCAGGACGACAACGCGCCGCGAGGGCTCCGCGCCTTCGCTCTCACTCCGCACACCGTCAACCGCCGAGACTGCATCGTGAACGATCTTCCGCTCGAAGGGAGTCATCGGCGACAACTCTTCGCGCTCGCCACTGGCGAGCACGCGTCGGGCCACCTTGTCCCCGAGGGCGGCCAACTCGTCCCGGCGGCCCCGGCGCCAATGCGCCACGTCCAACATCAGTCGGCTCCGCTCCCCGGTCTTCTGGTGCACGGCCAACCGCGTCAGTTCCTGGAGTGCGTCGAGCACCTCGCCCTTGCGACCAACGAGCTTCGCCAGGTCGCTGCCGCCCTCGATGCTGACGACCGCGCGATCGCCCTCCACGTCGAGGTCGATGTCACCGTCGAAGTCCAGTAGGTCAAGAAGCTCCTCGAGGTAATCCCCCGCGATCTCACCCTCGTTGACCAAGCGGTCTTCCAGGCTCTCCGACTTGGGCGCGTCGCCATCGACGTCGGTCCGTTCGGTCGTATCAGCGTCAGTCATCTTCGTCCTTACCTCCATGCTTCGACATGCATCAGTGGCCGCTGCAGGCCTAACTGACTCGGGTACTTGTCAGGGCCGTCGCTTCTTGGGCCGATTGTTGGCGCGCCTCGGCGCACGATTCGCCGCACTGCCCGCCTTGGGTGCGGCGGGCTTCCCATTGGATGCGGGGGTTGACCCGCCCGCCGGTCGCACGTCGCCCGTCTCGCTGTCCTCGACGGAGTCGATCTCCTCGGCGGTGGAATCCGTCAGTTCACGTTCGGCGGCGGCCTTCGCCGCGTTGTCGGCTGCAGCCGTCTGCGGGCGCTTGCGCTTGACCTTCGGCTTGGAACCCGGGGCCGGAGCATTCGACGCGCGTCGCGCCAAATCCTCTTCCTTCTTGAGTTCCTCTTCCTTCTCGATGCGGCCGAACACGTAGTGCTGCTGCCCGTAGGTCCAGATGTTGTTGGCCACCCAGTACAGGATCACGGCCAGCGGAAGGAAGGGACCACCGACGACGACGCCGAGCGGAAACACGTACAGCGCCAGTTTGTTCATCATCGCGGTCTGCGGATTGGCGGCAGCCTCGATGCTCTGCCTGGCCACCGAAGCGCGGCTGTTGAAGTGAGTGGCGACACCGGCGAGGATCATCAGCGGCACACCCACTGCGATCACGGCCGCGCGGTTGAACTCCTCGAACGCTCCGAGACCGACCGTCTGAATCATCGACGCACCGAGCGGCGCTCCGAACAGGTGGGCATCAAGGAAGTGGCCGACGTCGGTGGCGCTGAAGACGTAGTTGCCGAGCGACCGGTTCTCTTCGACCGTCAACCCCAACCGCCCGAAGCCGGTCTGCGTCCGGTTGAAGGAGTTCAGCACGTGGTAGAGCCCGATGAACACCGGGATCTGCGCCAGCATCGGGAGGCAACCGAGAATCGGGTTGAACCCGTGTTCCTTCTGAAGCTTCTGCATCTCCAACGCCATCCGCTGGCGGTCCTTGCCGTACTTCTTCTGCAGCGCCTTGATCTGTGGCTGCAACTCCTGCATCTGGCGGGTCGTCCTGATCTGGCGGACGAACGGCTTGTACAGAATCGCGCGGAGCGTGAAGACCAGGAACATCACGGTCAGTCCCCAGGCGAAGAAGTTCTCCGGACCGAGGAGGAAGGCGAACGCCTTGTACCAAACCCACATGATCGCGGAGACCGGGTAATAGATGACGTCGAGACTGAACCAATTAAACAAACGAATCGCTCCTCAGCGTCGTGGCATCGGATGCCACCTCACGTCGCTCCGGGATCGGATCCCATCCACCTGGGTGCCACGGACCACATTTGGCCAATCGCACCAAGGACAACCAAGTCCCCCGCACCAACCCGTACTCACGGAGCGCGTCGACGGCGTATTGACTGCACGTCGGGGTGAACCGGCACGAAGGCGGCCGATAGGGGGAAATCATGTTTCGGTAGAGCTCGACGCCGCCGATGGCTCCACGCGCCAGGGCTCCGGTAATCCGGCCGCCACTCATGGTCGCGCTCCTGCGCTGGAGTTCACCCGCCGCAACGCGGTTCGCAGCTCTTCGTCGAGACGGGACGACACCGCCCGGCTACTACTCGGAAGAGCGCGGATCACCACTTTGTCACCTGGGCCCAAGTCGTCGAGGACGCCACGGGCCACGTGCCGCAACAGTCGCGAGACTCGATGCCGCACGACTGCAGGGCCGACGGACTTGCTGACGACCAGTCCAATCTTCGGATCTTCAGACTCATCCCCGGTGGCCTTCAGCGCATGCACGACGATGTCGGGTTGCGCTGCTCGTACGCCACGACGGACGGTCAATCCAAAGTCTGTCGATCTCGTCATCCGGTACTGGGCCGGAAGCACCTGTCTACACCCTGCTGTGGATCAGAGCAGGGTCACGCAGTGAGTGAGCGACGGCCCTTAGTACGCCGGCCCGACACGATGGCGCGGCCTGCGCGCGTGCGCATCCGCAGCCGGAAGCCATGCACCTTGGCACGGCGCCGGTTGTTCGGCTGAAACGTCCGCTTGCCCTTGGCCACGGCTATATCTCCTCAATGTGTGCGACCACTCCCCTCGCGCACATGAGAACATGTCCGTCTGGAAGCAGCCGCGGTACGTACGCTTCGTTGGTCTCGCTTGCTAGCTCCGGCGCGTTAACCCGAGAATCCGAGTCGCAGCCGTATCGCCACGTTCGGGCGACTGTTCGAGGGTACTGACGAGATTTCCCTAGGTCAAACCTGCTTCTCCAGGTCCGATCCGCCTCCCGATTTCGCCACTTGGTTCACACCTGTCACCATTGAATACACAGCCCGCCAGACGGTCACCGCAATGTTGCAGAACTGTTGGCACCCAGCAATAAACCTGTTAGCTTCTGCCAAGGCCATCTCAGACCGAGACGGCGCTGGACGAAGAATCGAGGATGGCAGCTCAACCGCGAGCCCATGGTGTACTCGAGCACCGTGACGAGCCCCGGCAACGCCGCCCCCGCGCAAGAAAGCAACGACACAACGGCCGGTGTCGGTTATCCACAAACTGTGGATAACCATGTGGACACTTGGTCATTGTCTATTCGGCCAACCCTGTCTGGCCATGAGGGGGACCTTCTCCGTTGACAGCAGACGCCGACCCGCCGTTCGTCGCAATCTGGAACGACGTCGTTGCTGAACTCAACGGTGACGTTCCCTCCGATGCCACTCCGGGCTTCACTTCCCCCAACCTGACCGCACAGCAACGAGCCTGGCTCAAGCTGGTCAAACCCCTCGTCATCGCCGAAGGGTTTGCTCTGTTGTCGGTTCCCACGCCCTTCGTCCAGAACGAGATCGAACGGCACCTTCGCGAACCGATCATCGCCAGTCTGAGCCGACATCTGGGTGGGCAGCGAATCGAGCTCGGGGTGCGCGTCGAGACTCCCGCACCGGACTCCGAGCGGGACGACGAGATTCGTGCCGACGCCCTCCACGACTCCGACGAGGTCGACGAAGACGAAGAGGCGAAGGCCAGCGCCGAGGCGAGCTGGCCGGCTTACTTCACCAACCGGGCGCAGAGCTCGCCGTCGACCAACGACGTGAGCCTCAACCGGCGCTACACCTTCGACACGTTCGTCATCGGTTCGTCGAACCGCTTCGCCCATGCCGCCACCCTCGCCATCGCCGAGGCTCCGGCCCGCGCCTACAACCCGCTCTTCATCTGGGGTGAGTCCGGGCTCGGCAAGACACACCTCCTCCACGCGGCCGGTAACTACGCCCAGCGGCTGTTTCCCGGTATGCGGGTGAAGTACGTCTCGACCGAAGAGTTCACCAACGACTTCATCAACTCCCTCCGTGACGACCGCAAGGCGTCGTTCAAACGCAGTTACCGCGACATCGACGTGCTGCTGGTCGACGACATTCAGTTCATCGAGGGCAAGGAAGGCATCCAGGAGGAGTTCTTCCACACGTTCAACACGCTGCACAACGCGAACAAGCAGATCGTCATCTCCTCTGACCGTCCGCCGAAGCAGCTCGCGACGCTGGAAGATCGCCTGCGGACTCGGTTCGAGTGGGGTCTTATCACCGACGTTCAGCCGCCCGAGCTGGAGACCCGGATCGCCATCCTGCGCAAGAAGGCTCAGATGGACCGGCTGGACGTGCCGGACGACGTTCTGGAGCTCATCGCCAGCAGCATTGAGCGCAACATCCGCGAGCTCGAGGGTGCGCTCATCCGCGTCACGGCGTTCGCGTCGCTCAACAAGGCCGCGATCGACAAGACGCTCGCCGAAATCGTGCTGCGCGACCTGATCTCGGATGCGAACTCGATGCAGATCAGCATCGCCACCATCATGGCCGCCACCGCCGAGTACTTCGAGATCACCATCGAAGAGCTCCGTGGGCCCGGTAAGACCCGTGCGTTGGCGCAGTCGCGTCAGATCGCCATGTACCTATGCCGCGAGCTCACCGATCTCTCCCTGCCGAAGATCGGTCATTCGTTCGGCCGTGACCACACCACGGTCATGTACGCGGAGCGCAAGATTCGCGGCGAGATGGCGCAGAAGCGTGAGATCTTCGACCACGTCAAGGAACTCACGACGCGGATCCGTCAGCGCTCCAAGCGCTGATCGTCGCCCGCAGCCTCTTCCTTCACCACATTCGAGTCACATCTGGTGCTGTCGTGCGCCGAAAATCCGAGAATCTTCTGTCCCGTTCGCACCACGAGTCACATGAACGGCTCGTGGACTACTCGTGCGTCACTCGTGGACTACTGACTGACTTTCGGCGGCGCCGTCCACACTCGAGCCGGCCGTCCACAGCCCGCGGAATTACACACGTTGGCAGTCCACGAGTGACGCACGAGCGGACACCGCCTCCGACCTGGCAACCAACGCCTCGATCCACAGGTTGCACAGCACCTATTACTGTTACTCATTTATCAATCTATTTCCTTCTCTAAAAGAAGCACCTGGGGAACGAGCCCTGTGGGCCGTCCGGAGAACCGCCCTGGCGGGGCGCTTGTCACCGGAATCGATTAGCTTTCAACTTGAGGCCGGAGGCTCTACGGTGGGTCTTCGACAACCGGAACGGTCGTCGAACCGCAGCGTGGTGAAATGTCCGTAAGACACCCGTAGATCCGCTGCTCGTGCAAGTGGTGGGTTTTACCGAAGGGGACGCTATGGACGCGGCGACGACGACAATTGGTACCGATCTGAAGTTTCGGCTGGTGCGCGAAGACTTCGCGGACGCCGTGGCCTGGGTTGCCCGGATCCTTCCGACGCGGCCGACCGTGCCGGTGCTCTCAGGTGTGCTGCTGACCGGCTCCGAAGACGGATTGACCATCTCCGGCTACGACTACGAAGTCTCGGCCGAGGTCCGTGTCGCCGCTGAAATCGCTTCTCCGGGAAGTGTTCTCGTTTCTGGGCGGCTGTTGTCCGACATCACCAAGTCGCTGCCGGCCAAGCCGGTCGACGTCACCGTCGAGGGCACTAGGGTTTCGCTGACCTGCGGCAGCGCCCGTTTCTCGCTTCCCACGATGGCCGTGGAGGACTACCCCACGCTGCCGCAGCTGCCCGAGGAAACCGGTGTGGTGGCGTCGGACTTGTTCGCCCAGGCCATCAGTCAGGTCGCCGTCGCGGCCGGCCGTGACGACACGCTGCCGATGCTGACGGGCATTCGGGTGGAGATCTCCGGCGACAAGGTCGTGCTGGCGGCCACCGACCGATTCCGTCTCGCCGTGCGCGAGCTCACGTGGACGACGAACACCGCGGACATCGAGGCCGCGGTTCTGGTTCCTGCCAAGACTCTCGCCGAGGCGGCAAGGGCTGGCAGTGACGGTGCCGACGTCCACCTGTCCCTCGGGGCGGGTGCGGCCGTTGGCAAGGAGGGACTGCTGGGAATCCGGAGCAACGGCAAGCGCACCACCAGTCGCCTGCTCGACGCCGAGTTCCCGAAGTTCCGCCAGCTTCTTCCCGCCGAACACACCGCCGTCGCCACGGTTGGGGTCGCCGAACTGACCGAGGCCATCAAACGTGTTGCGCTCGTTGCCGACCGCGGTGCCCAGGTTCGGATGGAGTTCACCGAGGACTCGCTGCGGCTCACCGCCGGTGGCGAAGACGCCGTGGGTCGCGCGGAGGAAGACCTGCCGGTGGAGTTCTCCGGAGAGCCGCTGACCATCGCGTTCAACCCGACCTACCTCACCGATGGGCTCGGCTCGTTGCACACTCCGAAGGTGACGTTCGGCTTTACGACATCCAGCCGTCCCGCGGTGTTGCGCCCGGCGGGTGATGATGATGATTCGTACGTCGGTGCGAGTGGTCCGTTCCCGGCCGCCCAGACCGACTACGTGTATCTGTTGATGCCGGTCCGTCTTCCAGGCTGACCGGCCCTAACACCACGAAATAGAGGAGCACATGCAACTCGGGTTGGTCGGTCTCGGAAAAATGGGCTTCAACATGCGGGAACGCCTTCGCGCGGGAGGGCACGAAGTCATCGGTTACGACCCCAGGCCCGAGGTGACCGACGTTCCCGACTTGGCCGGACTTGCCTCGGCGCTGACCGCGCCGCGCGTGGTGTGGGTGATGGTTCCCTCGGGCGATATCACCACCGGAACCATCGCCGGACTCGCGGAGGTGCTCAGCCCGGGTGACATGGTCGTCGACGGTGGCAATTCGCGTTACACCGAAGACGGACCGCACGCCGCGTTGTTGGCGGAGAAGGGTATCGGCTTCGTCGACGCCGGTGTCTCCGGCGGCATTTGGGGTCTCACCGAGGGTTACGGCCTGATGGTCGGAGGCAGCGACGCCGACGTGGAAAAGGTCATGCCGATCTTCGACACGCTGCGTCCGCCCGGACCGCGGGAAGACGGCTTCGTGCACGCCGGGCCCGTCGGAGCCGGCCACTTCGCCAAGATGGTTCACAACGGTGTCGAGTACGCCATGATGACCGCCTACGGCGAGGGTTACGAATTGCTTGCCGCATCGGACCTGGTCAAGAGCCCGCAGGCGGTGTATCAGGCGTGGTCCAACGGGACCGTGGTCAGGTCGTGGCTGCAGCAGCTGCTCGCCAAGGCACTCAAGGAGGATCCGAAGCTCGCGGAGATCCGGGGTTACACCGACGATTCGGGCGAGGGCCGTTGGACCGTCGAGGAAGCCATTCGCCTCCGTGTCCCGGTCCCCGCGATTGCGGCCTCCCTGTTCGCGAGATTCCTTTCCCGACAAGATGATTCGCCGACCATGAAGGCCGTCGCGGCGTTGCGCAACCAGTTCGGCGGCCACGCGGTCCAGCGGATCCACGAGTCGGGTTGAGTCCTTGAGTTCGACGATGAAGCGGTGCGAGGCGGCTAGGTGTACGTACGTCAACTGGGTCTGACCGATTTTCGGTCCTGGTCACGACTCGAGTTGCTCCTGGAGCCGGGGCGGACGGTCTTCGTCGGCCCCAACGGCTTCGGTAAGACGAACATCGTTGAGGCCCTGTGGTATTCGTCGACCTTGAGCTCCCACCGGGTCGGTGCCGACGCACCGCTGATTCGGGCGGGCGCCGAGCGCGCGATCGTCTCGACCATCGTCGTCAACGAGGGCAGGGAGTTGGCGGTCGACCTGGAGATCACCGCCGGGCGGGCGAAAAAGGCTCGGCTCAACCGGTCTCCCGTGCGCAGTGCACGGGAAATTCTCGGCGCCATTCGCGCGGTGTTGTTCGCCCCGGAGGACTTGGCGCTGGTTCGTGGTGACCCCAGTGAGCGTCGCCGCTACCTCGACGAGCTCGCCACGACCAGACGACCGTCGGTGGCAGGTGTGCGAGCGGACTACGACAAGGTTCTCCGACAGCGGGCGGCGCTTCTGAAATCCGCTGCGGGAGCACGCTTTCGAGGTGACTCGAGTGCGCTCGAAACACTCGACGTGTGGGACGGCCACCTCGCAGCGCATGGAGCACGGCTCATCGCCGCCCGGGTCGCCCTGGTCAACATGCTGGCCCCGGAAGTCGAGAAGGCCTATCAACTCCTGGCTCCAGCGTCACGGCCGGCGTCCATCAGGTACCGCAGTTCAGTCGAGGCGGTAGAGGAAGAAGCCGCGACCGGTGCGCCCAGCGCGGAGGTGTTCGAGGTCGGACTTCTCGATGAACTGGCCCGCAAGAGGTCGGCGGAGTTGGAACGTGGTGTGTGCCTTGTCGGTCCCCATCGGGATGATCTGGAGTTGCGTCTCGGGGATCAACCCGCCAAGGGATTTGCCAGCCACGGTGAGTCCTGGTCGACGGCGCTGTCGTTGAGATTGGCTGCCTATGAACTACTTCGGTCCGAGGGGTCCGATCCTGTGTTGTTGCTCGACGACGTGTTCGCCGAACTCGACAACGCACGTCGACGTGCGCTCGTCGAGGTCGCGTCCTCGGCGGAGCAGGTCTTGGTGACCGCCGCGGTGGCTGAGGACATCCCCCAGGATTGGGATGCGCGCAGGATCGTCGTCGGAATGCGCGACGACGATTCCGGTCGACTGTCGGAGGTGACGGAGTGACCGATCCGACTGACGACGAGCCCAAGGGTCCGCCGCCCGAGCTCGCGCACATCAGGGGGATGGACTTGGTCCGGCGCACGCTCGAGGAAGCGCGCGGCGCGGCGCGCAGTCAGGGAAAGGACGTCGGCCACGGACGGACGTCGACGTCCTCCACGCGGGTTCCGAACCGCGGCGGCCGACGCAGATGGTCAGGCCCGGGGCCGGACGCGCGAGATCCGCAGACCCTCGGGTCGTTGACGTCGCAGTTGGCGAAGAGCAGAGGGTGGGCGCCGAAGGTCGCCGAGGGTTCGGTGTTCGGGCAGTGGGAGACCGTCGTAGGAGAGCAGATCGCCGAGCACGCAAACCCGACGACGCTGCGCGACGGCATCCTGACCGTGGAGGCCGAGTCCACCGCGTGGGCCACCCAACTACGGATGGTGCAGCCTCAGCTGTTGGCCAAGATCGCGGCCGCGGTCGGCGACGGTGTCGTCACCAGCCTGAAGATCGTCGGCCCGGCCGCGCCGACGTGGCGCAAGGGTAAGTACAACGTGCCAGGCCGCGGTCCGCGCGACACGTACGGATAGTGGACTTCGGCGCGATCTGAGAGCGCCGACAACGTGCGCAACCCCACGTTCGGTCGTCGGGACGCGTGGTTGACTGAGAAATTCCGTGCACGGCTCATTTAGGTACATGAAACCGTCGCCTCAGAGTGGGTCCTGACGGTGGGTAAAGGTAGACTGGCCGGAGACTCGCGAGGAGCGCATCGCCTCCTCCGCACGTGAACCCCAAGGAGACGCGTCCAACGTGGCTGCCCAGAACAATACTGAGTACGGCGCTGAATCGATCACCATTCTCGAAGGTCTCGAGGCGGTCCGCAAACGACCGGGCATGTACATCGGTTCGACGGGTGAGCGCGGCTTGCACCACCTGGTCTGGGAGGTCGTCGACAACGCGATCGACGAGGCGATGGCTGGCCACGCCACCAGGGTGGACGTCAAGATCCTCGGTGACGGCAGTGTTCAGGTCACCGACGACGGCCGCGGCATTCCCGTCGCGATGCACGCCACCGGCGTGCCCACGATCGACGTCGTCATGACCCAGCTCCACGCCGGCGGCAAGTTCGGTGGCGAGAACAGCGGTTACAACGTCAGTGGTGGTCTGCACGGCGTCGGCGTCTCCGTCGTCAACGCGCTGTCGACCCGTCTCGAGGCCACCGTCCTGCGTGACGGCTTCGAGTGGTTCCAGTACTACGACCGTTCGGTCCCCGGCACCCTCAAGCAGGGTGGTCCGTCGAAGAAGACCGGGACGACGATCCGGTTCTGGGCCGATCCGGACATCTTCGAGACCACCGTCTACGACTTCGAGACCGTCGCGCGCCGGCTTCAGGAGATGGCCTTCCTCAACAAGGGCCTGACCATTGACCTCATCGACGAGCGCGTCACCGCCGAAGACGTCGTCGACGACGTGGTCAGTGACACGGCGGAAGCGCCGAAGTCCGCGGACGAGAAGGAGGCGGAGGCCAAGGCCCCGCACAAGGTCAAGCACCGCACCTTCCACTACCCGGGCGGTCTGGTCGACTACGTCAAGCACATCAACCGGACGAAGACGCCGATTCAGCAGAGCATCATCGACTTCGACGGCAAGGGTCCCGGCCACGAGGTCGAGATCGCAATGCAGTGGAACGCAGGCTATTCCGAGTCGGTGCACACCTTCGCCAACACGATCAACACTCATGAGGGCGGCACGCACGAAGAAGGTTTCCGCAGTGCGTTGACGACGGTGGTCAACAAGTGGGCCAGGGACAAGAAGCTGCTCAAGGAGAAGGAACCCAACCTCACCGGCGACGACATCCGCGAAGGTTTGGCGGCGGTCATCTCGGTCAAGGTCAGCGACCCGCAGTTCGAAGGCCAGACCAAAACCAAGCTCGGCAACACCGAGGTCAAGTCGTTCGTCCAGAAGATCTGCAACGAGCAGCTCAGCCACTGGTTCGAGTCCAACCCGGCCGAGGCCAAGACGGTCCTGAACAAGGCCGTTCAGTCGGCGCAAGCCCGGATGGCGGCCCGCAAGGCGCGAGAGTTGGTGCGCCGCAAGAGTGCAACCGACATCGGTGGTCTTCCCGGCAAGCTGGCCGACTGCCGCTCAACCGACCCGCGGTTGTCGGAAGTGTATGTGGTGGAGGGTGATTCGGCCGGCGGCTCGGCGAAGAGCGGTCGCGACTCGATGTACCAGGCAATCTTGCCGTTGCGCGGCAAGATCATCAACGTCGAGAAGGCCCGTATCGACCGGGTGCTGAAGAACACCGAAGTCCAGGCGATCATCACCGCGCTGGGCACCGGCATTCACGACGAGTTCGACATCACCAAGCTGCGGTATCACAAGATCGTGCTGATGGCCGACGCCGACGTCGACGGTCAGCACATCTCGACGCTGCTGCTGACCTTGTTGTTCCGATTCATGAAGCCGCTCATCGAGAATGGGCACGTCTTCCTCGCGCAGCCGCCGCTCTACAAGTTGAAGTGGCAGCGCAGCGATCCCGAGTTCGCCTACTCCGATCGCGAGCGCGACGGACTGCTGGAAGCGGGCAAGGCGGCCGGTCGCAGGATCAACACCGAGGACGGTATCCAGCGATACAAGGGCCTCGGTGAGATGGACGCCAAGGAACTGTGGGAGACCACGATGGATCCGTCCGCGCGGGTGCTGCGTCGGATCACGTTGGACGACGCCGCGGCGGCCGACGAATTGTTCTCCGTGCTGATGGGTGAGGACGTCGAGGCACGCCGCAGCTTCATCACCCGCAACGCCAGAGACGTTCGCTTCCTCGACGTTTAACGGCCAGTATCCAAAGACGAATAGGGCTGACACACGATGACTGACACCACACTGCCGCCCGGCGGCGACGACGGCGCGATCACCGACCGCATCGAACCGGTCGACATCCAGCAGGAGATGCAGCGCAGCTACATCGATTACGCGATGAGCGTCATCGTCGGCCGTGCGCTTCCGGAGGTTCGAGACGGCCTAAAGCCCGTGCACCGCCGCGTGCTGTACGCGATGTACGACTCGGGCTTCCGTCCGGACCGCGGACACGCGAAATCCGCACGCTCCGTTGCCGAGACAATGGGCAACTATCACCCGCACGGCGACTCGTCGATCTACGACACCCTGGTACGGATGGCCCAGCCGTGGTCGCTCCGGTATCCCCTCGTCGACGGGCAGGGCAACTTCGGTTCGCCCGGCAACGATCCGCCAGCCGCGATGCGGTACACCGAGGCACGCCTCACGCCGCTGGCGATGGAGATGCTGCGCGAAATCGACGAGGAGACAGTCGATTTCATTCCCAACTACGACGGTCGGGTGCAAGAACCGACCGTTCTGCCGTCCCGTTTCCCCAACCTGTTGGCCAACGGTTCGGGCGGTATCGCGGTCGGCATGGCCACCAACATGCCGCCGCACAACCTTCGGGAGCTCTCGGAGGCCGTGTTCTGGTGCCTCGACAATTACGACGCCGACGAAGAAGCCACCCTCGCAGCGGTCACCGAGCGGGTCAAGGGACCTGACTTCCCCACCTACGGACTGATCGTCGGCTCCCAGGGCATCCACGACGCCTACACGACGGGCCGCGGCTCGATCCGCATGCGCGGTGTCGTCGAGGTCGAAGAGGACAGCAAGGGCCGCACGCTGCTCGTCATCACCGAGCTCCCCTATCAGGTCAACCACGACAACTTCATCACCTCGATCGCCGACCAGGTGCGTGACGGCAAGCTCGCCGGCATCTCCAACATCGAGGACCAGGGCAGCGACCGGGTCGGCATGCGGATCGTCGTCGAGGTCAAGCGCGACGCCGTGGCCAAGGTCGTCCTGAACAACCTCTACAAGCACACCCAGCTGCAGACCAGCTTCGGTGCCAACATGCTGTCGATCGTCGACGGTGTGCCTCGCACCCTGCGTATCGACCAGCTGATCCGCCTCTACGTCGTCCACCAGTTGGACGTGATCGTCCGGCGCACCATCTACCGGTTGCGCAAGGCGAACGAACGCGCCCACATCTTGCGCGGCTTGGTCAAGGCGCTCGACGCGCTGGACGAGGTCATCGCGCTCATCCGGGCGTCGGCGAACGTCGACGTCGCGCGGGCCGGCCTGATCGAGCTCCTCGACGTCGACGACATCCAGGCCCAGGCCATCCTCGACATGCAGCTGCGGCGCCTGGCCGCCCTTGAACGTCAGCGCATCGTCGACGATCTGGCCAAGATCGAAGCCGAGATCGCGGACCTCGAGGACATCCTCGCCAAGCCGGAGCGGCAGCGGAAGATCGTCCACGACGAGCTCGCCGAACTGGTCGAGAAATACGGCGATGACCGTCGCACGCGGATCATTCCGGCCGACGGCGACGTCGCCGACGAGGATCTCATCGCCCGCGAAGAGGTCGTCGTCACCATCACCGAGACCGGATACGCCAAGCGCACCAAGTCCGACCTGTACCGCAGCCAGAAGCGCGGCGGCAAGGGCGTGCAGGGTGCGGGTCTGAAGCAGGACGACATCGTCCGGCACTTCTTCGTCGGCTCCACCCACGACTGGATCTTGTTCTTCACCACCCAGGGCCGCGTGTACCGGGCGAAGGCCTACGAGCTGCCGGAGGCGTCGCGGACGGCCCGCGGCCAGCACGTCGCGAACCTGCTGGCGTTCCAGCCGGAGGAGCGCATCGCGCAGGTCATCCAGATCAAGTCCTACGAGGACGCGCCGTATCTGGTGCTCGCGACCAAGAACGGCCTCGTCAAGAAGTCCAAGTTGACGGATTTCGACTCGAACCGCTCCGGCGGCATCGTCGCAGTCAACCTCCGTGACGGTGACGAGCTCGTCGGCGCCGTGCTGTGCTCGGCCGAAGAGGATCTGCTGCTGGTCTCGGCAAAGGGTCAGTCGATCCGGTTCTCGGCCACGGACGAGGCGCTGCGGCCGATGGGCCGCGCCACCTCCGGCGTGCAGGGCATGCGATTCAACGAGGAAGACCAGCTGCTGTCGCTGAACGTGGTCCGTGAGGGCACCTACCTCCTGGTGGCGACGTCGGGTGGTTACTCCAAACGGACGGCCATCGACGAGTACACCCCGCAGGGGCGTGGCGGCAAGGGCATCCTGACGATTCAGTACGACCCCAAGCGTGGCACTCTGGTCGGAGCGTTGATCGTCGACGAGGACACAGAGCTCTACGCCATCACCTCGGGTGGGGGCGTCATCCGGACCGTGGCACGCCAAGTGCGCAAGGCCGGGCGGCAAACCAAGGGCGTGCGCTTGATGAACCTCGGCGATGGCGACACACTGATTGCCGTCGCCCGCAACGCCGACGAGGACGCCTCTGACGACGTCGTAGAAGGCGTCGTAGACGGAGTTGCCGAAGACGTCGTCGACGACGACTCACAGACTGACCCGAGCTAAGGAGCCGTAGGTGGGTTCACCGAACGAACCTGGACCACCGCGCACCGGCGACGGTCCAGGTAGCACGAACGGCGCTCACGAGGCCGGCCCGGGGAACGGTGCCGGGTCGACCGGTGAGGTTCCGCCGTGGCAGCGGGGTACCGCGGCACGGCCCAGGCAGCCAGAGGGCCCGCGCGCAGGTGCGGCCGCTGGTCACCAGGGCGGCGGCTCGCCAAGTGCCGATGCCCGGCTCAACCGGTTCATCTCGGGTGGGCCCGCGACGGGTCCGGCGCAGGGGTCTCCCCCGCGTGAGTCGGCGCCTGCGCGTGAGTCGGGTCCGGCCCGCGAGCCTGCGCCGGCGCGTGAGCCGGCACCGGGGCGCGACTCGGCGCCCGCACGGGAGTCCGCTCCGACGAAGACTGACGCCGCACAGCCCAATCGCAATGAGCCGGCCCGTTCGGAGGCCTACGCCAGTGAGCTCCCCGACCTGTCGGGTGTCGCCCCCCGTGGGTCACGTAAGCCAACGGCCGAGCGGACGGCCGTCGAGCCGTCGTCGCGGTCCTCGGCGCCCGCCACGCGCGCCTCGGCGGGCAGCCGGTCCCAGGGGCCGGTGCGGGCGAGCATGCAGATCCGGCGGTTCGATCCGTGGAGCGTGCTGAAGGTCTCGCTGGTGCTGAGCGTGGCGTTGTTCTTCGTCTGGATGATCGCCGTCGCGTTCCTGTACTTGGTGCTCGGCGGCATGGGTGTGTGGACGAAGTTGAACAGCAACGTCGGCGACCTGCTGACCAGTGCCAGCGGCAGCGGTGGCGAATTGGTCTCCAGCGGAACGATTTTCGGCGGCGCAGCCCTCATCGGTCTGGTCAACATCGTGCTGCTGACGGCGATGGCGACGTGCGGTGCGTTCATCTACAACCTGACCACCGACCTCGTCGGCGGCGTCGAGGTGACCCTCGCGGACAGGGACTGAACACCCG
>Ga0247732_10000164_pt1 | contig 41941 bp, 40 predicted proteins | sample UWRJL163409C2_FD_180940 | JGI IMG/M metagenome (GOLD analysis project Ga0247732, IMG submission 180940) | Plant litter microbial communities from Arlington Agricultural Research Station in Wisconsin, United States - UWRJ-L163-409C-2 | ecosystem: Environmental > Terrestrial > Plant litter >...
ACGGGGTGCGGATCACATTGGGGTGTGTGGATAAAGTTCCTTGCGAGCCATTCTGGCCGAAACGTAGGTAAACAACCAATCAGTCAAAGCAGACAGACGGTGAGCCCATGGATCTCTTCGAATACCAGGCGAAGGAGCTGTTCGCCAAGCACAACGTCCCAACCACCCCGGGTCGGGTAACCGACACGGCTGAGGACGCCAAGGCGATCGCCGAGGAAATCGGCAAGCCGGTGATGGTGAAGGCCCAGGTCAAGGTCGGCGGCCGAGGCAAGGCGGGCGGCGTCAAGTACGCGGCCACTCCCGATGACGCCTTCACCCACGCGCAGAACATCCTCGGCCTGGACATCAAGGGTCACGTCGTCAAGAAGCTGCTAGTGGCCGAGGCCAGCGACATCGCTGAGGAGTACTACATCTCCTTCCTGCTGGACCGCTCGAACCGCACGTATCTCGCCATGTGCTCCGTCGAAGGTGGCATGGAGATCGAAGAAGTGGCCGCGACGAAGCCCGAGCGGCTCGCCAAGGTCCCCGTCGACGCCGTCAAGGGTGTCGACCTGGCGTTCGCGCGCTCGATCGCCGAGCAGGGCCATCTGCCCGCCGAGGTGCTCGACGCCGCCGCGGTGACCATCCAGAAGCTGTGGGACGTCTTCGTCGGTGAGGACGCGACCCTGGTCGAGGTGAACCCCCTCGTCCGTACCCCGGACGACCAGATCCTCGCCCTCGACGGCAAGGTCACCCTCGACGCCAACGCCGACTTCCGTCAGCCGGGGCACGAGGAGTTCGAGGACAAGGACGCGACGGACCCCCTCGAGCTCAAGGCCAAGGAGAACGACCTCAACTACGTCAAGCTCGACGGTGCGGTCGGCATCATCGGCAACGGCGCGGGTCTGGTCATGTCGACCCTCGACGTGGTCGCGTACGCCGGTGAGAAGCACGGCGGCGTGAAGCCCGCGAACTTCCTCGACATCGGTGGTGGCGCCTCGGCAGAGGTGATGGCCAACGGTCTCGACGTCATCCTGGGCGACAGTCAGGTCAAGAGCGTGTTCGTCAACGTCTTCGGCGGCATCACGGCGTGCGACGCGGTGGCCAACGGAATCGTCGGCGCGCTGAAGAAGCTCGGCGACAGTGCGAACAAGCCTCTCGTCGTCCGCCTCGACGGCAACAACGTCGAAGAGGGCCGCCGCATCCTCGATGAGGCGAATCACCCCCTGGTGATCCAGGCCGAGACGATGGACGCCGGTGCCGACAAGGCCGCCGAGCTGGCGAACAAGTAAGGGACGCTTGATATGTCGATTTTTCTGAATAAGGACAGCAAGGTCATCGTCCAGGGCATCACCGGCGGCGAGGGCACCAAGCACACCGCGCTGATGTTGAAGGCGGGCACCCAGGTGGTCGGCGGCGTGAACGCGCGCAAGGCCGGCACCAAGGTCTCGCACAAGGACAAGGACGGCAACGACGTCGAGCTGCCGGTTTTCGGCAGCGTCGCCGAGGCCATGAAGGAGACCGGCGCTGACGTGTCGATTGCCTTCGTGCCGCCTGCCTTCTCCAAGGACGCGATCATCGAGGCCGTCGACGCCGAGATTCCGCTCCTGGTGGTCATCACCGAGGGAATCCCCGTGCAGGACAGCGCCTTCGCGTGGGCGTACAACGTGGAAAAGGGCAAGAAGACCCGGATCATCGGGCCGAACTGTCCTGGCATCATCACCCCCGGTGAGTCGCTGGTTGGCATCACGCCGAACAACATCACCAGCAAGGGGCCGATCGGCCTGGTGTCGAAGTCGGGCACGCTGACGTACCAGATGATGTACGAGCTGCGCGATCTCGGCTTCTCAACGGCCATCGGCATCGGCGGCGACCCGGTCATCGGGACCACCCACATCGACGTCATCGAGGCGTTCGAGAAGGATCCCGAGACCAGGGTCATCGTGATGATCGGCGAGATCGGCGGCGACGCCGAGGAGAAGGCCGCCGATTACATCAAGGCCAACGTCACCAAGCCCGTCGTCGGCTACGTCGCGGGCTTCACCGCGCCGGAGGGCAAGACGATGGGCCACGCCGGTGCCATCGTGTCCGACGGTGCCGGTACCGCCGACGGCAAGAAGGTTGCCCTCGAGGCCGCGGGCGTCAAGGTCGGCAAGACGCCGTCGGAGACCGCCAAGCTGGCCAGGGAGATCTTCGAAAGCCTGTAACCAGAGCGTCGAGTGTGCGGTCAGATCGCGAATCCTGCGGGATTCACGATCTGGCCGCACTTTCGTTTGTGGGGTCGGCCGGGAGCCGGTGTTGGAACACGTTCCAGTTTCAGTTAGCCTGACGAATTATGCAGGTAGATCCGCGTACCCCGGTCGTCGTCGGCGTCGGACAGTTCACCGAACGCATCGGCACCCCCGACTATCGCGGCATGTCGTCGGTCGACCTCGCCACCGAGGCGGTGCGGGCGGCCCTGGCCGACACCGGTGCCGACGTGGCCGCCGTCGCCCGGTCGATCGAGGTGTTCGCAGGGCTGCGGCAATTCGAGATCTGCACGCCCTTCGGCGACCCGCCCTTGGGCGCCTCGGACAACTACGTCCGGTCGGTGGCGCAGCGCGTCGGCGCCGATCCGGCGCGGGCCATCCTGGAGCCGATCGGCGGCAACGGGCCGCAGAAGCTGATGACGGAGTTCGCCGGAGCGATCGCCGCCGGCGACCACGAGGTTGTGCTGATCCTCGGCTCGGAGAACGGTTCGACGCTGAAGACCTTTGCGGATCGCGACCACGAGCCCGATCACGGCGAAACCGTCGGCGGTCAACTCGAGGACCGCGGCTACGGCTTCGAGCAGTACATGAGTGAGTACACCGCCACCCACGGGCTGACGGGTGCGCCCGTGCAGTACGGGCTGCTCGACAACGCGCGGCGTGCCCGGTTGGGTCTCGACGTCGGGGATTACCGCCGCCGGATGGCGGAGCTGTTCGCGCCCTTCTCGAAAGTCGCTGCCAAGAACCCGTTCTCGTCGTCACCGGTGGAGCGGTCGGTCGACGAGATCGAGACCGTGACCGACGAGAACCGGATGATCTGCGACCCGTATCCGCGACTGCTGGTGGCCCGCGACACCGTCAACCAAGGCGCCGCCGCGCTGGTGATGTCGGTGGCCGCCGCCCGCCGTCTCGGAGTGCCCGAGGAGAAGTGGGTCTACCTGCGTGGGCACGCCGACCAGACCGAGCAGGACATGTTGGACCGGGCCGACCTCAGCGTCAGCCATGCGGCGAAACAGGCTGTTTCGGAAGCACTTCGGGGTGCCGGCGTCGGGATCGACGACGTGGCGACGTTCGACCTCTACAGCTGCTTTCCGTTCCCAGTCTTCGCGGTGTGCGACGAGTTCGGACTCGCCGACGACGACCCGCGGGGGCTGACGCTCACCGGCGGGCTGCCGTACTTCGGAGGGCCGGGAAACAGCTACTCGCTGCACGGCATCGCCGAGACCGTGGCCGAGATGCGGGAAAGGCCTGGAACGTTCGGGCTCGTCGGTGCCAATGGTGGTGTCATGAGCAAGTATTCGGCCGGGGTGTACTCCACCGAGCCTGCCAACTGGGAGCCCGACCGCGGCAAGGCACTGCAGGGCGACATCGCGGCGCTGCCGAAGGTGCCGGTCACTCGGACCGTCGACGGGCCGGGAACGATCGAGACCTACTCGGTGCGCTACGACTGGCCGGTCACGACGGGCGTCATCATCGGGCGACTCGCGGCGGACGGCAGCCGATTCATGGCCCTCACCGAGGACGACGACCTGGTGGCGTTGATGACCGGGGGAGACCCGCTTGGCGCCGCGATCACCGTCACGTCGACCGAGGATGGGGTCAACCGCGCGACGCTGGCGTGACGTCCGATCGCGTACAGATCAAAGCCAGTGCGTCATTGGTCGCGCTGACTCCTTCGTCGCCGAGCACGTCTCGCAGGCGTTGGCGCAGTGCGGTCTTCGCGGCCGGTTCCAGGACGACGTGGTTGGAGTGCGTGAAGACAAGGCTCAACCAGTCTTCGGTCGAGTAGTGCAGCTCTTCACCGACCTCAACGCGCTCGACCGTGAACTGGCCGCGGCGTAGCAACGCCTGCAACGCGGTCTCGGCGTTGTTCGCCGACGTCGAGGCGGGTGTGGTGACGCCGTATTCGGCGGAGATCCGTTCGAGTCCCCGCCGCGTCGAGTCGCTCGCCATGATGCGGTTCCACATCAACGCCAGCCGACCGCCGGCGGTGAGCAGCGACGCCAGCTTCGGCAGGGCGACGTCGGGGTCCACCCAGTGAAACGACTGCCCGAAGGTGACGAGGTCGAACGTGCGGTCACGGGTCTGCCACTGCTCGAATGTGCTGCGCTCGACCGGGATCCCCTTGGCCAGGCATCGTGCGGCCATCTGCTCGTCGGGTTCGACGGCCAGCACCTCGGCCCCGGCATTCGCGAGTTGAGCCGACAGAATGCCGGTGCCCGCCCCGACGTCGAGAACGGTCAGGCCCTGGGCCGTCACCAACCGTTCGATCAACGCGCGTGGGTACCGCGGGCGATGGCGATCGTACTCGTCGGCGACCGAGCCGAAGGATTCGGCGCGGCGACGGTCGGTGAAGACGGGGGTGGGCTCGGCCATGTCACCAGGATGCCCGCTCTGTCTGGGAAGCCTCTGAGCAAGGGCGCGGACGCTAGAAGAACCCGCTGTCCGTCACTGAGAGGCCAGCGTGCCAGACGCGAGGCCGAGCTCGTGTTCCGTTGTGCGCAAGAGCGATTCGGTCACCACGGGGTAGTTGAGGCGAGACGTGCCCGCGACGGCCGTTCGGACGGCGCTCTGGCCGAACGTGCCGTCGATCATCGCCAGGATGCGCATTGCCGATGCGCCGCAGTCGTCACTGGTGAACTCCCCGGCCGCCTGGCCACGGGTCAACAGCTCGGTGAGGTCGGACAGGTCGACCTCCATCTGGCGGATGACCTCGCCTTGCAGGGCTGGGCGACGTGGGCTCTCCCGCCAGGCGTCGAGCCACAGCAGGGCGACCACGTCGTGCTCGGGGGCGATGGCGTCGTGCAGGAATAGTCGCAGTTCGGAGGTGGCGTCGCTGGCGATCTCGGCCGCGTGGGACTTGTATCGCGCACGTTGAGCCTCTGCCGCGGCGGCGAACGCTGCGGCAGCGAGGTCGTCGGCAGTGGGGAAATAGTGAGTGATCAGCCCCGGGGACACTCCAACCGCCTCCGAGACCCGCTTGGCGGTCACCTGCGCAAGCCCGTCCGCGATGGCGATTCGGCCTGCCGCCGCGGCGAGCTCGCCCCGTCGCATCTCCGGCGGTTTGCGGCGAGGATGCACCCCGGTGGCCGTGGCGGACATGGACCCGACGCTAACACCAGCGGCCAGACGAGTTCGCTCTAGCAGGTGACACCGCTCACTCCATCCCTTATTGTCCTCGGCACCAATAGTTATTGGTACTGACACCAACAAGGGAGACGCGATGAGGCTCGACGCCACGAGTGAGGGGGCGACCAGCGACCAGTTCGGCAAGGTGGAGGCGCGCGGCATCGACTTCATCCCCGCCGCGGAACGCCACGGCAAGCCGCGCGACCTGTTCGCGGTGTGGGCCGCCGCCAACATCAACTATCTGTACATCGTGCTCGGAGGCTTGCTGACGGTGTTCGGGCTGAACGTGTGGCAAGCCATGACTGCGGTCGTCGTCGGGAATCTCTTCTGGGCCGCGATAGGCGTCATGGCCGCCAGTGGTCCCGTGGCCGGCGCACCGAGCGGCGTGATCATGCGCTCGATGTTCGGAGTGATCGGAAACCGCGTCAACCTCGGCCTCTTCAACTGGCCGGTCTTCATCGCCTACGAAGCCATCAATCTTTGTTTGGGAGCGCTCGCCGGGTTCGCCGTCGTCGAAGCCCTTGGTGGGTCGGCGTCGACGCCGATCAAGGTCGCGATCGTCGTCGTCACGGCCGCCATCACCCTCGTGATCAGCGTCTACGGCCACGCGACCATCATGCGGATGAGCGGCGTCTTCACGTCTCTGCTGGCGGTCGCAGTGGTCGCGCTCGGCGCATTCGTCGTCGCTCGGGCCGATTGGTCGTATCAGCCGGCCACCGTGCTGACTGGAGGACCCATGTGGGCGGCCTTGGCTGCCGGGGTTGCGCTGATCGCGGCGACGTCGATGTCCTGGAACGTCAGTCCGGACTACGCCCGCTATCTGCCGGCAGACACCTCGCCAAGGGCGGTTGGGACGTGGACGGCGCTCGGGGGCTTCATCCCGTCCGTGGCACTCGGAGCGGTCGGCGTTCTCGCCGGAACCGTCGTCGACATGAACGACGCTCAGACGAGTCTCGCGCAGATCGTGCCCGCCTGGTTCTATCCCGTCTTCCTCCTCGTGATCGTGGTGGGCACGATGGCCAACAACGTCATCACCATGTACTCCTCGGGTCTGTGCCTCCAAGCCGTCGGCATTCCGCTTCGCCGCAGCATCACCGTGTTGTTCGACGGGCTGCTCGGCGTCGCCCTTGCCTGCTATGCGCTGTTCATCAGCGACTTCACCAGTGCGCTCAGCGGCATCCTCGAACTGAGCATCATCGTCTTGGGTCCCACCGTCGCCATCTACCTCAGCGACCAGTGGGTGAGGCGCAACGCCTACGACGGGCTCGCACTCAACGACGTCAGCGTCGACGGCATCGCCTGGTACACCCGAGGTTTCAACGTCGCGGGCTTCGCGGCGTTCATCTCCGGTGGGGTCGCCGCGGCAATGTTCGTCAACACCACCGAATTCGCCGGTCCCCTCGCAACGATGCTCGGTGGCGCGGACCTGTCCTGGGTGGTCGGGCCACTGGTCTCGTCCTGCGTCTACGTTGCGGTGATGAAGGTGTGCTACCCCGGGGTGCAACGATGACCACGTCGCCGCTGCCGGTGGTGGACGGCCCGTGGTTCCGCACCCGTGCAGTGGACCCGGCACTCGATCGGATCGACGAACCACACGTCCACGAACTGTTGCAAGCCAACCTCTGGCACCTGCGGGGTCGCGACCGCGATCTCATCGTAGACACCGGGCTCGGGGTGGCGTCGTTGCGCCAGCACCTTCCGCGCCTCTTCGAGCGGGACCCTGTCGTGGTGCTCACCCACGCGCACCTCGACCACATGGGCGGCGCGCACGAATTCGCTTGCTGTTGGGCGCATCCCGGGGACCCCTTCGACGTCCCGCCGAGGGGCAGCCTGCAACTGGGGCCGCTCGCCGAGGAACTGGGCATCCGTGCCGAGGCCTTCGGCGCAAGCGATCTCGCGCTGATCGACGCCCTGCCGCGGACCGACTACGCGCTCGACGAATATCGCCTGGAACCGGCGGCCGACATCCGTTGGCTGCAAGAGGGGATGCGGATCGACCTCGGGGACCGCGAGTTCGCCGTCTTGCACCTGCCCGGGCACACCGAATCCAGCATCGGTCTATACGACGAATCGGACGGAACCTTCTTTTCCGGCGACGTGCTCTACGACGACGTGCTCATCGACGACTGCGTCGGTTCGGACATATCGAAGTACCGCACCACCATGCGGCGACTCACCGAACTCGACGTCAGCGTCGTCAACCCCGGACACGGCGACAGGTTCGACGGAACCCGGATGCGCGAGATCGCCCGCGCCTACCTCGAGAAAACGCGCGGCGGCTGACGTCGGCCGATCAGACCGGCTTGCGCTAGAAGACCCAGCTGCCCGACGGCTGCAGCACGAAGCCGTGTCGGTTGTCGGCGTCGATGCACGCAACCAGTTGGTCGTCGCCGACCACGCAAGTGCCGTTCTTGCCGACGACCTTTTGGCCTGCCGAGAGGGGCATCGCACGTGAGGAGGCGCAATCGGGTCCGGAGCGCTCGAACACGTAAGGGGAGTCCCCGGCGGACGTGTCGGCCTTGCGGACCGACGGGCAACCGCTGCCTCCAACGGAATTGGGGAGGCCGCGGAGGTTCCCGCTGCAAACTATCGACGAACGATCTCCGAAGTCCACGACGCAGTCGACCTGTTCTGCGGTCCTGAACGACGGCAGGGTGGACTTCGGGTCGTCGGGACTCACTGCGGTGAAGTCGCGCACGTCCGGAAAGCCTGGAGGTGGTTGCGCGGTCGTTGGCGTAGGCGAGCAGGCCGTCAGCACGATTGCCGCGGCGGCGACCCGGCGGATTCCTCGCATCAGAAGACCCAACTGCCGGAGGGCTGCAGCACGAAGCCGTGGCCGTTCTGGGCGTCGGTGCAGGCAGTCAATCCATCCTGACCGGCGACGCAGGTGATCCCGAAGGCGGCGTTGGTCACCTTGTGTCCCGCGCCGAGGATGGGATCGGAGCTGGGAACGCATGCGCCGTCCTTCTGCCCGAAGACGAACGGGTGCTTCGCATCACCGCCGTCGTTCTGCACGTCGTCGCACATCCCGGCTCGGTCTGAACGGCCCGGGAAGTCGCCAGTACACCAAGACGATCCGCCGATCGCGCAGCTAATTCCGTCCGTCGTGCGAAAGAACAAGTAACCGTTCGTCCAACGCTCGGCATGGGAGGAGGGGCGCACGAAGTGCCCCGCGTCGGTCTCGACGAACTGACTCAGGTCGGGGAAGCCGGGGGGATCGGCGGCGGCCGGGCGAGATGTCAGGACGCCGAACACGGCCAGCGTGGCCGTCACACAGGGCCACATGATCTTGCTGCTCAAGGTATTTGCCTCGCTCTGTCAATGCGCGACGGTGATGTCGGTCTGGTAGGTCTTAGGGTTGTACGGCAGGTCCGGCTGGCCAGGTGTTGGAACCCACCCCGGCGGTTTCTCCCACGTGCTGACTCGAAGTTGGACGGTCTCCCTGCCAGTAACCGGGTCGTAGACGGTGTCGACGACGGTCGGGCCATACGGTGCGGCGCCGCCCGGCCACGCCCCCGGGCCCGGTGGAAACAACGGCGTCGCCTTTGCCGTCAGCAGACCCTCCGGCGTGGACGCGGTGACGACTCCGATGGGTTGATCTCCTGGCACGTTGGGGTCGAAGTTGTCCGAACCGACGAGCATGAAGCCGCCGCCCTTGAGTGCGACGATCTGACTCTCCCGATCGCCGGGCAGCCCCTTGACTTCACCCTGGGGTTTGAGCGTCTGCATCCAACCGTTGGGGTTCTTGGGATCGATGGGGTCGGACATGTAGAGCCGTCTGGTTCGGTCGTTGGGTCCGTCGTTGCCGACGATGACCATCCGATTGGTCGCCGGGTCGTAGACGCCGCTGGCCTGGGAGATCCCGGGCAGGACGCCGATGCGCTTCGAGGGGTCGTTCAGGTCGACGACCGTGGTGTCCGGTGTCGCGTAGTTGGGATTCGCCTTACCGTCTGGCCCGTTGTATGGCACTTCGCTGTAGAGCGCATATTGCTTTCCGTCGGGTCCGACGATGGTGCCGGTCGGCAGCGGCCGACCACCAGGAACCTCGAGCGGATTGCGTTCGCCGTTCAGCGTCGGATACCCGTTGCGCCCGTCGCCGCTGATCTCGATCCCGGTGCCGGGGATGGTCGAGTTCAGGTCGCCTTGCGTGCTGTCGGGCGTCAGCGGCGTGGGCCCCCCGACGATCTGCGGGTCACCCGGCTTGGGCGCTCCACCTTGGCCGCCTTCCATGTCGAAGGTCTGCATGGCCTCGGCAACGGTGTCGAGCTGGCGGGCAACGTCCTCGTCGGCCAGCGCGAGCATCATGGCCTTTGCGCGGATGTCGGCCTGCATGTGTGCCGCAGCGATCTTGCGCACCAATGCCAGTGCGGCACTGAAGAATACGGGCATGCGGTCCGTCACCGACAGGTTCTCGCTGACCTCGAAGAACTGGCTGACGGCGTTCTGGATCGCGTCGACCGCGGCGCGCTTGGCGGCGTCGATCACGTCGGCCCCGGCCGTGGCGATCCGCCCGGCCCGTTCCAGCAGCGCGAGAGCGCCACGGATCTTGGCCAGGTTCTCCGCGAGCTTGGCCCTGGCCCCTTCGGCACCCGTGCCGCTCCAGGGCACGGCGTCGACGGCGTGCTGCGCCCGCGTGTACGCCTGCTCGGTGAGGTCGGATTGGCGCTGCCAGCCCAAGGCGGCCTGACGGAGATGTCCGCTCGACCACCCCTCGACGCGCGACCGGGTGGGTGTCTCGACCATCGCTACCTCGGCGGCTGCGTGGTCGTGTCGATCCGATGGGCCTCTTCAGCGTCTTTCGCGGCGTAGTAGCGCGCGGATTTGGCGATGTCGTCGGCGAACAGCAACAGGTTCGCCGAGGCTTCGCCGACGACGTGGTTGGCGGCGGCGGTAACGCCGACCGCCGCCGGGCCACTGGGTTGCGCGACGAGCGGCTGCCACTCGTGGGTGACGCCGCCGCTGGTCAGCTGATCGCTCAACGCACTCAACTCACGCGCGACACCCTCCAGCGCCGCGGTGTCGACCTCGAGCGGACTCGTCACGGTCACCACCGTACTGCCCCCGGCGCTGCCGGCAGCGCACCAAATCAGACCAGCGCAGCGAGCTTGCCAGCCAACCTCTCCACGTAACCGGCGACCTCGGATTCGGACTTGTCCGGCAACCCGAACAGCACTTCGGTGACGCCGAGATCTGCCCAGCGGGCCAGCTTGTCGGGGTCGGGCTTGAAGTCGAGTGCGACGATCTGCGGCGCCCCGTCCCGGTCGGCGGCGGCCCACGTGTCCTGCAGCAGCTTCACCGGCGCGTCGATGTCGAAGTCCCGCGGCGTGGTGATCCAGCCGTCGGCCGACTTGGCGATCCACTTGAAGTTCTTCTCGGTGCCCGCCGCCCCGACGAGAACGGGGATGTGCGACTGAACGGGCTTGGGCCACGCCCAACTCGGGCCGAACTTCACGAACTCGCCGTCGAATTCGGCTTCTTCCTGCGTCCACAGGGCCCGCATGGCCTCCAGGTATTCGCGCAGCATCGTGCGGCGCCGCCCCGGTGGCACGTTGTGGTCGGCGAGTTCGTCTGTGTTCCAACCGAATCCGACGCCCAGGCTGACGCGACCGCCGGAGAGGTGGTCGAGCGTGGCGATGGACTTGGCGAGCGTGATGCAGTCGTGCTCGACGGGCAGTGCCACCGCAGTCGACAACCGCACCTTCGTCGTCACGGCGGCCGCGGTGGCCAGGCTGACCCACGGGTCGAGCGTGCGCATGTAGCGGTCGTCGGGCAGCGACTCGTCGCCCGTGGTGGGGTGTGCGGCCTCCCGCTTGATCGGGATGTGGGTGTGCTCTGGCACGTAGAACGTGTGGAAGCCGTGGTCGTCGGCGAGTTTGGCCGCGGCCGCCGGAGCTATCCCGCGATCACTGGTGAAGAGAACGAGCCCATAGTCCATGGGCAGAATTAGAACGTGTTCTAGTCCCTGAGCGCAAGGTGGCCCACGTAGAAGGCCGCTGGCGATTCGGGTAGTTCCCTACTCGCGCCCCCGCGAACGAGCGACGCAAGAGTTCCTCACATGAACTCCAATCGCTCGATCGGCACCAAGATACGAGAATGGGCGCGGCGGTACCTTCCCTGCGAAATCGCAGGCACCACATGCGAAATGGGCGGCGCGGTAATCGCCTACGCTGCCACCGGGTCGGTCGCGGCGGCGGCCGTCGTCGCGACCGTCGGAGCCTCCCTCGGCTACTACGCCGCGGCGTACTGGACGGCCGTGCGTACCGCATACCGGGAACAGCCGTCGTCGTCCCGACTTCGGCGCGGGTTGGTCGCGAACGGCCGAGCGCTGCGCAGCATCGCGATCGAGTTCGGTCCGGCCGAGGTCATCGACAGCCTGATCATCCGGCCGCTGGCGTTCTACTTCGGACCGATCCTGTTCGGCGGCCTGGCCGCCGGCTGGATATTCGGCAAGCTGGTCGCCGACGTCGGCTTCTACGTCCTGGCCATCTTCAGCTACGAACGGTTCACCGACCTGCTGGTCGTCCGGCGCAGGGCCGACGAGGCGCTAAGCGAACCCGTGGCGGCGACGGCGGTCGCGTAGCAGCCGTCGCGTTGAAATCTGACCGATCGTTACCCGTGACCGGGCGCGCGTCAGCGGCTGAGATGGCCACCATGACGACCGAACGCATCGCCGACCACGTCAAGTTCGCCTACTGGGTGCCCAACGTCAGCGGCGGCCTGGTGACCAGCGACATCGAGCAGCGCACGGACTGGAATTACGAGTACAACAAGAAGCTCGCGCAGACCGCGGAGAACAACGGTTTCGAGTACGCGCTGTCCCAGGTGCGCTACGAGGCCAGCTACGGCGCCGAATTCCAGCACGAGTCGACCAGCTTCTCCCTGGCGCTGCTGCTGGCCACCGAGCGGCTCAAGGTGATCGCCGCCGTGCACCCCGGCCTGTGGCAGCCCGCCGTGCTCGCCAAGCTGGGCGCGACCGCCGATCACCTGAGCAACGGCCGATTCGCCGTCAACGTCGTCTCCGGGTGGTTCAAGGACGAGTTCACCCACCTGGGGGAGCCGTGGCTCGAACACGACGAGCGCTACCGGCGCAGCGCCGAGTTCCTCCAAGTCCTCCGGAAGATCTGGACCGAGGACGACGTCGACTTCCGCGGTGACTTCTACCGAATCCACGACTTCACGTTGAAGCCCAAGCCCCTCAACACCCCGGAACGGCCCAACCCGGAGATCTTCCAGGGCGGCAACTCGACCGCCGCACGCCGAAACGGCGGGCTGTACTCCGACTGGTACTTCTCCAACGGCAAGGACTTCGACGGCATCACCGAGCAGGTCGTCGAGGTCCGTGACCACGCCCGCACCGTCGGCCGCGAGGTCAAGGTCGGCCTCAACGGCTTCATCATCGCCAGGGACTCAGAGAAAGAAGCGAAGGAGGTCCTCAAGGAGATCATCGACAAGGCCAACAAGCCCGCCGTCGAGGGCTTCCGCGGCGCCGTCCAGCAGGCCGGCAACTCGACCGGCGACAAGAAGGGGATGTGGGCGGACTCGTCCTTCGAGGACCTCGTCCAGTACAACGACGGCTTCCGGACGAAGCTGATCGGCACCCCCGAGCAGGTCGCCGAACGCATCGTCGCCTACCGCAAGCGCGGCGTCGACCTGATCCTCGGCGGCTTCCTGCACTTCCAGGAGGAGATCGAGTACTTCGGCGCAAACGTGTTGCCGTTGGTGCGCGAAATCGAGCAATCCGAAGAAGATTCGCGCAACCAGTCGGTGCTGCTCCCGGCCTGAGCGAGGCTGGCGCCCCGGCCTGCACCCAGGCCGGGTCCATAGCTTGGTGCGCTAGCGTGGGTGAACCAATCGCCCATCACAGGAGGGGAACATGTCGTATCCATCGGGCCCGCCCGGTAACTCCGGTTACCCGTCTGGGCCGTCGGCGGGGCAGTACAGCGCGCCCACCCAGCAGTTCGGTCACACCCAAGAGGCCGCCACCCCCGCGGGGCCGAGCAGGCTGCCGCAGTACCTCGCCGCTGCCGTCGCCGCCCTCGGCTTGTTCGTCTACCTGGCCAACTTCGGCCCGGTGTTCACCATCAACGCCCCAAACCTCCCCGGCTTCGGCCCGATCGGCGGCTCGGTAAGCACCACGCCGATCGGCATCACGCTCGCCACCGCAGTCGCGCTCGTCGCGGCTCTGCTCGCCGGGTTCAGCCTGCTGCCCAAGCAGGGCAGGTCCGACACCTGGGTCGCCATCCTCTCGGTGCTGGCGCTGCTGCTCGTGCTCTCGCAGATCGTTGGCCTGCCCTCTGGCGTGTCATTCGGATGGTCGCTGTACCTGATCATCGTGTTCTCGGTGCTCCAGACGATCGCAGCGGTGGCCGCACTGCTGTTGGAGTCCGGCGTCGTCTCCGCGCCCGCGCCCAAGCCGAAGTACGAGCAGAACCCGTACGGCCAGTACGGCGGGCCCGGGCAGTACTACGGTCAGCCTCAGGGCCAGCCGCAGCACGGCGCACCCCCGCATCAGCAGGGTCCGCCTCAGCGCGGCGGTTACTCCCCGCAGCCATACGGCGGCTACCCGGGCAGCCCGTCCACCGGTGGCTTCGGCTCCCAACCGGGTGCGCAACCGGGCGCTCAGTCTCCGTCCCAGCCGGGTCAGCAGACCGGGTCGCAGCAGAGCGGTCCGCCCACGCCTCCGACGGGATTCCCCGCCTTCGGCTCACCGCAGGGGTCGCTCGGCTCTCAGCCGACGCAGTCCTTCGAAACGCAGCAACCACAGCAGCCTGCGCCGCAATCCACCCCGCCACCGTCATAATCTCTAGCGGCGCGCACACACCCTTCGCGCGTTGGAGATCGTGCGAGGAGCAACGCAGCTAGTGGACAACCGGCCAGTCGGCACACGTCAGGCTCGCGACCTGCTGAGGGTTGCGTTCGGGCCGTCGGCTATCGCACTCGCCGTGATCGCGGCCGTCGTGTTGGTGCAGTTGGTGATCGCCAACAGCGACATGACGGGTGCGTTCGGCGCGATCGCCAGCATGTGGCTCGGCGTCCACGGGGTGCCGGTGTCCATCGGCGGCGCGGAACTCGGCGTGATGCCGCTGCTTCCGATGCTGGCGATGGTGTGGGGGACCGCCCGCACCACGGCAGCCGCGACCAAGGCGGGGACGTCGTGGTTCGTGATCCGGTGGATCGTGGCGTCGGCACTCGGCGGCCCGCTGTTGATCGCCGCGATCGCCCTCGCCGTGATCCACGACGCGTCCTCCGTCCTGATCCAACTCCAGACGCCAAGTGCCTCGCTCGCGTTCGGCTCCGTGGCGGCCGTCCACCTCGTCGGCGCCCTCGTCGGCGTCGGCCCCCGGGTAACCGGCCGGCTGCTGAGGTTGCCGTACGTACCCGTCTGGCTGCCGGAGGCGTTCCGTGCCGCCTCGGTGGGCGTGCTGGCGCTGTTCGGGCTGTCCGGGGCGATCGCCGCGGGGTCCTTGGTCGTGCACTGGGGCACGATGGACACCCTGTTCGGCATCACGGACTCGGCATTCGGCCAGTTCAGCCTGACGCTGTTGTCGATTCTGTACGCGCCGAACGTCATCGTCGGGACCGCGGCCGTCGCCGTCGGCTCCAGTGCGCACGTCGGCCTCGCAACGTTCAGCTCGTTCACCGTGCTTGGTGGCGACGTGCCCGCTCTGCCCATCCTGGCTGCGGTCCCGAGCCCGCCGTTGGGGCCGATCTGGGTGGCGCTGCTGATCGCCGCGGCTGCGGCGGCCGTTGGCCTCGGTCAGCAGTGCGCGCGGCGGGCCGAGCCGCTGCCAGAAGCTGCGGGCAAGTTGACGACCGCGGCCGCCGTCGGGGCCGCCGTGATGGCCCTGCTCGGGTACGCGGGTGGTGGTCGGCTAGGCAACTTCGGCGACGTCGGCGTCGACCAGGGCACGTTCGGTCCCGCGGCGTTCGTGTGGTTCGTCGGGATCGGCGGCCTGACGGTCGTCATGAGCGGTGGCCTCCGGCGTCGACCCAAGGCCCGGCCCATGCCGGCGCCGCCCGCGCCGACCCCGGAGCCCGAGGCCGAGCCGGACACGCTGCCCGTGCCGACCGCCGAAGAGACCGAACCCGAGCCGCAGCCGGCTTTCGAGCCAGAGGCGGAACCCGAGGTGGTTTTCGAGCCGGAACCCGAGGGGGAGCCCGAGCCCCTACCTCCCCCCGAGTCCGCTCAGCCAGTCCAACCCCGACCGTCCCGAGCCGCGCCCCGGGACGTCTTCGACTTCGACGACGACCCCGAGGCGCACTACTTCGCCGACGATGACCTCTCAACGGCGGATGACCACACCAGCGACGAGCCGCGGCGTTCCTCCGATTAGGCTGCATCGCGTGCAGCCCCCGCTTCTCGTGCCCCCCAGTGCGCCGGCTCGGCTGATCGTCCTGGCGTCGGGCACCGGTTCGCTGCTCGAATCGATCCTCGCCGCAGCCGTCGGCGACTACCCGGCCCGAGTGGTCGCGGTCGGAACCGATCGGGACTGCCGCGCCCTCGAGATCGCCGAAGCCGCCTCGCTGCCGAGCTTCACGACCCGCGTCGGCGACCATGCCGACCGCGACGCGTGGGACGCCGCGATCACCGATGCGGTGGCCGCGCACCAGCCCGATCTGGTGGTGTCGGCGGGATTCATGAAGATCCTTGGTCCGCAGTTCCTTTCGCGCTTTCCGGGCCGGGTCGTCAACACCCACCCGGCGCTGCTGCCCGCGTTCCCCGGCGCGCACGCCGTGCCCGACACGTTGGCGTACGGCGTGCGGGTCACCGGATGCACGGTGCACCTCGTCGACGCGGGGATGGATACCGGTCCAATCCTGGCGCAGGAGGCCGTCGACGTGCTCGACGACGACGACGAATCGGCTCTGCACGAGCGGATCAAGGTCGTCGAGCGACGACTGCTGGTGGAAGTACTTGCCGCGATGGCAACTCGCGGTGTGACGTGGACAGGACGAAAGGCAGCAATCGGATGAGTGTGGACGTGGGTACCGGCGACGGCAGGCGGGCGATTCGACGCGCGTTGATCAGCGTGTACGACAAGACCGGCCTCGCCGAGCTGGCGCGTGGTCTGCACGAGGCGGGCGTGGCCATCGTCTCGACCGGCTCGACGGCGAAAACCATTGCCGCCAGCGGTGTCCCTGTGACACCGGTCGAGGACGTCACGGGCTTCCCCGAGGTGCTCGACGGCCGCGTGAAGACCCTCCACCCGCGGGTGCACGCCGGGCTGCTGGCCGACACCCGCAAGGCCGAGCACCTCGCTGCGCTCGACGAACTCGGCGTCGCCGCCTTCGAACTCGTCGTCGTCAACCTCTACCCGTTCACCGAGACCGTCGAGTCCGGCGCGAGCGAGGACGAGTGCGTCGAGCAGATCGACATCGGCGGGCCGTCGATGGTGCGCGCCGCCGCCAAGAATCATCCCAGCGTCGCGGTGGTCGTCGAGCCGCGCGGCTACGACGGCGTGCTCGCCGCGGTGCGTGCCGGCGGTTTCACCCTCGAGGAGCGGAAGCGCTTGGCGTCCTTGGCATTCAGGCACACCGCGGAATACGACGTCGCCGTCGCCACGTGGATGGGTTCGATCATGGCGCCCGAGGAGGGCGACGTGACCCCGCCCGAGTGGTTCGGCGGGACGTGGAAGCGCGCTGCGGTGCTTCGCTACGGCGAGAATCCGCACCAGCAGGCGGCGCTGTACCGCGACGACTCGTCGTGGCCGGGGCTCGCGCAGGCGGAGCAGTTGCACGGCAAGGAGATGTCGTACAACAACTACACCGACGCCGACGCCGCATGGCGGGCCGCGTTCGACTACGAGCAGACCTGCGTGGCAATCATCAAGCACGCCAACCCATGTGGCATCGCCGTTTCGTCGGTCTCGGTCGCCGACGCGCACCGCAAGGCACACGAGTGCGACCCCCTGAGCGCATTCGGCGGCGTGATCGCGGCCAACACGACGGTCACCGTTGAGATGGCCGAGACGGTCGCCGACATCTTCACCGAGGTGATCATCGCGCCGGCATACGAGCCGGGTGCGGTCGAGATCCTGACCGGGAAGAAGAACATCCGCGTGCTGGTGGCCTCCGAGCCTCGGATCGGGGGCACCGAGTTCCGTCAGATCAGCGGCGGTCTGCTGGTGCAGCAACGCGATGCGCTGGACGCCTCCGGCGACGACCCGGCCACTTGGACGCTGGCCACCGGTACGCCCGCCGATCCTGACACCCTCGCCGATCTCGTGTTCGCCTGGCGCGCCTGCCGCGCGGTGAAGTCGAACGCGATCGTCGTCGCCAAGGACGGCGCGACCGTCGGCGTCGGCATGGGTCAGGTCAACCGGGTCGACGCGGCGCGGCTGGCCGTCGAACGGGCCGGCGACCGGGTGCGGGGAGCGGTGGCGTCATCGGACGCCTTCTTCCCCTTCCCGGACGGGCTCGAGGTGCTGACCGCTGCGGGTGTGACGGCGATCGTCCACCCCGGTGGGTCAATGCGCGACGACGTCGTGACCGAAGCGGCTGCCAAGGCTGGCATCGCGCTGTACCTCACCGGGGCGCGCCACTTCGCGCACTAGGGGCACGTCACGGCGTCGTAATTTCGCTTAGAGCACGGACCTGGTGCCTCGCGGCGCCAACCGTCGTAGCGTGGAGTAGTGACATCACCTAACGATCTCCCCCGCACCCTCGGCGAGCTGCGCGCGTCTGGGCACCGCGAGCGGGGCGTGAAGGCCGAAATCCGCGAGAACCTGCTGGCGGCGCTCGGTGAGGGCCGCGACGTGTGGACCGGAATCCTCGGCTTCGAGGACACCGTCATCCCACAGCTCGAGCGTGCGCTGATCGCCGAACACGACGTCGTCCTGCTCGGTGAACGCGGTCAGGGCAAGACGCGCCTGCTGCGATCGCTGACCAACCTGCTCGACGAGTGGACTCCCGTCATCGAGGGTTCCGAGCTGCACGAGCATCCGTACACGCCGATCACGCCCGAGTGGATCCGGCGCGCGGCGGCCTCCGGCGACGACCTGCCCATCACCTGGTTGCACCGCAGCGAGCGCTACACCGAGAAGCTCGCCACGCCGGACACCAGCGTCGCGGACCTCGTCGGCGACATCGACCCCATCAAGGTGGCCGAGGGCCGCAGCCTCGGAGATCCGGAGACCATCGCCTTCGGGCTGATCCCGCGGGCACACCGCGGCATCGTCGCGATCAACGAGCTGCCCGACCTCGCCGAGCGCATTCAGGTCTCCATGCTCAACGTGATGGAGGAGCGCGACATCCAGGTCCGCGGCTACACGCTGCGACTGCCACTCGACGTGCTGGTCGTCGCCAGCGCCAACCCCGAGGACTACACCAACCGCGGTCGCATCATCACCCCGCTGAAGGACCGGTTCGGCGCCGAGATCCGCACCCACTACCCACAGGCGCTCGAGGCCGAGGTCGGCGTCATCAAGCAGGAGTCGCACCTGCCTGCCGCCGTACCCGACTACCTGCTGCAGATCCTGGCCCGGTTCGCCCGCTCGCTGCGCGAATCGCAGTCGATCGACCAACGCTCCGGGGTGTCGGCGCGGTTCGCCATCGCCGCCGCCGAGACCGTGGCCGCCGCGGCGACGCACCGTTCGGCGATCCTCGGCGAGCAGGACCCCGTCGCCCGGGTGGTCGACTTGAGCACCATCGTCGACGTGCTGCGCGGCAAGCTGGAATTCGAGTCGGGCGAGGAGGGCCGCGAGCAGGCGGTGCTCGAACACCTGCTGCGGCGGGCGACGGCCGACACGGCGCAGCGGCTGCTGGGCGGGCTCGACGTCGGCCCGCTGGTGACCGCCGTCGAGGAGGGCGCCCCGGTGACGACGGGCGAGCGCGTCTCGGCCAAGGACGTGCTCGCCGCGCTCCCGGGACTGCCGGTGGTCGACGCCATCGCCGAGCGGCTCGGCGCCCAGACCGACGGTGAACGCGCCGCCGCCCTGGAGCTGGCCCTGGAGGCGCTGTACCTGGCCAAGCGCATCGACAAGGTGTCCGGGGAGGGCGAAACCATTTATGGTTAAGCGCATTTCGCGGTATTCCCGCTACTCCGGCGGGCCCGACCCGCTGGCTCCGCCGGTCGACCTGCGCGAGGCGCTGGAACAGATCGGGCAGGACGTCATGGAGGGCAGTTCGCCGCGACGTGCACTCTCCGAGCTGATGCGGCGCGGCACCCAGAACACGAGGGGTGCCGACCGGCTGGCCGCCGAGGCCAACAGCAAGCGTCGGAAACTGTTGCAGCAGAACAATCTCGACGGAACACTGCAGGACATCAAGAAGCTGCTCGACGAGGCCGTCCTCGCCGAGCGCAAGGAACTGGCGCGTGCCCTCGACGACGACGCCCGGTTCAACGAGCTTCAACTGCAGGCTCTGCCGTCGTCGCCCGCGAAGGCCGTCCAGGAGCTCTCCGAGTACGACTGGCGCAGCGACGAGGCGCGGCAGAAGTACGAGCAGATCAAGGACCTCATGGGCCGCGAGATGCTCGACCAGCGCTTCGCGGGCATGAAGGAGGCGCTGGAGAACGCCACCGACGAGGATCGGCAGCGCGTCAACGACATGCTCGACGACCTCAACGAGTTGTTGGACAAGCATGCCAGCGGCCAAGATTCGTCTGAGGACTTTCAGGAGTTCATGGCCAAGCACGGCGAGTTCTTCCCCGAGAACCCGAAGAACATCGACGAGCTCCTCGACTCACTGGCCAAGCGGGCGGCCGCCGCACAGCGGTTCCGCAACAGCCTGTCGCCCGACCAGCGGGCCGAGCTGGATGCCCTGGCGCAGCAGGCCTTTGGCTCGCCGTCGCTGACCAATGCGCTCGACAAGTTGGATCAGCACCTGCAGAACGCACGGCCCGGTGAGGACTGGCAGGGGTCGGAGCGGTTCAACGGCGACAACCCCATGGGCATGGGGGAGGGCGCGCAGGCGATGGCCGACATCGGGGAGCTCGAGCAGCTCGCCGAGCAACTGAGCCAGAGCCACGCCGGTGCACAGATGGACGACGTCGACCTCGACATGCTGGCCCGCCAGCTCGGCGACCAAGCGGCCGTCGACGCCAGAACTTTGTCCGAACTCGAACGCGCACTGATGAACCAGGGGTTCCTCGACCGCGACGCGGACGGTCAATGGCGATTGTCGCCAAAGGCCATGCGTCAGTTGGGTCAGATGATCCTTCGCGATGTGGCGCAACAACTCTCGGGACGCCACGGTGAACGCGACACCCGTCGCGCCGGCGCGGCCGGTGAACTGACCGGGGCCACCAGGCCGTGGCAGTTCGGCGACACCGAGCCCTGGAACGTCACGCGGACGTTGACCAATGCGGTGCTCCGGCAAGCGGGAGCCGGCGTGTCAGAGCTGCCGATGCAGATCACCGTCGACGACGTCGAGATCTCCGAGACCGAGCAGCGCACCCAGTCGGCCGTCGCCCTGCTGGTCGACACGTCGTTCTCGATGGTGATGGAGAACCGCTGGCTGCCGATGAAGCGCACCGCGCTGGCGTTGCACCAACTGATCAGCACCCGCTTCCGTTCCGACGATCTGCAGATCATCGCGTTCGGCCGGTACGCGCGCACCGTCAGCGCCGCCGAACTGACCGGGCTGGAAGGCGTGTACGAGCAAGGCACCAACCTGCACCACGCGTTGGCCTTGGCGTCGCGCCACCTCCGTCGCCACCCCAACGCCCAGCCGGTGGTCCTCATCGTCACCGACGGCGAGCCGACGGCACACCTCGAGGACTACGGCGACGGTGACGGCACGCAGGTTCACTTTGACTACCCGCCGCACCCGCGCACCATCGCCCACACCGTCAAGGGCTTCGACGAAATCTCGCGACTTGGCGCGCAGGTGACGATCTTTCGGCTCGGCAGCGACCCCGGGCTGGCACGCTTCATCGACCAGGTGGCCCGCCGGGTGGAGGGGCGCGTCGTGGAGCCGGATCTGGACGGGCTTGGCGCCGCCGTCGTCGGCGACTACCTACGTTCCCGGCGGAGGCGCTGACGCTACTGCTGGGCCTTGCGCTTCTTGCGCTTGATCCCGACGCTGCCCCATAGCGAGAACCCGCGAATCGTGACGTGGGGGGCGCCGGGGGAGCCCTCGTCGGCGAGGTGGTCGAAGGCGCCCATCACGCCGACACCGCGGACGACGACGTTGACTTCCGGCGGCAGCAGAATGGTCTGGCCGCCGAAGATCGAGTACGAGTGGATTTCCACGTCGGCTGCGGTGAAGTCGGCGTAGCGAAGGTCGATGACGCCGCCGCCGAACAGGGTCACCGACGTCAGTCGCTTCGGCACGTTCCACCGACCGCGCCGCTCGAAACCGCTCATGATCGCCAGGAGCAGCGTCGACGGGGCGGGTTGGCCGGGTCCGATCGCGGGCGCCGTGGTGGCAATGCCGGGCAGATCCGAGCTGAGGCGGTCAAGCTCGTCGAACGTCTGGGCCGCGTAGGCCTTCTTCAGCCGGTCCTCGTACTCGCTCATTTCGAGGCGGCCCTGCGCGACGGCATCGGTGAGCAACTGTGCCACCTGAATGCGATCGGTGTCGGCAGCACGCATCGACCCGTATCGCGACGCTCCATTGCTCATCGACGTCGAGCCTACGACGATCGGTCAGACATGCAAGGTGCCGTGCAAGGAAGTCAGCTAAATCATGGCGCCGTCGGCGCACCGACCCACCTTGGTGGGCGCTTCTCGAAGAAGGCCGTCATGCCTTCACGGGCCTCCTCGGAGACGAACAACGTTGCCGACTGCGTGGTCAGCGCCTCGGCGTTGGCGTCGAAGCTCGCGAGTATCGACGCCGTCGTCAACGCCTTCGACGCTGCCAGGCCCTGCGGTGACCCCTTCGTGACGTCGGCCACCAGTTGGTCAACGGTGGCTGCGACGGCCTCGGCGGAGTCGGTTGCGACGGTGACCAAACCGATGTCCCGCGCCTCCGCAGGCCCGAACTTCTCTCCCGTGACGAAGTAGCGCCCGGCGGCCCTGGCGGACATCTTCGGCAGCAACGTCAAAGAGATGATCGACGGGGCGACGCCGATCCGCGCCTCGGTCAGTGCGAAGGTGCTCGACGGTCCGGCGACGACGATGTCGCACGCGCCGATCAGGCCGAGGCCACCGGCCCGGACGTGGCCGTCCACCGCTCCGATGACTGGCATCGGCGATGCGACCAACGCGCGCAGTAGCTCAGCCATCTCGCGGGCCCGGTCGGTGGCGAGGTCGCCCGGGTCGCGGCCGGCCGCCTCACCGAGGTCGGCGCCTGCGCAGAACGTGCCGCCGGTATGGCCGAGCACCACGCAGCGGACGTCCGGGTCCGCCGCCGCCGCCGACAGGCCGTCATGGAGCTGCTGAACCAGGGCCGTCGACAGGGCGTTGCGGTTGTGCGGCGAGTCCAACGTCAGCCGCGCGACCGCCCCGTCCTTTGCGTAGGTGACGAGGGTCGTCATCAGTAAGACCGGGGGAGGCCGAGCGACGTCTGGGCGATGAAGTTCAGGATCATCTCCCGGCTCACCGGTGCGATGCGGGCCAGACGGGACGCGGTCAGCACAGAGGCGATGCCGTACTCCTTGGTCAACCCGTTGCCGCCGAGGGATTGCACGGCCTGGTCGACGGCGCGCACCGATGCCTCGCCGGCGGCGTACTTGGCCATGTTCGCCGCTTCTGCGGCTCCGCCGTCGTCACCGAGGTCGTAGAGCGTGGCGGCCTTCTGCATCATCAACTTGGCCAGCTCGATCTCGATGTGGTTCTGCGCCAACGGGTGCGAGATGCCCTGGTGCGCGCCGATCGGCGTCTTCCACACCTGCCGGGTCTTGACGTAGTCGGTGGCCTTGTTGATCGCGAACCGCCCCATGCCGACCGCACTGGCCGCGCCCATGATGCGCTCGGGATTCAGGCCCGCGAACAGCTGCGCGATCGCCGCGTCCTCGGATCCGACCAGCGCGTCGGCGGGCAGCCGCACGTCGTCGAGGAACAGCTGGAACTGGTTCTCCGGGCTGACTATCTCCATGTCGATCTTGGTCCACGACATGCCGGGAGTGTCGGTGGGGACGACGAACAGCGCCGGCTTGAGGTTGCCCGTCTTCGCCTCGGCCGTTCGACTCACCACGAGCACCGCCTGCGCCTGGTCGACGCCGGAGATGTAGACCTTCTGGCCCGACAGAATCCAGTCGTCGCCGTCGCGCCGGGCCGTCGTGGTGATCCGGTGCGAATTGGATCCGGCGTCCGGCTCGGTGATGGCGAACGCCATCGTGATCGAACCGTCGGCGATGCCGGGAAGCCAGCGCTGCTTCTGCTCGTCTGTGCCGTACTTGGCGATGATCGTGCCGTTGATGGCAGGGGAGACCACCATCATCAACAGCGCGCAGCCGCCTGCGGACATCTCCTCCATGACGAGCGACAGCTCGTACATGCCAGCACCGCCGCCGCCGTACTCCTCCGGAAGGTTCACCCCGATGAACCCCAGTTTGCCTGCCTCGCTCCACATTTCGGTGGTGTGCTCACCGGCGCGAGCCTTCTCCAGGTAGTACTCCGACCCGTAGCTCGCCGACATGGCCGCAACGGCCTTGCGCAACTGCTGCTGTTCGTCGGTCTCGATGAAGCTCATGCGGATTCTCCTTGGGGATTCTCGATGCGAGCGAGCACGGCGCCGACGTCAACTTGCTGACCGGCCGTCACGTTCAGTTCGGCGAGCACACCGTTGCCTGGCGCGGCGATGGTGTGTTCCATCTTCATGGCCTCCAGCCAGATCAGCGGCTGTCCGGCGGTGACCTCGTCGCCGACGGCTGCGGCGATTCTGGTCACCGAACCCGGCATCGGCGCCAAGAGCGAGCCCTTGGCCACGGCCGAGTCGGGGTCGGGGAAGCGGGGGAGAGCAAGCAGGTGGACGGGACCGAGCGGACCGTCGACGAAGACGTGCTCGCCGTAGCGCGCCACGTCGAACGGTCGCTCGACCCCGTTGACGCCCAGCACGATCCGGCCCTGCGTCGCCGACACCAGGGTCACGGCGTCTGCGCCGTCGAGCTCCAGCCCGGTGCGTCCGAACCGGTAGCGCACCTCGTGCTCGTCACCCGCGTCGTCGAGGTAGCGCTTGGTCTGGAAGCCGGACGCGAGGTTGCGCCACCCGCTCGGTAGCTGGCTTAGTACGGTTGCGGCCCTTCGATTGTCGTGCGCGTCGGCGAGGGCGGCCGCCAGTGCCGACAGTGCCGTCGTCGATGGGTCGGCCAAGGGTACGGCCAGCGCGGCCAGCCCGTGGGTCTCGAAGAACGCGGTGTCGGTCGCCCCGTCGAGGAACGCAGGATGCCGCAGCACGTTGACCAGCAGATCGCGGTTGGTGCGGATGCCGTGCAGACGGGTCCGGGCCAGCGCGTCGGCCAGGATGGCCGCGGCCTGCCCGCGGGTCGGGGCGTAAGAGATGACCTTGGCCAGCATGGGGTCGTAGAACACCGACACCGCCGAGCGGTCGACCACGCCGGAGTCGACGCGGACGCCCGCCCCCCGGCCCAGCACCGTGAACTCGGTCGCCGTCGACGGCACCTCGAACCGGTGGATCGCGCCGGCCTGGGGTTGCCAGTCCTTGGCAGGATCCTCGGCGTAGAGCCGAGCCTCGATCGAATGCCCGCGCGCGGCAGGCGGTTCCGCGTCGAGCCGGCCGCCGTCGGCGACCAGCAGTTGCAGCTCGACGAGGTCGAGCCCGGTGGTCTCCTCGGTGACGGGGTGCTCGACCTGCAGGCGGGTGTTCATCTCAAGGAAGTAAAAGGATCCGGAGTCTGGACCATCTGAGGAGGCCATGAACTCGACCGTGCCCGCGCCGGTGTAGCCGATCGCCTCGGCCGCCAGGCGCGCCGCGGTGAACAGCTTGGCGCGCATGCCGGGGGTGCGTTCGACGAGCGGCGACGGGGCCTCCTCGACGATCTTCTGGTGGCGACGCTGGATCGAACACTCCCGCTCGCCGACCGCCCACACGGTGCCGTGCGCGTCGGCCATGATCTGCACCTCGACGTGGTGACCGGCGGCAAGATAGCGCTCGCAGAATACTTCTCCGTCACCGAATGCGGACTCCGCATCCCGGCGGGCGGCCTCGGCTTGGGAGGCCAGCTCCGCGAGCTCGCGGACCACCCGCATTCCGCGGCCACCGCCGCCGGCCGACGCCTTGATCAGCACCGGCAGTTGGTCAGCGGTCACGGCATCTGGATCCAGTTCGTCGAGCACCGGAACGCCCGCGGCGGCCATCATCTTCTTGGCCTCGATCTTGCTGCCCATCGCCCGCACCGCGGCGACCGGCGGACCGATCCACGTCAGCCCGGCGTTCTGCACGGCGGCGGCGAATTCGGCATTCTCGGAAAGGAATCCGTATCCGGGATGAACGGCGTCCGCGCCCGCGGCTCGCGCCGCTGCGATCAGTTGGTCGGCGTCGAGGTAGCCGTTGCGGCCGTCCAGTCGCACGCGGACGTCGGCCTCGGTGACGTGCGGCGAGTCGGCATCGGGATCGGTGTAGACCGCCACGGTGCCGATGCCCAGCCTGCGGCAGGTGGTGAAGACGCGGCGGGCGATCTCGCCGCGGTTGGCGACCAGAACTCGGGTGATCACTTCACTCCTCCCGCGATTTGTGGCGTTTGAGGAGCGCTCACCGCAACAAATACGCCACAAATCGCGACGGGAACGGACACGGGGGCGCTCACATCCGGAAGACGCCGAAGTTCGACGTCCCCTCGATCGGCGCATTGGCGATGGCGGACAGACACATTCCCAATACCGTCCGGGTGTCCCTGGGGTCGATGACACCGTCGTCGAACATGCGGCCGGACAGGAACATCGGCAGCGACTCGGCCTCGATCTGCGCCTCGATTGCGGCGCGCAGGGCGGCGTCGGCGTCCTCGTCGACCTGCTGGCCGCGGGCCTCGGCGGCCGCGCGGCTGACGATCGAGATGACGCCGGCGAGCTGAGCGCCGCCCATGACGGCCGACTTCGCACTGGGCCAGGCGAACAGGAAGCGTGGGTCGTAGGCCCGCCCGCACATGCCGTAATGGCCTGCGCCGTAGGACGCGCCGAGCAGCAGCGAGATGTGCGGCACCGTCGAGTTGGAGACCGCGTTGATCATCATCGAGCCGTGTTTGATCATGCCGCCCTCTTCGTACGCCTTGCCCACCATGTAGCCGGTCGTGTTGTGCAGGAACAACAGTGGCGTGTCTGAGCGGTTGGCCAGCTGGATGAACTGCGTTGCCTTCTGTGACTCCTCACTGAACAACACCCCTCGGGCGTTGGCCAGGATGCCGATCGGATGGCCGTGCAGCGTCGCCCACCCCGTGACCAGCGACCCGCCGTAGAGCGGCTTGAACTCGTCGAACTCCGAACCGTCGACGATCCGGGCGATCACGTCGCGGGGGTCGAATGGAACGCGGAGGTCGGCGGGGACGATGCCGATCAGTTCGTCGGCGTCGAACAGCGGCTCGGTCACCGGGCCGGGGCGCGGTCCGGCCTTGTGCCAGTTGAGCCTGGCCACGATGCGGCGGCCGATGCGGATGGCGTCGAGTTCGTCGTTGGCCAGGTAGTCTGCCAAACCCGAGGTGCGGGCGTGCATCTCGGCCCCGCCGAGGGACTCGTCGTCGGACTCCTCGCCGGTGGCCATCTTCACAAGGGGTGGCCCGGCGAGGAACACCTTCGACCGTTCCTTGATCATCACCACGTGGTCGGACATGCCTGGCACGTACGCGCCGCCCGCGGTGGAGTTGCCGAACACCAGCGCGACGGTGGGGATGCCCGCGGCCGACAGCCGGGTCAGGTCGCGGAACATCTGGCCGCCGGGGATGAACACCTCCTTCTGCGTCGGCAGATCCGCGCCGCCCGATTCCACCAGCGAGATCACGGGCAACCGATTTTCGCGGGCGATTTGGTTGGCGCGCAGAATCTTTCGCAGCGTCCACGGGTTGCTGGTGCCACCCTTCACGGTGGGGTCGTTGGCGACCACCAGGCATTCGACGCCCTCGACCACGCCGATGCCCGTCACCACGCTGGCCCCCACGTGGAAGTCGCTACCCCATGCGGCCAGCGGGCTGAGCTCGAGGAAGGGGGAGTCGGCGTCGACGAGCAGTTCGACGCGCTCGCGAGGGGTCAGCTTGCCGCGGGCGTGGTGGCGCTCGACGGACTTCGCGCTGCCGCCGGCCAGTGCCTTGGTGTGCTCGGCGTCGAGTTCGGCCAGCTTGGTGGTCATGGCGGTGGCCGCGTCGGTGAACGCGGCGCCCGTCACGTCGACCAGTGACGTAAGTGGGCTCACGACTGATATCCAAGCGTCTTGGCCGCCAAGCCGGTGAGGATTTCGGTGGTCCCACCGCCAATGCCCAGGATGCGCATGTCGCGGTACTGCCGTTCGACCTCGGACTCGGCCATATAGCCCATGCCGCCGAACAGTTGGACGGCCGCGTTGGCGACCCACTCGCCCGACTCGACGGCGGTGTTCTTCGCGTGGCACACCTCGGTGATCAGATTGGTTTCGCCGTCGAGTTGGCGCTCCACCAGGTACCGCGTGTATACCCGTGCCACGTCGACCCGCCGCGCCATCTCGGCGAGCGTGTTCTGCACCGACTGGCGCGAAATCAACGGTCGCCCAAAGGTTTCCCGGTTGCGGCACCACTCCACGGTCAGGTCCAGGCAGCGCTGGGCGCTTGAATACGCCTGCGCGGCCAGCCCGACCCGCTCCGAGACGAATGCACCCGCGATCTGCAGGAAGCCGGTGTTCTCGACGCCGATCAGGTTGGCAACGGGCACCCGGACGTCGGTGTAGGACAGCTCGGCGGTGTCCGAGGAGCGCCACCCCATCTTGTCCAGCTTGCGGCTGACCTCGAACCCAGGCGTGCCCTTGTCGACGACGATGAGTGACACTCCGCCTGCGCCAGGGCCGCCGGTGCGCGCAGCGGTCACGACGTAGTCCGCCCGCACGCCGGAGGTGATGTAGGTCTTGGCGCCGTTGACGACGTAGTCATCGCCGTCGCGGACGGCCTTCGTCGTCAGGTGGCCGACGTCGGACCCGCCGCCCGGCTCGGTGATCGCCAGCGCGCCGATCTTGTTCCCGCGCAGCGTGGGCCGCACGTAGGTGTCGATCAGACGTTGGTCACCGGAGGCGACCATGTGAGGCACGGCGATCCCACACGTGAACAGCGACGCGAACACACCGCCGGGCACGCCAGCCTGGTGAAGTTCCTCGCAGATGACGACCGCGTCGGCACCGTCGCCGCCCTCGCCGCCGACCGACTCGGGCAGGCTGGCGCCGAGCAGCCCGGCGTCACCCGCCTTGCGGTGTAGTTCACGCGGGATGTCGCCGGTGCGCTCCCACTCGGCGGCGTAGGGAAGGATGTCGCGTTCGGCGAAGGCGCGCACCGTCTTTCGGAGTTGCTCGCGCTCTGGGGTGGTCCACACACTCATGAGAGAAATGCCTCCGGTAATTCGACGTGGCGGGAGCGCAACCATTCGCCGAGCCCCTTGGCCTGGGGGTCGAAGCGGGCCTGGTGGGCCACCCCCTTGCCGAGGATGCCCTCGATGACGAAGTTGACGGCGCGCAGGTTGGGCAGCAGGTAACGGGTGATGGGCAGATCCCTTGTCTCCGGTAGCAATTCGCGCAGGGCGTCCACGGTGAGCTCGTGCGCGAGCCAACGCCACTCGTCGTGGGTTCTGACCCACACCCCGACGTTCGCGTTGCCGCCCTTGTCGCCGCTGCGCGCGCCGGCCACCAGGCCGAGCGGTGAACGACGGGTTGGTCCGGCTGGCAGCGGTGGCGGGAGCGGGGCCGGGTCGACGGGTTCCAGGACCCTGGTCTGCGGGGCGACCGGAATGGACGTGCGGCGGCCGTCGGCGTGCACCGCGACGTGTGGCACGGCGGTGGCGTCGACGTAGCCTGCGGTGAACACCCCGTACACCTGACCGTCACCGGGCGGCGCCGTCGTGGTGAAACCCGGATAGCTGGCCAAAGCCAATTCAACTGCGGCCGAAGAGAACTGGCGACCTACGACCTTCGGGTCGGAGTCGCGGACCACGCAACGCAACAGTGCGCTCGCCGACTCCTCGGTCTCGGCGTCGGGATGGTCGGTGCGCGCCAGCGTCCATTCCAGCTCGGCAGGCCGCACCGTCAGCCCGGCCTCCAGCTGGCGCCGCACCAGGTCGGCCTTCGCCTCGACGTCCAGACCGGTCAACACGAACGTCATCGCGTTGCGGAACCCGCCGACCGCGTTCAACGACACCTTCAGCGTCGGCGGTGGCTCCTCGCCGCGGACGCCGCTGATGCGGACGCGGTCGGGGCCGTCGTCGCTCAACTGGAGCGTGTCCACCCGCAGCGTGGCGTCGGGGTTGGCGTAGCGCTCGCCACCGATCTCGTACAGCAGCTGGGCGGTGACGGTGTCGATGCTGACCAGTCCGCCGGTGCCGGGATGCTTGGTGATGACCGAGGAGCCGTCGGCCTCGATCTCGGCGATCGGGAAGCCGGGGTGCATCAGATCGGGGACGTCGCCGAAGAACGCGAAGTTGCCGCCCGTCGCCTGGGTGCCGCACTCGATGACGTGCCCCGCGGCAACGGCCCCGGCGATGGCGTCGACGTCGGATGGGGCCCAGCCGAAGTGGGCCGCCGCGGGGCCGACGATCACCGAGGCGTCGGTGACCCGGCCGGTGACGACCACGTTGGCGCCGGCGTTGAGACAGTCGACGATGCCCCAGGCGCCCAGGTAGGCGTTGGCGGCCAGCACGTCGTCGGCGAAGCCGAATTCGGCGCGCCGGGCGACGAGGTCGTCACCTTCGACGTGCGCGACGTTCACCGGAAGACCGAGCCGCTCGGCGAGGGCCCGGACGGCGGCGGCCAAACCCGCCGGGTTGAGGCCGCCGGCATTGGCGACGATCTTCACGCCGTTGTCCAGTGCGGTGCCGAGGCTTTCCTCGAGCTGGGTGAGGAAGGTCTTCGCGTAGCCGCGGTCCGGGGACTTGGCGCGGTCGCGGGCCAGGATCAGCATCGTCAGTTCGGCCAGGTAGTCCCCGGTGAGATAGTCGAGCTCACCGCCGGTCACCATCTCCCGCATGGCGGCGTGGCGGTCGCCGTAGAAGCCCGAGCAGTTTCCGATGCGAACTGCGCTAGTGCCCTGCGGACTCACCCAAGAGCTCCTGTCGTCGTCGACGGATCAACCAACCGGTAGGCCGGTAGGTTAGCCGGTACCACCGGTACTGCGTCAAGGGGTGCACGGGCGTTTTTGGAGGCTGAGCGGCTGTCCGGCTATCCTGAGGAGCAATTGCCGACGCCCTAGATGACTTGGGGTGTGTACGGCGCAATCTAAAGCTAGAAATTTCAAGAGGAGAGTTCCACCATGGCTGTGCCGAAGCGGAGAATGTCGCGGTCGAACACCCGTAGTCGGCGGTCGCAGTGGAAGACCGAGGCTACCGGCCTGGTCAACGTGAACGTTGCAGGTCAGCTGCACAAGGTCCCGCGTCGCCTGCTCAAGGCCGCACGCCTGGGCCTGGTCGACCTCGACCGCCGCTGACCCACTCGTCTCCCGCTCTGACGGCGCGCCTCTCAGGCCCGTCTCAGACACTGGGTTGAAACTGTGGCTGTGCGCATACTCGTGGTTGACGACGATCGCGCTGTGCGCGAATCCTTGCGCCGGTCGCTCGCGTTCAACGGATACTCGGTCGACTTGGCGCAAGACGGTCTCGAAGCTCTGGACCTGATCGCCACGGATCGGCCCGACGCGTTGGTACTCGACGTGATGATGCCCCGGCTCGACGGCCTCGAAGTGTGCCGTCGTCTCCGGAGCACCGGCGACGACCTGCCCATCCTGGTCCTCACGGCCCGGGATTCGGTGTCCGAGCGGGTCGCCGGCCTCGACGCCGGAGCCGACGACTACCTGCCGAAGCCGTTCGCTCTCGAAGAACTGTTGGCGCGGATGCGTGCGCTGCTGCGGCGACGCGTCCTTCCCGACGACCTCGACTCCGCGACCATGACGTTCTCCGATCTGAGCCTCGATCCGGTGACGCGGGAAGTGACCCGCGGGGAGCGCCAGATCAGCCTCACCCGAACCGAGTTCTCCCTTCTCGAGATGTTGATAGCCAACCCACGCCGGGTGCTGACCAGGAGTCGCATCCTCGAAGAGGTCTGGGGATTCGACTTCCCGACTTCCGGCAACGCCCTCGAGGTCTACGTCGGCTACCTGCGTCGTAAGACCGAGGCCGACGGTGAGCCGCGGCTCATCCACACCGTGCGCGGCGTCGGCTACGTCCTGCGCGAGACTCCGCCGTGACGACGCCCTGATGGGTTCGGTCAGATCGCCGTTCTGGTGGCGGTCCCGCGAACAACGCGCGGCCGACGTGCACACGTACGGCACCCATCGGGCCAGCTCGGTGTCCCTGCGTTGGCGGGTGATGCTGCTCGCAATGTCCATGGTGGCGATGGTCGTGGTGCTGATGGCCCTCGCCGTCTACGCGGTGGTGTCACGGGCGCTGTACGACGACATGGACAACCAGCTGCAGATCCGCGCGCGGCTGCTCATCGAGAGCGGCCTGCTGGCCGTGGACCCGGGCAAGGCGATCGAGGGCACGGCCTACTCCGACGTCAACGCCATGTTCGTGATGCCGGGCCGGAGCATCTACACGGCCAATCAAGAGGGTGAGACGCTGCCGCTCGGCGACCCCGAGAAGGACGTCATCCAGGGCAAGCTGCGAATGTCGTTGCGCACGGTCAACTTTCAGCGTGTGCTCGCCGTTCACCTGCCCAGCGGGGATTCCCTGCTGATTTCGAAGAGTTTGGGTCCCACGGCAGAGGTGATCAAACGGCTTGGCACCATCCTGCTGATCGTGGGCGGGCTCGGCATGGCGGTCGCCGCGATCGCCGGTGGCACCGTGGCCCGAACCGGCCTGCGCCCCGTCGCACGGCTGACCGACGCCGCCGAGCGCGTCGCGAGAACCGACGACCTGCGACCCATCCCGGTTTACGGCAGCGACGAACTCGCCCGGCTCACCGAGGCGTTCAACATGATGTTGCGGGCCCTCACCGAGTCTCGGGAACGGCAGGCCCGCCTGGTCACCGATGCGGGGCACGAACTGCGGACGCCCCTGACGTCGTTGCGCACCAACGTCGAACTGCTGATGGCGTCGATGGCGCCCGGCGCCCCGAGCATCCCCGAGGAGGAGATGGCCGGCCTGCGCACCGACGTGATCGCCCAGATCGAGGAACTGTCCACCCTGGTCGGTGACCTCGTCGACCTCAGCAGGGACGACGCCGGCGTCACGATTCACGAGCCCGTCGACCTGTCCGAGGTCGTCGACCGCAGTCTCGAACGGGTACGGCGGCGCCGCAACGACATCCAGTTCGACGTCGACACCGTTCCATGGCAGGTGTACGGCGACGAGGCCACCCTGTCCAGGGCTGTGCTCAACCTGCTCGACAATGCCGCGAAGTGGAGCCCGCCCGGTGGCCGGGTCGGCGTGCGGATGGTCCAGGTCGACGCGAACTACGTCGAGTTGGTGGTGTCCGACCAGGGGCCGGGAATCCCGCCGAGCGAGCGCGAGTTGGTGTTCGAGCGGTTCTACCGGTCGACGTCGGCGCGGTCGATGTCCGGTTCCGGCCTCGGTCTGGCGATCGTCAAACAGGTCGTCGTCAAACACGGTGGGACACTGCGCATCGACTACGCGACGCCACTGGCCGACCCGCCGGGAACCTCGATCTACGTACTCCTGCCTGGCCGACCCCTGATGGGGGACGGCGTCAACGCGGGTGCGACGCGCGAGGGCGGAGCGGTGGACGGGATGGCCGGCAACCCCGAGAATGGGTGATCGGGGATTGGCTCTGCCGGGGAGTTCTGGGCAAGTCCAGAAAGTTCTCTAAGTGGATTCTCAGCCCAGGGGGGCACTGTCGGGGGACGGCTTTCGTTATCACGACAGATCGCTGACGCACACGACTCGAAAGAAGAGCCAACAGCCGCAATGACTAACGATCCGAGGTACTCGCCGCCACCGCCGCCCGGGCATCGTCCCGGCGCGCACGAGGCTGCGGCGCCGGGCTACCCCGGCCAGCACCGCACCGGTGGCTACCCGCAGCAGCCCTTCGACTGGCGCTACGCGACCCAGCCTCCGCAGGCGACGCATTCCCACCGCGGCCCGCATGATCCGTACCGAGTGGATCCCACGCGGATGATGCCGATCCCGCCCGCTGCGCCCGAGAGGCGTTCCCGAGCGGGCCGGTTGACGGTTGGTGCGTTGGCGATCGCCGTCGTGTCGGCGGGTATCGGCGGCGGTGTCGCAACGCTCGTGCAACCGGGCACGCCGTCGTGGAGCTCGACGTCGTCAGGAGCGACGCAGGGTGAGCCGGCGGCAAGCCTTCCCGCCGGATCGGTCGAGCAGGTCGCCGCGAAGGTGGTCCCCAGCGTGGTGAAGCTCGAGACCGACATGGGCAGGCAGTCCGAGGAGGGGTCGGGCATCATCCTGTCGACCGACGGCCTCATCCTGACCAACAACCACGTGGTGGCGGCCGCCAACGGCGGCCCCGGTGGACCCGCGGGCGCCGTGCAGACCAAGGTGACCTTCGCCAACGGCGTGACGACGACGTTCAAGGTCGTCGGGACCGATCCGAGCAGCGACATCGCGGTGGTTCAGGCTGCCGGCGCGACGGGCCTGGCTCCGATCACCCTCGGGTCGTCGGGGAACCTTCGGGTCGGCCAGGACGTCGTGGCCATCGGTTCGCCGCTTGGGCTCGAGGGCACGGTCACCACAGGCATCGTCAGCGCGCTGAACCGGCCGGTGGCCGCTGGCGGCGACGCTCAAAACCAGAACACGGTGCTGGACGCCATCCAGACCGACGCCGCGATCAACCCCGGTAACTCCGGTGGTGCGCTGGTGAACATGAACGGCGAGCTGGTCGGCGTCAACTCCGCGATCGCCACGCTCGGCGGCGACTCTGGCCAGTCGCAGAGCGGCTCCATCGGGCTGGGCTTCGCGATTCCCGTCGACCAGGCCAAGCGCATCGCCGACGAGTTGATCCAGAACGGCACCGCCTCCCATGCCTCGCTTGGGGTTCAGGTCGGCAACGACGCTGGCGTCGACGGAGCCAAGATCGTTGACGTCACCGCCGGTGGTGCGGCCTCGGCGGCGGGCATGCCGAGTGGTGTGGTGGTCACCAAGGTCGACGACCGGGTGATCGGCAGTGCCGACGCGTTGGTGGCGGCGGTGCGGTCGAGAGCCCCCGGTGAAAAGGTCACGTTGACCTACATAGACACGTCGGGAAAGCCGCAGACCGTCGACGTCACTCTTGGAAAGGCACAGCAGTGACGGTCGCGCCGGGTCGCCCGGAGCTCAGGATCGCTTCGCCCACGTCGGTGGCGGGATATACGGTTGCCATCATGGAACAGCCTGGTGAGTTGGTGGGTCGTGCGCTCGTCGTCGTCGTCGACGATCGGACCGCGCACGGAGATGAAGAGGACCACAGCGGTCCAGTGGTCACCGAGCTGCTGGGGGAGGCCGGATTCGTCGTCGACGGTGTCGTCGTCGTGTCCGCCGACGAGATCGAGATTCGCAACGCGCTCAACACCGCCGTCATCGGTGGCGTCGACCTCGTCGTGTCGGTCGGAGGCACGGGTGTGACGCCTCGCGACGTGACGCCCGAGGCCACCACGACCATCCTCGACCGCGAGTTGCTCGGCATCTCCGAGGCCCTTCGGGCGTCCGGGCTGTCGGCAGGACTCGTCGATGCGGGTGTTTCCCGCGGGCTGGCAGGAATTTCGGGCAGCACTCTGGTCGTGAACATCGCCGGTTCTCGCGGTGCCGTTCGCGACGGCATGGCGACGCTGGGACCGCTGGCGGTACAGATCATCGGCCAGCTGTCCAGCTTGGAGATCTAGGCCCCCTTGCCGTCCTTGGCACTCACCGACCCCCGCGAGCAGCGCTCGGCGGGGTGTTCGGGATATGAGATTTCCCTGGCAAGGCGTGGCGGGATTGTGTTGCCTCAAGGTGAACTACTTCCCGACACCGTGTGTGATCTTCGTCACATCGTGAGGCCATTGTGACGGGTGATTCACCGCGCAAGCCGCTTTCAGTTAACGACATTTTCGGTGAATCTCTGCCTGAGACCACCAAGGATGAGTGGGACGACACCCCCTCCAGTCGCGACGCGGAACGCGACGACTGGCTGCGGGACAACGTCCCCCCGCACCACGGCTGAGCTGTCGTTTTCCGCCGAGCGCGGGACATGACGGTAGTCAATTTCAATCTCCTGATCAGCTCTGATGCGCCAACGGCCAGCCGCTCGACGGCGCCCGTGGCCGGTCCCCGCGCACCCCGCGCACCCGGCTCTGCCCGTCGGGCAAACATCCTCCAGCGCCCGCTCCTTTGACTCAGGTTGACGCGTACGCGTTGCCGGGTGGGGGCCTCGCCGTTATGTTTCTCGCTGTCAACGATGAGCATTACGTAAGAACAGCATGTGAGATTTCTAATTCCACTCACATCAACCTCTTGCGGGGTGTCAGGCTTAGCCGTAGAGCCGGGCACTCACAGGAAACGGCGGACCGCAGGGTTCGTCACGACAAGCTAGGGAGAACATGAAGGCAATCAGTCGGGTGCTGGTCGCTCTGGTAGCAGCGTTCGCGGCGCTCCTCACCAGCACGGGCACCTCTCACGCAGGGTTGGACAACGAGCTGAGCCTGGTCGACGGCCAGGATCGGACCCTTACGGTTCAGCAGTGGGACACCTTCCTCAACGGTGTCTTCCCGCTCGACCGCAACCGCCTCACCCGCGAGTGGTTCCACTCGGGTCGGGCCAAGTTCATCGTCGCCGGCCCCGGCGCCGATGAGTTCGAGGGCACGCTGGAGCTGGGCTACCAGATCGGCTTCCCCTGGTCGCTGGGCGTTGGCATCAACTTCAGCTACACCACGCCGAACATCCTGCTCGACGATGCGACGCCGGCGAACCCGCTCCAGGTGATCACCCCGAACCTGTTCCCGGGCGTCTCCATCAGCGCTGACCTCGGCAACGGCCCCGGCATCCAGGAAGTCGCGACCTTCTCGGTCGACGTCAAGGGTGCTTCCGGTGGCGTCGCCGTCTCGAACGCTCACGGAACGGTCACCGGCGCTGCCGGCGGCGTGCTCCTGCGTCCGTTCGCACGGCTCATCGCGTCGACGGGTGACAGCGTCACCACGTACGGCGAACCGTGGAACATGAACTAACTCCCTAGTTCAACGAGAACAGCCCCCGGCCATCGGTCGGGGGCTGTTTTCGTATGTGCGTTACCTGTCGCCGCTGGTGTTCTTCGCGGTGTCCGGGCTGGGGCCGGTGCCGGGGCCGGTGACGGTCTCAGCGCTGACGCCGTCCTTGAGCAGATTGCGGATTTCGGTCAACAGGCTCAACTCGGTGTCCTGGGCCTGCTCGACCTCACCCTTCTTGCGGAGCCGGTTGTACGGCACCACCACGAAGAAGTAGACGACCGCGGCGACCAAGACGAAGTTGATGGCTGCCGAGATGATCAGGTTCAGATCGATGACCTGCCCGCCGCCGATCGAGACCTTCAGGATGCCGACGTCGGTGCCGCTCGCTCCGATCCGGCTGGTGAGCGGCGTGATGATCGCGTCAGTGAACGTCTTGACGAGCGCTGCGAACGCGGTACCGATGACCACCGCGACCGACAGGTCGACGATGTTGCCGCGGGAGAGAAACTCCTTGAACCCCTTCAACACGTGGAACGTCCTTCCTATGAATGGTCAGGCCCGTACGCCACAACCCGTGCGGCAACGCTAACCCCATTCCGGGGACGCTCAGTGGAAGGTGAGGGTGATGGCTTGGGTGAGGGACGCCCCGGCCACCTCGTTCGCCTTGAGGACGGGTAGCGCAACCAGCACCACCCCGTCGCGGCCCCTGTCCTTGGACGCCGACGCGACCAGCACCACGATCGCGTTCGTGGCCACCACGCGCGAGCGTTGTTCACCAGAGCCGTCGACGGCCTCTGAGACGGCCAGTACGTCGACGACGTCGCCAGTGCGCACTAGATCCAGCAGCGCGGCATCGGTCGGGTGGACGGGGACGATGCGGGCCTCCGGCCCCGCGGTGGCGTCGGCGAGGCGCGAGCCAAGCACCCGCACGTCGGTGAGCACCTCGCCGCGGCGAGCCGGACCGGCGAGCGTGGCGCCGACCAGGTCGGCGCCGTTCGTCGTGGCGCCGTCGGGAATGGTGGCCACCGAACGTGACTCGACGCGGACGTCGGCGGCCACCAATTCGACGCCTGGCGCCAAGTCGCGGGTCGCGACGACGACGTCGGTCTCACCGTCGGTGGGATCTGGGCGAAGCGCGGCGGCCGCGGCTAACAGGACGAGGGCTCCCGCGGTCACGCGGCGAGCCATGGCGGTGCGCGTCCAGTCCGGTCGTGCGCCCGCGACGAGGCGCGACGTCAGCGACGCGTTGAGTGATTCCCCCATGTGGCCACGCTAGGCAGCCGAACAACGTTGTGGGAGGGGGTGGGGATCGCCCTGTGGATAACTGCTAGCTGGAGGCGGCCGGCGCGGACGCGGGCTTGCTCGACGAGGAGGTCGAGCTCGACTTGTCCGAGCTCGAGGTGCTCGACGACTTCTCGGTCGACGTCGACGACTTCTCCGCAGGCTTGTCGGCCGACTTCTCCGAAGAACTGGAGGAGTCACTGCTGCCGCTGGAGCCGTTGATCGTGCTCTTCGAGGTTTCGCGGCTGTCGTTGCGGTAGAAGCCGCTGCCCTTGAACACCACGCCCACCGAGCCGAAGAGCTTGCGCAACCGGCCCGAGCACTTCGGGCACGCGGTCAGCGCGTCATCTGTGAATGCCTGCACCGCGTCGAAACGGTTGTCGCACTCGGTACAAGCGTACGAATAGGTCGGCACCAAAACCTCCGGAAAAAGACGAAATCTGTTAGCACTCTAGCTGCTCAAGTGCTAGAACCGCTACGTGGGCCACGCCATTCCCGCCCCACTGGCGCTGACGTAAGTCGCCGCCGGTCAGCGGAGTTCGACGAGGCCACCACTCGGGGTGAGCGCATGCGTCATGGGCACGTCGTGCGGTTCGGCCGGAAGACGGTCGAGCACCTCGTCGTCGCGAACCATCGCCATCAACCGCGCCGAGGGATCCGCCATCGCCAGGCTGCGGTCGTAGTAGCCGGCGCCCCTCCCGAGCCGGCTGCCCTTGCGGTCGACCGCCAGCGCGGGGACGACGACCGTCGACGCCGTGCCGATCGCCTCGGCCGGAAGATAGGGCGCGGGTGGCTCGCGCAGGCCAAAGCGGGCGGCGACCAGCTCCCCGCGGTAGTCGCCCCAGGTCAACGGTAGAGGGTGGCCCGCGTCGTCCTCTCTGGCGACGGGCAGCAGCACGCGCACCCCGGACTCGATTAGCGAGTCGAGGATGTCGGTCGAACCGGGCTCGGAACCGACGGGTACGTACGCGCAGACCGTGTCACCCGATCGCAGCAGCGCGGCCAAGCGTCGACGCAGTTCCTCGGCCTCCGCACGCCTTACGTCGTCGGGAACCGCGCGGCGAGCCGACAGGATGGCGGTGCGCATCTCGGCCTTGGTTGGTGTCACCGGCTCACGATGCCACGTCGGACAGGCGGGCTCACCCGGTTGCGGACGACCGATGACGTTATGGTGTGAACGATGACGACACGGGCTTTGGTGCCGATCCCACGCACCGCGATCGTTCCGGCTGCCGGTTTGGGCACACGCTTCCTACCTGCGACGAAGACGGTGCCGAAGGAGCTGCTGCCCGTCGTCGACACGCCCGGCATCGAACTGGTCGCAGCCGAGGCGGCCGAGGCGGGTGCCGAGCGGCTCATCATCGTCACCTCCGAGGGCAAGGACAGCGTCGTCGCGCACTTCGTCGAGGACCTCATTCTCGAGGGCACCCTCGAGGCCCGCGGCAAGACCGTGATGCTCGAGAAGGTGCGACGGGCGCCCGGACTGATCAAGGTCGAGTCGGTGGTTCAGGCCGAACCGCTGGGCCTTGGCCACGCCGTCAGCTGCGTCGAGCCCAGCCTGGCGGACGACGAGGACGCGGTGGCCGTGTTGCTGCCCGACGACCTGGTGTTGCCGACCGGTGTCTTGGAGACCATGTCGAAGGTGCGCGCCAAGCGCGGGGGATCGGTGTTGTGCGCCATCGAGGTGCCTGCCGACGAGATCAGCGCCTACGGGGTGTTCGACGTCGAGGTGGTTCCCGACGCGGTGAACCCAAATGTGTTGCGCGTCAAGGGGATGGTCGAGAAGCCGAAGGCGGAGGACGCTCCTTCGCTGTACGCCGCGGCCGGCCGATACGTGTTGGACCGCGCGATCTTCGACGCCTTGCGCCGGGTCGAACGCGGTGTCGGCGGCGAGATTCAGCTGACCGACGCGATCGCCCTGCTGATCGAGGAGGGTCATCCGGTGCACGTGGTGGTCCACCGCGGTTCTCGACACGACCTGGGAAATCCCGGCGGTTACCTCAAGGCTTCGGTTGACTTTGCGTTGGAGCGCGACGACTACGGCCCCGAGCTGAGGCGCTGGTTGGTCGAACGATTGGGCCTGGGCGCCAACTGACGTGCGCATGGGCTCCATGACTGGAGAAAGGCGCACGAGTGCGTTCGGTGGAGGAGCAGCAGGCCAAGGTGGCTGCCGCCGCGGTGGCGCCGAGACCCGTACGGGTGGCCATCGCGGAGGCACAGGGATTGATGTGTGCCGAGGAGGTCGTGACCGAACGCCCGCTTCCGGGGTTCGATCAGGCCGCAATCGACGGTTACGCGGTACGTAGCGTCGACGTCCTCGGCGTCGAGGCCGGTGACGACGAGGACGGCGACCGTGAGGTCAGCCTTCCGGTGATGGGTCTCATCGAGGCGGGTGCCAAGACGCCGAGCCGGCTGCAGCCGCGCCAAGCCGCGCGAGTTCAGACCGGTGCGCCGATGCCGACGCTGGCCGACGCGGTGCTTCCGTTGCGCTGGACCGACGGCGGCGACGCGCGCGTGCGGGTGCTGCGCGGGGTCCGTTCGGGGGCCTACGTGCGCCGCACCGGTGACGACGTGCAGCCGGGTGACGTCGCCGTGCGGTCGGGCACGATCATCGGCGCCGCACAGGTGGGGTTGCTCGCCGCGGTGGGCCGCGAGCGCGTGCTGGTGCATCCGCGCCCGCGACTGTCGGTGATGAGCGTCGGCGGTGAACTGGTCGACGTTTCACGCAGTCCGGGAAACGGGCAGGTCTACGACGTCAACTCCTATGCGCTGGCCGCGGCGGGCCGCGACGCGGGTGCCGAGGTCAACCGGGTCGGCATCGTGGACACCGAGTCGAAGACGCTGCGCGACGTCGTCGAGGGCCAGATCAACCGCGCCGAGGTGCTGGTGATCGCCGGGGCGGTGGGTGGCACCGCGGCGGAGAGCGTGCGGGCGGTGCTCTCGGAGCTCGGCGACATGGAGGTGTCGCGCATCGCGATGCACCCGGGGTCGGTTCAGGGCTTCGGGCAGCTGGGGCGCGACGGCGTGCCTGTCTTCCTTTTGCCGGCCAATCCGGTGAGCGCGTTGGTGGTCTTCGAGGTGATGGTGCGGCCGCTGATCCGCATGTCGTTGGGCAAACGGCAGCCGCTTCGGCGCGTCGTGCAGGCAAGGACGTTGTCGCCGATCACGTCGGTGGCGGGCCGTAAGGGCTACCTTCGCGGCCAGTTGATGCGCGATCAGGACACGGGCGAATACCTCGTCCAGGCGCTCGGTGGGGCGCCCGGTGCGTCGTCGCACTTGCTGGCGACGCTCGCGGAGGCGAACTGTCTCGTCGTGGTCCCCAGTGAGGCCGAGGAGGTCCGTACCGGCGAGATCGTGGACGTGGCCTTCCTGGCACAACGCGGCTGAGAAATCCGATCATGAACCTGTGGCGGTCGTCATCGATGCACCCGGGCTGGCCGCAGCCCGTCGGGCCGTTGCGGGTGCCCGCGGGTCTGGTGCGGCTGCGTCCGATCCGGCTGCGCGACGGCGCGGTGTGGAGTCGCATCCGGCTGGCCGATCAGGCGCACCTCGAGCCGTGGGAACCCGTCGCCGAGGTGGATTGGGAAGCGCGACATTCGATTTCGTCGTGGCCGTCGATCTGCTCCGGGCTTCGTGCGGAGGCCAGGAAGGGTCGGATGCTGCCGTACGCGATCGAGCTGGACGGGGAGTTGTGCGGCCAGTTGACGATCGGGAACGTGACGCACGGCGCGCTGCGCTCGGCGTGGATCGGCTACTGGGTGGCCAAGGCGCGCAACGGCGGCGGGGTGGCGACGGCGGCGCTGGCGTTGGGTCTTGACCACGGCTTCGGTCCGGTCGGTCTGCACCGGGTCGAGGCGACGGTGCGGCCGGAGAATGCACCGAGCCGGGCCGTGTTGGCCAAGGCCAACTTCCGCGAGGAGGGCTTGCTCAAGCGGTATCTGGAGGTCGACGGCGGGTGGCGTGACCATCTGCTGGTGGCCATCACGATCGAGGAGTTGAACGGCTCGGCAACGTCGGCGTTGGTCCGCGCCGGGCGTGCCAATTGGGCCTAATCTGTTGCAGTTGTGGCTAATGGGGCGAATGTGCTTGTCAGAGGTGAATTACAGGTGTGTAATTAGCCCCGGCGCGTCGTCCCCGGATGCGCTGGTCACGGACCTACCTTCACGGGGAAAGGAGC
>Ga0247732_10000165_pt1 | contig 41825 bp, 41 predicted proteins | sample UWRJL163409C2_FD_180940 | JGI IMG/M metagenome (GOLD analysis project Ga0247732, IMG submission 180940) | Plant litter microbial communities from Arlington Agricultural Research Station in Wisconsin, United States - UWRJ-L163-409C-2 | ecosystem: Environmental > Terrestrial > Plant litter >...
CCGTAGCCGACCTTGTCGTTGTACATCATCGCCACGCGAATCAGGCGGGGGTACGACGACGCCGCGTCACTGGCACCCGGCGAGGCGTAAACCGGTGCGACGTAGAGCAAACCGCCCTGAGCCACCGGCAACGTCAACAGATTGCCCCAGCGGATGCGGTTTTGGTTGTCGCGGCCGATGACGCCGAGGTCCTGACTGACCGCGGTGTCGGTGCTGATGGCGTTGAACGCCAGCTTCGGACCGTTCACCTGCCCTGGAATGGTCAGCACCGTGATCTTGCCGTAGGTCGCCGGATCGGAACTCGCGCTGATGTACGCCGCCAAGAAGTCTCGACGGAATCTGTTCATCGCGCTCGTCAGCTGGAACGACGCCGAACTGTCGTTGGACGCAATGTCCTTCGCCACGATGTAGTACGGCGGCTGGAAGCTGCTGGCCGTCGGGTTCGGGTCGAGCGGCACGTCCCAGAAGTCCGACGTCGAGAAGAACGTCACCGGATCGTTGACGTGGTACTTCGCCAGAAGCGCCCGCTGCACCTTGAACAGGTCCTCGGGGTAGCGCAGGTGCTCCTGCAGCTCCGGTGAGATGTCGGACTTCGGCTTGACCGTGCCGGGGAAGACTGCCTCCCACGCCTTGAGCACGGGATCGGCTTCGTCCTGCGCGTACAAGGTGACGGTGCCGTCGTACGCGTCGACGGTGGCCTTCACGGAGTTGCGGATGTAGGACACCTGCTTGTCGAGGGCCAGCCGGTTGAGCGCCACCTCGTTCGAATCGGCGGTCGCCGAGGACAGCGACGTCAACTCCGAGTACGGGATGTTGTCGAGGGTGGTGTACCCGTCGACGATCCAGACCATCTTCTTGTTCACGATGGCCGGGTACACGCTGGTGTCGGTGGTCAGCCACGGGGCGACCGCCTCGACGCGCTTGGCCGGATCCCGGTTGAACAGGATCTTGCTGTTCTCGCCGATCACGTTGGAGAACAGGAAGTTCCGCTCGGCGTACTTGGCCGCGAATACGCTGCGCGCCAGCCAGTTGCCGACCGGGACTCCGCCACTACCGCCGTAGGTGTAGTTCTTCGTGTCGGTGTTGGTCTCGTAGTCGTACTCGCGGTCGGTGCCGTTCTTGCCGACGATCGCGTAGTCCTCGGCCGTGTTGGCGATGACCGGACCGTAGTAGATGCGCGGCTGATCCAGCGGCGCCGGTCCCGGGGAGACGACGCTGCCGTTGGCTCCGACGACGCTCGCCAGGAACTCGGGGTAACCGCCGTTCTGGTTCGGGTCGTTCGCGACGCCACGGACCGTGTTGGCGGGTGAGGCGATGAAGCCGTTGCCGTGGGTGTAGACGGTGTGACGGTTGATCCAGTCACGCTGATTCTCGATCAACCTGTCGGGGTTGAGCTCCCGAGCCGCGACGACGTAGTCGCGAAGGTTCCCGTTGGCGTCGTAGCGGTCGATCGACAGCTGCTCAGGGAACGAGTAGAAGTTCTTGCCCTGCTGGAACTGGGTGAACGCCGGGCTGACGATGGTCGGGTCGAGGAGTCGAATGTTCGACGTCGTCGCCCGGTCCGAGGCGACCTGCTGGGCGGTGGTCGCCGCGTCGCCGCTGTAGTCGCGGTAGGTGACGTTCTGGTCGGTGAGGCCGTAGGCCTGCCTGGTCGCGGTGATGCTGCGACTGATGTATTCGCTTTCCTTCTGCGCGGCATTGGGTTTGACGCTGAACTGCTCCACGATCAGCGGCCAGCCCGCACCGACGATCAACGAGCTCAGCAGCAGCAGCACCACGCCGATGGCGGGGATTCGCAGATCGCGGAGCACGACCGCGGAGAACACCGCGACCGCGCAGATCAGGGCGATCGCCAGAAGGATCAGCTTGGCGGGCAGCACCGCGTTGATGTCGGTGTAGCCGGCGCCGGTGAACGGCTTGCCACCGCGCGTGTGGCTGAGGAGCTCGTAGCGGTCCAACCAGTAGGCGAACGCCTTGAGCAGCACCATCGTGCCGACCAGCGTGACCAGTTGGATGCGGGCGGAGCGACTCAGCGCGCCCGTTCGCCCCGCGAGCCGGATGCCGCCGAACAGGTAGTGCCCCAGCAGGTTCGCCACCAGTGCGAGGAACGTCGCGACGAACAGGAAGTTGAGTACCAGCCGATAGAACGGCAGGTCGAATGCGTAGAACCCGAGGTCCATGCCGAACTGGGGGTCGGTGACGCCGAACTCGCCGCCGTGCATGAACAACTGCACCTGCACCCAGTAGGTCTGCCCCACCAGGCCCGCGAGCAGGCCGATGAAGATGGGAACGCCGATGCCGAAGAGTCGCAGCCGCGCCATTACCGAGGTGCGGTAGCGCGCCACCGGGTCGTTGGGACCCACGGTGGGGACGAAGACCGGGCGGTTCCGGTAGGCGAGCGCCATCCCGGCGAACACCACGCCGCCGATGAGCAGTGCCGTCACCACGAACACGATCAGCCGGGTCATCAGGGTCGTGGTGAACACAGACCGGTACCCGAGCTCGCCGAACCACAGCCAGTCGACGTAGGTGTCGATCAGGCGCGGGCCAATTAGCAGCAATAACACCGCCGCAAGGGCGAACCCGATCAGAAACCGGCTACGCCGCGTCAGCTTCGGCATTCGCGCCGCAGGCCGCATCCCCACTCGTCAACTCCAAACGGTCGTCACGCCGCGATTCGGCGTGCCCCAACTCTACGCATCCGTCCCAAAGCGTCCTCTCAGCAATGGGGTGGTTCGCCACCGGAGGAATAGGTCTTCAACGCGTCGACCGCACCGGTCAGGTTCTCCACCTTGATCAGCTGCAGACCGTCCTCGTGGGCCGAGTTGGCCTCGTCGCAGTTCTCGGCGGGCACCATGAACACCGTCGCCCCGGCTTCCTTAGCCGCGTAGATCTTGTGGGTAATGCCGCCGATTGGGCCCACCTTGCCGTCGCCGGTGATGGTTCCGGTTCCCGCGACGAACTTGCCGCCGTTGAGGTCGCCGGTGGTCAGCTTGTCGATCACCGCGAGGCTGAACATCAGTCCCGCCGACGGACCGCCGATGTTGGCCAGGTTGAAGTCGATGGTGAACGGCGCCCACGGCGCGTCGACCACGCCGACGCCGAGGAAGCCGTAGTCGCGGTCGGGGTTCTTGCCCAGCGTGATGGTCGTCGTGCCGAGCTCGCCGTTCTTGCGGCGGTAGTCGACCAGCAGCTGGTCGCCGGGCTTGGTCGCCTTGAGGAGGGCCGTGAACTCCTCGAGGTTGGCCACCGGCTTGTCGTCGACCAGGTCGATGGCGTCGCCGTCCTTCAACTTCCCGGCCGACGGGCCGCCGTCGGTGACGCCCTGCACGGTGACGGCCCTGGGGTAATTCAGGTATCCCAGCGCTGCGTACTCCGCGCTGTCCTCCGACTGCTTGAAGTCGGTGGTGTTCTCCTTGTCGATGTCGTCCTTGCTCTTGTCCGGCGGATAGACCAGATCGCGGGGCACCAGCTGCTCGGTGCCCGACATCCACAGGCGCAACGCCTGCCCGAGGGTGAGACCGTCACTCTGGCTGACCGTCGTCATGTTGAGGTTGCCCGACGTGGGCTTCACCTCGGTGCCCTTGATGTCGACGACCTCTTTGCCTTCGACCTCGCCGAGGGTGTTGAACGTCGGCCCCGGCCCGAGACTCACGAACGGCACCGTCACCGCCGACAGCAGCAGACCGAATGCGACGATCGGCACCAACGCCACCACCAGCGTCATCATGCGCCTGTTCAATCCACCCATCACGGAGCCCACAGTAGGGGTCCGTCCTGTCCTGTTCACTCTCGGCGTGACCGCGACCCCACGCCGAGCTCGTCCGGTGAGTACCGTGGACGCCATGCCTGACCAGCCTTTCGGCTTCTCTGCCTCCGACGGTAAGGGTGACGACCCCAACCGCGACGACCGCAAGAAGGACCCGAACCCCGGGTCGCCGCAGGATCCGTTCGGATTCGGCGGCGGCGACTTCGACATGAACAACCTCGGGCAGATCTTCTCCAAGCTCGGTGAGATGTTCAGCGGCGCAGGCAACCCGATGGCCGGTGGCGCGGGGGCAGGACCGGTCAACTACGACCTGGCGCGTCAGCTCGCGTCCAGTTCGATCGGGTTCGTCAAGCCCGTGCCCGAGCAGACCAGCGCGGCGGTGGCCGACGCGGTCCGACTGGCTGACACGTGGCTCGACGGCGTCACTCCCCTTCCCGCGGGCACGACGAGCTCGGTCGCGTGGACGCCCAGCGACTGGGTCGACAACACCCTCGCCACCTGGAAGCGGTTGTGCGACCCGGTCGCCGAGCAGATGTCCTCGGTGTGGGCGCAGGCCCTTCCCGAGGAGGCCAGGGCGATGGCCGGCCCGCTGCTGGCGATGATGACGCAGATGGGCGGCATGGCCTTCGGGTCGCAGCTCGGCCAGGCCCTCGGCACGCTGTCCCGAGAGGTGTTGACCTCCACCGACATTGGCCTTCCGCTTGGCCCCAAGGGTGTGGCCGCCCTGATGCCGGAGGCCATCGAGTCGCTCGCCGAGGGTCTCGAGCAGCCCCGCAGCGAGATCATGATGTTCCTCGCGGCGCGGGAGGCGGCGCACCATCGCCTGTTCAGTCACGTGCCGTGGCTCTCGACGCAGCTCCTCAACGCCGTCGAGGCCTTCGCCCGCGGCATGAAGGTCGACATGAGCGGCATCGAGGACTTCGCGCAGGGCTTCAACCCCGCCTCGCTCACCGACCCCACCGCGATGGAACAGCTGCTCAACCAGGGCATCTTCGAGCCGAAGTCGACGCCCGAGCAGATCGCGGCGCTCGAACGTCTCGAGACCCTGCTTGCCCTCATCGAGGGCTGGGTGCAGACCGTGGTGACCGACGCCCTCGGCGATCGCATTCCGGGAACCGTGGCGCTCAGCGAGACGCTGCGTCGCCGACGCGCCACCGGTGGGCCCGCCGAACAGACGTTCGCGACGCTGGTCGGTCTGGAACTTCGCCCACGCAAGCTGCGGGAGGCCGCGGTGCTGTGGGAGCGGCTGACCCAGGCGGTCGGCGCCGACGCCCGCGACGCGGTGTGGCAGCACCCCGACCTGCTGCCGGGTGCCGACGACCTCGACGAACCCGCGGGCTTCATCGACCGGATCGTCGGCGGCGACACCAGCGGCATCGACCAAGCGATCGCCGACCTCGAGAAGGACTTCAACGAGGACAAGGGCCCCGACGCGGGGCCTGTGGATAACTAAAGCGCCGCATCCCGCGCCCGTGGCAGAGTCGGCGCATGTCGAGCCACACGCTCAATCCGGTGATGCCGGTGCTCGTCAGACCCGACGGCGCCGTGCAGGTGGGCTGGGATCCCCGGCGCGCCATGCTCGTCGAGCCGCCCGACGGGTTGTCGGCCGCCGCGCTGGCTGACCTCCTGCGCGCCATGCAGTCCGGGGTGACCGCAGGGGAACTGCGTGCGCTGGCGGTGAACCGGGGCATCACCGACGTCACGGCGATGACCGATCTGGTCAGCTCGCTCGTCGACGAGGGGCTCGCGACGACGACGCCACCGCGCACGCGGTCGGCCTCCATCCGCATCCACGGTCGTGGCCCACTGTCGGATCTGCTCGCGAGCGCGTTGCGCTGTTCGGGGGCGCGCGTGCGGCAGAGCAAGCTCAACCACGCGGGCGTCAGACCGGGGACGACGGATCTGGTGGTGCTGTCGGACTTCCTGGTCGCCGACCCGCACCTGCTGCGTGAGCTGCACCAGGCCCGGATCCCGCATCTGCCGGTGTGCGTGCGGGACGGCACGGGGTTGGTCGGTCCGCTGGTGATCCCCGGGGTGACGAGCTGCCTCGGGTGCGCCGATCTGTACCGCAGTGATCGCGACGCGGCGTGGCCGGCGGTCGCCGCCCAGTTGCGCGACGCCGTCGGCAGCGCCGACCGGGCCACGATGCTCGGTACCGCCGCATTGGCACTGAGTCAGGTGGACCGCGTCATCGCGGCCGTGCACGAATCCGACGACCCGAGCCTCGCGGGTGATCCGCCGCCCACGCTGGACACGACGTTGGAATTCGACGTGCGCACCGGGTCGACGACCAGTAGGCGATGGTCACGTCACCCGCGGTGTGAGTGCTGAGCCCTCCCCTGTTTTGCGACGGCGAAGGTACCGACGACGTCGGCGAACCGCTTGACATCCGAAAGACGTTCGGCCCCAAGCGACTTCTCTACCAACCACCGGGTGTCGGATCGGACCAGCCTCAGCGCGGGCACCGCGGCTTTGAAGACGCGCGTACTCGACTGGGCGTCGGCGACGATGTCGACCTGGATCGGCCCGCCGTCCACGCGGACGACCGTGACCGTGCACGACTCCTTCGTCACGAGAATCCTGCCCACGTCGGTGTCACCGCCCGCGCCGATCTGGATGATCCCGCCCACCAGCGGCACGCTGAGTTCGATCGTTCCGAACTCCATCTCGTCGAGACGGTCGGAGAAGAACGTCTCAGTTATGGCTTCCGACATGGCTTCTCGTGTCCCACCGCACGCTGAGTGGGGCATTCCAGTCACCGCGCTCGATCCATCGGCACACGGCGCGGACCTCTTTCGCGCCCTCGACGGGACCGAGCCACCGGGCCGAACCTTCTGGTCGACGATCGGTTCCACACGGTTGCAGCACCACGGTGACCCCGCCGGGGGCGGATCCCGTGCAGGCCTGCCGCTCCAGCAGGCACCCGGTGGTGACGAGCATTCCGTGCGGGCAGCTGCGGACCGTCGCCTTCAGGGCGTCGAGCGCGGCCGACCCTCCGTCCGACGCGCACGCCGTACAGACGACGACGGTGAAGGGATTCCTGGTCGTCGCGACCTTGCGGCGGATGTCGTTGCGCGCCATCAGATTCGCTGCCCCGAGGCGCGCAGCCGGCCGATCACCGCTTCGATTCCGTCACGGTCGATCACCTTGATGCCCTTGGCGCTGACTCGCAGCGTGACGCGGCGTCCCTCCGATGGCAGGTAGTAGGTCTTGCGTTGAATGTTGGGCGACCAACGCCTGCGGGTGCGACGCCCCGAGTGGGACACCGCGTTGCCGAAACTTGGTGCGCGGCCGGTGATCTGACAATGAGCGGACAACGGAACCCTCTCCTTCGACGGTAACCATTAATGACAATGATTTTCGACAAGCGCCGTCTCGGACTGTACCGTCATCACCAGTTAATGACAATCGTTTCCAACAAGGAGGAGAATTGGTGCGCACACCCGTGCTGCTGACGGCCGGCCAGGGCGACACCGACGCCGTCACCGGCACGCTGATGCGGCGACCGGGAACCCTCGTCGTCGCGCACAGATTCGACGGGCACGTGGTGCGACGCACTCTCGCGATGCTCGTGCACGGCGTCCTCGACACGTCGGAGACCGCGCTCGAACTGGCCCACGGCTGCGTCGCCTGCACCGTCCGCAACGACCTGCTGGTACTGCTGCGGAGGTTGCACCGCCGCGACGACGTCGACCGGATCGTCGTCCACCTCGCGCCGTGGCTGGAACCCGAACCGATCTGCTGGGCGATCAACCACGTCAAGGTCAGCGTCGGCCCAGGGTATCTGGACGGACCAGCCGCCCGCGACGTCGACGTCCACGCCGTCATCACCTGCGTGGACGCCGAACGCTGGCTGCCACGAGCCCTCGGCGACGACGAACTCGACGACGGCCGGACCGTCGCCCAAGTCGTCGTCTGCCAGGCCGAATTCGCCGACGTCCTCGTCCCGTCGCACCCCGAACCCACCACGTTGGCCGTGCTGCGCCGCCTCGCCCCCCGTGCCCGAATCACCGTCGGAACCGACCACGTCGAGATGGCGCTCGCACACCTAGAACCCGACGCCCGCCGCGGTCGCAGCGACTCACCACACGGACCCCTGCTTGCCGGCCAGCCGCCGCTCGGCGGTGACGGCGCCGTCCAACTCGTCGAGTTCTCCGCAGGGCGGCCGTTCCACCCGCAGCGCCTGCACGCCGCCGTCGACCTGCTGCTCGACGGGGTGATCCGCACCAGAGGCAGGCTCTGGCTGGCCACCCAGTCGCGGCAGGCGATGTGGCTGCAGTCGGCGGGCGGCGGGCTCCGCGTCGACCCCGCCGGCACGTGGCTCGCCGCGATGACCCCCTCCGAGCTGGCCTACGTCGACCCGGAGCGCCGAGCACTCGCCGACCTGATCTGGTCCGAGGACCACGGCGACCGCCACACCTCGATGACGGTCCTGGCCTGCGGCGCCTCAGCCGACGACATCCGCAGCGCACTTCACGCGGCACTGCTGACCGACGACGAGATGGCCACACCGGCGCAGTGGGCCGACTACCCCGACCCGTTCGGCGAGTGGCACGAGGACCCCTGCGACGACCCGACGGAGCCCGCGACCGACGAGGCCACCTCGAACCGGCGGACCAGCGAGTCATGATTCCGTAGCCACGCTCGATGGTCCGTCCCCAGCTTCGTGATGGATGATGGTGGGGTGGCAGACATCAAGCGCGGACGAGCAGCCCGGAACGCCAAGCTCGCCAGCTTGCCGGTCGGCATCGCAGGCCGCGCGGCGCTGGGAATCGGCAAACGACTGACGGGCTCGTCGAAGGACGAAGTCAACGCCGAGATGATGGAGAAGGCCGCCAACCAGCTCTTCACCGTCCTCGGCGAACTCAAGGGCGGAGCCATGAAGGTCGGCCAGGCCCTGTCCGTCATGGAGGCCGCCGTACCCGAGCAGTTCGGCGAGCCCTACCGCGAGGCGTTGACCAAACTGCAGAAGGACGCCCCGCCGCTGCCCGCGGCGAAGGTGCACCGCGTTCTCGACGCCCAACTCGGCACCAAGTGGCGCGAGCGCTTCACCTCCTTCGACGACTCCCCCATCGCCTCGGCGAGCATCGGCCAAGTCCACAAGGCGGTGTGGTCCGACGGCCGCGAGGTCGCCGTCAAGATCCAATACCCGGGCGCCGACGAAGCCCTGCGCGCCGACCTGAAGACCATGAAGCGAATGGTCTCGGTCTTTCGCCAACTGGCCCCGGGGGCCGACGTCCAAGGCGTGGTCGACGAACTGATCGAACGCACCGAGATGGAACTCGACTACCGGCTGGAGGCGGCCAACCAACGCGCCTTCGCCAAGGGATACCGCGACGACCCGCACTTCGTGGTTCCGGCGGTCGTCGCGAGCGCGCCGAAGGTCGTCGTCGCGGAGTGGATCGAAGGCATCCCGATGGCCCAGATCATCCGCACCGGCACGCCGGAACAGCGCGACGTCATGGGAACGCGACTCTTCGAGCTGACCTACGGCGCACCGAGTCGCATCGGAATGATGCACGGCGACGCACATCCCGGCAATTTCATGCTGCTGCCAGGAGACAAGATGGGCATCCTCGACTTCGGCGCCGTTGCACCCATGCCCGGCGGCCTGCCCGTCGAACTCGGCCTCATGGTGCGCTACGCACTCGCCAAGGACTACGACAACCTGCTGCCCACCATGGAGAAGATCGGCTTCATCCAGAAGGGCCAAAAGGGTGAGCAGGTCTCACCCCGCGAAATCGACGAAATGCTGCGCCAGTACGTCGAACCCGTCCAGGTCGACGAATTCCACTACACCCGCAAGTGGCTGCAGAAGATGGCCGCGGCCAACATGGACATCTCCGCCGACGCGATCAGGACCGCCCGAGCGATGGACCTGCCGGCCAACCTGGCCATCCCCATGCGGGTCATCGCGTCCGTGGTCGCGATCTCGTGTCAGCTCGACGCCCACGTGCCAACCAAAGCCCTTGCGCTCGAACTCATTCCGGGTTTTGCAGAGGTTGCCTAGCTCCAGCAATACGTGGAGCTAGGCAACCTCGCGCCGGCTACGCGGCAGCCGGGTCGGCAACCGGGTCCTTCCCGTCCTTGCGCGGGCGACCCCTCGGCCGCTTGCGCGCCACTATGGTTCCGCGGTCGATGATCTCACCGCCCCAAACTCCCCATGGCTCTTGACGTTCCAGCGCCTCCGCGAGGCACTGGCGGCGGATCGGGCACTCGGCGCATAGCACCTTGGCCCGTTCGAGCTCCATCGGGTTCTCGGCGAACCACAGGTCTGGGTCGTTCAGATGGCACGGTACTGCCGGGAACGATCTTTCGCGGCATGTCTGCGGGGACATGTCCGAATCACCTTCTTTCTGGTCCAAGTCGATCAGCTGACGTCTGATGGATCTGAGACCAGGAATTCGGGTGTCCCCGAAAGCAATCTGGCCACGGATCCGGTGGTGTCGGGTCCGTGGCCAATGTGGCTTTCGTGGGTACCTAGGTGGTTCCCCGATTCACGGACGCGACAGTCGCGGCGGCGGCGCGTCGCTTGTACGCCGGAATGGCGCCATGCATCGCAACCGTCGAATGCCCGGCCGGCACGGCGGGCCCTGCGACAGCGAGGGGGGACGACGTGACGACGGCGTTGGCAACGGCTACACCGCAGTTCTGAGTGAAAATCACGTGACTCCCCTCCCTTCGATTCGACTGGATTAGACGGTTATGAGACTAAACGCTGAGAGCGTAATTCGACAAGCAATTTTCTGACCTGCGGTTATGCTCCCTCACCGGCGGGCCTTGACCAGGGCGAGCACGTCCGGCCCGAACTGTTCGAGCTTGCGGGCACCGATGCCGGGAATCGCCACCAGCGCGGCCTCGTCGACCGGCAACGTCTCGGCGATCGCGATCAAGGTGTTGTCGGTGAACACCACGTAGGCGGGCACCTTCATCTCCTTGGAGGTGTCGAGGCGCCACTCCTTGAGCTGGGCGAGGAGTTCCTCGTCGAGATCGGACGGACACGTCTCGCAGCGGCGCAACATGATCGACGCGGAAGTGGTCAGGGCGCCGTTGCAGACCCGGCACCGAGGGGTGGCCCCGCGTTGCCGCCGCGGCTTGCTCGGCCCGTCGTCGGAAGTGGCCTGGGGGGCGACGCCGTTGAGGAAGCGCGACGGGCGCCTGCCCTGCCTGCCACCCGGTGTCCGCGCCAACGCCCAACTCAGCGACAAATGCACACGCGCTCTGGTGACTCCGACGTAGAGCAATCTGCGCTCTTCCTCGACCTGCTCACTGTCGGCCCCTCGGGCCAACGCATGGGAGATGGGCAGCGTGCCGTCGGCCAACCCGACGAGGAACACCGCGTCCCACTCCAAACCCTTCGCCGCGTGCAGGGAGGCCAGCGTGACGCCCTGCACCACTGGCGGGTGCCGTGCGTCGGCGCGCTGTCGCAACTCGGCCAGCAGCGACCGCGTGTCGAGCGACGGCCGCAGCGCCACCTCCTCCTCGACGAGTTCGACCAACGCGGCCAACGCCTCCCACCGCTCGCGCGCCCGCACGCCCTGCGGCTCCTCTGCGGTGAGCCCCAGCGGTTCCAGTAGCTCGCGGATCACCGGGGGCAGATCCGCTCCCACCGCGTCGATGCGTTCCGCCGCGCGTTGCAGCGCGGCAAGCGCCTGTCGGATCTCCTGACGGCTGAAGAAGCCCTCACCGCCGCGCACCTGGAACGCCACCCCGGCCGCGGTCAGCGCCTCCTCGTATACCTCCGATTGCGCGTTGATGCGGTACAGCACCGCAATCTCGGCGGCGGCGGTGCCGTCGTGGATCAACTTCTTGATCGCCTTCGCTACGGCGGTGGCCTCGGCGACCTCGTCAGTGTGCTCGTTGAACGTCGGCGCTGGCCCCGGATCGCGCTGACCGATCAGGTGCAGCTTGCTGCCCGCCATGCGACCGCGCGCCATGGAGATGACCCGGTTGGCCAGCGACACCACCTGAGGCGTCGACCGGTAGTCGCGCTCGAGGCGCACCACCGCCGCCTCGGGAAAACGGCGCGAGAAGTCGAGCAGATACCCGGGGGTGGCACCTGTGAACGAGTAGATGGTCTGGTTGGCGTCGCCGACGACGGTGAGGTCGTCGCGGTCGCCGAGCCAGGCGTTGAGCACCCGCTGCTGCAACGGCGTGACGTCCTGGTACTCGTCGACCACGAAGCAGCGATACCGGTCGCGGAACTCCTGCGCCACGGCCGCGTCGCTCTCGATGGCGGCGGCGGTGTGCAACAGCAGGTCGTCGAAATCCAGCAGCGTCGTGCCGTCACGCCGCGCCTTCATGGCCTCGTACCCCGCGTAGACCTTCGCGACCTTGGCCGCGTCCAAGGGAATGTCCCGGCTGACCTTGGCGACGGCAGCCGGATAGTCCTCAGGGCTGATCAACGACGACTTGGCCCACTCGATCTCGCCGGCGAGATCACGCACGTCGTCGGTGCTGGCCTGGATCGACGCCCGATTCGCGGCCTGCGCGACCACACCGAACTTGCTGTCGAGCAGCTCCCACCCGGTGTCACCGACCACCCGCGGCCAGAAGTACTGCAGCTGCCGCCGGGCCGCGGCGTGGAACGTCATGGCCTGCACCGCACCCGTGCCGACACCGTCGGCGCCGCGCTCGTCGAGCGACCGCAACCGGCCCCGCATCTCCCCCGCGGCCCGCGACGTGAACGTCACCGCCAGCACCTGGCTGGGCGCCACGTGACCGGCGGCGACCAGGTACGCGATGCGCCGGGTGATCGTCCGCGTCTTGCCGGTGCCCGCACCCGCGAGCACGCAGACCGGCCCGCGCGGCGCCTGAACGGCCTCGCGTTGCTCGTCGTCGAGGTCCTTGATCAGACGGTCGAGCAATGTGGAGGCGGCCTCGGGAGCCTGGGACGGCATGGCGTCCATCCTGTCAGGCACGGGTGACACGCGCTGCTTCGACGTCCCCGCGCGCCGCGGCCCAGGTTGGCGCAATGCCCAGGTTGGCGCAATGCCCTGGTTGGTGCAATACGTAGGGCTTCCGTAACGTTGACTGCGCTATGACTGGTAAAGACACGCAGCTGACCATGTACTCGACGACGTGGTGCGGCTACTGCGCACGACTCAAGACCGCCCTGAAGTCAGCGGGCATCGGCTACACCGAGGTCGACATCGAGGCCGAGCCCAGCGCCGCCGAGTTCGTCGGGTCGGTCAACGGCGGCAACCACGTCGTACCCACGGTGAAGTTCGCCGACGGGTCGACGCTGACCAACCCCAGCCTCAAGCAGGTTCAGGCCAAGCTCGCCGGCTGAGTCACTCTGCGAAGGCCCAGGATTCGATGATTTCCCTGGCAATCGAGATCGACCCCGGCAACAGCAGCCGCGACGTCGAGTCGCTGCTCCAATCCCCCTCGGTCAGCGCCTCGCGCACCTCGGATCGGGTGAACCAGCCCGCCTCGGCGATCTCGCCGTCACTGAAGAAGAACTCCTGCTCGGGATCGCCGATCGCGTGGAAGCCGACCATCAGCGACCGCGGGAACGGCCACGGCTGACTTCCCAGGTACGTCACGTTGGTCACGCTCAAGCCGATCTCCTCGGCCACCTCGCGTACCACGCACGACTCGAACGATTCGCCAGCCTCCACGAATCCCGCGATGAGTGAGAAGAGCCGTTCGGGCCACACGGTCTGACGCGCCAGCACCGCGCGGTCGTGCCCGTCGTGAATCAGACAGATCACCGCGGGGTCCATCCGGGGGAACTCTTCGCGACCGGTGACGGGGTCGACGCGCGCCCAGCCAGCCTTGGAACTCTTGGTGGGTGAGCCGTCGACGGCGCTGAACCGTGCGCTCTCGTGCCAATTCAGCAGCGCCGTGGCGGTGGCGACGAGCTGAGAGCTGGTGTCGTCGAACACCAAGCCCGCGCGGCGGAGGTCGAGCACTTCGGTTTCGGCGCGCGAATCCTCCGGCGGTTCCAGCGCACCGCGGACCGCCCACACGTGAACGCCGTCGGGCATCCGACCCAGGAACACCGCGTGTTCGTCCGGCGTCGCGGAGTGCTTCGAGGCCCGTCCCAAGACCACCCGACCGCCGGAGATCAGCACCTGATTGCGTTGGTCGACCTTCAGCAGCAGGGCGTCGCTCCACCCGGCCAGCGCGGCGTCGACGTCGGTGCGCAGTTCGTCGGCGCGGTCAGCCCCCACCCGCGACAGCAGGGGGACGTTGCGAAGCGTGAACCCGCCGGGTGACATCCCAGGACCCGTCACCGGTCGGCGTCCGCGTTGCGAATGTAGAGCAGCCGGTCGCCGAGCTCCATGGCGTCGGCCTCCGGTGCATCCACCCGCACCAGGCTGCCCCCGCGGACCACGCCGAGCACGATGTCGGGCAGGTGACGAGCGGACCCGCCCACCTCCTTGGTGGTCACGTCACGCTCGGAGATGGCGAAGCCGGCGTCGGGAGTGAGCAGATCCTCAATGAGTTCCACGACGGTCGGGGTGTTGGCCGCCATGCCGAGCAGTCGGCCCGCGGTCTCCGAGGACACCACGACGGAGTTTGCCCCCGACTGCAGCAGCAGATGCTGGTTCTCGGACTCCCGGATCGACGCGATGATCTTGGCGTTCGGCGCGAGCTCGCGCGCGGTCAGCGTGACGAGGACGGCGGTCGGGTCGCTGTTGGTCGCGACGACGATTGCCTTGGCGTGCTGGGCTCCGGCGAGCCGCAGCACGTCGGCGCGGTTGGCGTCGCCGTGCACCGTCACCAGCCCTGCGCGGTCGGCGCGGTCGAGCGCGGCGCGGTCGGTGTCCACGATGACGATCTCGCCGCTCTTGGCGCCGTCACCGATCATGGCCGAGACGGCCGTCTTGCCCTTGGTGCCGTACCCGATGACGACGATGTGGTCGCGCACTTTCTTCCTCCACTGCTGAATCTTGAGGGTCTGACGCGAGGCCTCCGTCAGGGTTTCCACGGTCGTACCGATCAACACGATGAGGAAGGCGACGCGCAGCGGCGTGATCACGAGGACGTTGATCAGCCGCGCCGACGGCGTGAACGGTGTGATGTCGCCGTAGCCGGTGGTCGAGAGCGACACCGTCGCGTAGTACAGGCAGTCCAGGAACGACAGCTCGTTGTCCTGCACGTCGCGGTAGCCGTCTCGGTCCAGATAGACGATCAGCACCGCGGAGAACAGCGCAAGGAGTGCGTAGAGCACCCGCATCGCGATCTTGCGCGCCGGGCTGACCGGCGTCTCGGGAATGCGCAGCGTTCCGACCAGAGCGTGGTCGGGCTGGGTGGTCAGCGTCTGGTCGAGCGCCTCCATCCGACGACGCAATCTACCCTTGGCCACGAGGGCCCATCTTCCGCCCAACTCGCCGCACAGCACAATGTAACCATGAGCTCACTCACCGCATCATCCGAGAAGGCACCAAGCCAGGTCACGGCCCAGCGGATGGGCGCGATGCTCGTCGGCATGGGCGTGCTGCACTTCGTCGCGCCGAAGCCGTTCGACACCATCGTCCCGGCGGAATTGCCGGGCAGCGCACGGTTCTACACGTTGGCCTCCGGCGTCGCCGAGGCCGCGACGGGCGCCATGCTGCTGGCCCCGCGCACGCGCCGTGTCGGTGCGATCGCCGCAATCGCGCTCTACGTCGGGGTGTTCCCCGCCAACCTCAACTCCGTCCGCGTGCTGTGGAACAAGGGCTGGCCCGCCCGGATCGGCACCATCGCCCGGCTGCCGCTGCAGATCCCGATGATCACCCAGGCGCTCAAGGTGTACCGCACCGCTCCTCGGTAGCGGCGCCAAGCAGCCCGGCCAATTCGACGGCGTCGGGCAGGGTGTCGGGCTCCACCGTGCGACCGCTGCGCACGTAGTGGAATGCCGTTCGCACCAATTCGGGTGACATCCCAGCCGTCGCCGCCCACGCCAGCCGGTAGACCGCGAGCTGAATGGCGTTCTGCTGCAACGCCTCCTCAGTCGCCGGCGGATCGCCGGTCTTCCAGTCCACCACCGTCACCCCGCCGTCGTCGTCGGCGAACACCGCGTCGATCCTGCCGCGGATGACCGTGCCGCCGATGACCATGTCGAACGGCACCTCGACGTCGACCGGCGTCCGGGCCGCCCACGACGACACCGCGAAGGCCGCCTGCAATTCGGCGAGGCGCTCCGCCTCCGCCAGCCCCAGCTCGCCGTCGACCGCACCCGGGAGGTCTTCGAGGTCGAACAGCCGCTCGGCGTGGAAGAACCGTTGTACCCAGTCGTGGAAGGCCGTGCCGAGCAACGCATGCGGGTCCGGGCGCGTCGGCACCCGCCGCTGTAGCCGCCGCAGCGCACCGTCGGGATCGCGGGCGACGTCCACCAACGCGCTCACCGACAACTGCACGGGCAGCACCGGCGCGGGGCGCACCAGCGCCAGGTCGCGCTCGGCGATCAGCGCGTCGACGTCGGCCGCCCAGCCGTCCAGGTCACCCTCCTCGACACGGTCCGACGGCGCCTCCGTCGACCCTTTCGACATGGCCCGTCCGACGAGCTCGACGCCACGGTCGACGAAGCCCCGGTCGGCACCGACCGGGTCGACCGGCCACATGCGTTCGGTCACGTTGTCGCGCAACGGGTTCGCCTCACCCTCGGCGGGCCCCGGGGCCCAATGTTCGACGACCCCGCACGGATTTCCTGCGGCTGCGGCCTGGTCGATCACGTCCTTGATCTCGAGGAGGAAGTCCGACGGCCCGCGGGGCTTGGACTCCGTCGCCCCCCAGTGATGACCCGACAGCAGCAGGGTGTCCTCGGCGCGGGTGAGGGCCACGTACAGCAGTCGGCGCTCCTCGTCGATCCGACGCTGATCGAGCGTCTTTCGGTGCGCGGTGATCTTGTCCGACAACGCCTTTCGGTCGTTGACGTCGGAGGTGTCGAGCACGGGCACGCCGTGCTCGGAGACCTCGGCGCGGTCGCCGCGCAGCAGCGGTGGCAGGTCGCCGGCGTCGGTGAGCCAGGTCCGCGCCGTGCCAGTCGACGGGAACACCCGGGCGCTCAGGTGCGGAACGGCGACGACCTGCCACTCCAACCCCTTGGCGGCGTGCACGGTGAGGATCTGGACGCGGTCCTTGGACACCGTGATCTCCGCCGGGGCCAGTCCGTTCTCCACCTCCATCGCCGCGTCGAGGAACGCGAGCAGTCCGGCCACCGACGCGGATGGCCGTGCCGCGAACTCGGCGACGACGTCGGCGAACGCGTCGAGGTGCTCGGTGCCGCACCAGCCGGCCGAAACCGTCTGTGTGGCGCGAACTTCGGCGTCTACGCCCAGCATCCACCGGATCTCGGCAATTAGGTCGGGCAGCGGGTGGTGAAGTTGTGCGCGCAACGCCGTGAGCTCGCGGCACAGCGCCACGATGCGGCCGTACCCCACCGGGGAATAGCGGTCCGGGTGGCCGGGATCGCAGATCGCGTCGGCAAGACACGCGCTGTCGGCGTCGGGGTGGGCGGACGCGACGATGTGCGTCGTCGAGGACCGGTCGCCGGTGACCTTGCTTGCGGAGTCCAGCTCCACCGCCCGGCGCCACAGCGCGGTGACGTCGGCGGCGCCCAACCGCCAGCGCGGCCCGGTGACCACGCGGACCGCCGCAGACCCCGCCGTGGGGTCGGCGGTCAGGCGCAGCATCGCGACCACGTCGGCCACCTCGGGCACCGACAGCAGGCCCGACACCCCGACCACCTCGACAGGAACGCCGCGGGCCGTCAACGCGTCGGCGATGGGCGCCGCGTCGGCGTTGCGGCGGACCAGCACCGCCGTCGTGGGCACGTCGGTGCCGGCGTCGACCGCCCCGTGGTACACCTCGGCGAGTTGGTCGGCGAGCCAATCCCTTTCGATGCTCACGTCGCTGTGCAACGCGCACCGGACCGTGCCCGGCTGGGCGCCGGGGCGGGGCAGCAGTTCGCGGACGGCCACCGACCGGCGCCGCGCCTCCATCGAGACCGCGTTGGCGAGGTGCAGGGCGCTCGGTGGATTGCGCCAGCTGGTGCGCAGTTCCAGCGTCGGCGCCGGCGTGCCGTCGGAGTGGCAGAAGTCGGTGGTGAACCGAGGGAGGTTGGTCGCCGACGCGCCGCGCCAGCCGTAGATCGACTGGATCGGGTCGCCGACTGCGGTCAGGGCGAGGTCGTCGTCCACGCCGCCACCGAACAGCGCCGACAGTGCCACGCGTTGGGCATGGCCCGTGTCCTGGTACTCGTCGAGCAGCACCACCCGGTAGCGCTGCCGCAGCTGCTCGCCGACCTGGGGAACCGTTGCGGCAAGTCGTGCGGCCGCGGCCATCTGCATGCCGAAGTCCATCACGTTCTCCGCGCGCATCCGCTCGTGCAGCGCGTCGATCATGGGCACCAGCAGGGTGCGTTCGGACTGCACGGTCAGCAGCTTCAGCAGCGACTGGTTGGGACCCGTGTCGCGCTGCCTGGGGCCGGCGGGCAGCGTGTGCACCAACCGCTCCAGCTCGACGTGGGTGTCGCGCAGCTGGTCGGTGTCGACGAGGTGCTCGGCAAGCTGACCGGCCAGCCGCAGCACCATGCCGGTGATGGTGGCCGGCGACTTCTCGGTGTCGAGTTCGGGATGGTCACACACCACGCGGAAGGCCAACTGCCACAGCTCGGTTGCGCCGATCAGTCGGGTCGACGGCTCGACCGGCAGCAGCAGGCCGTGGTCACGGAGCAACGTCCCCGCGAAGGCGTGATACGTGCCGATCGACGGATGCTCGTCGACCTCCGCCCGCTCGCCGGGCACCAGACCCGCCCCCGCGAGGCGCGCGAGTCGGGTGCGGACGCGACGGAGAAGCTGACCCGCCGCCTTGCGGGTGAACGTCAGCCCGAGGACTTCGCCGGGTCGGGCATACCCGTTGGCGACCAGCCAGACGACGCGGGCGGCCATGGTTTCGGTCTTGCCCGCCCCCGCGCCCGCGATCACGACCAGCGGACCGGGCGGCGCGGCGATCACCGCGGCCTGTTCCTCGGTGGGCGCGAAGATGCCGAGCGCGTCGGCCAATTCGGCCGGGCTGTAGCGATCGGTCACGACCGTCCTCCCAACGCCGCCTGGGCCGGACACGTCGCCCGCACCGGGCAGTGCACACACCCGTCGTTCACGCGCGCGACGAATTCGGGGCCCTGTGTCGCGTCCGCGGCCTGCCGGACGCGATCCTGCCACTCGTCGTGCCCGTCGGCGGTCATCGGGTTCTGGTCGCGTTCGGCGGCCCCCGCCACCCCGATCTTGCCGAGGTAGACCAGTCGGCCGCCACCCGCCTGGTCGCCTTGCGGCAGCACGCCTTCCGCGATGGCCAACTGATACATGGCAAGCTGCGCGTGCTGTTGGGCGTCGTCCTTGCTGACTGGGCTCTTGCCGGTCTTGACGTCCACGACGACGAGGCGGTCCTCCGCGTCGCGCTCCAGCCTGTCGACCCGGCCGCGAACCCGTACGCCCTGCGCGACGACGCCCTCCACGTCCACTTCGGTGCCCACCTCGGTGAGTTCGTGACGGGTCTGAGCTCGCCACTCGAGGAACGCCGTCACCATGGCCCGGTGGCGGTCCAACTCGTTGGCGGCGAACCACGCGGCGTCGAAGGGAAGCTCGTCCCACACCGATTCGAGTTCGGCCAGCATCTGGTCCTCGGACTTCTCCCCGTCCGACACCAGCGCGTGAACCAGCGTGCCGAGGGCCGACCGGACGTCGCGACCGTCGTCGCCCCCGTGCCGTTCCAGCAGCCACCGCAGCGGACAGTCCGACAGCGTCTGCAGGGTCGACGGTGACAGCGTCACGACGTGTTCGTCGCCCGACCACAGCGGCTGCTCGGTCGACAGCGCCGTGGTGGCGTACCACTGCACCGGAGCCGACCCTGGCACGCCTGCCTCGGCCAATCGCGCCAATTGCCTTGCCGCACAGGCGCGCACGTCGTCGGCGATGACGCCGTCCGGTGCGCAGACCACCGCCCGCAGCCTGCCGACCACCGCCGCGGGGGCCAAGACGCGTGGCGCGCGCAGCGGCTCGGCGTCGGCGTCGGGCGACTCGGTCGTCAACGCGGCGAGCTCGTTGCAGAACGGGGACGGCATCATCGCGTCGTCGCCTTCGTCGCCGTCGACGGCGGTCACCAGCACCCGCGAGCGTGCCCTGCCGAGTGCGGCGATCAACAGCCTGCGCTCCTCGGCGAGCAGCGGGGCCCTGGTGGACGTGCCGTCGGCGATCCCGTCGAGGACGTCGACGAGCTGCTGGGTGCCCAGCACTCCCCCGCGCGGAACGACGTTGGGCCACAACCCTTCCTGCAGACCGGCGACGACGACGAAGTCCCACTCCCTGCCCAGCGACGCGTGGGCCGACAGCAGCGCGACCGCCTCACCCTCACCGACCGAATCGTCACCGCCGACCGGCAGCACCATCGATCGCACGTGGTCGACGAAACCCGTCGACGACGCTCCGGTCGTGTGGGTGACGTACTGCTCCGCGACGTCGAACAGGGCGGTCACGCCGTCGAGGTCGCGGCCCGCCTGGATCCCCGACGTGCCGCCACGCTCGGCCGCGGCCAGCCATCGGCGCTGCAGACCGGTCTGATGCCACGCCTGCCACAGCGTGAACCGGGGATCGAGACCCTCGGCCTCGCTGCGGGTCGCGGCGGCCAGCACCTTGCGCACCAGCTTCAGCGCCCTTGCCAACTGGTCGGGCACGTCACCGGCGACGGGGCGGCGCGGGTCGAGGGCGTCGACCAGCAGATCGGCGAACTCCCGCGGTGGGCTGCTCGCGTCCACCCGACGCAACGTGCGGCGAAGTTGCCGCAGCGACACCGGGTCCACCCTGCCGATCGGACCGGTCAGCAGCGCCAGCGCCCGGTCGCCGTCCAAGCCGCCGACGACCACGTCGAGCACCGTCAACAACGCTGCCACGGCGGGTTGTTCGGCCAGCGGACCGATCGAGCCCTGCTGTGCGACGGGCACGCCCGCCACCGTCAAGGCCCGCGCCAACCCCGCACCGACCCGCGGCACCGATCTGACGACGACCGCCATCTGTGACCAGGGCACGCCGTCGACCAGATGCGCGCGGCGCAGCGCGTCGGCGATCACCGCCGCTTCGGCGCGCTCGGAGGCGGCGATCCGGACCGCGACCGAACCCGCCCGGTCGCCGGCCGAGGTCAGGTACCTTGCGTCGTCCACGCCGGGGAGCCGACCCGCGATGCCCGTGACGGCGCGCGCAATGGCGGCGGCGCACCGGTGGGACTCGCCGAGGACGATCGTCGGGTGATCACCGGCGCCGAGCAGCGCCGGGTCCGCGCCGCGGTAGCCGAACACCGACTCGTTCGGATCGCCGGCGAGGACGGCGAGCTCGGCACCGGCGGCCAGCAGCCGCACCAAGAGGGCGGCCTGCGGATCCAGGTTCTGTGCGTCGTCGACCAGGAGCAGCCGGATCCTTGCGCGTTCGGCGGCCAGGAGGTCTGGGTCGGCGGCGAAGGCGTCCAGCGCCGCACCCACCAGCTCGGCGGCCCCGAGCGCGGGGACCGTGGCCTGCGGTGCTGCCATGCCGACCGCGGATCGCAGCAGCATCACCTGCTCGTACACCTGCGCGAACTGTCCCGCCGCCACCCACTCCGGGCGACCCGCACGCCGGCCGATGCGTTGCAGCACAGACGGTTCCACACCCCGTTCGGTGCAGCGCGCCAACAGGTCACGCAGCTCGTTGGCGAACCCCACCGTTCCGAGGGCAGGCAAGAGGTGCCGTGGCCAGATCACCGACGCGTTGGGGCCGTCCTCGAGGTCACCGGCGAGCAGCTCACGGATGATGCCGTCCTGCTCGGCGCTGGTGACCAACCGCGGTGGCGGGTCGCCGTTGCGCTGGGCCGCCAGCCGTAGTACCGCAAAGGCGTAGGAGTGGATGGTGCGCACCATTGGTTCGCGCACCGCCGACGGGCCGTTCTCGAGCAGTTTGGCCGTAACCAAGGCGCGAGCCCTGGCGCTGAGCCGCGCCGAACCCGTCAACAGCAGAACGGATTCCGGTGCGACGCCCGCCGCGATGCGCGTCGCCGCCGCGTCGACCAGAAGCGACGTCTTCCCCGTGCCCGGCCCACCGACCAACCGCACGGTGCCACGCAGACCGGGATCGGTCAGCACGGTGGGAGACGGTGCGATGCGGGAAGCGGGCATGGGGACATGTCATCACGGGGGTACGACAAGACCCGCTGACCGGCTGCTGGCAGCATCGACGACGTGAACGACGTCTTGAGCGTGCGCCGCTTCGGCCCGCAGGAACCGCCCCGAATCCTGGCGCTGCACGGCTTGACCGGGCACGGTCAGCGCTGGGATGACCTGGCGGTGCACCACCTCCCGGAGTACGCGATCCTGGCACCCGACCTGATCGGCCACGGCCGGTCGACGTGGGCGGCCCCGTGGACGATCGAGGCCAACGTCGAGGCACTCGCCAACCTCCTCGATGCCGAAGCCGACGGACCGGTCTGGGTGGTCGCCCACTCCTTCGGAGGCGCCGTCGCGCTGCACCTCGCCGCGGCCAGACCCGACCTCGTCGCGGGGCTCGTCCTGCTGGACCCCGCGGTGGGCCTCGACGGCGAGTGGATGCGCGAGATCGCCGACGCCATGCTGGATTCCCCGGACTTCGCCGACCGCCACGAGGCGCGAGCGGACAAGACGTCGGGGTCGTGGGGTGAGGTCGACGCGGCCGAGTTGGAGCGCGAGCTCGACGAACACCTCGTCACGTTGCCGAACGGCCGGGTCGGCTGGCGCATCGGCATCCCGGCGGTCATGTCCTACTGGAGCGAGCTGGCGCGACCGGTCGCCGTTCCCACCGAGGGCACGCCGACGACGGTGGTCCGGGCGCTGAGAACCCACCCCCCGTACGTCACCGATCGACTCGTCTCGACGTTGCGTCACCACTTGGGGTCCGACTTCACCCTCGTCGACTTCGACTGCGACCACATGGTGCCGCTCGCCAGACCGGCCGAAACCGCGCAGCTGATCCGCGACCTGGTGGGCTGAGCGATCGCCGCCATCACCGACGAGCAGGTGGAGACCGTACGCGCGCTGGTGGCCTCGATACCGGCCGGGAAGGTCTCGACCTACGGCGACATCGCCGCTGCCGCAGAGCTTCCCAGTCCCCGAATCGTCGCGTGGATCATGCGGACCGATTCGTCGGACCTGCCGTGGCATCGGGTGATCCGGGCGTCGGGGCGGCCTGCGCCGCACCTGGAGACACGTCAGCTCGAGCTGCTGCGCGCCGAGGGCGTGCTCGCCAAGGACGGCCGGGTTCCGCTTGCCGAGGTGCGGCACGCGTTCTGAGCAGGACGCCTATAGGATCAGGCGCACCAGGGCCGCGGTGCGCGCCAACCCGGGGAACGCCGCCGCGGTCGAGCGGGGATGCAGCGCATGGACGGCCAGCCGGAACATCAACGCGCGCAACAACATCTGAGGCCACTCGGGCAGGGGGGCCCACCGCTCGACGAGACCGTCGTCGGCCTCGCCCCAGGCCAACGCGTCGACGACGACGACCCCGGCCGCCCAGGACGCAGGCCGCCAGTACGGCGTGATGTCGGTGATGCCGGGAGCGGCGGTCCCGGCGAAGAGCACCGTGCCGTACAGGTCGCCGTGGACGAGTTGGCTGGGGCTGCGCGTCGGTCGCCGCAACGTGGCCAGTTGGGCGATCAGCTCGACGGAGCGTTGCCCGTCGGAGCCGCCGGGGGCGACGCGGGCACCGGGCGGCAGACCGTGCAACGGACGGTCCTCCCACGCGGCGCGATCGGCGGCGACGAACACGTCGACGTCGGACCACGGCACCGACGGGGGCTGCGTCAGGAACCGGGGGCGCTCCAGCTTCGCCGTCGCTTCGTGAAGGCGGACCGCGGCCGAGACGACCTCGTCGTGGCGGGGTTCCGGCGTTCCGGTGACGAACGTGTCGGCGCGCCAGCCGGCGACGACGTAGCGACCGTCGGTGGAGCGGACGGGCCGGGCAAGGCGGACGCCGTCGACGAACAGCGTTTCGCGGACCTTCGCCGACCAACCCGCACGAGCGTGCTCGGCGACCATCGACAACACGACTTCGCCGCAGCGCCAGCCACCCTCCCAGCTCGAGCCGAGCGGTACGGGGCGAACACCCGTCAGGCCAAACGCCGCCAGGACGTGGTCGGGCGGCATGTCGGCACTCACAGGGTCAGCCTAAGGCGTGGTCCGGCCAACGAGCCGTCAGTACATCACCATGTCGGGTTCGAGTTGTCGCGCCCAGGCCACGATTCCGCCCTGAAGGTGCACCGCGTCGGCGAAACCCGCGCCCTTCACGGCCGCCAACGCCTCGGCCGAGCGGACACCGGTCTTGCAGTAGAGCACCGGCGTTCGGTCGTGCGGCAGCTTCGCAAGGCCGTCGCCAGCGTCGATCGTCGACTTCGGAATCAGCTCGGCGCCGTCGATGTGGTTGATGGCCCACTCCACGGGCTCGCGGACGTCGATCAACGCAATCCGCCGACCGGAGTCCAGCATGGCGCGCAGCTCGCGAGGCGTCACGGTCGAGTCGGCGGACGCGTCGACCGCGGCCTCCGACACCACACCGCAGAATTCGTCGTAGTCGACCAGCGCGGTGATCTTCGGCGTCGCGGGGTCCTTGCGGATCCCGATGGTGCGATGGGTCATGTCCAACGCGTCGTAGATAAGCAGCCTGCCCAGCAGCGTCTCACCGATGCCGGTGACCAGCTTGATCGCCTCGGTACCCATCACCGACGCGACCGAGCCGCACAGGATGCCGAGCACGCCACCCTCGGCGCACGACGGGACCGTGCCCGGGGGCGGCGGATCGGGATACAGGTCGCGGTAGTTGAGGCCCCGCCCGTCGGGCGCGTCCTCCCAGAACACCGACACCTGACCCTGGAAGCGGTAGATGGACCCCCAGACGTACGGTTTGCCCGCCAGTACCGCGGCGTCGTTGACCAGATAACGGGTCGCGAAGTTGTCGGTGCCGTCCACGATCAGGTCGTACTGCGCGAACAGGTCGACGGCGTTGTCGGCTTCTAGCCGGATCTCGTGCAGCCGCACCTTTACCAGCGGGTTGATCTCGGCGATCGAGTCGCGGGCGCTGTGGGCCTTGGGGCGGCCGACGTCGGACTGGCCGTGGATGATCTGGCGCTGCAGGTTGGATTCGTCGACGACGTCGAACTCCACGATGCCGATGGTGCCGACGCCGGCAGCGGCCAGGTACAACAGGGTCGGCGAGCCCAGTCCGCCGGCGCCGATCACCAACACGCGCGCATTCTTGAGGCGCTTCTGCCCGTCGACGCCGAGGTCGGGCATGACCAGGTGACGGCTGTAGCGCGCGACCTCGTCGCGGGTGAGCTCAGCCGCGGGCTCAACCAACGGTGGTAGCGATGTGGACAACGGGCCGCCCCTCGAGTCGACGTGGAACCTCGTGACGATCACACCAGGCTCGTCGCCTCAACGGTAATCACGTCCGGGCGAGCGCGAGCGTGCGCAAACTCCGGAAGAAGCCCGCGGCGTGTTGCCCGCAGACACGCACGCTCGCGGGACGAGGCGGGGCGACGGTCAGGCGATCGGGTAGGGCCAGGGGTTGAACCGGCACGTCTTGCCGTCGGCCTGAACCGACTCCGGATCGAAGCGCGCGTCGTCGTCGTTGCTGGTCGAGAAGGTCTGCTGCATCATCACCGGCGCCAGCGCGCCGTTCTCGGCGCACGGCTCGTGCTTCTGGTACCCGATGGCGTGACCGACCTCGTGGTTGATCAGATACTGGCGGTAGGAACCGATGTCGCCCTGGAACGGGACGGCACCGCGCACCCAGCGGGCCTCGTTGACGAACACGCGGGACTGATCGCCGAGATAGGCCGGGTTGTAGCAGGACGCCTCAAGCGGGATGTCGTAGCCGCAGCCCTCGCGAACCGTCATCGGCGAGGTCAGCGAGACCCGGAAGTCCGGTGTCTGCGACGGGTCGTCGATGCGGGTGAAGGCGATCTGAGCGTCGTGGGTCCAGCTCTTCGGGTTGGCCAGGGTTTCGCTGACCATCCTGGCGAAAGCCTCGTCGCCTCCGATGGCCGCGGTGTCGACGCCGTCCTCCACCTCGACGGTGTAGGTGAACGACTTGGTGGTGCCCACCCCGACCTTGGGAGTCGACCCGGGGACCAGATGCCACGTCTTGGCGCCTGCCTCGGTGAACGGACCGCCTTCAGGAAGGATTCCGGTCGGCAGATTCGCGTCGAACTGCGTCATGCCCTTCGGCGGGGCGCCGATGATCCCCGTGCCCGTGGCGCCGATGGTCGGCGGACCCTGGACGGGTCCCTCCGCGACGACCGGCTTGGGCGCGGTGGTTCCGCTGACGGCTTGGTAGACCACCAGCACGGTGATGACGGCCAGGACAGGAAGGGCGTAGGCGCGCCACCCGTAGGTGGAGACGAAACGTCCCAGCCAGGACTGTTTCCGCCAACGCTGATGGTCGTCTCGGTTGGAGCGCACCCGCCCGCCGGCGTCGGCCAACGGGTCGCGCTGCGCGCGCAACGGTTCCCTGAACTCGTTGCGCAGCACGGGCTGACGGCCGCCACCTGCGAAATTCCCGTCGCTGCGCTCGCCCCCGCGACGCCCCGGGTCGTAGGTCACCGCACCAGAATGGCACAGCCACGGCGAGGAGAGGCTGTGGCGCGCCACCCGCCCGCTGCCTCAGATGACACGCGGCCTCGACCACCGGTAGTAGTGTCGGATCGATGACCAGCCGGATCAACGGCTCCCAACGGGGCGGCCCGCAACGGGCTGCAGTGCCAAATCCTGACAGAGGAGTGATGAGCGACATCGCCGAGAGGAAGGGTGCCCAGTCCGCAGGTGGCGACGGTTCGACCGGAGCGGCCACCGGCGGCAATCGGCGCGGAAATCGTCTGCCCCGCGACGAGCGACGTGGGCAACTTCTGGTCGCCGCCAGTGAGGTCTTCGTCGACCGCGGCTACCACGCCGCAGGCATGGATGAGATCGCCGATCGGGCGGGCGTCAGCAAACCGGTTCTATATCAGCACTTCTCGTCGAAGCTCGAGCTGTACCTGGCGGTCTTAGAGCGCCACGTCGACAATCTGGTGACCGGTGTTCAGCAGGCGTTGCGCACCACCACCGACAACCGTCAGCGGCTCCGCGCCGCCGTGGGGGCGTTCTTCGACTTCATCGAGCACGACGGCCAGGGATACCGGCTGATCTTCGAGAACGACTACGTCACCGAGCCTCAGGTGTCGGCTCAGGTCAAGGTGGCCACCGAAGCTTGCACCGACGCGGTGTTCGAACTGATCAGCAGCGATTCCGGGCTCGAAGCGCACCGGGCCAGGATGATCGCCGTCGGCTTGGTGTCGACGAGCGTGGATTGCGCACGCTACTGGCTCAACTCGGACCGGCCGATCTCCAAGGAGGCCGCGGTCGACGGCACGGTGCAGTTCGCCTGGGGCGGACTGTCACACGTGCCGCTGACCCGCTTCTAGCTGAGCTTGTCGGCGACCGCCGCTGCCGTTGCTCCGATGCCGAAGCCGACTCGCCTCGAGTCGGCGGCGCCGATCTCGACGTAGGCGATCCTGGCGTTCTGAATCAGGTAGCGACGACCCTTTTCGTCGGTCAGCGCGAGCACGCCCGAGTCCTTGCCGAGCGCCGCGGTCACCAACTCCTCCACCTCAACAGGGGTGGACGCGCTTTGGAGCACCAGCTCGCGCGGACTGTCGGTGATGCCGATCTTGACCTCCACGTGAACCCTTTCCTTCGATGGTCTTTCCCTTGAGAAGGCTAGTGGACGGCCCGCGTCCTGCGCGCTGGCGGTGGCGGCACTTCGCGGACAGCGCAGCGCCGACTGGCTCGGCGCGGCACGTCACGGCCCGTGAGCCAACCGAGGCCGGACCGTGATCTGACCGCAGGCGCGCCAACCTCGTGCGTCACTTGAGCCTCGTTAGCATCGCCTGACAACCATGAAACGACTCACGGGATAGCGGTAATGGACAGGCCTTACGGAACGTATTCGAGGACTTCGAGGACATCGACGACGGCACGCAACGCCGGAGCGACCAGCACCCGCGGCCCCCGGCCAGGCGGGTTCACCGACGTCGAGACCGACATCGTCGACGGCGGCGCGGCGTACCGACGCCGGGCTGATTCCGGTTACGGCTCGTCATCCGGGTACGACTACCGATCCGGATACGGGTACGGCCAGCCGTCCGGCGGCAGCGGCGAAGTCCACGATTACGACGCCTACGACTCCCATGACGGCCATGACGACTACTTGGACGACGACGTCTACGAGTACGAAGAACCCATCGACCGCCGGTGGGTCTGGGTCGCCGGGGTCGCAGCCGCGATCCTGCTCGTCGCCATCATCTGCACCGTGGTCATCCTCGGCGGAGGCGACAGCGGCTCGGTGTCCAAGACGATCGCCGCACCGACCCCCACCACGGCAGCCCAGGATGCGGTCCCCAGCTCCATCACGAAGGCCCCGTCGGTCGTCACCTCGGCGCCTCCCCCGCCGCCGGTCGCCTCGCTGTCACCGGAGACCGTCACCACCGTCGCCCCGAGCCCGCCCGTCGGCGCCGGACCGCCACCCGCAGCCGGACCGGCACCCGCCGAAGGTGCACCGGTCCCGGCCGTCTCGCCACGCACCGTCACCTATCAGGTGACGGGCACCCGGTCGCTGCTGGACTTGGTCACGGTGGTCTACACCGACGGTCAAGGCGCACTTCAGACGCAGTTCAACGTCGCGCTTCCGTGGGTGCGCTCCGTGACGCTCGACCCGGGCGTGGAGTTGACGTCGGTCACGGCCACCAGCCTGACCGGTCAGCTGAGCTGCTCGGTCACCGACGCGAACGGCGCCACCCTGGTCGCCCAGAACACCAACTCGATGATCGCCACCTGCACCAGGTAGCGGCCGGACCCACCTCGTCAGCCGAGACCGAGTTCCCGGATCCTGGCGTTGTGGGTGTTCTGCAGGCGGTCGAAGAATTCGGTCAGCCGACCAAGGCCCTCACCGCTGGACACGACGAAGTCGACCAGCTCGTCGTGCTCGGCGAGCACGTACTGCGCCTGCGTGATGGCCTCGCCGAGCAGCCGCCGCGACCACAGCGCAAGCCGATGGCGCTGCTTGTCGCTGGCGGTGACCGCGGCCTTGACCTCGGCGACGACGAACTGCGAGTGCCCCGTCTCCGACAGCACCGCGCGCACGACGTCGGCCGCGTCCTCGGGTAGCGCGTCGGCGATCTCGAGGTAGAAGTCGGCGGCCAGGGCGTCACCGATGTAGGTCTTCACCAACGCCTCGAGCCACGTGCTCGGCGTGGTCAGCCGGTGATAGTTCTCCAGCGCCGAGGCATACCTGGTCATCGCGGGGACGATGTCGACGCCGCGCTTGGCCAGCGCCTCACGAAGGATCTCGTAGTGGTTCATCTCGGCCGCCGCCATGCTGGCCATGTTGATCCGCCCAGCCAAGTTCGGCGCCATGCGCGCCTCGTCGGTGAGCCGGTAGAAGGCGGCCACCTCGCCGTAGGCCAGGAGTGCGAACAGCTGGTCGACGCCCGCATGCCGCGCCGGCGTGGGTGTCACCGTCTGCTCGGGCGAGGCCCCAGGCTGCGTCGGAGTCATGGCTCGACTCTAGACGGGCCAGGCACGCCGGTCGGCGTGGCGACCGCACCGAATTCCCGGCCAGCTATCATGGATGACGGAAGCGGCACGTTTCTTACCCGCTGCTACCAAGAAATGTGCGTGCACGTGTCGGTCCGCTTCTCCGGAAGCCGAGGCCCCCAACGTTCCTTCGTCGAACTCGTGTGCGCGTGTGGACGCCGCGAGATTGACAAACGAAAGGTTACGTCGGCAAACGCATGACTTCACTCACCACTAACCCCAACGGCCCGGAATCCGACGCAGCGACCCCCGACATCGTCGTCGTCGTCGAAGCTCCCGAGGCAGCACCCAAGACCACCACCTTCGCCGAGCTCGGCGTGCGCGAGGAAATCGTGCGCGCGCTGGCCGAAGGCGGCATCGAACACACCTTCGCCATTCAGGAACTGACCCTCCCCCTCGCCCTGACCGGCAACGACCTCATCGGTCAGGCCCGCACCGGCATGGGCAAGACCTTCGCCTTCGGCGTGCCGCTGCTGCACCGCATCGTCACCGACGAGACGCGGCCGCTCACCGGCATCCCCCGCGCCCTCATCGTCGTGCCCACCCGCGAGCTGTGCATCCAGGTCTACGAAGACCTCGCCAACGCCGCGAAGTACCTGAGGGTCGGCGACCGCAAGATGGCCGTCACGTCCATCTATGGCGGCCGCCCCTACGAGTCGCAGATCGAGGCCCTCCAGCGCGGCGTCGACGTCGTCGTCGGCACCCCCGGCCGGCTGCTCGACCTCGCCCAGCAGGGCCACCTGCAGCTCGGCGGCCTTTCGGTGCTGGTGCTCGACGAGGCCGACGAAATGCTCGACCTCGGCTTCCTGCCCGATATCGAGCGCATCCTCAAGCAGACCCCGGACGACCGCCAGGCGATGCTGTTCTCGGCGACGATGCCCGATCCGATCATCACGCTGGCGCGCACGTTCATGAACCAGCCGACGCACATCCGTGCCGAGGCGCCGCACTCGAACGCCACCCACGACAGCACCGAGCAGTTCGCCTACCGCGCCCACGCCCTCGACAAGGTCGAAATGGTCTCGCGCATCCTCCAGGCCGACGGCCGCGGCGCGACGATGATCTTCACCCGCACCAAGCGCACCGCCCAGAAGGTCGCCGACGAACTCGCCGAACGCGGATTCAAGGTCGGCGCCGTCCACGGCGACCTCGGCCAGGCCGCTCGCGAGAAGGCCCTCAAGGGCTTCCGCAACGGTGACGTCGACGTGCTGGTCGCCACCGACGTCGCCGCCCGCGGCATCGACATCGACGACATCACCCACGTGATCAACTACCAGATCCCCGAGGACGAGCAGGCCTACGTCCACCGCATCGGCCGCACCGGCCGCGCGGGCAAGACCGGCATCGCGGTGACCCTCGTCGACTGGGACGAGCTGCCCCGCTGGACGATGATCGACAAGGCTCTGGGCCTGGACAACCCCGATCCCCTCGAGACGTACTCCAGCTCCGCGCATCTCTACGAAGAGATGAAGATCCCGGCCGAAGCCACCGGCTCGATCGGCCGTGGGCCGCGGTCCCCCGAGTCCAAGGACCGGCCCAAGCGCGAGTCCCGCGACGGTGAAACGCGCGAGAGCAGCAGCGACCGGCCCGCCCGCAACCGGGATCGTGACCGCACCAGGCAGCGCACGCGCGGCGCCGCCAAGTCGACGGCCGAAACGGTCGAGACCACCGAGACCGGCCAGGCCACCTCGGCGTCCGGCGATACCGAGACGGCACCCGCAGGCGACTCGACCGGCCCGGCCAAGCGTCGCCGCAGGCGCCGTCGTCCCAGCACGTCCGCGCCGACCACCGCCAGCTGACCGGAGCGCCCACCTCCCGATGGTTCAACCGGAACGCCGCACCAGGGGCGACCTGCTGGCGGCGGCTGTGATCGTGGTGGTCCTCGCCGTCGCCGCGGGGTTGATCTGGTGGAGCAGTGACGCCAGGGCGACCCTGAGCAAGCCCGCCGCCGAACCGGTGCCCGCGCTGAAGGCCGCACGCGACGTCCCAACGTCGCTGCGGGAAGCGTGGACGGCCGCCAGCCCGAAGACGAGCAGGCCCGTCGTCGCGGGCGGCTCCGTCGTCACCGGCGACGGGACCGAGGTCGACGGGCGAGACCCGGCCACCGGTAACGTGCTCTGGAGTTATGCCCGCGGCGTGCCGCTGTGCGGCGTCACCTACGTCTACAACGACGCCGTCGCGGTGTACCCCGACGACCGGGGCTGCGGCCAGGTGACGACCATCGACGGGCAGACCGGGCGCCGGCACTACTCCCGCACCGCCTACGCCGACCCGGCCGTGACCCTGTCCTCGGACGGATCCACGGTGTTGTCGGCCGGTGAAAGCCGCATCGAGCTCTGGCGCTCCGACATGGTCCGGATGATCGGCTACGGCTCGCTGGACGCCAGGATCAAGCCCGACGTGCCCGCTCAACCGCTCTGCGGCATGGTGTCCGCGGCGGCGAGTTCGACCGCGGTGTCGGTGCTGCAGAAGTGCCCCGGCCAGGCGGAGCTGCGCCTCACCCTGCTCGTCCCCGCCGACCAAGAAGACGAACCCACCACCAAGATCGTCCAGTTGCCGGGTGTGCCCGCGGACTCCGACGCACGCGTCGTCGCGGTGTCCGACACCACGACGGCCGTCTACCTTCCGACGCCGAAGCCCGTCGTCAACGTCATCGACGACACGGGGACGACCATCTCCAGCACCGCCCTGCCGGGACCGGTGTCGTCTCACGCCGTCGCGTCTCGCGCCGGTGACCTGGTCACGTGGTGGACCGGCGACGCCGTGATGGTCTTCGAGGCCAACGGCCTGAAGTACAAGTACACCGTGACACCGGTCAACGGGCAGGCGCCGGTTGGCCCCGCGACCCTGATGGCGGGCCGACTGCTGGTGCCCGTCACGTCCGGCTACGACGTCTTCAACCCCGAGACCGGCGCTGGCGAATCGCACATCGCCGTGCAGCGCCCGCCGAGTCAGACTGCCGTCATCCCCAACGTTGCGGGCACCACCGTGCTTGAGCAACGCGGCGACACCCTCGTCGCGCTGACCTGATTACACCTCTGGGGTGAACGTCGGCAGCGCCTTACCCGACTTCCAATGCTTCAGCAGCGCGGCGGCTAGCTCGCGATAAGCCATGGCGCCCTTGTTCTTTCGACCCGCCAACACGGAAGCACCCGATGCGCTCGCCTCGGCGAACCGCACCGTTCTCGGGATCGGCGGGGCGAGCACCGGCAGTTGATAGCGGTCGACGACGTCGAGGATCACGTCGCGACTGTGGGTGGTCCGCGAGTCGTACAGGGTAGGTAGCGCGCCCAGCAGAACCAGGTCGGCATTGGTGATCTGTTGGACGTCGTCGACGGTCCTCAAGAACTGCCCGACGCCTCGGTGTGCGAGCGTCTCGCACTGCAGCGGCACGATGACGTCGTCGGCGGCCGTCAAGCCGTTGAGGGTCAGCACGCCCAGCGACGGCGGGCAGTCGACTATGACGACATCGAAGGGATCGGTACTGGTCGCCAGTTTGGCCAGCGCTCGCTTCAACGCGTACTCCCGCCCGGCCCGCATCAACAACATCGCCTCGGCACCGGCCAGGTCGATGTTGGCGGGCAGCAGCGTCATGCCCTCCGGCGTTTCGAGCAACGCGGTGTCGGGCTCCACGTCGCCAAGCAACACCTCGTGGATGGATACCGCCAGCTTGTCGGGGTCGTGACCAAGGGAGAACGTCAGCGATCCCTGTGGGTCGAGGTCGACGAGCAGCACGCGTCGGCCCTGCTCGGCCATCGCCGCGCCCAACGACGCCACCGTCGTCGTCTTGGCAACCCCGCCCTTTTGATTGGCGACTGCCAGTACTCGCGTCATATGTTCCCGTCGCTTCGCTCGCCCTAGATATGTGTTCATCCTGGCACGCGCAACCCCGAAGGGCGCGTGCGGCACAATCGCGGTGTGAGTGTCGAGAGCCATCGCCTTCTGTTGCTGCGACACGGTGAGACCGAGTGGTCCAAGAGCGGCAAGCACACCGGACGCACCGATTTGGAACTCACCGACGAGGGCCGCCAGCAGGCCACCCTCGCCAGGGATGCCCTGGCCGACCTGCAACTGCGCGACCCGCTGGTGGTGAGCAGCCCGCGACATCGCGCCTTGGTCACCGCCGAGCTGGCCGGCTTGAGCGTCGACGAGGTGAACCCGGTACTGGCCGAGTGGGACTACGGCGACTACGAGGGATTGACCACCCCCGAGATCCGCGAGAGCACCCCGGGCTGGATGGTGTGGAAGTACGGCTGCCCCGGCGGCGAGAGCACCGCCGCGGTCAGTGAACGCGCCGACCGGGCCGTGGCTCTCGCGCTGTCGCACATGGAGTCGCGCGACGTGGTGTTCGTCGGGCACGGACACTTCTCGCGGTCGGTGATGACGCGGTGGATAGAACTGCCGATCTCCGAGGGCATCAGGGTGTCCATGGCGGCCGCGTCGATCGCGGTCTGCGGCTTCGAACACGGCGTCCGGCAGATCACCGCGCTCGGCTTGACCGGGCATCCGAACCCCTGCCTGCCCGCGTGACCGAACCGACGTTCGTCATGGCCGGCCGCGACGGCGTCCTCGTCGCCGACGGCGTGGCCGCGGCCTATCCCAGGCTCGATGACGCGCGCGCGGCCCTGGCCACCGGCGAATGTCCAATGATTTTGGGCGCCTTGCCCTTCGACGTCAGCCGGCCAGCGGCGCTGATGAGCCCGACCCAGATTCGCCGTACCGACACGTTGCCCGACTGGACCACCACGGCAATGCCCGCGGTCCGCATCACCGAGACGGTGCCCGCCCCCGAGGAACACCGCGCCCGCATCGCCACGGCACTCGAGCAGCTGCGGGACCCCGGCTCTCCGCTGCACAAGGTAGTGCTCGCCCGGGCGCTGCACCTCGTCGCCGATGCCCCCATCGACCCCGGGGCGATCATCAGTCGACTCGCCGAAGACGCCTCGGCAACAACCTATTTCGTCGACCTGACCACGGCGGGCGAAAGTTACGCCGGCACCGCACTCGTCGGCGCGAGTCCCGAACTGCTGGTGGCCCGCCGCGGCGACGTGGTGACCTGCAGGCCGTTCGCAGGGTCGGCGCCACGCTCGGCCGACCCCGAGACGGATCGAGCCAACGGCGCCGCACTGGCCGACTCTGCGAAGAACCTGCACGAACACCGACTGGTGGTCGACCAGATCCGCACGGCATTGCAGCCGCTGTGCGTCGACCTCGACGTCGCGCCCACCCCCGAGCTCAGCAGCACCTCGGCCGTGTGGCACCTGAACACTCCGATCACCGCCCGGTTGCGTGATTCGTCAACTACCGCACTGGATCTCGCGGTCGCACTACACCCCACCGCGGCCGTCGGCGGAGTGCCAACCGCCGAGGCCGTCGACCTGATCACCGAACTCGAGGGCGATCGCGGCTTCTACGCGGGCGCCGTCGGATGGTGCGACGAACGGGGTGACGGCACCTGGGTGGTGTCCATCCGCTGCGCCGAGTTGTCGGCCGACCGCCGCGTCGCCGTGGCCCGATCCGGCGGTGGCATCGTCGCCGAGTCGGATCCGGATGACGAAGTCGCCGAGACCAATACGAAGTTCCGCACCATTCTGACCGCGTTGGGAGTGAGCACATGAGCGTGACCATCCGTCGGGCCCGGCCCGGTGACGAGGTCGAACTGGTCGCCATGGTGCGTGAACTGGCCGATTTCGAGCACGCCTTGGAAGAATGCACCGTCACCGAAAATCAGTTGCACGAGGCGCTATTCGGCGATCCGGCTACGGTCCAGGCATACGTGGCCGAGGTCGACGGCGAACCGGCCGCCATGGCGCTGTGGTTCTACAACTTCTCCACCTGGGACGGCGTCGCCGGCGTCTACCTGGAGGACCTATTCGTCAGGCCCGGCTTCCGCAGGCACGGCTTGGCCCGCGCGCTGTTGTCGACGTTGGCCCGCGAATGCGTCGACAAGGGCTATTCCCGGCTGACCTGGGCCGTGCTCGACTGGAATTCCAACGCCATCGCCCTTTACGACTCCGTGGGCGGCAAGCCACAAACCGAGTGGATCACCTACCGGGTGACCGGTGACGAGTTGACGGCGCTCGCCGCAGGACCCGACGGGTCAACTCCTCAGTCGTCGTCGGACTGAGCCAGCCACTGCACAGCCGACGGGCTGAACAGCAGCGCCAATCCGGCCACGGCGACGACCGCAACGGGAATGCCGTAGGACCACTGCTGCGAGCCCACCGCGATGTACCACGCCACCGGCAGCAGCAGGAGCTGTGCGAAGACCGCAATCCCGCGACCCCACCGCCGCCCCGTCCACAGCGCCCACGCCGCGGTGAGCACCGCCGCGCCCATCACCACGTACCAAAGCGCAGTGCCGTAGCCGCTGATCGACACCTCGTGGGCACCCTCGAGGGCACGGACGACGAACACCACCGCCACGACCACCAGTGCGAGGCCCTCCAACGCCACGAGGGCGGCCGCCTGACGAATGGTTGATGGCGAAGGCACGATCACATCGACGAGCGTAGAGCGCGCGACGGTGCGGCATGCCGATAGGGTTGAGCCCCGTGCGTGCCGTCCTGATCGTCAACCCCAACGCCACGTCGACCACTCCGGCGGGGCGTGATCTGCTGGCGCACGCGCTCGAGAGCCGCGTCAAGCTGACCGTCGCCCACACCAACCATCGCGGCCATGCGATCGAAATCGCAAGGGAGGCAGCGCGGGACGGAACCGACGTGGTGATCGTCCACGGCGGCGACGGCACGGTCAACGAGGTGGTCAACGGGATCCTCGGCGACTGCGGTCAGACCCCGCCCAAGAAGGGTCCCGCGATCTCGGTGGTGCCCGGCGGATCGGCCAACGTGTTCGCCCGCGCCCTTGGCATCAGCCCCGATCCCGTCGAGGCGACCAACCAACTCGTCGACCTCCTCGGCGCCTACCGTCGCGGCGTCAAGTGGCGCCGAATCGGGCTGATGGACTGCGGCGACAGGTGGGGCGTCTTCACCGCGGGCATGGGGGTCGACGGCGACGTCGTGGCCGCCGTGGAGGCGCAGCGCGAGAAGGGCCGCAAGGTCACCGCGTCGCGCTACATCAAGGTGGCCACACGCGAAGTGCTGGCCAGCGCCCGCCGCGAACCGTCGATGACCTTGGAGCTGGCCGGCCGCGCCCCCGTGACCGGAGTGCACTTCGCGTTCGTGTCGAACTCGAGCCCCTGGACCTATGCCAACACCAGGCCGGTGTGGACCAACCCCGACACCAGCTTCGAGACGGGCCTCGGCGTCTTCGCGACAACCAGCATGAACGTCTGGGCCAATCTCGGGCTGGTGCGCCAGATGTTGGCGAAGAATCCTCGCCTCGACGCCAAGCACCTGGTGCGCGACGACGACGTGCCGTGGGTGCGAGTGACGGCCGACACGCCCGTTGCCTGCCAGATTGACGGAGATTACGTCGGCCAGCGCGAAAGGATGACGTTCACGTCGGTTCGGGATGCGCTCGGCGTGGTGGCACCGCCTGCCAAAAAGCCCTGACCTGGCAGTCCGCTGTGAAGTGCCGCGAATTAGGGCGCAAGTGATGTGAGTGTAGTACAAACGTTGGGGGGGTCCGGCAACCCGGCCCCCTCTAGCGATGCCAGTGAGATTGCCCACGTGTGAACGCGCCTCTATTGACATCTGTCCAGCCTGTGGAAGCATCGTTTGCAACAGTGCAGAAACATTTGATGTGCACGCGTTAACAGCCGAAGAAAAGCTCGTGCGCCTTGCTGCGCACCGGAATAGGAGTATTAGAAATGGATTGGCGGCATAAAGCAGTCTGTCGTGACGAGGATCCGGAACTGTTCTTCCCGGTGGGAAACAGTGGCCCGGCACTCGCCCAGATTGCTGATGCAAAGATCGTCTGCAACCGGTGCCCGGTCACCACGGAGTGCCTGAGCTGGGCTTTGGAGTCCGGACAGGACGCCGGCGTCTGGGGCGGCATGAGCGAGGACGAGCGTCGCGCGCTCAAGCGTCGCAATGCACGGACCAAGGCTCGCACGGGCGTCTAACCCACTCGATTCCTTTCATTTACGGCCCCGGCTTTCGCCGGGGCCGTAAATTTTTGGCCGGGTGAGGTATTTCCAGGACTATTTCCGGAATGTGACGACGGTGTTACTGAGCCAGCCGGCCGCGGCGACCCACGGGCACCCGCAGAACGACGTCGGTACCGCCGGTCGGCACGGCGTGCATACCCAGCGAACCGTCCAATTCGGCGGCCACCAGCGTCCGCACGATCTGCAGACCCAGACTGTCCGACTTCTCCAAGCTGAACCCGTCCGGTAGACCGCGGCCGTCGTCGTGGACCACGACGTCGAGCCACCGAGCGGAGCGCTCCGCTCGGATCGTCACGCTGCCGTTCTCCGAAGTCGAGTCGTACGCATGCTCGATCGCGTTCTGGACGAGCTCTGTGATGACCATGACCAGGGCGGTGGCCCGATCGGCGTCGAGGACGCCCAGATCGCCGACACGGTTGATCCTGACGGGTCTGCCCACCGACGCCACGTCGTTCATGATCGGCACGATGCGGTCCACGACCTCGTCGAGGTTGACTTCCTCATCGACCGACATCGACAGGGCGTCGTGCACCAAGGCGATGGACGAGACCCGGCGCACCGACTCGATGAGCGCGTCTCGTCCCTCGGCGTTGTTGGTCCGCCTGGCCTGCAGGCGCAGCAGCGCGGCGACGGTCTGAAGGTTGTTCTTCACCCGGTGGTGAATCTCACGAATCGTGGCGTCCTTGGACAGCAACGCGCGATCGCGCCGTTTGACCTCCGTCACGTCGCGGATCAGCACGGCCGCGCCGGCCGCCTTACCGTCCACCACCATCGGGATCGTCCGGAGCAACACCGCAGCTCCCCCGGCGTCGACCTCCATGCGCATGCTGGACCCGCCAGAGAGCGAGTCACGGACGTGGTTGGCCAATTCCTGGGCCTCGAACGGGTCGGAGATCAGCGGCCGGGTGACGGTGACGAGGTTGTGCCCCTCGAGCTCTGCCTTGAGCCCCATGCGGTGATACGCCGAGATCGCGTTTGGACTGGCGAAGCTGACTTGGCCCACTTCGTCGAGTCGAATGAAGCCGTCGCCGACCCGAGGACTCGACCGGGACATCGCGAGGTCGCCGATGTTGGGGAAGGTGCCCTCCGAGAGCATGTGCAAGATGTCGGCCGCGCAGTCCAGATAGGCTCGCTCCAGCGGGCTGGCCTTGCGCCGGTCGGCCAAAGCGGTCTGGTGTGTGAGCACCGCGACCACCCGGTCGCCGTGCCGCACGGGCACGGCCTCGACGTCGAGCCACCGACCTTCCGTCGAATCCGCCTGTCCCGCATCGCTTTCCCGGCCGATCAGGCCTGAGGCGAATGCGGTGACCACCACCGGCATGTCGGCGGCGGTGTTGACCGTGCCGACGGCGTCGGCCAACAGCGCGGTTGGCGCCGTGTTCGGCCGAACCTGCGCGACGCACACCAGCGAGCCGTCGTCGTGGTGCACCCACATGAGGTAGTCGGCGAACGACAGATCCGCCAGGAGTTGCCACTCGCCGACCAATGCGTGCAAGTGGTCGACGGCGTTGCCGGGCAACATGGTGTGCTCGGCGAGCAGGTCACCGAGGGTCGACACGGGTGTTGCCTCTCGGTGTCGGGAACCTAGCTGATGACGGCGATGAGGTCGCCGGCCTGGATGACGTCGCCGACCTTGACGTTGACCGTGGTCACCTTTCCGGCCGCCTCGGCGAGTACCGGAATCTCCATCTTCATGGATTCCAGGAGGACGACGATGTCGCCCTCGTTGATGTCGTCGCCTTCGCTGACCACGACCTCGAGCACACTGGCCACGATCTCAGCGCGAACGTCCTCGGCCATCTTCACCCACTCGTCTCTAGAGCCGCCCCTGCGGTGTCTATCGAACCACACGCACGGGATTGGAATGCAGTGGCGCGAGCGTGAGACACTAACGGGCAAGCAATTGACTCATTGGAGGATGCCATGGCCAAGCGTGGCCGTAAGAAGCGTGACCGTAAGCACACCAAGGCCAACCACGGCAAGCGCCCCAACTGCGGTTCGAAGGCAGTTACCTAACCACGAATGATGGTGGTGCGGCTGATCTCCACTCGCAGCCGCGCCCGCAGTGAATCCGGCGCCTTATCGCCACTGCACCTGGTGGCGATGAGGCGCTTCACGCGTTCTTCGATGCCGTATTGCCGCAGGCAGGTCGGGCATTCCTCGAGATGATGGCGCAGCTTGTCACGCGTTTCCGTCGTGCACTCGCCGTCGAGCAGAGTCCACACTTCCGCAATCACCGACGCGCATTCCGGGTGATTGGGGTCGATGGGACCTACCGGTGGGCGGAACGTGTGCTCTTCGGGGCGTGAAAGGTCGTCGCTCACGAAGAAACCTCCTCGGGCTCGTCGATCTGTCCTCTGATGAAGCCGCGATCCCTCGCGACGTCGGCCAGTAGTTCACGGAGTTGCTTACGGCCACGGTGCAGTCGAGACATCACCGTGCCGATGGGCGTGTCCATGATCTGGGCGATCTCCTTGTAGGGAAAGCCCTCCACGTCGGCGTAGTAAACGGCCATCCGAAATTCCTCGGGCAGCGCCTGCAGCGCCGCCTTGATCTCGGTGTCCGGCAACGCCTCCATCGCCTCGACCTCGGCGGACCTCAGACCAGTCGACGTGTGCTGCGCGTTGGCCGCGAGCTGCCAGTCGGTGATCTCGTCCGTCGGGTACTCCGCGGGCTGCCGCTGCTTCTTGCGGTAGCTGTTGATGTAGGTGTTGGTCAGGATCCGGTACAGCCACGCCTTCAGGTTCGTTCCGGCGCGGAACGAACGAAAGCCGGCGTACGCCTTCACCATGGTCTCCTGAAGGAGATCCTCGGCGTCCGCTGGATTGCGAGTCATGCGCAACGCGCCGCCGTACAGCTGATCCAGCAGCGGAATGGCATCCCGCTCGAAACGCGCCGTCAGTTCGGCGTCTGTCTCGATTGCAGGCTCTTCGGCCGCGACTGGCGCTGCTCCGTCGAGATCGGTCATCTGGGTGGACACCGTCCCTTCTCTCGCGGCACCGTCGAACAGAACCGGCACGTAGACCGGCCGTTCCAGGCAAAGCGTTGGCACCGAGGTGTCTCCTAACTTCCGATCCTAGTGGCTCGTACCGACGGAGTCGCCTCACAGCGCCCATCGCTGCAGAACAACAGCGGAAGTGGCCGCGAATGTTCCCAGGAAATCGGCACTATCGTGATGCCGTGGCCCGCGCAGCAACCCCCGCGATCGCCGCGCTCGTCGCGGCAAACGTCCCGCACGACGTGCTGAGTTACCACCACGATCCCCGTAACGACGCCTTCGGCGACGAGGCCGTCGCCGCGTTGGCCGCGGCCGGGGTCGAGGTGTCCGCCGAGCAGGTGTTCAAGACGTTGGTGATCTCGCTGCCGTCGGGCCTCGCCGTCGCCGTGCTCCCCGTTCCGTACAAGTTGTCGCTCAAGGCCGCCGCCGCCGCCCTCGGCGCACCGCGTGCCGAGATGGCCGACCGCGCCGCCGCAGAGCGGTCCACCGGTTACGTGATCGGGGGCATCTCTCCCTTGGGTCAACGCAAGGCGCTGCCCACCGTCGTCGACGACTCGGTGTACGCCTGGGACCGCGTGCTGTGCAGCGCAGGCAAGCGCGGGCTGCAGGTGGCATTGGCACCGGCTGACCTGGTGGGTATCACCGGGGCTCTGACCGCCGACATCCTGGCTGTCTAGGGTGAAGTCATGTCGCTTGCGGGAAAGACCATGTTCATCTCCGGCGCGAGCCGAGGCATCGGGCTGGCGATCGCCAAGCGCGTCGCCGCCGACGGCGCCAACGTCGCCCTGGTTGCCAAGACCGCGGAACCCCATCCCAAGCTCGAGGGCACGATCTACACCGCCGCCAAGGAGATCGAGGACGCCGGTGGTCACGCACTGCCGATCCTCGGCGACGTCCGCGACGGTGAATCCGTGGAATCTGCCGTCGCGCAAGCAGTTTCGCAGTTCGGCGGCATCGACATCTGCGTGAACAACGCGTCAGCGATCAACCTGGGGTCCATCACCGAGGTACCCCTCAAGCGGTTCGACCTGATGAACGGGATCAACGTCCGGGGCACCTACGCCGTGTCGCAGGCCTGCATTCCGCACATGGTGGGACGGGACAACCCCCACATCCTCACGCTGTCGCCGCCGATCCTGCTGGAGTCCAAGTGGCTCAAGCCGACGGCCTACATGATGGCCAAGTACGGCATGACGTTGTGCGCACTCGGCATCGCCGAGGAGATGCGCGCCGACGGCATCGCCTCCAACACGTTGTGGCCGCGGACGCTGGTGGCCACCGCGGCCGTCCAGAACCTCCTCGGCGGCGAGGAGGCGATGAGCCGCGCACGCAAGCCCGACGTCTACGCCGACGCCGCCTACGTCGTCTTCAACAAGCC
>Ga0247732_10000168_pt1 | contig 41591 bp, 98 predicted proteins | sample UWRJL163409C2_FD_180940 | JGI IMG/M metagenome (GOLD analysis project Ga0247732, IMG submission 180940) | Plant litter microbial communities from Arlington Agricultural Research Station in Wisconsin, United States - UWRJ-L163-409C-2 | ecosystem: Environmental > Terrestrial > Plant litter >...
TGGCACTATTTGATTCCAGAGTATTTCAGATTCCCGAAAAAGAAGAAGTTGTAAACTGTTTGATTTGGAGACAAAGGGATGCCGAAAAGAATTCAATTTCGATGCTCGCCCAATCTTTATATTCCCACTCAGAATTACACAAAAAGAACAGTAGTGCTATGCAGGAAATGTGTTTTCAAAAAGGACATAATTGGAATGATCTGCATTTCTCTAAGAAGAGAGGGAGTTTTATTGTAAAGAATACCTATGTAAATGGACAACTTTATAAGAATGACAATCCCGAAGCATTAAAAACAGAAGTAGTTAGAAGTAAATGGGAAGTTGTTGAAACGCCATTTTTCGGAAAAGACAGAAACTCAATTTTAGATTTGATATAAATGCTACCAAAAAACGCAAAAATAATATTCAGAGGAATTGTAGGGAGCCAAAGTTACGGTCTTGCAACAGAAACATCCGACACTGATTATAAAACAATTTATATTCAGTCTAATGAAGATATATTATCTAATAATTACGTTGCTCAAGTAGATATAAATAAAGATGATGTTGCTTATGAAATCAGGCGATTTTTAGAACTTGTTTCTACCGGAAATCCAAATGTGCTTGAACTTTTGTTTTTGCCCGAAAATTGTATTATAGAAAGTTCACAAGAATATAATTATTTAAAAGCAAATAGAGACGTATTTCTGACTAAAAAATGTTATGAAACTTATTCTGGATATGCAAAAACACAGTTGATTAAAGCTTCTGGATTAAATAAAAAATACAATTGGGAAGAAAGCAGAATAGTAAGAAAAGACATTCTAGACTTTTGTAAAATTATTGATAGACAAGAAGGCCAAACACATTTATTAAAAGAATGGCTTAAAAATAACGAGTATACTCAGGATCAAATTGGTCTGGCTGGTATTGAAGGATTTAGAGACAGTTATAGAGTTTATACAGATGATATTAAATGGGTTAATGACACTAGAGATTTAAAATTTGAACATAGGAACTATAAAGGAATTGGGGATATCAACTCTAATGAACCTAGAAAATCTGAAATTGAAAAATATAGAATTAACGATTGGAAGGGAGTAATTTACTGGAACAGAGAAGCTTATAGCACACACTGTAAAGAATACAAAGAATATTCTGATTGGTTAAAGAATAGAAATGAAGCGAGAACCGCAACAAATAAAAAACACGGACAGCAACTAGATTCTAAAAATCTATTACACTTAGTTCGTTTAATTATGACAGCTCAGGAAATACCAACAGAAAATATTATCAATGTAGACAGAACTAAAAATAGGGAATATCTACTTAGTATTAAAAGAGGAGATGTAGATTTGAAAGAAGTTATTGAAGAGTGGACGCAAAAGACAAAAGATCTAGCAGATCTATACAAAAATAGTAATTTACCTGATAAAGTAGATCCTGAATACACTAAACAATTAGAACTAAAAATAAGAAAAAATGAATTATAAAATAATTAAGGACGAAAAAGAGTTAAAGAAATTTATTGATTGGTTGCCTCAATTAGAAGACGGTCAGAAATTTTATATTAGTTTATTTGCGCGCAAAAAGTATGGAGCTACAGAAGGATTAAAAGCAGATAAAGGGCAGTTGAAACGTTTTACAGCGTCTAAAGAACAAATGATTAATAAGATTAAAAAACTTGAAGTAGAACTGGGTTCTTATGAGTGTGATTCAATTCCTGTAAATCAAGATAGCTTAGTTTTATATATTACACCAAATCCTAGAGATATGCATAAAGCAGGATTAAAAACTATACAAGAACTCACTAAGTTTCTAGTTGATGGTAAAAAGATATACAATGCGCAATCAACTGCTTTGAATATGATTCAAGTATCGGGAGTTAAAAAATATTTTGACATGGATATTGATTTTAGAGAAGGAAAGGGATGTTCTTTAGAGACTTTTTATATGTGGTTGTGGGATAATGATATTATTAACGGAGCAGCAGTAATAGGAAATATTGTAAAAACTAAAGGTGGTTTCCATGTTTTAGTAGAACTAGACCAGATATCAGAGAATTATAAAAAGAAATGGTATAGTAATTTTACAAATACTAGATCTGAAATATTCACTGTTATGGCTAACTCTGATAATATGATTCCTGTTCCTGGTTGCGTACAATCTGACTTTTCACCAATACTCGTATAAATATGAAAGAACAAATAATTAAAAAAGCTTGGAAAATATCTATCAAAAACTTAGAAGAGCCTTGGCACTATAATGATGTTATCACAATTGCCGAAACACGAGGAGAAGCAAGAAGTAAAGGCCTAACAGAAATGCGCAATCTTGGCGCTACTAAACTAGTAGATTACAAATACGATGATACAGAAGTTTATTATACAGACATCATAGCACATAGAGTAAAAGACTATGACACTATTTTATTTGAAGGTAAAGAAATGAAACGTCATGCCATTGAAAAACATATTTGGTGTAGAGAACGTGATCAAAAAGCTTTAGATTTAACTGTTTCTAATCCAAATGATTTAGCTGTTGTATGGGCGGGATGTTATAGAGGCTATTGGGGCGCAAACAGATCAGGGTATTCAGATGATATTATCTTTGCAGGAAAATACGACGTAAAAGAGGCTTATGATATTGTTAAAGGTTCAGAGTATGGCCGACAAGAAACAGTTAGACTTTTGAATATTGAGGAATTTAATACAAATATTGACACAGAAGTTGAAAAGCTACAGAAACAAATGGATAGATTATTAACTTATAAAGTGAACCATGAAACGAAGTAAAATAACACCAATCGGCGCGAAAAGAAAACTAATAAAATATTTCAACTTTAAACCTTCAGATTTTTATGACAATATATTAATTTGTCAAGACTGTGTAGAACTAAGTTCAGTGGACATATTAGAAGAAATACAATTAACATATAAAGAACAATTTGAAAATGAAGCAATATAAATTAATAAAAAATTATCCAGAAAATAGATTTCCTCTAGAAGGATTGGTATTTGAAAGAGATGGCATGTATTATAATTATCCTAATGGAGTTGATTACTATTTCAGGACAAAAGATATTGAGGAATTCCCAGAATTTTGGCAAAAATTAGAATTAAAAGAACATAAAACATGGTAACAAGATACGTAATAACAGACATTGACGGACATGGTTATTGGGCAACCGATTATAGGCGTTTTAAAAGTTTTATTTTCGCCGACCAATTTTAATTTGAAGAAAAGGCCTTAGAAGTAGCACAAAAGGAGAATGTAGGCGTTTTTAAAATAACTAAAATATATGATACAAAATAAACCAATTATATGGCAAATGAGTAAGGACTATAAACCAGGAAAAGAAATAGTTGTATTTGAGACAATTTTAGACAAAGAATTTCCAACCTATAACTATATTTGTGGTTTTGACGATTATTTACCAGAAGAGCCTTTAAATTTCTGGAATAAAATAAAAAAGAAGCTCGGCTTAAAATACAAAGTAAAAGAAAGAAAGAATGATGGATGCGGTGGAGCAACTTAAAAAACAAGGACATTTAGTGTTATAAAACTAATTTAAATTAAAAATATGTACGCACCAGTATTAGATATAGAATTAAAAAAAGCTGAAGAGTTCATACTAGGAAAAGACTACTATATTAAAAACGGTAATGGTTGTTGGTATAAAGGACAACTTAAGAATCTTGATACGCTACACACTGTACACAATTATAGAGGCACTGAGAAAAAATCAGGTAGGTGGATAGAAGGAGAGGGTATTCATCAAGAGCAAGATATATTTGAACTCGATGAAAGCAGTAGTTTAGAATTACCAGCTTTTCCTGAGTTTTTTATTTTCGGCGAAAAAGAAATAAAAACAGAAGATTTAAAAGAACGAGAAATTGAATTAATACTACGCAGATGGAAAGAGATAAAATAATAACAGAGTTAGAACAGTTAAAAATAAGCTCAAAACCAGGATATCGAATCTATCTAAATGAAGAGCTCCTTGTAATGAATTCAGGAAAATTTGTCTGGGCGAAAAAAGGAGAAGCAAAAAACGCTTTAATAGGTTCTCTAAAATATACTTTAGGATATCATGAATATTATGATCTAAAAACTTATGAGGTATTAGAAGAATGGTTAGATTCAGGATTAATTAAAATTGAGTATTATGACGGACAAACAACGTGAACAAATGAAAGTATTTGAGGAGTTAGGATTTTCTACCCGCCATTTAGATTACTATGAAATCGTGGACGAATTAATTCACAGATATATTGAAACTTCTTCAGCTTGTGAATGGACAGAATACGAAAGATTTAAAGCAGACTTAAAAAGATTACAAACCAAAACTAATTAAACGCAAAAAATCCCCAACCAATTAAGGAAGGGGATTCATCATTTTATGTCTAATCTTCATTTCTAATTCAAACTCTGATCTAAAAGCTTCTATTTCCCATTCACGCTCCCAATAAGGATAGTTAAAAGTGTACCATAAACCTTCAAATTGTATACAAAAAGGAAGCATTTTTAATCGTCCTGAATAAATTTGTGATAGATGTTTGAGCTCATGTGCCAGAATAGTCAAGTAATAATCTTTATATAACCCAGGTTTTAATTTGATTAAATAATAAGTTTGATAGTCTTCTATATAACCTAGTAAAGTCTCATCTTCTTCCACTTCTTTTTCCGTCAAATTAACAATAACGATTTTAAGGTCTTTTAAGCCTAGTTGTGATACTCCGATAGAAGTTATTGTGTCTAAGCCTATTTCTCCGCTTAGATTAACTGTTTTGATGCTTGGATCGAGTTTTGGTTGTCTTTTGTCTTTTACTTTCGGCGCAAAACAAGAAATAGCAGAAGTAAATAATACAACTGTTATCGTTCCTAATATAGTATTTTTATAATTCATCTTTATGTATTATTTCAATATGTTGATAATCTGTCATTGGTTTGCCCTCTGTCAAATTAAGAACAATTTTGAATTCTAAACTTGAATGTGAATTAATCTTTTCCATATATTTATTTTTTACAATTTCTACAACCATCACTAAACAATTCATAACCACATTTTTGGCATATATCAAACCATTCAAAAGAAATTACATCTTCTTTAGGTATTTCATAAGTATAAGCCATATCTAAAACATACTCAGTTTCTGTTTCTGAGAAGTCACTATAGGTTAATGGATCATAAAAATCATCTGTTCCGTCTTTTAAAATAAATCTTATTCCTTGTTTTTTCATTTACCAACCATTAGGAGTTAATACTTGTTTAGCGTCTGCTGTTTTAGGATAATCTTTTAATCCTGGTTTTGTATCTGTTAGATTATATCTTAGATCTATATTCTTAGTAACACTCTCTTTTAGATCGGCTGGAACACTAGTATTTTTTCTACCATAAAATTGACCTACACTACCATTAGAATATATTTGAATTTCATAATCTTTACCTTCCTGACTAAAAGAGTAGAAGGCATTGCGGCCTAAATTTCCAGCATAATTTGTTCCAATACAATGAATTTGTTTAATACCTTGTGAATACATTTCATACGGTGTTTCCAATCTTCTGAAAGTCAAACCTCTCTCTATCCAAACTTTTGTAAAATTTTCTTCAATATCATATCGATATTCTTTAGAATAACAGTCCATACTCTGCTTATTGATTTCCCACATCGTAGAGTCATGTAATTCTTCTAATTTATTTTTTCCTGCGGGAATTTCAACAGGCATATTATGATCTTGACACATATTAATGTAATCATTTAAAGAATCTCTGGTGTCCGAACCCATATCTTTAAATAGTCTAACAACATTTTTCTTGTCTTTCGCTAAGATGACAGGTGTTAAAAAATCAAACCATTCATCTTTAAATAAATTACTAAACTCTTCATCTGATATAAACGAATAACCTAGAAACTTTTTAGCTTCACTCAATGAATTGAATCCTTGAAAGAATTTGTAAGGAAACATGTTAGGATAATTACCAAGCCATTCATATTTTTTACCTATGAAGAAAGTATTAGTCAAATCCGAGTTTTCAGTTCTAAGCGCTTTTAAAGTGACACTTCTAAAGTTACCACCCTCTTTACTCATCATAAGTTTTCCAGCAGGACTTAGTAAGTATACAAATCTGGCTTTACTTTGTTTCCATTCTTGAAACTGGCCTAATTTTTTTACAGTTCCTTTTGTAATAGCTCTTCCATTGTATTTAATCTGTTTCGTACTTTCTGTTACGCCGATTCTAATATACATAGAACCTGTTTTCTTGGAAATTTTAAACTCTGGGAAATCATTTTTGAACTGCTCGATTCTTTTCTCTGTAATTTTCTTTAACATCCTGTAAAATATTTATATCCAAAAAATAATAATGCTATCCAAAGCAAAACATCTAAACAAATAATCAATTTTCTTTTCATAGTTTCTAATTTTATTTTACAAATTTAAGGAATGTTTTTGAGACTGCCAAACAAAAAAGGAGAAACTTTCGAATCTCCTTATATTTTTAATAAAATGTTGTGTATTTCCCTCTTGTAATATGAATATGTTGTGCTTTACCATTAGGATAAATGACTAAATTAGATACTGACCATTGTGACATCCCAAGATTGTACCCCATACGAAGTTTAGTCAATGTTCCCACACAATGATGACCATCTGTTTTTGACGCGGAATGGCTGTGGGCTGTAACGGTTTTTACATTTAGGTTTTTAAACTGTGTTATGGAACCACGTGATCCTGATGCTCCCCGATCTCCATGAAGACCTAGTTCAAAATCTAAAACATTATATGACTCATCTACACCTAAACATTTAATATGATCAAACTCCGACTCTAAAATATAAGCTATAATTCCTTTAGGAGCTAACCCTTGAGCAGTTATATTAGCGTATTTAAGATATAAAGCCTTGTTTCCTTCTTTCCTCCAATCTTCGTTTTGTAACCACCTGTCTATAAAATCGTTATGATTAGCTGAAGGAACTACATAGTTATATTTAGGCTTGTTTTTAAACCAATCAGTTATATATTTCAATTCACGTTCTAATGAGTTGGAACCATCTTGTTCTCTTCTTAGTAATTGAAATGGGTTTCTTTTTTCATGGTGGGAAATGGAACTCATGTCTGCAATGTCATGGAGAATAACATGATTCGGTTTAAATCTCTCTAGGATCTCAAATGAAACATCTACATTATTCTTTTCTTCTGATGTCAAGTGAATGTCTCCTAAAACAGCAACTTCAATTTTATCATTATTATAGATATTACCATGTTCCACTTTATAATTCAAATCATAGAAATCCCCCTTTTTATCAGCAATTATTTGTCTAATATGAAAAATATCTCCATCTAGTTCTACAATTACACATCCAATTTGATGATTAAACTCACTTTGTTTACCAATTTTTGTGTCTGTGTAGTTTTCAACAGTGATTGCTCCAGTAGTAAGTAAAACTTTGCTTGGATAACCTTCTAAAACTGGCAAAAACTTTAAGTGAGATCTAGGATGGCCTATAATGCAACTTTCAAGCCCTGTAAGACCATTCATTGAAGATAATGGAGTAGAAGCTGTCGGTTGAATTTTAACGTCTGATAACACCACTAAATGTTTATGTAAATTATGACGGTTAGCGTCCAAATAAGGTAGTACTTCTTTAGCCCAAGTATTTTTAATGTTCTTTTCTTTTTCTTCTAAGCTTTTACTAGATGATAGGGATGATGGATTACGGTAACGGCCAGCTATTACAAGTATGTCTGCATCAATATATTCCGCATAATTCTCTATATTTTTAAGAAAGCCTTTATGTACAGGTGTATCACTTTGAGCCCAGGTTATAAGAAAACGTTGTTTAGTTTTATCATGCTCTTTTTTCTGCGCTTCTTTAAATACATCTGTATCTTCAACAGTTTGTACATTATTTGTAACTCCTTTGTCTTGCATTTTTTTGCGGAAAATTCTAGTTGTGGATTCTGTACATTCTAAATTGAATTGATCGCACATTAATCTTGTGGCTGGTGAAACACCGTGTCCTTTTTCAACTAAGTCTTTGACAAAATTAAACTGTTCTTTTGTATATTTTCTTTTTTTCATACTATTTAATTAGATCAATATATGTAGGTGCGGGGCACAAAGCTAAAGTAAACTCATCAAATTCATCGTATTCTTTACCTACTTTCAGATAATCTTTGTTCTCAATACCATAGATTTCATCATACTCAGCAAATAATTCTTCTGTAGTAAGTCCACCTCCATTATCAGTTAATTCTTCGGAATGCATGACCCACCAAAATGTTGTTTCTAATTTTTCGCAAGAATCATACAATTCAAGACTTTCTTTTAAGGGTAAGAAATCTAGTTTCTCATCTAACATTTTTTGTGCAAATCTGAATTTAAGATTATTGCAGGCAATACTTTCCATATTTTCCATTTCTAAATTATCCATTTTTATTTATTTTCCGCCAATTCTAAAGCATCTTTCCAAGCTTTTAATTCCTCTCTTAGCTTATTTCTTTCATCTCGCATTTCATGAAAAGCTATACAATACATTACAGCTATTATAGATACCATTATAAATGGAAATATAAGTTTGTCTTTATTTTTACTCATAACGCTTGTTTATATCTTCTTATTAATTCACACACTAACATATCAAAATCGTCTATTCTTGGAGGAACTGTCATTGTTAAACTTTTTCCGCCTGTTTTACAGAGAAGTCTTAATTTGTCTTCAACTAATTTTACTAAAGTTCCGTCACGCATATTTGCTTGATCTTCTTCGAATTTATCTGTTGTCATATTTCCTTATTAATTTAAAAATCTCTTTTGTATTTGTAAAATTTGTTTCTCCGCGCGCATTATGAAATGCTATGGTAAAACCCCAATCGGCTAAGTATTTCTCAGTAACTGGCTTTCCTTGAATCCTAGTAGCATAAACCCACGGCCAATTGGCTCCCAATTCAATGTCTATTCCTATTTTCTTTAGTCGCTTTTGAAAAATACCTAATTTAATTAGTGAATCACTTTTCATAACTCTATTCTTTTAGCGCCATGACTTTCTAAATAATCAACTATATCATTGATTTCTTTTATTTCCCAATATTTATAGTATAAAATATATCCACCACAATCTTGGCCCAAAACAGTTTTAAACTGATCAATCCATTTAACTTCAAAATAACTCCCATCAAATGGTTCATATTTAATAAACTGATAAAAATCTCTAAAATAAGGTGTTACTATTGCTATCATGACCGTATAATTTTAATTATTTCTTCGTTACTTCTGTAATCTAAATTTGGATTATCATCGCCGTAAAATGCATCTAAACGGCCTAATTTATAAGCTGGAGATTTTAATGGATGATCACCTAAATAAAATTTAATATCCTCCTTTCCACCTAATTCATCTGTAAATCCTAACATGTAAGTGGCGTATAATTCTTCGTTTGTCATAAAATTCTATATTTATATAGCACTTTACCTTCTATTTTATACCTCTCCACCCAATTTTCTTCTATTAATTGTTTAAGAGCCTTACTTACAGATGAAGACGCTTGATTGTAGTCTTTTCCTAAAGCAATTCCTATTTCGGTGGGGGTTTTCCCAACTTCTTGATTAAATAGATATGTTAAGACTTTTTCTTTCATATTAATTATTTTCTGATTTTAAATAAGCATAATTCACTAATAAACTAAACGCAAAACTCATCCAGAAATATAGGAGTTGAATTTCATTTACCCAATACTGTTTTACAAATTCTATATAAGGTTTAGTGGAAAATGCGCCAAAAAAACTTAAAAATAGGAACAGTAATACATTTAAACCTAATAGTTTTAATACACTTAGCATTACTGATAAATAAAATTTAATCGTTTTGTTATTTAGTAGTTTTATCATAATCTTTTACTTCAATTTTCTTTTCCCGCGGAATTTGCTCTTCAACTTTTCTTATTAGAGGTTCTGTACAATCTCTACAATAAAGCTTAATCTTTGAAATGTAATCTTTAGGTTGTAGTAAGCTAATTAGTTTTTGCGTATTTGTCATTTTCTGGAAGTGCTACAGGATTTAAAAGGCCTTTATTATATAATGTTTTAGCAGTGGTGAGATAATTTTTAACATCTTTACTTAAATAGGCATTCTCGCTAATCCTATCTTCAATTAAGCCCCACATTTCATCTTGATCAAGCCCATAGTAAGCTGTAACTCCACCCCCGACTATTGCCGAACTTCTAACCTGCGGATGACCATTTTCTTCAATCTTATTAATCATTCTTCTCACCATATCAAAACAACGTTGTTTGTCTTCATCACTTACGTCTTCTGATACTTCAAATTCTCCTTCAAATGGGGTAAAACTACCTTCTTTGTAACCTCGTTTAGTCCAAACAGTAGGTGTTTCCCTAATTCGAGCATTTTCATCCCAACTGACAAAAAGAGGCAGTACACAGTTAGCTCCCGACAAGTCAAGATTTTTAAATTTATCTAATTCGTATGCAAGGCCAAAGAACAGTTCTTTAAAAGCTGGTGTGTTATTTACTTTAGGGATTCTAAAAATGAATTTACAACCTCCTTTACTCGGCGAAACAAAAGCAAAAATACAACTATCAAATTTATCAAAAATATAGTCTCTTAATATTTCTGCATTTTCAATACCATCGTATTCTATAACAAGTATTTCATTGTAAGAAATAATAGACTCATAATTACGGACACCTTTTACTTTCACACATGGAGTAACTGCAAATAACCCTTTTTTTAATTCTGCTTTTAATTCTTTATTCCCCGCTAAAGAAGCTTCTTCAATTTTATTAAATGTTTCCTTTAGAGACTCTTTAGGTTTAATAACTGAGTTTATAAATTGTCTGAGTGTTATGTCTCCTTTAGGTTTTATTTTTTTTATGTCAGCTTCGTACCAGGGGAAAACTATATTATCTATTGAAAAATCACTCATTATCTCCCTCCCATAAAATTAAGTGTTTCATATTTTCTATTTCTTCTAAAATGTATTTAGCTTTCTCTTTAAATAGGCCATAATGTAACATACCATTTTTCTCATAATAACTTTGTTTTTGAATAGTGTTTATGAAATTAGGATCGTTGATTAAAGTATTCTTTATAAGAGTAACTAAATTATTGTAGAATACCTCTTCTGCTTTAAGTCGTTTTCTCATCTGTTTCTATTTTATTTCCGCAACTTTGGCATAATCCTGTTTCTTCTGAACATTTCAAACATAGCCTTTCAACTGGAATGTGAGGTGTACTTATTTCTTCGCGACAACTATAACAATTTCCAAAAGAAAAAGCATGCATTACTACCATATTTTTACAATTCTTACAATAATTTCTCATAATTTACTAAAATTATCAAGTGCATCCTTTACTTTAATACTCTTATTATAGCAGTCGGCAAAATAGTGGACATTATTCAAGACTTTTATAGGATCATAACTGTAGTTGTTTAAGCTTCTTCCAACAGATATTAAGTATTGGTGTAAAGATGGCTTATTTTTCTGGCGAAATTCAATTTCTTTTTTAATTACATCTAAGTGCCATTTCTCTGCTCCATACTCTAAAACAGCTTTTAAATGATCGTCTGTCATATCACAAATCTTAATCCAGTGTAAAGGCTGATCACTATTTATACCTCTCGACCCTCTAACAGCAACAGTTCTTACTAATTCAAAGTCGTCATCTGTATAAACTGATAAATCTTCAGCTGGAATAACATTTACACTTCTTCTGACATATCCTCCTGTACCTCCATCTGTTAGATAGGTTTCTTTAGTTATCGAATCTACATGAGTTACATAATCATGTCTGTATCTAGAAATAAGAACTGTTCCATCTGGTGTTTTAATTGCGTTGTAAGCTACTATTCTATCCATTTTAAAAGTTCTGTTTTTAATTCTTTTTCCGCCGAATCATCTAACGTAATCAAGTCTTCACCTAAATACACCTCTAAAATCTCAATTTCCAAATTTAATATTTCAATTGACTTCTGAGTTTCATCATAGAAAGTTGCGCCAATATTATCTGATACAATAACTTCAGCCGTAATATTAAAAATAACATCATAACTGTTATCTAAAGTTACTTCATGTGTTTGATCAATGAATTGTAAAGGTTCAAGGTAGTCAATTCCAAGTTCTATTTTTTCCATAAATATTAAGCTTTAAAAATTATATAAAATTTTCTTTTACCGCGCCAAGTAAACCAGATTATCCAATCACCATATATAGTTTTGAATAGCCTGGGTCTTAATCGATTTTCGGCGAAAAGAACTAAAAACAAAGCAAACAATATCCAATTAACTGTATAGTTCATGAGTATCAATATTACAATATGTCTTAATCAATTCTCTTAAATCTCCTCCTAACTTCAAAGCCATATCCATTTTAATTTCATTTGGAATGTCTTCATTTGTTTGAAGAGTATACATTTTATCCATCAAAGCAGATTGAAAGATATATAGTGCAGCCTTGAATCCTTCTAAAGTGAACTCAGGTTTAGTTTCGTAATTTTCTAAAAGAGCATCTGCTATTTCTTCTAGTATTGGTGAGAATTGTGTTCCTAAAGCCATAATTATTGTACTTTAAACGTTACTTCATTTCCATGAAAATATAAATTGCCTTTGTTTTTGCATTTTCCGCGTCCCGATTTAGATTCATAGGAAGGGCATAAAGATTTTTTGCAATTAGATCTTTCTACACAATCATATAATTGACACCAAATGTATTCTGATGCATCATTATCCAAATCCGCTTCTAAAACAGTTACTTCTGTCAAATCATCAAGTTTTGCATCATGTAGAATATCTTCTATAGTTTCTACATTGGTTGAATCTTCATTTCTAAAATATAGTTTCATAATTATTTATTTTTTGTAAACTTACGTATTTATTCTGAGACTAACAAACTTTTTAATTCTTTTTTCACGGCGCGGAGAGAATTAAGTTTAAAACTTGTCTTCATAGATCCATCTGATAACTCTTTTATTTCTGCTGTTATCTCGTCAATACGTTTCTGAATCAATTCATTTTTAGCTTCGTATCCAGCTTTGAATAAGTCTTTATTACGAATACAAGTGTTATCATAATTAGAAATTACATAGTCCTCTTGGTTAAATCCGTGTGTAAGAAAAAAGATGTCTAGCGCTTTCATAGTATTTTATATTTACCAGTGATTTTATTATTTTTTACACGGATTTTTAAATCAAAGTACCCGCTTACATCTTTCCGTTCCTTACAATTATCACAGTCGGTTATAGCAAAAAGCCATTTTTCATCAGTTTTAACTATATCTCCTTCATTGTATATTTTTAAAATACAGTCTAAATTTTTAGTTTGGCACTCTCTTATAGTTTCCTTACCACAATAAGGGCATTCCGTGTTTAGCATTATACTATCAAACATTCCCATTATCTATTTATAGTTTTAATTAATATTCTAAAGACCAACGGTTCCAATTACCTTCTCCATACTCTTTATTTATAGCTTTTACAATGTCTTGTTTTGTTAGAAGGTAATCTCTGTGCTCGTAAAAAGAGCCTACAAAACTGTTATAGTTAAAAACGGATATATTTGCCCACATAATTTTTATTATTTACTACTAATTAAAATTTTTCTATTTTTAAATTTCCCACGTTCAAAAGGTATCCAGAAAAAACTCAGCTGGTCTTTTTCCTTCATACTACTCATGATATAAATAACGTCTTTATTATTAGGTAGAAACTTTTCTGTTTTAAGTATAAATTCAGATGTCCATTTATCATATTCTTTCTTAGTCCCCGCAATTAAAAACTCATTATCCCTAAAAGCATGAAAATATATTTCTCTTTGCGTGCAGTTGATTAATAAATGAATAACTCTGTTTGGTAATTCTTCTACCCAATAACTTTCAACGTATTTCATAATTTAAAAATAACTTGGTGAACATTTGCTACAAGGGCAACTAATAAAATGAAAACACTCTGACCCGTTTTCTTTTATACCTTTTCCATTACAAGATCTACAAGTATCATGTAAACATTTCTTTTTTAACTCTCTATTTTTCTTCAACCAATTCGAAATAATACTATCTACTTTCATATCTTTTATTTTAAAATAATGACCACTCTAATTCTCCATCCTTTAATTCAACATACCATATTTGCCTTTTACCAGTTCTGTAAGCTTTTCTATAAATAAGATTTTCATCCTCTTCATTAGGTTTTTGCCAGTCTTTGTCTTTTATTAAAATTAATAAATTTGTAGAGTCTCCATCTACAATTGCAAATTTTTCGTTATCTGTAAATTTTAAATTTCTAAGGTGATTTCTCTTACACCAATTTTCAATTAGCTCTTTCATAATTTACATATCAAATGAATCATTTCTTTTATATACTCCGTCCTTATTTGGCGCATTAAATTGAGGTTTCGCGGAAAAAGAATTTAAAAAGAGTTCTAAAACCCACTCCAACTCCACTATCTTATTAGTATAAATAACTTCCTGTTCCTGATAATACCCATAAGTAGTAGAGCCCTCCTCTTTTTCTTTAGCTGACCAACGATATTGTTTTTGTTTAGTTATCCAAGCTTCTTTTTCCTCTTTGTAGCCAGCTAATCTTTGTTCTATTTTTTCTTTCATGATCTAGAAACTATTTAATAAGTCTTTAATACTATTACTTTGATCTCTAAGTAGAATAGAAGATAAATCCCAGTTATCAATCAGGGTCTTCTTGATTTTGGCTTTTTCTGAACCATTAAATAATTTAACTACATTGGAAGCACTTTGATCTGTAATAAAAAATATATTTAAGAACTCTAAAACATCATTTAATTTAATCTCAAAACCTAATAATTCTAAGTCTTTTGGATAATAATTATCTCTAGGAAGCCCTTGATCTTCGTCAAAACCGTACACAGAGTATTTATTGTTTCCGTGATCTGTGATATTTGTTGCAGTGATAATACCATAATAAGGGGACAGGAATCTTTGGCCTCTTTTCACTTCTTGTAATCTTGGTAAAACTTCTCTAATTTTGTTTTCTAATTCTTTCATTTTTATGTTATTTTTTAGTTTTTCGCCGCAAAAAGAGTGAAAAAACAGTTAATTTTAATGCAAATATAAATGATATTAATTTACTGTGCAAGGAAACATACAGATATTTGAAATTTTAATGTACGTCTCCATAAGATTTTGCAAACTCTGGCGAAGATTCAAATTGAATTGGTTGATTAAATGCCCTATTAACTTTATCCATACTTTCTTGAATAATCTTTCTAGTTTTCTCCTCCTCTCCCTCATTAATATACCAGGAGGCCTCGTCATGTACCGTCATTATTGGCTTCACACCTGCTTGAATTAAATACCATAAAAAAGTATCAAACACACAAGACCCGAAATTCTGATTACATGCTGAAAATTTAATATGATCCGCAGTTAGTAGTAGCCATAACTTTGTGAAAGGGTTGTAGATCCAATTCTTACCTTCTACAGTTTTAACAGTTAAATTATCAGTATACTTTTTAACACTCCAGTTAAGATCCCAATAAGTTTTATGTAAAGCTTGCCCAACTTTTAAAGCTACCCCTGCTGTTTCTGCAATTTTCTTAGGAGATGCTGAATATGTGGCACTGTAGTTAGTGGTCTTACATGTGTGGCGAACTTTAGATAATCTATTAAACTGTTCATATAGTTCTGTAATATTGTAAATTTTAAAACTTTCTGGAATTTCTTTATATAATTCTTCTGTATTTTTTTCCTCTTTTTTTGACCACTTACTATAGATTTTATAAAAATCTATCTCATCTTCTGACATAAAATTTCCTAAAAGTGCAATTTTCAAATGGGCATCATATCCAGGAGTATTTAGTGTTTCAACATACTCTTTATCATAAGGATAAATGGAACATTGCTTAGTCTTATCTTCAAGGCTTGATAAATCTGCGTTTACTAATAATTTCTTTTCTGGAGCAATTAGACACTTTCTAACTAACTCTCCATATTGTGAATTATTTGAAGGTAAGTTAACAATTGGTTTTATATGTTTTACGCGCCATGTTTTTGCCATTCCAGACCAAGATGCTGTAACATAACCATCTTCTGTCATAGTGCTTAAAAATGCCTTTAAATAGCCTGCTCTATGTTGTGCAACGCTTAATCCATCAAGTGATTGTAATTCAGGATTTTTTTCTATTAGTTTTTGTATACTTTTACACAAATTTTTCTCATCATCTCTTAATTGAGGAACTTTTCCATTTGCTCCATCTTTAAATAATTTTGGCTCCCATCCAAGTGATAGTAAGTAATCTTTCATTTGTTTAGTGCTCTGACAATTAGGTTCAGTGTATCCTGTAGTAACATTTATTTGACCATCATAATCTTCTGGTAAATTGCAAGCTTTAACCATTTCAAACCACTTCTTTCCACTTTCACTTAAATCTCCTGTTTTTTTATAGAGTACTTTTGGTTTATTTCTTGTTGATACTATAGGAATCTTTGGTAAGATAGAGTTGAGTTCAGTCTCTTTTTCAGATATAATTTTTTCAAGATAAGCTAAGTTTTTTTTACATAGCTCTACATCTAGTTTTATCTTATTATTTTCTTGAATATGTTGTAATTCTATTTTAAAATTAGCTCTTGATATTGGAGAATGAATTTCATCATCAGTTTCGTATAATTGTCTTAATAAAGCCAACTGTTTATCCCATAATAAGGCGTTTATTAAACAATCTCGTTCACAACGTTCAACAGCTTTATCATAAGATAGATTTGCCCACTCTTCTGGAGATATTTTTACTTTTTCATACCCCATCTCGATACCCCATTCTTCAAGACCGTGTTTTAATCTATCATTGTATAGGTAATGACTTAACGATAGAGAATCAATTATTTTAGCTTGGAAATTAATTTCTGGAAACATAATCTTAAGAGCTGGCAAATCATATCCCAGAAAAAAATGTCCTACAATAGTATTATCAGGATTTTCAAACAGTTTTTTTATATCTTCCTCTTTATTTGTTGATTTTATTTTCCATTCTTCCTCAACTTTCCAAGCTACAGATAATACGTGAAGATCCTCCTTAGATTTAATTACATCTAAAAGTCCCGTAGTTTCTATATCGGTTACGTATACATTATCTAGGTTATATTTCATAATTTATATTTCATAATTTATATTCTTCAATTATTTCCTCTATAGACATTCCTTTTCGTATTCTGTATCTAAATGCATTTGCATCAACCTTAATTAGATTAGCTAATTCTTTTCCATTGTATACATTTCCCTTATATTCAAGTTCAAATTTACCTACACCCTCTTTACCATACACCATCTCTTCTATAGAATATCCACTATTTCTTCTTTGTTGTATAGTAGTTCTACTCACTCCCGTTTTTCTTGCTAATTGTGCCTCAGTATAATACTCTCCCTCAAATAGTAGTTTTAATGAATCTCTTTTATTATTCGCTTGCTCTTCTGTATTTGCCCATCTGCAATTTTCAAAACAATAGTTACCATTAACATTTTCTCTATCTAATGACAATCCTTCTTGAAATGAATTATACATGTCTTCTACAAATAAATCAAAATTTTCCCATCTTTCGCATACTCTGATACCTCGTCCTCCATAGCTACTATAACAGGCTCTATTAGGATTACTGCATCTAGATTTCATATTTTTCCAAATAGAATATAGTCGGTGATCTTCTTTTTTAGGTCTAGATTTTCTTAAAGTTAAACTACAATCTCTGCAACTTTTAGATTTGTTAGTGGTTAAATTATCTTGGGTGATATTTTTAGTCTTCCCACATTCACACAAACATTTCCATACTCTCTTGTTATGTTTATCCCTTTCAACTTCTTCTAAAACTAACCAACTATTAAAATAACTACCATTTAAATCTAACATTCTTATTCCTCCAATTTAAATTTTTCAAAAAACTCAGTTTCTTCTCTTGCAAACAACTTCTCTCCGCCTTCCCAACAATATAAAATAGCATCTACCCACTCATCATTTATTTGTATCATACAGCTTCCTTTGATTATGTAATATTTTTTATTTTTGTAGTGTCTGTATAGTTTTGGTTTAGGCAGTTGTGCTTTAAGCTGTCTTAGATCCTCTTCCATCCATTGTATTTGAGACTTTAACTCTTCTTCCATAATCTAATTTTTCTGTCTTGAACTTTCGTTCTTTGTTTATTCTTTTTCCCCGCGAAATCCACATTAATTATACAAATAATTATAACAATCGATAATTTTATCCACATTTTTAAATGAAATACCATTCTTTAGAGAAATTTCTTCTGTAGAAAATCCTTGTAAATATTCATCAATGATTAGTTCATTACTTTTAAGATCAATCATTAACTCCATCTCAGAAGGTTGTCTTACTATTCTCTTCGGCTTTACAGTTGCTTTAGCTCCTAATGATGTTAAGAAGTTTATTAAACTGTTTTCTAATTCTTTCATTTTTTACTATTCTTTTTCCGCCCGTTTCACAAACCATTCTCCAGTAGCCCACATAACAAAAGTTAAAATATTTGTCTCATTAATATCTTTATTTTCCGAAACTAAAATTCTATTTCTTTGCGGGTTCATTCTCACTTCTACATTTCCATAGCAAGCGTGACGGTATTGTAAAAGCTTACCGTTATCTAAATGGAATAAAATGAGTTCTGCATTTCCTATATTAAAGAAACCAATCATTTTCTCTCTAGTACTATCATCTGTTAGTTTTGTCCATTGATGATAGTTTTTAGAGTCTTCTAGCTCTTTCTCAAGTTTTTCAATGTCTTTACTAACTTCTTCTGGTGTTCTCATAATTTTATGTTTAATACAAATCCTCACTATACAAAGTTCCTTTACCACCACTCACCATAATAATCTGATTAGCTTTTTCTGCTATATCCCAAGCTTCTTGTCTGTCTACAAATCGATTTAAGTTAGTTAAGAATCCTTGAATACTTTCTCCAGCTTCAGCATCTCTAAGTCCTGTAACCGCACTTTTTGTATAGATGCATTGTCCATGTCTTAAACCCGTAAATACTAATCCTGATTCACAGTTTTTTGGTAGATATCTGTTTAACGGCACTTCTTTATTTTTTATATGCGGAAATTCTTTATACCAAACGGCTGCACATAATATGTATTCGTTATCTTTCATACTCCACTATATTTGGATTGAATACTCTAATTTGTTTATCTTCTAAAATAGCTGTGTAACACATCGGAATATTACCCCCTGGCAACCATTCTTGTATTTCTATAACGCCATTCTTTCCTACTTCAAATACATCATAGTCTTCTCCTGCTCCGTCTCTGTCTGATGTTGAACCTACTTGTCTCCAATTGTATTTTAGTTTTTTGACTTTCATAATTTTCTGTTTTTAACTGTTTTTCGCCGATTTAGGTAATCCATTATTATCCAATTCTTTTTGAAGTCTAATTTTAAACTGTTCTTCTGTTTCATCTGGATTACGTTTAACACTAAAATCACCAATGGTTACTTCAAAAATTCCTTCAACTATTCTAGTATCACTAACGGCTTTTAAACTTTCTTCCCACTTATCAACTTTGTCTTCATACCAATATTTATGACTGTCAGCATTAAAGCTTTCAATTAGTCTTATTATGTCTTCTTCTGTTATTATGTATGTTTTCATTAAACTGTTGTTTTAGTTTTTTTCTTTCGCGGATTTTACTAATTTCAACGCATTAAACAATCCTTTCTCAAAAGCTTCTTCATAAGATTTGAAATCTATTCCATGCCAATTACTAGGATGCTTTATATCCGCTATAGGACTTTTAAATATTTTTATATCATTCCAGTTTGAAACTTTAACTATCCACTTAGTCTCGTCTTTAAAATGGACTTCTGAATCTCTAAAAACATCTACATCAATATTATGTACTTCTCTCAGCCATTTTTTCAATAAACTTTGAGTTGGAAATTGTATTTCTAAGTATTTTTTACCCTCTTTAAATACTTCTTTAAACTCCTCTAAATTATATTCAAAATCCTCATAATAATTTCCATTTAAAAATACTTTTGGTTCAAAGGGAATCTTAGTTTTATAATCACAATCTTTACTCCACATTACATATACGGTTGTGGCTTCATCAAATCCTGATATATTTAAATCATGTAATATTTTTGCTGTTTCTATACTTATTAGTTTTTCTCTCATCTTTTATTTCGCTAATTTTACCATATTTAAACCTTCATACAAACCAATTTCAAGTGCCTCTTCATAAGAATCAATCCACTTTTCCTCTTTATTCTTACTGATACCAGATATGCCTTTATCTGGATGTAATATTTCTACTTCCCACACTACAAAGTCAGTTGTTGGTGTGATTATTATAGGTGTAGGTAATTCTCTTAAATACTGCTGTAAAAAAGCTTTAGTATAAGCAGGAGCAATTTGAGGTTGATTTTTCCTCGTTCTTACTACCTGAAGCATTGTGTCATGGTAATCGTCAGGAACTGCATTTTTCTTTAATTGTCCATCGGCTTTAAATGCTGGTCTAAAGGGATAAATATAATAATGAGTGTGAGGTAAATCTATACCTAATTCTTTACATAGTTTTGCTGTTTCGTAGGATATATGTTGTTCTTTCATGATTCAATTATTATTGATAGTACTCCTGCACCTATTATTCCGAGAAATATAAGCCCCACTTCCCCCACCTGGACTGATATACTTAAGCAACATAACCCTAAATAACCTACAGCAAGTACCAATTTCTTTATAAATTTTTTCATAATTTCTTTTCAAAATTAAATCCTTTCCTAATTATATACAATTGTGCAATCCTTTTTTCATGAGTGCCAAATAAATTGCTGTAAAGTTTGCATAAATATAAGTCTTCTTTATTTACTGTTTGCCACCATTCTTTCATAAACTAAATATAAGATATGTCTGAAATTTTTAAACCTTCAAAAAGGTATTGAAAATCTTCTTCTACAGTTTCACCGAATTGTTCTATTAATTCTACATTGTATAGTCCAGATATTAATATACTGTATTCTAATGTAGCTTCTTTAAAATATTTTAGATTTGCTTGTGGAAATTTCTCTTTTATTAGTTTTTTCTTTTCCGCGAAAAACTCAGTAATCTCAACTTCTAACAGTTCTTTTGCAACATTCTGTAATAAATCTAGCTGACGAACTAAACTACTCAAAGCTTTTTGTCTAAAATGCTCTTCTCCCTCATCACTACTCCAAGCATAAATATTTGGTAATAATATTCCTTCTTGATATCCATCATTTTGGTATTGAAGACTGTTATACTCATTACTGTTTTCTAATCCTGCGTTAAACTCTCTTACGAATTCTAGTATTTTGTTTTCCATTTTATTTTAATATTTCAATTATTTTTACTTTTCCTTGCTCGCCAAATAAAATACTACCTTTTTCGAAACCATCAAAATCATCATTTAAGATAAGTGTGAATGTAGGTAAAGCAGGAATTAATTTAATCCATCTAAGTACTTTCTTCCAAAGAGGTGTTTTTAGTTCTGTTGTTACTTTGTATCTCGCCATTTATTCAATATTTTTAAACCAAAGTGGCTCGTTTTCTACTATTTTCGCGGCGATTCTAAAATTATCATAAATATCGGAATAATAACTAAATCCAAAAATAGGGGAGTACCTAATTAAAACTGTTCCTTTTTTGAAATAATCTGGACATCCTGGATATCTATCTTGTAGTTCGTAGTTCATTGCAATAAATATTTTTGTTTATATTAAAGTTAGCTTCGTGTTCTTTGGAGTCTTGTAAGAAGGTGTTATTTTGCATATTCTGTAATTATAGTCCATTTATCGTAGTCTTCTATATTTTCTTTGATAAATAATTCAGCGTCTTCTAAAGTATGAAACCCATTTTGTAATTTATCTGACTTATCCCAATCAGAGTGATCTGTAGTTCTTAATAAATAAGATCTATAATAAAGTCTGTCATAAGCCAATAATTCCGTTTTAGATTCTAAAGAGGTTTCAATTAACTCATAAATTTTATATATCTTCTCCATAATCTTTATTTAACTGTTCTAAGACTGCTTTAACTTTTTCTTGCGGTAATTTATTAAAAGCTTGATATATTAATTCACTTGTATCGAAATCTCTTTTTCTGTAGTATAATAATTCTTCTATTAATTGCGTAAACTGTTCAATTACTTCATCGGTAATATCTTCTAACTTCAATCTTTTGAAATCTGTTTTACCATTTTCATCTTTCTCATATATCCCCTCTGAAATATTCTCTTCTACTTTTATGTTTTCTGCCGTGTAAATTATATCTTTACGTGAATAATTTGCTTTTATTTCTATGTTCATTTTACTTCTCTTTTAGTATTTGTTTTATTCCCGACATTAAAGCTTCTTCATAACTGATAAACATTTCTCCAAATAACTCTGTACTTATCACATTATCAGAAGAATTAACTATCATTACCTCGAATTTACCACTTTTATGATAGAAAACTTGAATATAAATTTCAAACTCGTCTCTTATCCACTTCTGAATCTCACAAAGTAATAGATAATCACAAGTATCGTTTATTAGTAAGTTCTTTCCTTCTCCTAAATGGTATTTTAGTGTTACGGAAGTAGAAACTGTTTTTGCTTTAAATCCTTTTTCGCGCGCTAATTTACTAATATTCTCCATGTAAATAATATTCTAAATCGTTTTTTAGTGTGATAGCTTGTTCTGTAGTTAAAAATACATCTACAAATTCAAACTCTTTTTGATCTTTAGTAAATGTTAGCATTAACCGTGTATTAGTTTTCTTTGTGCCTAGACACTCTTCTATTACTTTAAAGTCCTTTACTATAACTTCATTATTTTCTAGTTTCATGGTTATTCTTTTTCTTAATTTTCCTGGACTTAATTAAAACTTGAAGTCTCATCAATCATTATTTTTTCTATTTTCGCGCAATAATAATCGTAAACAGCCTCACTTTCATCAGAGCCTTCCATTTCTCCTTCATAGTTAAAAGTAACATGGCCTTGGTAATTAGTTATAACTAGTCCATTATCATACACTGTAACTTTCTCTCCACTACTATTACGATTTTCATATTCAAATGAATAACCACATTCTACTAATTTACTTACAATCTTTTTCATAAATTTATTTTAAACAGTTTAATATACTCTCTTTGTCTACCATTTTCCTAGAAAAATCCATATGATTTCCTTTTTGATAGGTTGTTAATTTAGCTTTTTCCGCCGCAATTTTAAGTACTTCTTCGCCATACTTTTCCATAGATTCTATAGTTGCAACATATGTATCATTATAAGGAAAATCAGCAAATTTGTTTTTATTAAATACTTCTCTTAGAATATCTTCTGCTTTCATAGTGTGTTATTTTATTTTATATTCTGGAAAACTAAATTATAATATTCTTCTCCTCTTTCTTGCATTGTTTCTTTTCCGTGCATCCCGAATTCTATAGCTGTATCAATTATGTTTTGTTTTTCCAAATGTAATAGATTCTGTCTATTTTCGTCCAGCCATTTTATAAATTTATTTGCATCGAAATTCTTATCTCTGTTGTCTAATATTTGTTTTACTGCTGTTTTCATATCTATTTATTTTTAATACTTTGTAAAATCTCGTCTTTATAATCACTAAGATTTATGAACCTATGTAGATCTTGAAAGTGTTTAACATTAATAGATTCATTAAATATTTTATCTATCTTGTAATTTGCATACTCTTCCATAGCTTTTACAACTTCGTCACTATAACAACACATTTTATCATACTTATCATTATAAAAATGACTTATTGAAATACTATCTTGTAAAAAATCTTCTGCTTTCATATTATTTTGCTTTTATAATTAATAAGGTATTTCCATCCATCTGATAATTTCTGTATTTATATCATAATCGTTATTGTTGTACCAGTCATTAAACTCGGAACCGTCTATAAATCCGCTATAAACAACTGCAATATATCTTTTTCCATTTATATCTTCTGCTAAGACTTCATCACTTTTCTTTCCGTCAAAATTACCTGTCATATATGCATAAGGTAATTTATCTTTTGTGTATATCCAACTCATAATATTTATTTTTAGCTTATTAATTTTTCTAGCTGTTTTGAAATCTTATCGTATTTACTCATATATGATTTATGTTCTAATTCACATATGACTTCCATTGCTCTCAAATCTTTTTCTGAAAACTTTTCATTTATTAATGAACGATAGTTGACATCTCGGCGGGAAAAAGAGAGTTTAGTGCCAACTACTGTATATATTAAGCTCCATTGATCAGTTCTTTCTTTATGTGTCAATTCTTCAATGTGATACACTTCTAAAGTTTTTCCATAAATTGGACATTTATAAAATCTCTTCAAACAAATATTTTTAAATTCATTCTTAATACTGCTAAAGGTTTCTTCCTCCTTATTTTTAATAGCTTCTTCTTTGTGCTTTATAACTTGTTTGAATTCAGCTAAAGTTAAATTCTCATCGTATTTTTCTAAATCTTTTATCCACATAATGTTTTGCTTTTTTGTTTCTACAAATCTACAATGTATTTATTTACTGTGCAAGAAAAAACTGTTTTTATTTGTTTTTCGCGGAAATTTACTCTTTTAATATACTTGCAACCCACTTTAAAAAGTTCTCTGACTCTTTCATAATACCTTTAAATGTTTCCAAGTGTCGTGTATCAAAACTATCTAAATCTATACCTTTATCTCTAAATATTTTTGAGTATTTATGATATAAGTCTTCACCAGTACTGTCTGGATTATACTTCTCTTTTATTTGATTGTAAACGTCCATTTGTTTCTCAGAGAATTTCAATTTATTATCTCTATTAGCTGAATGAAAAATATCATTAGGTATAAGTCTTGGAGAGCAGTATTTAGGAGCATTCTTCACTAAACTACTTATAAAGTCTTTTTCAAATTTAGTTGCTTTGTCACTTTTTCGACATTTATTATATGTTGTTATTAATGAAGCTACTTTCATTATTCTGGTAATTTAATATTTAAAAATGATAACGCTCTTCTGAAACCTAATTTATCCATAAAAGATAAAAACCGTTTCGGTTCTCTTTTGGCCAGCCTGTGGAATTTATTATTTTCAGGATCTTCATATTGTATTCCAAACGCACAATAAGCACATCCAGTTCTTTCTTCTCCTTTAACTATCTCACCGTCAATAACCATATCGTAATAGATTGGACAAATTTCAATGTTAAATTTATCTATAATAGCCCAAATATCTTCTTCTGTAAATATTGATAATGGTTTGCACATATTACGTACTCCATATACATTACAAGTTCCTGTTTTATTATATTGCTGTTTTCTCAATGATGATTCAGAAGCCATTACTCCAATAATAGGGCTTAATCCTGTCTCTTTTTCGAATTTTTTAACTGGAGCTTTCTTTAAAATATCACAACACTTAGAAGTTATTTCCACATCTTCATAAACTAAGTACATCCACTTTTCAGATATCTTACCTGATACATACTCTCTTTTAGTTTCTTTTGAAGTTCTTTTTGTGCCGAAAATTCTAATATTTCTAAGTTTATCACTTTTAGTGTGTTTCGCTTCGCTAATTCTTTGTGCTTGTTCTTTACTTACTAAAGGAAACCCATTAACTTCTAATGATTGTGCAAAAGTCATTTTAGGTCTTAACCAAGTAACTCTATCTCCATATCCTTTTACAAATGTTAATATATCTGCATACTCATTAGTTGTATTATTGAAAACTAACTGTATTCTAGGATAGCCCATCATATCAGTCCACTTATCGCAAAGTGTGTGCATTACTGTACTATCTTTTCCGCCAGAAAAACCTATGTAAACTTTACCTTCCATTTTATGATAAAATAAATCAAGTGTTTCAAAGAAATGAAATATCTTTTGATCTAAAGTCCACTTTTGTTTTTCTTCTATTGTTTCCATTTATTAGTTTTATTTCAGCAAATCTAAGTATTACTTTTGATTCCTACAAGCTTTTTGTTGATTATTTTTAAATTGGGTATAATTAGGGCTTCTAACAGTGACTTTATATTAACTTCCGTTTCTTTTTTTCAACTGTTCTTAACTCTTTTACGCGCGAAGATTGGCAAAACTGTTAAATAAATATGTGCTATTGATTATAGTGGCGGAAACTCTGTAGACAAAGAGTGTCAAAAACAGTTATTTTAATTATTCCGCCAAGAAAAGTAAAGCACAAGAAGTAAAGAATAATGTAGATTGATTAAGTAATTCTGGGGCATAGGAAACCCCTTTGAAGATTTTTACATCTCCTGACAATCCAATCACTTGGTTGCGATTTTAACTTTTACTTTCATTGAATGCCGTACGTTGAGGCTGTATTAATTCCTCGTTCACCTAAAAGATTGCGTAACTACCCTTTTCAAAATGTTACGTCTAACAATCCCCATCCAACTATGTTAAAGCACTTTCCGTAGACTATTGGAGAAAATCTCATCGCTATGTTTAGATATTATTTCAATCCTGCAATTACCAATCCAACTTCGAGCCCACATAACTGGTTTCCTATACCGTGTCCTAGCGGGCGAGACATACTTCTATGCCATCTACTGTAACAAAAAACTCCTGTAATAAAAAAGAACTCAAGATGACAATTCGTAGTTATCATTTCAAGTTCAGCTTATACAGGAGTAATTCCTTAATATTATAATCTTGATTTCCTACGAAAAAATCTTATGTCGTGTCTTATGTGAGAGTTCAGAAAAGCGTTACTTCTAATCTGAGCTACAAATATACAACAATAAGACTTCTTTAGCAAATCCCTTACTTTTAGACAACGGCTCTTAATTTCGGCGAAAAAAGAATAAAACAACAGAAAATAAAAAACAGAACAAAGATTTCTCCTTATTCTGTTTAATATAAATAACATACAGCTGAAAATAACTCTAGTGGTGTAAAGTTCTTAAGTGTTGGAGATAAAATGAAAAACTCTCCGCAAGCTTTCTGTCTTTAATAAAAAATGTAATAATAAGATATATGATTTAAAAGTGTAATACTCTTCCTCTCCCACTCTCATACCATTTTGTAAAACCGCCCGCTTCTGTTATTTGCTGATTACTTTCTGCTTCTACCTTTCTATATGAATCCCTCATTCTTTGTTTAGAATCTTCATCTGGACAATCATAAAATGAATCTGTTTCTATTAGAAACTGTTCTAGTTCTTCGTTTGTTAGTGTGTACATAATGTTTTGTTTTAATTGTTTTTCGCGCGAAAAAAGTTTAGAAAGGATCTTTAGATTTCTTAGTATCAGAAACATCAAAAGCAGAAGCTAAATCAAAATTAGGAGTTAGTTGCAACGGCTTCTCTACAGTGAAATCAACAGTATTGAATGATGGAATTTCTGTTGAAAATGTTGTTTTACTTTGTTGATATAGCTTATCTGCTATTTTCTCATATTCTGGGTTTAAAATATCGCAAAACAATCGAGGATCATCGAATGAATTAAGTAAACGTATTTTCATAAAATTATAATAAATCCTATTACGTCCCTTTAAACGAACTGTTGTATTGTCTATGTTATCCGAAGCAAAATGCTCACTTAAATGTTCATTACGTTCTTTATAAACAGAGGCAAACTCTTCTAAATCATAAATCTGCGGTATAACCATGCCCACTACTATATCCGCAACTTGTTGAAGAACATCTGTTTGATAAATGTAAGTGGAGTTAGGTAACATGTTTTTAGGATTAATCTTCTTTTCTTTTGTATCGCGCCACATATCTTCAATGTCCCTTCGAAGTTGAAAGTATATAATAAAAGATAGATTCTTATCCTGCATTTTAAGTTCATTACAGATCAGTAATAAATTGTCAATCTCTTCCTTACTCCTGTAAATATGAAGATGATCAATTAAACATACTTTCTTAGTTTTAAAATACTCAAAATCCGTTCTTATTTTCTTATCTTTTTCCCCATCTCCAGTTAACAGACTTTGTAATTTAGGCTCATTTATTAAATTATCAGCATCATCAATCTCTTTTATGAAGGCCAATACAAACTTCTTAAAGTCATTCCCCACTAAAGTTTTAGATATATTTTTAATCCTTTCGTCCATAAAAGCACTTACAATCTTTTTTATTATAGGCTTCTCTTCTTCTGAATAAGGCTGATCTAACACTTCTTGTGGAGTTTTCTTCAGTGTTCTGGAAATCTGTTGTAATAATAACGTTCTGGTAGGCATTTCTAAATTGAAACGGCAAACTTTAGTTGGGGTGGGATTAAGTTCTCTATTTAATAAAGCATTGATAGTTTCACTACAATGATGAGTTTTGCCTCCTCCTGGGCGACTTCCAAAAAATAGGATCTTATTATTAATCCCCGCAACAAGATTTTTATCTAACCACGGCTTCCCAAAAATAAGTAAAGAGGATTTATCTTTTTGTAAAGATACAATTTCTTTGTGAGCTTCTAATACCTCATTGTTTTCTTCACTTAGTAAAAATTTAATCTCTTCATCTGTCATATTTACAATTTAATATATTCAATTATTCCTTCTGCTTCTAGTTCTTTTAAAACTTCTAAATGTTTACCACCACTAATAGAAGGTATTTGAATTCTAAGGGCATTTTTAGCAGCACCTATTGAAGCCCAAGAAGATTTTCCAGAACCCATCTTTAACCGCTTACCTTTGAAATTCACTGCATATACAAAGGCATCTACAGTTTTTATTTGTTCTAACCTATCTAAAACTTTCTTTCTATTTTCTTCTGTTGCCATCTTCATCTAAATTAGTTCTCTTATTAATTTTCTAAATTGATCTGCGTTTTCAAATTTATCGATATTGTCTAATGTTAAATTTTTTATTTTCAAAGCTTCTTCTCTGGAATTAATTGCTTGTATCCTAAATCTTTTTCCTTCTATAAAAACTCTATATTGCCATTTACCTTTTCTTTTATCGAAATCAATACCTTTATAGATATATTTTTGGGAGTTACATCTTAAATTAGATATGTAATTACTATTTAAATAATCTTCTAAAAAACACCAATCTGTTGTATTAGTATTGTAACCACCTAACATAGCTATTAATGTTGTATAATTAATAGCTAAAATCTCACTCAAAGTTAATACACATGTTAACTGTTCTAATGTTTTGAAGTTTATTACATATTTTGATCTTGGATTTTTATCCCCTTTAGATATACCTTTCTCTTTAAATAACCTACTCATTTTAGCTGAAAAATTATCATCTTGATAGCGTTCTTTAGCTTTAGCACTTATTTTATTTATAGTTTCCTTAGAGTGTATTTGTTTTTCATCACCACATTTTGTCAATGTGCAATTTAGGCCGTTTTTGCCTGTAACATCATAGAAATCTTGCCAATATCTCTCTTTACATTTTAAATCTAATATATCACATTCTTCAATTATTTCAAAGACATGTTTATCCCATCCGTACTTATTGATTGAGTAGTTTAATCTTGGCTGTGCTTTACATCCTGAATTCTTGTATCCGTTTTTTCTATTATTGATATTTTTAGATTCCCCGATATAAATTTTTCCTGTTGGACTTGTGATCTTATAAATACCACAAATAACTTCTTTTTTCATATTAAATAGAAACGCCCTACAAAATCTATGTTGGGTCTGAAGCAACATTTCATTCATAAGGCTAAGTTCTTTACTTGTTATCTTTTAGGTTTCAGACCATAACAAGGTGTAAAGATACAACTCTATGTTTGAATATACAAATTAATTATTTTTACTAAGCTCAATATTCTTCGAAAACGGACTTAAAATAATCTTCTTTCTTTAAGTAAAAACTATAAAGCCAGCTTTCCTCTATATCAAACCTAGTAGCAAAAACTGTTTTAGGATAATAAAATATAAATTCTAATTTATTAGATCGTTCTTCATTCTCCTTTAAAAATTCAACACACAGCTTAATTAAATTATTTTTCTGTATTCCGCTTTTTATACGGAAGTCTTTAATGTGACTTAATGTCTTCTTTCTATTTCCAATTTCTTTTCCCGCCGATTTATAATGATTAGAAAGCCAATCATATACTTGTTGATCTTCTGGTTCAATTGGCGCAGAATTAATCTCTTCTAATAATTGTAAACCTTTATCATTCAATCTAAGACTTACTAAGGCACTTTCATCCTTACGTTTAGCTTTGATATGTTTTATTAGAGAAAGTTCGTTAAAACGGCTGTAATTAACCTCTGTGAAACTTTCTTCAAGATATTTTAGTTCTGTTTGTTTGATTGCGGCCAAGAAAAGAACATCGGCAGGTAGCAAACTGTATTTTTCTAAAACTGTAAAATTTATATACATACCTACTTACATTTTATCCATTTAACTCGTTTATTCATAACCAATTCGTATAAATTAATAAAAACTGGTGGCGCACTATCCATTCCATCACTGTTATCTGGCTCAGGAATATGAACACAAATATCATAAATCTCTGTATCACTTGTAGGCAAAGCAAAGAAATAACCTTCATCTGTAAATTCTCTTCCTTTCCATTTTATTTCTAGCTCTCCGCCAGGAATTGGATCACCATCTAATTTATCCCAATCTGAATCTGGAATATCTGTGTCTAAGAATGCTTCGTGTGCTTCTACTAATTTTTGTAATTCGTGACTCATAATTCTTCTGTTGGTTTATACAATTCTTTTGCCGAATACTCTTTAAGGCCGTCTTCTGATAATTCTATTACTGTCCACGTAGAATCAATATTATTTTCCCACAAATTATAACCTCTAAAATTACCATCAATAACTTCGTACTTTCTATTACTGCAAAACTGTCTTAAATGTAATTTTAAAGCTTGAAAACTGCCCCAAGTTTTACCTCTTTTAGTCCATCTGGGATTATTACCTCCAGTACTAAATAAATCGTATTGGTTTTTTATTTTAAAGGCTTTCATGATAAAACAATACTTACATTAGTAAATTCTCCCGACACCAACTGTCTGATTTCCTCTAAATCTTCATAATGACGGCTAAAAATACATTTACCATTTGCAAATATCTGTAGTCTAGGATTTTCCCACAATACTCCATCTATTTCAACAAAATCTGTAAATTCTGTAGTATCTAATCTTACACTATAAAATCCAGGTTTTCCCTCCCACCAAAAACCCTCTTCATACCCATATTGAGTAGTAATTCCTAACCAATTTTTCTTTTCTGGTATCTCGTTACACCAAATATAATCTGTTTTTACAGCTGGTGTTATTTTAATGTGAGATACGTGATTAGAATTTATCCTTGTTTCTTTCATAACTTTTCTAAATAAGGTTCGTAAGTATACACTGAATTGAGTGTTTTAAAAGTTTTTTCATCCATTATCTTAGTCACAGGTGATGTTGAAATACCTATGTTCTGAAAATCAATAGGATATAAATTAAATCTTTCCCCTACTTCTGGCTCTTTTGTGTATTCTCCTAAATGGAATGGCTTGCTAAATCCAAAATCGGAATTCTCGTGATATGGATTTTCCACATCGGCTATTTTTGTTATTTTATAAATCATAATTAAAACTTTTTACCCCCATCTTTAATTCTATTCTCTAGCTTGTGATCTTTACGATTTTTATTGTAGTCCATTTTTGCTACAAGCGCTCCTCCAATATCATAGCCCCATCTTCCAGCATAGTCCATAATACGAATCACTGCATCGGCTAACTCGACTTCGGCCATTGGTCTATCAGGTAAATGGTCATCCATTAATTCCTTTCTTTCACCTTCCATAGCTTCTGAAATTTCACTATGAATTAAACATAGCATCTCAGCCTTATTTCTTTCTAATAATTCTCCTGTTTCTAAGTTTGTGTGCCATCCTGCGTCGAAAGAAGCTTGATAACAAATATCACGTAAACTATTAACTTCGTATTTTAAAGTATCTATCATTTTATTTCTTTAGTAATTTTGTTATATATTCACTCATTGCTGTAATTACATTCTCTTTCACTGTAAGATCCAGATATTGCACGATTAATTCTGGAAAATCAGTTTCTATATTAAAATCGTTATCTATAATTAAACAGTTGTTATATTTATCTGCAATGCACTTACTTCCCTTTAATTTAGCTTTAGTTACTTCTACATCTAATTCAAAGTTGTAATATTTTTTTATTTCCGCGGAAAAAGGACTAATTAGAATCTCTCCTTCAATCTCAACAGCAGGTTCAGAACATGGCTCAGGAACAGATTCAACAGTTACTGTATTACTGTATTGCCACAAACTATCCCCAACATTGGTTATCTTTTTACCGCCTATTTTACAATTTTTAAGCTTTTTAATTCCATCAATAATCCATTCATAAGATTTAACTTCTCCATTGGCTTCATAAATTTCAAAAGCAATATCATGTATTAATTCACTTGGAGAATAATAAGGACTTCTATTAGCTAAAAACTCTTTATCTGAAGTTTGGAAGTCAGCAGATATAATCTCTCTTAGAAATTCTTCATTTTTAGTTCTCATTATAGCAGAAACAATTTCTCCTTCTACAGTGTAAATGTCTGAAAGTATTCTTCTTTCGTCTATGTTTCCGAACTTAATATTAAAAGCATATCTACTAGGTATATTCTCATCCTTGTAAACTAAAATATTCTGTTTGTAAATTCTCAAATAGTTCTCCTCATTTTCCAAGATATCTAAAGAATCAGAAATTTTAAATAAAGGCTCTTTTTCATTGATGTACAAATGACGGTTATTCCAAATCTCGGCAAATTCTGAATCTTCTGCAAAGTCTAAAGTAATTACTGTACCATGATCTACTTCTGGCTCACCCTCTTTTAAATACCCCCCTTCATCAAGCATGTTACTCCAAAGTTCTCTTAAAGCCATGTAAAGTTCCCAATTGTAACCTAAAGCTAAAGCAAACCCTGTTTCAATAGTATCGGACTCTGTTTCGGATGGATCGGCAAATGTTAAAGCTGAATCACAATTACCATGATAATACTTAGCATAGTTAATTACAATTAAATCCTTCTCTTTTCCAGTAGAATCACATGATTTAGTAAAAGTTGAGAAAGTAAAATTTTCAGTGTACTTCTCTTCTGAATTATAGTCTTCCCCGCCATAAACATTCACAGAGAAACCTACATTATTTCTAAGCAACAGAGCAGTGGAATACGCTTGACCAGAAGAAAATTGACCTATTTTAGTGTCGTCTTCTCTTTTTTCACTGTCTCCAATCGTAGAAAGGTTTATTAGAGAAATTCTAGTAGGTGTTACAAATGATATTTTCATAATTCTAATTTAAAAACCCTCCGAAGAGGGATGATGATTACTCTGCTAAAATCTCTGACTCAAATTGCTCATAAAGCTTTGTAGTTGCTTTTAGATCAATTATTTTGGCAAATAAGACTTCAACTGTTGATTTGTCGAGTGGTGTGTTTGAAGCTAACCTTTCTTCCAAAGCTTCTTCTGCACTTTCAATGGCATCCTCGAGGTCTCTTTTTGCCTTTTTAATAAATTTAGCATCTTTTGCTAGTGTGTTAGTAACCACTGTTGTTGGGTTTTGACCTTCTGTTAATCCGCTTTCTAATAAGTCTTTTCTTTTCATGTTGTTGGTTTTTAAATGGCTCGATGGCCGTGATTACTTAATTTAATTTTATTATCGTCTTTTAATTGCTCTAAAGCTATTCTCACACTATATACAGAACAGTTTAATTGTTTTGCTATGTAATTTCTGTTTATTACTTGTTTTTCGCGCGAAAAAAGACTAAGAACAGCTTCTTTATTTATTTTGTTATATTTATGCGCCAAATTATAATTCCTAATATGATTAATGTTACAAAAACTGTTTTAATGAAAGTAATGTTTGCTTTCCGTTGTTCTTGGTCTGTCATTATTTAATATTTTCTAGTGGGTAGGCTTCTCTAAAAGTATTATTTGGGATATCCCAATCATGTCCTTCAATATTTTCATAAACTTTAGCTTCCGCAGCTTTTAATGCTTTTTCTACATGATATTCTGCAAATTTTTTAAATGCCTCAATTATCTCTTCTGGATCTTCACACTCTGTATACAAATTTAATGCTGTCATGATTTAAATGTTTCTTTATAATAAGATTCTTTTTCATATTCTCCTTGATAATGATCATCATAACCTTTATGATAGGAGGTTTCTAATTGTTCTTCTTCAGTTTCTAGAAAAGAATGGCATAGTATTAAAACATCACTAGAACTGTTTAGTTGATTTTCTAAAAATGCATTTTCCATACATTCTATTAATTGTCGAATTGCTGTCTTCATACTTAATCTTTTGTTCGTTTACAATGACCATCTAATAAAAACCATACATTTCCAAAATCAACTGTTTCTTCGACAGCCTGTTTTAAGTTTTCAGCCAAGCACTCAATATGTTTCATATGGGTTATACTATTCTGATGACTTCCATGTTGGAAAAATTCTGCGTAAATGATTGTATATTTTTTCATATATTTTATTTGTGTTTTCAATTTGTACTTTGCAAACTTACAATTAATTTATTTATCTCGCAAGAAAAACAGTTAATTTCTTTTATTTAATATTCTAAAGACATTCGCCTCCATTCCCGATCTGTCCTTACTCCAAGCCATTAAAAGCTGAGACATGGCTACTTTATCTGGAATATTCCGCGAAGAAAAAGACTCAATAGCAAACTGATAATTTTGTTGAACCGTTATTAAAGTTTCCTCATCAAGACCAAATGCTTTATTATAGTCAGAGACAGTGTCTTTTTCTAGTTCTTTAATCAACGATTTAATTAAATTAACTTTCTTTTGTCTGTATTGTGGAGTTCTGGAGAATTGTTCGAGACTTTCTATAAGAAGTTGCTGGATTACTATTATATCTAACGCGAGTATTGTATTGTCTGTCATTTTAATCCTTTATTCAAAAATAACCAAGTTCTTTCATACTCAGTAAAATCTTTGATATTTTGTATTATATTTCTATTTGTTTTAATCTTTTTTTCGCCAAAATCATTAAAAAGGTAATAAATATTAGGTAAATCTATACTTTTAACGAGATATAAAGGCTGTTTGATAGTAATTTCCTGCTTATATAGCTCAATTATAGTGTTAATCCAAGATAAATTAGCCCCCAACTCAATCGAAATAGATTCAGGATTTTGAAGGGGGTTGCTAACATATTTCTCTAATACTAACTGCTTAAGTCTTTTTTTGGATAATTGCAAAATATTATTTTATTTCTGGATGCTGTTTAATCATTGTGGCCTCAGTGCAATAAAAATACCTGTACTTATTCTCCTTATACTCATCTTCAATGAAAGTGTTTTTATCTAGTCGGCGAAATGAGTACGAGGGATAGCAGGAATCACAACCAACAATTAAATTGTTATCACAGTACCCTACAATAATTCCTTCTACATTTCCTGGATACTCTACTTTCTTTCCGCGATATTTGTTATATATTATTTCCATTATGTAAATTGTAAAAACTCCTTATTTAACTTCTCTAACAACTCAGTATTATAATCTACTTTTGAAATTAACTCTTCTAATGTTTTTGATTCATTTTGAGTCTTATCTACGAAATAGGTTAATGCTTGGCAAATTCTCGTAAAATAGAGTTTTCCCTCATATAAATACTCCTCTGTCTTACCTGATTTTACTTTTTTGCCGTTCTTTGTTTCTAATTTTTCTCGCTCTCTTATTTCATGGAAAGTTAAAATTATTCCATTATCTCCGTCACTGGATAAATGATGGTTTGAGTCTAAACTTATTGTACTTTGTTTTTGAAATGATTTATTCATCTTTCTTTTTCTCTAAATTAATACCCTGAATTTCATCGTCTCCCCAATCTTCTGAGTGTTGTCCAAATTGGTAAGATAACTCATATCCATCTCTTTCCCATTCCGCATCAAAATAAAAAATTGTGAATTTTGATCCTTCTCTAAAATAGCCATCTTCTTCTCTTGAAATTTCTTTCCAACCATCTTCGTCCTCATTCTCTAAGCTAAAACAGTATTTTTCTAATTCAGATGATGATAGTTTAATAACCTCTTCTATTTTCATTTTATTTGTTTTTAAATTTATAAATATCCAAAATATTCAGCAGCAAGTTCTCCAATTCCTATCAAATCTCCATCAGCGTCATCATACTCCCAATCATCTTCGTAATGATATTCTGGTTCTTGGTAAAACTTACCAATTTCTTCATCTAGTTTATCCCACTTATCTGATACTTTCTGTAACTTATTTAATAAATCTACTATTTCAACTGTAGATAATACAACTCCGTTTTTTAAAATTAATCCGCCATCTCTCGTGTACATATTATTTATTTACAAAATTTTTAAATTCTTCACCTCTATCACAAAATGATTTCACCATTGAACAAACAAGTCCAAAAGACATTCCTGAATGACCTTGATCTTCAATTATATTTTTTGCTTTATCCAAAGTACAACCACTATTTAATTCTTTTACAATATCGAGACACATCTCTAATTCCATTCCTCTATATAAATCACTTAATCTGATTGGAACACATTTACCCCAAAGTTCAAGGTATTTTTCATCTAATAATTCTTTACCTTTTTCAATCCATTCTTTTGTTAATTCAGGAATAGATTCTTCATGTTTTCTTTTTTCTTCTGCATATTCCTCTGATCTTTTTCGCTCTAACTCGTCAAATTCTGATTTTGTTTTACCAGTTACTTTTTTATAAGCAGAGTCTAAATCATCAATATCAGAATATAATTTTACTCCATTAAATACTCCAAAAACTAGTTTATTATTTTCTTTATGCGCTTCTAACTCTTTAACGGCTGATTCAATATCTCCAAACTCAAATTCAATTTCTTTATACATATTTTATTGTTTTAATAATTTAATTCTCTCTTCTGCCTGAAATCTATCAAAGAAAGGCATTTGTCCCATGTATCCGTAGTCGTCATCCATTTTATAATCACCTATTACGCCGCAAGAAAAAGTAAAACCAAACAGTTTAAATTCTCTTTTAATCCAATAAGTATTAGGAGCATCTTTATCATACGGGGGACTTTCTATAATTTTGTATGTTGTCATAATTAAGGTAATTTACTATATAGTTCAACTTCATTTCCTACAACATTTACACTGTCTACTTTTTTAATCTTTGCAATATAGTCTTTTAATACTCTATTTTCTTTTTCTAATTCAGTTTCTATATGTCTTATCTTAGGCTCAGAAAGTGCGTGAGATTCATGTTCTGTGTATTCATACTCCATTTCAGAAACACTCATTATATCTTTCACTTCTTTACTTGTTAAAAGCCTGTCAGGTAAAACTTCCCCTAAACTTTCTTTCCAATATTCAAAATTTTTCATATATATTTATTTTTTTTATTAAATTTCGCGGAAAAAGAATTAAAAACAGATTTTCCTCTGCAAACTTACAACTATTATTTTAATTAACCAAAGATTAGGCGAAGTATTTTCTATATACTTTAAAATAGTTATCTATCTTCAAACAAGTTTCAGCTATCTTTTTAATATAATTCTTAGCTTCGTCTCTATTATAAGGCCTATCAATTTCTTCAACTTCTCCGCTTAACCTAAGCCATAAAGGATTACCAGCTTTACTCATTGCACCTTTATCTAAAGTATTACCTTTTCGCCCCAAACCAAAAACAGAAGTTTTATTAATTTTATAACCTAATTCTTCCAAACCAAATCCATAGGTGTTCAATTGTTGGTAATCATCCGACTCGTAAAATTCTCTTTTCTTATCTAAATTTAAAGTTTTGTAATCGTGAACATTCAATGTCATCTCACCCACCTCATATTGGATATCTGAGAAGCCTTGTAAGACAGTTTTTTCTAATCCGAATGGTTCTAGATCAATTAAAATTTCATATTCGTAAACGGCATGATTTGGTTGTTCTATTTTATCTAGAGTTGCCTTACACTCATCCAACAAGTATTCATCAATTCGTTGATCTTGGCGATTTAAGTAATCTCCACACGCAGAACCAAAATAACTAAAAATATTCCCATCATCTTTGATACCCATGAAGTATCCTCCAATATAACTTCCTTTATACTCGTCGCTTAAAAAAGAAGTGATTTGAGAGTAACTTACTTTATTCCAACCTTCGTATTTCTTATATTCTGGTCTTGATTTTCCTTCTTCGTAATTATATTTTCTTGGGAGGTCTAGTTTACTTAATTGCATCTAATAGTTCTTTTATTTCTTGTTTTTTTACTTCTGTCGTTTTTTCTGTGTCTTTTTCCTTATGAAACATTTCAGTGTTTAAATAAATACTTGTTAAAATATCATGCATCACTTCTTTGTCTTTCTTTAAAAGCTTTTTCTTTTTTAACTGATTAAGTAAGCCTTCTTTGATTTCTTTAGTTAGTTTTTTAGTTTTAAACAGTTCTTTTGCCCAATCTGTTGGTTTCTCTTCTATGACATCTTTAACTTGCTCTTCAACTAAAACGGTTTGGAGTTTAGGTAACTCATTTAACTTTCTCCAAATCTCAGCTATAACTTCAACTTGTTTTATTGCGGAAAGTTTTAAAGCTTCTTGATTACCACTATTTACATAGCTGAATTCATCTCTATAGTTAATAATACCCTCACTATCGATATTTAAAATATATGCTATCTCCTTTAAAGAAAAACTGTACTTCCCACCACCTTTGTAGTAAGCTTTTAAATCACACCCTGTAAAATTCCAGCTTCTAATTCCACCTTGATACTTTAAATTAGGGTGTGGAATATTAATAAAACCATTCTTATGAAGTCTGGTACCCAAAAACGGCAATAAAATTTCTGAATCAAAATTAACTAAAGTATGTTCTTGAAAACTATTTCTTAATAAATTATTAAAATTCTGTAATAAATCTTTTTCTTCGCCCGTAATATACTTAACGCGCATTTCTCCTCCATTTTCAAAGGCTAAAATAATTGAAGTTATGGTAGACCATATTGGATTACGCCATGAATTGAGTCTAAACTTCTCTAAAAGCTCATCTCCTTCGTAGACTACATCCTGCTCGTAGTCTTCTTTATACTTAGTTTGAAATAATTCTAATTCTTGCTCTGTTGGTGTAACTGGTTGCGATGATTGTATCGCCCAATACAAATACTTCTTTTCTTCCATTATAATTTATTTATTACTTGTTTTAGTTTGTCTTTACTCTCTTTTGCGAAATTCTGTTTTAAAAACCAATCATTAAATGAATCGTATTTCTTAACAGGTTCGTCTTTATTTTTAGAAAAGTTCCATCTGACTATCCCCTCAACATCTTCATATAATTTACCTGAAATATCAACTCTTTTCTTATCTGCTTGAAGAAATAAATCCAAGTCTTTCACTGAATTAATTTCAATATCGGGTTGTTCCTCCTTTAGCTTGGCCAATAATATATCTCCTATTTCAATAGAGGCATTTACGTCGCTTTGTGCATTGTGGGCATCAATTAAATCCTTACCTGTTAATCTTTTATAAAGATCTGATAATGTATTAGGAAATAATTTCTGATATAAAATCCTTACATCAAAAGTATTATAGTCCCAGTCTATTGGTTCAAGACCAGCACGTACCAGTTCGGCATTCAAGACTGGAATATCGTACTGATTGCCATTGAAAGTTGCCAAATCACATCCCTCATACCAGGCTCTTAAACTAACTGCTATCTGACGAAATACTGGAGAGTCTTTGACCATATCATCAGTAATTCCATGAACAGCTGTTGATTCTACAGATATTGGTTTTTCTGGGTTAATTAGCATTTCTTTTACTTCTTTTGTGCCGTCTACTTTAATCTTTGTTGCAGCAATTTGTATGATACGCGCAACCTCAGTATCAACGTCGTCGGTCTCAAAATCGAACCATATAATATCTTTTTCTAACTTCATATTTACTAATTAAAATTCTCTACTTTCTTTGAACACGTCTGGATATAACTCAATAGCCTCTAAAAGATCTTTTTTATTTTTATAACACAGGCGCGCAGGGACACGAGAATTAAACGAGCTAAAGTCCACATCGTTCAAACGGAATTCATCCATATAAAACCAAGCATAATGTTTTTCCTCATTGTTATTTTTCCAATTTGGACTCCAATTTTTATTATAAAAAGCAGCCAACATAACTTCTTTTTGATAAGCTTTTACATGAAAAGGTATTTCTGCATATTTTTTATCAAATTCTTCTTGATTTGTATTGTGGTATTTAAAAATTTTATCAAAATTATTAGAAATCTCTTTAAATACTATTTTTTCAAAAGTTGATTTTTCTTGATCAATTTGAAATCCTTTAGGTGCTTCAATCGTTAATTCTTGTGTTTTCATATTTATTTACTAAATTTTTACTGTTACAATGTACTAACCAACTATTATGGTTTCTCTTAACTTTATTTTTAATATACTTCCTTTTAATGGATTTTCTAATCAATGTATGTGTGTGGTAATGCTTGTAGCCAACCCAATCGATACTCCTAGCACTTACAGGAAAAACTTGATAATTCCCTTTTATTTCTAATTTTAATTCTGTTCTTAAATAATCCTGAATTTTATAAAACCACTCCCATAATTGTTCCTTATTATCAGATAAGAGTAAGATATCATCACAATACTTAAAGTAGTATTTTACTTTTAATTCTTCTTTAATCCAATGATCAAAATAAGTTAAATAATAGTTTCCGAAGAACTGACTTGTAAAATTACCAAGTGGCACTCCTTTATGAGAATCTACAATATCATCTAATAAATATAATAAATCAAAGTCTTTAAATTTTCTCCTCAGCATTTCTTTTAAAATCTCATTGTTTATGCTCGGAAAGAATTTTTTAATATCTAATTTCAAACAGTACTGTGTGCCTTCAACATCTTTCAGAACTTTTCTTAGGTTGTATGAGGCTTTATGAACACCTCTTCCTTTTACACAACTATATGTATCTGCTGTAAAAACAGAAACAAATATAGGTTCTAAGATATTTAAAATGGCGTGATGCACTATTCTGTCAGGAAAATAAGGTAGTTGTGAAATCGTCCTTTCTTTTCCATCTGATATTGTAAACACATTATATTTAGAAGTTGTAAACTCTTTTGTTTTTAATAACTCATGTAATTTTAAAATATTTTCTTCTTCATTTTGTAAGTGTCTTATCACTCCATATTGCTTTGATTTTCCTCTTCTGGATTTTTTATCCGCCGAATTTAGGTTTTCAATGCTAATTACCTGTTGGTATAAGTTGTTGTGTCTTTTCATTGCGCTAACGCTTTATTTCTCTGTGTATAGAAACTCGCTTTCAATTGCTTTACTAACGAATTTTTAAGGCTTTTATTTGTTTTTTACCAAGAGGTAAAGTATTTCTGCTTATTAAAATTTACAGATGTGCGTAGGGACATTAGAATTATTCGAGTTATAGTTCACATTGTTCAAACGGAAGGGGCAGAAACACTTGTTTTTAATTCATATAATCTTTCCAGATGTCTTTAAATTGAGTTGCTGAGTAATTTCCTATTTCAATAGATTTTACACAGAGGCGCGCAGGGACATGAGAATAATTCGAGTAATAGTACACACCGTTCACACGGAAATTCTTGCCTAAATACCACCAAGGAAAATATTTGTATTCATTATGGTCATCCCAGTCAAGTTCAGTTCCATTGTTTAAGGCTTTTGATATAACTACAAGTTCCT
>Ga0247732_10000169_pt1 | contig 41508 bp, 36 predicted proteins | sample UWRJL163409C2_FD_180940 | JGI IMG/M metagenome (GOLD analysis project Ga0247732, IMG submission 180940) | Plant litter microbial communities from Arlington Agricultural Research Station in Wisconsin, United States - UWRJ-L163-409C-2 | ecosystem: Environmental > Terrestrial > Plant litter >...
CCCGCGTTGAACGAGGAGGAGACCGTCGCCTCGGTGGTCGACACCATCACGCCGCTGCTCGGCGGGCTCGTCGACGAGATCGTGGTCCTCGACTCGGGCTCGACCGACGACACCGAGATCCGTGCGGTCGCCGCAGGCGCCAGGGTGGTCAGTCGTGAGGCTGCGCTGCCGGAAGTCGAGCCACAGCCCGGCAAGGGGGAGGTGTTGTGGCGATCGCTCGCCGCCACCACCGGTGACCTCGTCGTCTTCGTCGACTCCGACCTCATCGACCCGGACCCGATGTTCGTGCCGAAGCTGCTTGGCCCGCTGCTGACCACCGACGGCGTGCACCTGGTCAAGGGTTTCTACCGTCGACCGCTCAAGGTTAGCGGCAGCGAGGACGCCAACGGCGGTGGCAGGGTCACCGAGCTGGTCGCGCGGCCGCTGCTGGCCGCGCTGCGCCCGGAGCTGACGTGTCTGCTGCAGCCCCTTGGCGGCGAGTACGCGGGTACCCGTGAACTGCTGACCTCGGTACCGTTCGCGCCGGCGTACGGCGTCGAGATCGGGCTTCTGATCGACACCTACGACCGTCTCGGTTTGGACGCCATCGCCCAGGTGAATCTCGGCGTCCGCACCCACCGCAACCGACCGCTGACCGAGCTGGCCGCGATGAGCCGTCAGGTGATCGCCACGCTGCTGTCGCGCTGCGGGGTGCCGGACTCCGGCGTCGGCCTCACCCAGTTCTTCGCCGACGGCGAGGACTACGCTGCCCGCACCTCAACGGTGTCTCTGGTCGACCGGCCACCGATGGCGACCCTGCGCCCTCGTTGACATCCCGGGTCGCTCCGCTCCTGCCCGCCGCCTGCTAACCCGTCTGTCATAGCCGTCAGGCAGTATCGACGTCGTGACGTTGATCCTGCTGTACCTGGTCGTACTGATCCTGGTCGCCGTCGTGCTTTTCGGCGTCGGCAGCGTGCTGTTCGGGCGCGGGGAGCGGTTGCCTCCGCTGCCGCGCGCGACCACGGCAACCATGCTGCCGGCGTCGGAGATCACCGGTGCCGACGTCGAGGCGCTGAAGTTCACCCAGACGCTGCGCGGCTACAAGGTCGCCGAGGTGGATTGGGCGCTGGACCGACTCGGCCAGGAAGTCGACCAACTACGCGGCCAGGTGGCCGCCCTCCGCGCTGCCTACGGAGTCGACGACTTCGTGCCGGATTCCGACGCCGCCGCCGAGTCCGAGACGCACGTGCCATGAGCGACGGCCGAACTCGTTGCAGCTGGGCGGATTTCAGCGGTGAGCGTTGGGCAACCGACGACTCGGTGCTGTACCGCAACTACCACGACACCGAATGGGGCCAGCCGCTGCGCGGTGATCGTGAACTGTTCGAGCGGATGACGCTGGAGGCGTTCCAGAGCGGGCTGTCGTGGCTCATCATCCTGCGCAAGCGAGACAACTTCCGGCGGGCCTTTCAGCGCTTCGAAGCCGACGAGATCGCCCGCTTCGGCGACGCCGACGTCGAGCGGTTGATGGCCGACGTCGGGATCGTGCGCAACCGCGCCAAGATCGAGGCGACCATCGCCAACGCGCGGGCGATAGCCGACCTCGACGTCGGTCTGAGCGAACTGCTGTGGTCGTTCGCCCCCGAGTCGCGGCCGCGCCCCGGCGCCATGTCCGAGGTGCCCGCCGTCACTCCCCAGTCCACCGCGATGGCCAAGGAGCTCAAGCGCCGTGGCTTCAAATTCGTGGGCCCTACGACGGCATATGCGCTGATGCAGGCGACCGGAATGGTCGACGACCACCTGGCGTCATGTTGGGTTCCAGCCATCTCGGCGACCGCCTAAGTCGGGTGCTAAGTCGGGTCTTTGCACACCGACTGCCCGGTATAGGGAACAATGGTTCAAAGATCAGTTCAGTGCCGAGTGCTGTCGCCGAGTGGGCAGTCTTGGCCCCGACCCGTTTCGCGGACGCGGAACGGACCATTCGGAAGGGAGCACTCGATGGCGGCGATGAAGCCCCGGACCGGCGACGGTCCTCTGGAAGCAACCAAGGAGGGGCGGGGCATCGTGATGCGAGTACCACTGGAGGGTGGTGGACGTCTCGTCGTCGAATTGACTCCGGACGAAGCTGCAGCACTCGGCGACGAACTGAAGAACGTCACCGCGTAGCTGCCGCACCGGTGTTCGGCTAGCTGGACACCATCCGGTAGATCTCGAGGGTCTGCTCGGCGATGCGCTCCCACGAGAACTCGTCGATACACCTCTGACGGCCGGTGCGGCCGTACTCGGCCGCCCGGTCGGGGTCTGAGACCAATGCGTTGACGGCGTCGGCAAGTCGGGTCTCGAAGCCCTCGACGTCGGCGGGGTCGTAGTGCACCAATAGACCCGTCTCGCCCTCGACCACGACCTCGGGAATGCCTCCGACGTCGGAGGCGACGACCGCCGTCGAACACGCCATCGCCTCGAGGTTGACGATGCCAAGCGGCTCGTAGACCGACGGACAGACGAAGACCGTTGCCGCGGACAATATTTCGCGGATCTGGTCGGTCGGTAGCATTTCCTGCACCCAGAAGACGCCGTCGCGCGAGGCGGCGAGCTTCTCCACTGCGCCGCCCACCTCTGCGGCGATCTCGGGAGTGTCCGGCGCACCCGCACACAACACCAGTTGAACCTCCGGCGCGAAACCGTGTGCGGCGGCGACCAGGTGGGCAACGCCCTTCTGCCGCGTGATGCGACCGACGAACGCCACGATGGGGCGCGTCGGGTCGACGCCGATGCGGGCGAGCGTGCCCGTCGCTGCCTCCGTGTCGGGGTACCACTTCTCGGTGTCGATGCCGTTGCGCACGACGTGAACACGGTTGGGGTCCAACGCCGGGTAGGTGGCCAGCACGTCCTCGCGCATGCCCGTACTGACCGCGATGACCGCGTCGGCCGCCTCGACCGCCGTGCGTTCCACCCACGACGACACCCGGTACCCGCCGCCGAGTTGTTCTGCCTTCCAGGGCCGCATCGGTTCCAGGGAGTGCGCCGTCAGGACGTGGGGGATGCCGTACAGCATCGCTGCGAGATGGCCGGCGAGCCCGGCGTACCACGTGTGCGAATGCGCGACGGTCGCGCCGGCCGCGGCGTTGACCATCACCAGGTCGGCAGACAGTGTCGTCAGCGCGGCATTCGCACCGCTGAGGGCAGGGTCCGCCGCCGCCACGTAGACGTCCGGCTCACCTGGCCGCGGTGCGCCCATGCAGTGCACGTCCACGTCGCACATCTTCTTGAGTTGGGCTACCAGTTCGGTGACGTGAACTCCCGCGCCGCCGTAGACCTCCGGTGGGTACTCCCGTGTCATCATCGCCACTCGCATGTGCACGACGGTAGTTCACCGCCGCGGCGCAGTGCGCGAGTCGGACCCAATTGTCTTGACTGACAATCCGACACGATTTGACCAATCGTGTCCGAATAGCGTGAATGGCTAGCCGCGACCCCTAAGGGCCGATAGGTTTGACGCATGAGGGAACTGCCAACCGTTTTGGGTATCGTCTTGGCAGGCGGCGAAGGCAAGCGGCTATACCCGCTGACCGCGGATCGGGCCAAGCCCGCGGTTCCCTTCGGCGGCGCCTATCGGCTCATCGACTTCGTCCTGTCGAATCTGGTGAATGCTCGCTACTTGAAGATCTGCGTTCTGACGCAATACAAGTCGCATTCGCTGGATCGTCACATTTCGCAGAACTGGCGACTATCGGGGCTTGCCGGTGAGTACATCACCCCCGTCCCGGCGCAGCAGCGTCTCGGCCCGCGGTGGTACACGGGTTCCGGCGACGCGATCCTGCAGTCGCTCAACCTGATCTACGACGAGGACCCCGATTACGTCGTGGTGTTCGGCGCCGACCACATCTATCGGATGGATCCCGAGCAGATGTTGCAGTTCCACATCGAGAGTGGGGCTGGCGCGACCGTCGCCGGAATTCGGGTCCCACGCGCAGAAGCGACGGCGTTCGGTTGCATCGACTCGGACGAATCCGGGCTGATTCGCGCGTTCGTGGAGAAGCCGGCAGATCCGCCGGGAACCCCTGACGATCCCGAGATGACGTACGCCTCGATGGGCAACTACATCTTCACCACGAAGGTGCTCGTGGACGCGATCCGCGCGGACGCCGACGACGACGATTCCGACCACGACATGGGCGGCGACATCATTCCGCGTCTGGTCCGCGACGGCCAGGCCGCGGTCTACGACTTCAACGACAACGAAGTGCCCGGGTCGACGGAACGCGATCACGGCTACTGGCGTGACGTCGGGACGTTGGACGCCTTCTACGACGCCCACATGGACTTGGTGTCGGTGCACCCGATCTTCAACCTGTACAACCGGCGGTGGCCGATCCGGGGCGAACCGGAGAACCTGGCACCAGCCAAGTTCGTCAACGGTGGCTCGGCGCAGGAGTCGGTCGTCGGGGCGGGCAGCATCGTCTCGGCTGCCTCGGTGCGCAATTCGGTGTTGTCGTCGAATGTCGTGATCAACGACGGCGCCATCGTCGAGGGCAGCGTGATCATGCCGGGCGTGCGCATCGGACGGGGTGCCGTGGTGCGCCACGCGATCCTCGACAAGAACGTCGTCGTCGGACCGGGTGAGCACGTCGGTGTGGATCTGGAGCGCGACCGCGAACGGTTCGCGATCAGTGCCGGTGGCGTCGTGGCCGTCGGCAAGGGCATCTGGATTTAGAGCTGGCGGCGTCCCGGTCGTTCGTGCCGGGGCACCTTCGGGGTGTTGGTGACCGTTCTGCCCTTACCGGCGACGGTAGACAGCGCCCGACGGCAGCGCGGGCAGATCGGCTTGCCCGCGATGTCGACCGTCCACTGCTTGCCGCTGCCCATGCACGTCTTGTCGCCCGGGCCTGTCCCGCGTCCGGCCGCATCCTTGTCCTTCACCCGATCAGTATGAGGCGTCCTCAGGCGGCGTTGTGCCAGGCGAGTTCGTCGGCGAAGGCGACTTCGACGATGCTGCGGCGACTGCCGGGCCGCCCGGGTAGCGGTGGCGCGGTGGACTGATGGAGGGCGCCGGTGGGGGTGACGATCTCGCAGGTGTGGGTGCCGTCGCGCTCGCGGTGATTGCTCACCCGCCAGCCCGGCGCCTGTTTGTCGTAGTTGCACCCCGCGCAGGTGCCCCGCCCGTTGACGGCGGTGGTCGGTCCTCCGGTTGCGTGGTCGACGGCGTGGTCGGTGTGGCGGATCGGGGCGTCGCAGTACGGGGTGCGGCAGGTGTCGTCGCGGACGGTGATGAACCGGGTCAGACCCTTGGGGAAGGCGCGGGCCCGCGATTCCATTGCAATCAGGGCACCGGAGTCGGGGTGTCGGTAGAGCCGCCGCAACGTCGCCCGTGACCGGGCGTCATGTGCGGCGCGGTTGACCAACTGGCGTGCCACCGCGGCGGGGATCGGTCCGTAGCCGGGGACTCGGGCCGCAGCCTGGTCCCCGCCGAGGAGGGTGTCGTCGGTGATGACCAGGTCGACGGCGATGGGTACCGGGACGTCGGCGGGTCGGCCGGTGATGCGTTCGACGAAGGTGTCGGCCATGACCTGACCGCGACTGCGGCCGTCGCCGCAGGTGTCGGCTTCTCGGCGCAGGGCGGCGTAGACCGACACGCCCTGGGGCATCGGCAGCAGCGCGGTCACGTAGGTCATGTTGTCCGGGGCGGGTCGGACCCACACCGAGCGTTCGGATTCGGCGCGGGCGGCGCGGTCGACGACGGCGTGCGGGTCCAGTTCGTAGGCGATGGCCTTCGCGTCGGCCTCGATCCGTTTGTCGCCCTTGCCCTCCAAGCTGGCCTGGTCGGCGCACATCCGTGCATCCAGGATGCGGCGGTCGGCGACGTCGAGGCAGGCCGATTCCCGCACGATCAACATGGCGCGCCACTCCGACAGCAGCCCGGCTGTCAGTGCGGACAGGGTGTGGGGCATTTCGTTCGCCAGGGCTCTGGCGAACCCGAGGTGCCGGCCACCGCGATTCGGGGAGTCACGCCGCGCCAACGCGATCTCACTACCCAACCCCTTGCCGCGACGTGCGGCGGGCACGCCGGCGGCGGCTTCGCGTTCCCGACGGGCGCAGTCGAGTCGAGCGGTCAACACGGCTTGTTCGGCGGCCGCGGCGGACTTGGCGCGTTCGAGCACCGAGATGCGGTCGATCAGCCCCGCCTCATCCATCGTGTCGAACATGTGTTCGATGTTACTCATCCCCGCCGACAAAGGTCGGGGCCCGGTTGCTGCACGTCCGGAGCGAGTCGAGTTCGTGACAGCATGACGCGGTGACCAAAAGCCCGAAGGCAGGGCCGCGACCTGATCCATCCACTCACGAGGCACTCGCGCGCTGGGCTGCCGCGTGTGCGGAGCGGACATTGCCGATCTTCGAAGAGTGTCGCCCCGGCGACAACCGGCCGCGCGCTGCAATCGAATCGTTGCGTGCATGGGTGCAAGGCGATCTTTCGATGACTGTCTGTCGTACCGCCGCGTTCGCGGCCCATGCTGCCGCGCGCGAGGCTGCCCAGGCGGGTGCGATGGCCGCCGTCGCCGCTGCCCGAGCGGCTGGCCAAGCTGCGGCTGTCGCACACATGTCGGACCACTCAGCTCACTCTGCGATATACGCGGCGAAGGCAGTCGGACTCAAAGGCTCGGGCGAACCGACCCGGAATGCCGAGCGTCTCTGGCAGTGGGAGATCCTCGAGCCGACACTTCGGCCGATTGGCTTTCCCAAGGGCCTATAGGCGCCACTTGACTCCGCTTAGGACGACAAGCGGCGTCACCACAAACCGGGCACCAGCCGGAAGCGCACCCGCGTCACGTAGTCGTCGTATCCGGCTAATTCCTCGGTCAACATCTTCTCCTCGTCGGTGATCCTGATGCCCAGCACGAAGAATGCGGGAATCAGCAACGCGAGGCCCCAATAGGAATCCAGCGCGAGTGGGGTGCCGACCATCATGACGAGTGCGCCGAAGTACATCGGGTGACGCACCAGCCCGTAGAGGCCGGTGGAAACCAGTGGCTGGTCGGCCTCGACGGTGATGGTGGCCGCGGCATAACCGTTCTGGATGACGACGAACTGCGCGACGAGCAGGCCGACGCCGACGAGGACCACGCCGAGTAGCGCCACGGTCGGCGGCACCGACGACCAGCCGAAGCGGTGATCCAGCGCGCTAACGACCAACTGCACAACCACCGCGGCGACGGTCGCGACCATGACCACGCGTTGAATTGGACGGGTTTCGGCCGTGGGGCCGCCCTTCATACGCCGTTGCAGCGCGGCCGGATGCTTCACCGCGAGATAGAGACTCGGCAGCAACGTGGTCGCGATGAACACGGCGAGGTACACCCAGGCCTGCCGGTAGTGCAGCGTCCCCGCAGGCAGGAACAGGGCAAGGCCGAAGAATGCCGCGCTGAGCACGAACATCGCGACGAATTGCGAGACGGTCTTCATGCCGCCAGGTCCCTGCGGCGAAACGCGACGGCCCCCAGTGCGATCAGGGCGGCGTCGACGCCCAAGAGCCACCACAGCGGCGTTGCGCTGAAGGTGCCCGTTCCGACCTGAGGGACGTGGGCGAACGGTTCGAGGTCAAGCAACCACTGCGGCGAATTGGACAGCGAACCAAGCAGATACACCGCGATGAACGCGGTCAAGACTCCCCAGGCCGCCGGCGTGAACCGGGGGAGCAGCCCGAACAGGACGACCGTAATCGCCACCAGGAGCCAAACCGCGGGCAGCTGTACGGCGGCGGTACCGAGAACGGTCGGAAGCTTGCCGGCCACGTCACCCGCGGACGCGCCGTAGGTCAGCCCGGCCACCAGTGCGGCGAGCATCATCGCGACTCCGGTTCCCGCGATCGCGAACACCAAATGACTTGCCAACCAACGGGTCCGGCTCACCGATCCCGCCAGCAGCGTCTCGGCGCGCTGGCTGGACTCCTCTTGATGCAACCGCAACGTCAGCGAGATCGCGAATGCCGAGGTGACCATGCCGAGCATCCCAAACCCGACGGCGACGAACGCCTGCTCGATCTGATCGCTGCCGCCGAGACGCGCCACGACGTCGCGGGCCGACTGGCTGCTGCCGATCTCGTCTCCCACGCCGTCGACCACGCTGCCGATCAGCAGACCGTAGAGACACAGCCCGACGGTCCACAGCGTCGTCGACGCCCGATTGAGCCGCCACCCCAACGACGTGACTCCGCGAAGGTCCCAGCCGGCCCGCGGCGAACCAGGGCGCTCGGCGATCAGGCCCGCGCCGACGTCGCGTCTGGCCAGCAGTCGATATGCGACCACGATCAGCACGGCGGACAGGGTGACGTGCATCGGCAGTATCCACACCCTGTCGCCTGCGTACGGGCGCACCTGCAGTGACCATCCCAAAGGCGAAAGCCACGAAAGGAATTCGGCTCGCGACCCCGCGTCGCCGACGGCTCGCAGGGTGAACGCCGTCGCCAGAACGCCGAAGGCCGCACCCCGGGCGAATCGTGCGCTTGGCGACAGCTGTGCCGTGACCGCTGCCACGGCGGTGAACACCAGGCCCGTCGCCGCGAGCGCAAGGCCGAAGGCCGCCGAGCCCGCTGCGGGCACGTTCACCGGGAGGAGGCCGGCGATGCCGACGACCCCGGTGACGATCGAGCCGCCCCCCGCCACCAGGAGCGCGGCGGTCAGGCTTGCGTAGCGGCCGACGGCCGTCGAGTCGACGAGTTCGGTTCGGCCGGCCTCTTCCTCGGCGCGGGTGTGCCGGACGACGGTCAGGATCACCGCCACGGCGATCAGCACGTGGAACATGCCGGCCTTCCAGATGCCGGTGGCGCCAAGGGTGTCGCCGTAGACGTTCCCGTACAGCGCGCGCTGAGCCGGGCTGGCCATGATGGACGCGGCCAGTGACGCACGATCCGCCGCCGTCGGATAGACGGCCTCGACGCCGCCGACGTACACCGTGCCGAGTGGAATCGACAGCAGCAGCACCCACGCGGGCAGGGCGATGCGGTCGCGACGAAGGTAGAGGCGAAGCAGCCCAACGGTTCCCGAGAAGTTGGAGCCGCGTGACGGCGCCTGATGGGCGGGATGGCGAGGGCGCTCGAGGACCGTCATGCCGTCACCCGCTCGGATTCGCCGACGTCGTAGTGGCGCAGGAACAGGTCCTCCAACGTCGGTGGCTGGCTGACCAAGCTCCGCACCCCGGCGTTGCCGAGCATCTTGATGACGTCACCGAGGCTGGCGCCGTCCACCTGTGCGCTGAGGATGTGGCCGTCGAGAGTGACGTCCTCGACGCCGGGCATGCGGCCGATGTCGCCTGGGTCGCCCATCATCTCGGCCTTGATCGACGTCCGGGACAAGTGACGCATTGACTCCAGCGTGCCGCTCTCGACGGTTTTGCCGGCGCGAATGATGGTGACCCGTTGGCACAGTGCTTCGGTCTCGGCCAGGATGTGACTGGACAGCAACACCGTGGCGCCGCGTTCGCGGGCCTCGGCGACGCATTGCTGAAAGACGTTCTCCATCAACGGGTCCAAACCGCTGCTCGGCTCGTCGAGCAGGAGCAGCCTGGCGTTGGAGGCGAACGCAGAGACGAGTGACACCTTCTGTCGGTTGCCCTTCGAGTACGTGCGGGCCTTCTTCGACGGATCGAGGCCGAATCGTTCGACCAATTCGGTTCGCCTGCGCTCGTCGATACCGCCACGCATGCGGGCCAACAGGTCGATCGTCTCGCCACCGGTCAGCGAGGGCCACAGGGTGACGTCGCCTGGTACGTAGGCGATCTGACGGTGGAGCGCGACCGCGTCGGTCCACGGGTCACCACCGAGCAGACGCGCGGTGCCGGAATCGGCCCGCGCCAGCCCGAGCAGGACCCGAATGGTCGTCGACTTGCCTGCGCCGTTGGGGCCGAGGAACCCGTGCACCTCGCCTTCGGAGACCTCGAGGTCGAGCCCGTCGAGTGCGCGCACCGCGCCGAAGTTCTTGGTCAAACCGCGGACCTGCACGGCAATGTCATTTCCGGTTGTCATCGATTACTCCTTCTCCGTCGACGCGACGAAGGCGTCGTACATCGTGGAATCGGTCATCAGGCCGTGGGTGTAGACCTCCAGGGCGGGCAGCACCATGTCCTGGGCGTAGTCGTGCAGGACGGTGCGCATGTCGCCGGGGTTGTCGTGCATCTGCAGGTAGAGAAGGAAGCTGCCGCCGCCGGCCATGGCGAGGAACTTGGCCCGCGCCTTGGGGTTACGACTCGCCTTGACGGTCCCGGCGCGCACGCCTTCGTCCATGTACTGCTCGACGTTGTCGATCATGTTGCGCCACAGCATCTTCGCCAGTTCGCCGCCGGACTGCATGCTGCGCACCAGGTAGGCCATCAGCGGAGCGAAGGATTCGATGTCAGCCAACTGGGCCAGCCACGACGCGGGGTCCGTCGACTGGATGGTCTCGCTCTTGGTGGCGCGGATCGACTCGGCGACGAAGTCGTCACACGCCTTGCGCAGCCCGTCCTTGGAACCGAAGTGGTGGATCACCAGGGCGGCGCTGACCCCGGCGGCCTTGGCGATGACCCGCAGGCCCACGTCGAAGCCGTGCTCGCCGAACTGCTCGATCGCCGCATCGCGGATGCGGGCGGTGGCCGTCAGATCGTCGACTGAACGCATGTTTAATACGCTAAACGCGCGTTCAGTCGGGTGTCAAGGGGGTGGCGCAGAGAGGGCTATGAAACGGGAAGGGAACTAGTCGCGCGCGGCGGCCAGCAGGCCGTCGCCGAGCGGCACCAGAACGGGTGTCAGTCGCTCATCCTCGGCGATCAGCCGGGCCGCTTCGCGGACGGCGGTGACGTCCCGGTCACTGGCGCTGGCGTCGCCGGCCCGGCCACCGAGGGCGGCGCGGTGGATGACGATCACGCCGCCGGAGCGCAGCAGTCGCACCCCTTCGACCACGAACTGAGGCTGGTCGGCGGGATCCGCGTCGATGAAGACCAGGTCGTAGGACTCGTCGGCAAGCTTGGTCAAGACCTCTTGCGCACGGCCGCTGATCAGCCGGGTCCGCGACGGGCCGATGCCGGCCTCGATGAACGCCTGCTTGGCGAGCCGTTGGTGTTCCGGCTCGACGTCGATCGTGGTCAGCACGCCGTCGTCACGCATCCCGGACAGCAGCCACAGGCCGCTGACGCCGACGCCGGTCCCGACCTCGACGACGGCCTTGGCCTTGGCTACCTTGGCCAACACGCTCAGCAACGCACCGACGGCGGGTGTCACGGCGCCCGCCCCGCTGTCGTCCGCGCGTTCCCTGGCCGCAGCCGTCAACGAGTCCTCGGAGATGGAGTTCTCGGCATGGGCGACGATCGCGTCGGCCCGGCTTGGCCGCTGTTCGCCGCCGTCGGGCTGACCCGTCGAACCGTCGCTGCTGGTCATGCCCGCAGCGTAGAGCGAAGGCGGAGTGGGCTGCACCCCGACACGCCCGCACGCCAACATGGACTTGCCCGAGAAATCCGTTGTTTCCGCAGTTCGGGTGGTGGATGATCGACATTCTCAGGGAAAGCTCAGTTTGCTCATATGCGGAGCTCAACGGGGTCGGGGACGGTAAGCGCATGGAAAACCGCGGAAGCTGGGGCCCCGGGAATATCGACGGCCGCAAGGCAGTTTCCGCGGGTGCAGAGTCGGGAACCACATCCGGCATCCGCACCAATGATCTGGAGGATCCGACGACCACCACGAGCACGTCCCCCGTATTCATGGCCCACTTCGAGCAGGCCGGCAACGGCGACTGGGTGCAGCCCGCCGAGGAGATGTCGGGCACCGCGGTGTTCGACGCCACCGGCGACAAGACGACGATGCCGTCGTGGGACGAACTGGTCCGGCAGCACGCCGACCGGGTGTACCGCCTGGCATACCGGTTGTCCGGCAGCCAGCACGACGCCGAGGATCTCACCCAGGAGACGTTCATCCGCGTCTTCCGCTCGGTGCAGAACTACCAGCCGGGGACGTTCGAGGGCTGGTTGCACCGCATCACCACCAACCTCTTCCTCGACATGGTCCGCCGCCGCAGCCGCATCCGCATGGAGGCGCTGCCCGAGGACTATGACCGAGTCCCCGCCGACGAGCCGAACCCCGAGGAGATCTACCACGACTCTCGGTTGGGGCCCGACCTGCAGGCGGCGCTGGACTCACTCGCGCCGGAGTTCCGTGCCGCGGTCGTCCTGTGTGACATCGAAGGTCTGTCCTACGAAGAAATCGGCGCAACCCTCGGCGTGAAGCTCGGCACCGTGCGGAGCCGCATTCACCGAGGCAGGCAGGCGCTGCGCGACTACCTGGCAAGCCACCCCGACGCCTACGCAGAGGGCGGCGCGCGCTTCGCCTGACCGTCGGTGCCGTCTCGTGCGTGATCAATCCGCCGCACCGCGCTACATTCGATTGTGTTGGGTTGACGTGGTTCAGAGAGGAGCAGTCAATGGTGGACCCGGGACACGTGTTCCGTCGTGCATTTTCGTGGCTGCCCACTCAGTTCGCCTCGCAGAGTGATCAGCCCGTAGGGCCCAGGCGGTTCGGCTCCACCGAACACCTCTCGACCGAGGCCATCGCCGCGTTCGTCGACGGGGAGCTGCGGATGAGCGCCCACCTCCGGGCCGCGCACCACATGTCGATGTGCCCGCAGTGCTCGGCCGAAGTCGACGCTCAGGGGCAGGCCCGGACGGCGCTGCGCGACTCCTGTCAGATCAGGATTCCGTCGTCGTTGCTCGGCGCGTTGTCGGAGATTCCCCGTCACGCGCCGCTGCAGCCGCCAGTCGACGACGTCGCGGCCCAATTCGCCGCTGGCGAGACGCGGTCCCGCCGCAAGCGCCGGTAGGGTAAATGTTGGCCAAGGGTAGAGGCGTGCGCCGATGAAGGCGGACGCTCCAACGGAGAGTGAACACGGGTGACCAACCAGGACCAGTTTGGAAATCGTCCCCGTATGGAACCGAAACCGGTGTCGCGCCCGCCGGTCGACCCGGCGCAAAGCCGCGCATTCGGCCGACCGGACGGCTTCAACGGTTCGTTCCTCGCCGCGGACAAGCACCGCGACCAGGGTGACTACACCCCGCGGGACCAAGCGCCCGATCCCGTACTCGCCGACGCCTTCGGCCGTCCCGACGGCGTGACGGACCCCCTTCAGCGCCATCCCGCGGACGCGGGTGCGCTCCAAGCCGAGCACGACCGCGACGCTCCAGACGTCCCCCCGGATCCATGGCGCGACCCGTCGGCCACCCCGTCGCTCGGGGTGCCGGCGCAACCGGCCCCCGCGCCGGCCGCGGTCGACGCGGTCCCAATGGGCAAGCTCGGCGTCCGTGACGTCTTCTTCGGCGGACGCGTGTCGTGGGTGGCGCTCGGCGCCATCGTGATCGTCGCCCTCGTCATCGGCGGCATCGGCGGGGTGATCGGCAACAAGACCGCCGAAATCGTCCCCGCGTTCACCACGTCGAAGGTGACGCTGCAGACCGGCGCGACCGACGAGCAGGAGCCGACCAGCAGGTTCGCCCAGGTCGCGTCGAACGTCGCCGATTCTGTCGTGACGATCGAGGCCACCAGCAAGGGCGAGGGATCGCAGGGTTCCGGCGTCGTCGTCGACGGCCGCGGCTACATCGTCACCAACAACCACGTCATCTCCGACGCGGCGAAGAATCCCGCCGAGTACAAGATTTCGGTGGTGTTCAACGACGGCCACGAAGTGCCTGCCAACCTCGTGGGTCGTGACCAGAAGACCGACCTCGCCGTCCTGAAGGTCGACAACGTCGACAACCTCGTCGTCGCCCGCTTCGGCGATTCCGAGAAGCTGCGGGTCGGCGAAGAGGTCATCGCCGCCGGCGCGCCGCTGGGACTGCGGAGCACCGTCACCCACGGCATCATCAGCGCGCTGCACCGCCCCGTCCCACTGTCGGGCGACGGTTCCGACACCGACACCGTCATCGACGGCGTGCAGACCGACGCGTCGATCAACCACGGCAACTCCGGTGGCCCGCTGATCAACATGAACTCCGAGATCATCGGCATCAACACGGCCGGAAAGTCGTTGTCGGACAGCGCGAGTGGGCTTGGCTTCGCGATCCCCGTAAACGAAGTCAAGGAAGTCGTCGAAGGCCTGATCAAGGACGGCAAGATGTCGCATCCGACCCTCGGCCTGAACGCCGTGTCGGTGAGCAACGACGTCGCCTCCGGTGCGCTGGTCAAGAACGTCGTCGGAGGCGGTCCCGCGGATCGGGCCGGCATCAAGGAGAACGACGTCGTCGTCAAGGTGGGCACCCGTGCGGTCGCCGACGCCGACGAGATGGTCGTCGCCGTGCGCCAGCTCAAGATCGGTCAGGACGCGCCCATCGAGGTCCTTCGGGACGGGCGGCCCGTCACGTTGACGGTGACCCCCGGCTCAGACAACCCCGCGGCGTAAGCGTGTTCGGAAACATCGGCTGGGGCGAGATGCTGGTGCTCGTCGTGGCTGGGCTGGTGATCCTCGGCCCGGAACGACTGCCCGGCGCCATCCGCTGGACCACCGGCGCCGTCCGTCAGGCGCGGGAGTACCTCAGCGGTGCGACCAGTCAGTTGCGGGAGGACCTGGGGCCTGAGTTCGAGGACCTGCGCCAGCCGCTGAGCGAGCTGCAGAAGCTGCGGGGGATGACGCCGCGCGCAGCGCTGACGAAGCATTTGCTCGACGGCGACGACTCGTTCCTGACCGGAAACTTCGACAAGCCGGTCAAACCGGTGTCGGACAATCAGCCGCAGCCACAACCCCCGGCTCCGACTCCCGAACCGCGCACCCCCGGCGTCACGCCGTTCGACAGCGACGCGACCTAGCGGCCAACCGGGTTCAACCCGAGCGACACACCAGCCAGGCTGCGCTTGCGTGTGGTCAGTGCGTCGGCGATGGAGTGCAACGCCTTGGCGGCCGCGGAGTCCGGCGCGCTGAGCACCAGGGGCACCCCCGCGTCACCCGCCTCCATCAACGCCTGGTCGAGGGGCACCTGACCGAGGAGCGGCACGTCGGCACCCACCGAGCGGGTGAGGCTTTCGGCCACCTTCTGGCCGCCGCCCTCGCCGAAGAGGTTCATCACGGTGCCGTCGGGCAGCGTCAGGCCTGACATGTTCTCCACCACGCCGACGATGCGCTGACGGGTCTGAAGCGCGATGGCGCCGGCACGCTCGGCGACTTCGGCGGCTGCCAGCTGAGGCGTCGTCACCACCAGGATCTCCGCGCCCGGGATCAGCTGCGCCACCGAGATTGCGATGTCACCGGTGCCGGGCGGAAGGTCGAGCAGCAGGACGTCGAGATCGCCCCAGTAGACGTCGGCCAGGAACTGCTGAAGGGCGCGGTGCAACATCGGTCCGCGCCACACCACGGGCGTGTTGCCCTGGGTGAACATCGCGATTGAGATGACCTTCACCTCGTGGGCGATCGGCGGCAGGATCATCGAGTCGACCTGCGTTGGCCGCTCTTCGGTGCCCATCATGCGTGGCACCGAATGGCCGTAGATGTCAGCGTCGAGGACGCCGACCGACAGCCCGCGGGCCGCCAGCGCCGCCGCGAGATTCACCGTCACACTCGACTTGCCGACGCCGCCCTTGCCTGAGGCAACCGCGTACACCCGGGTCAGCGAGCCGGGCTGGGCGAAGGGGATGACCGGTTCCCGAGAGTCGCCGCGCAGCAGCTTGCGCAGTTCGGCGCGCTGCTCGTCGTCCATCACGTCGAGGGTCACCTTGACCGCGCCGGTGCCCGGCACGTCGACGACGGCCTGCTTGACGCGCTCGGTGATCTCGGTCTTCTTCGGACAGGCCGACGTGGTCAGGTAGATCTCGACGTGAACGCTGGCGTCGGCGCCGTCGACCGAGACGGCCTTGACCATCCCGACCTCGGTGATCGGCTTGCGAAGTTCCGGGTCGACGACCTTGGACAGGGCCGAACGAACGGCCGATTCGAGGGCGTCGGAGTCATGGGGCGATTGCTGGGACATCACCCGCGAGTGTATGCGCAGTCGTTAGTTGGCCGGACCGGGCATCGGCCCGGTTGGCGGCGCGGGCGCAGGCGGCGGGGGCAAAGGCTGGGGCCCGCCGAACGGAACGAACGCGGGCGGCGGCGGGAAGAAGGGGGCAGGCGGTGGTGCCGCGGGTAGGGGAGCCGCTGCGGGCTGCGCCTGCGGCGTCAGGCAGAACACCTGACAGTTCTGTGGCGGTGCCGCCGGAGCCTGCGGTGTCAGGCAGAACACCTGGCAATTCTGTTGCGGCGCCGCGGGAACGCCCGCGCCGGGCCCCGGCGGGATGCCGAGCTGGTTCTGACCGCCCGCGTCGACGAGGGAGATGGTGGCGAGCGGGTCGTTGGCAGGCAGCCCGATTCCCGGGCCGATGCCCTCGGGGCTGGTGGCCAGATGGGCGTCACCGATCGGCGGGGCCACCCCGATGGGCGGCAGGTCGACGGGCACCACACCGGTCGCGTAGGCCGCCGCCCAGCCGAGCACGTTCTGGGCGTACGCCATCGAGTTGTTGTAGCGCAGGATCGCCGAGAGCACCTGCGAGCGGTCGCGCAGGTTCAGGTTGCCGCTGCAGAGGTACCTGGCGGCCCCCAGCGACGCGTCGTAGAGGTTCTGGATGTCGGCCTTGCCGTCGCCGTTGGCGTCGGAGGCGTACCTGGCCCACGTTCCCGGCAGGAACTGCATGGGACCCATCGCCCTGGCATAGGTCACCCGGCCGGCCTGCACGCTCTGCACGATGACCTCGTTGCCCGCGAGGGTGCCGTCGAGCGAGGGACCGAAGATGCCCTGGACCGGGTTGCCCTGGGCGTCGGTGGCGCCACCGTTGGCGTGCACCGACTCGATGCGCCCGATCCCGGCGAGCAGATTCCAGCTGACTCCGCAGCCCGGATATGCCGAGGCCATCATGCGTTCGGCGTTGCGGTAGGCGCTCAGCGCGATGGCCGGAATGCCAAGGCTGCCAGGCGATTTCACCACGATCGGTGGTGGGGGAGCCGACAGATTTGCCATGGCGAAGCGGAACGGGGTGGGTGGTCGAGGGGCCATGACCAGGACGACGCCGGAGTCGTCGCCGGTGCGGGCCACCGCCGCAAGTGGGGTGACGGCGGCGTCGGCGACGGCATGCCTCGGTGTCGGCGCCGACGCGCCGACGGCCAGCAGCAGGATCAGCGGCGCGATGACGGCGACGCCTAAGGCGGGCTTGCCCGCGACTCGGCGCGCGCGGCGTCGTACCGCTGTGTACGCGGATCCGCCTCGAAGCTGCACTGGACCGTCCTTGATCCCCGGTGACCAAACGCCGCCCCTGGCAAAGCCCGGCAAACGTTGTGAACGACGCCACCATACCGATCAGGTGTTGCCCGTGTTACAGCATTGACTAGACGGACTCGTCAATGTCACGGACGCTCTTCGCGGGCGTACCCTTCTTCGGTTTCTTGGCAGCCTTCAGCTCGTCGAGCAGCTCGCGCACTTCCTCGAGTTCGCGGCGAAGGTAGTCGCGCGTCACGACCTCGCCGACGGCGATGCGGAGCGCGGCGAGCTCACGTGCCAGGTACTCGGTGTCGGCCTTCGTCTGCTCGGCGCGACGCCGGTCCTCCTCCAGCGACACCCGGTCGCGGTTCTCCTGACGGTTCTGCGCCAGCAGGATCAGCGGTGCGGCGTAGGCCGCCTGGGTGGAGAACGCCAGGTTCAGCAGGATGAACGGGTAGGGGTCGAACCGAAGCGACACCGCCACCAGGTTGAACGAGATCCACACGATCACCAGCACCGTCTGCATGGCGAGGTAGCGGCCCGTGCCGAGGAACCGGGCGACGGACTCGCTGACCCGTCCGACGGCCTCGATGTCCACCCTCGGGGTGAAGCGCCGGCGCCGAGTACGCGGGGTGTCGAGGCGCTGGCGTGCCGACAGATCGCTCACGACGGACCTCCCAACGTCTGGACGGCGGCCTCGGACAAGTCGTTCTCGCTGGGCAGTTCCGGATCTTCCTGACGCACGCGCCAGTCGTGGGGCAGCAGATGGTCGAGGAGGTCGTCGACTGTGACGGCGCCGAGGAGGTGCTTCTCGTCGTCGACCACGGGCCCGCAGACCAGGTTGTAGGCCGCGAAGTAGCGCGTCACCGCGGCCAGCGTCGTCTCGGGGTCGAGGCTGGGCAGATCGGAGTCCATGATGCCGCTGACCAGGGAGGCAGGCGGTTCCCTAAGCAACCGTTGCAGGTGGACGCATCCCAGGTAGCGGCCGGTCGGCGTGGACGTCGGAGGACGCACGACGAAGACCAGCGACGACAGCGCAGGCGTCAGCTCGGGATCGCGCACCCTGGCCAGCGCCTCGGCCACCGTGGTGCCGGGGCCGAGGACGACGGGCTCGGAGGTCATCAGACCACCTGCGGTGTCGGGGGAGTGCTGCAGCAGCCGTCGCACCGACTCCGAGTCTTCGGGGTCCATCCTGGCCAGCAGCGCCTCGGCGGCCGACGCGCCCAACTCACCGAGGAGGTCGGCGGCGTCGTCGGGGTCCATCGCCTCAAGCACGTCGGCGGCGCGTTCGGGCTCGAGGCGCTCCATCAGATCGGCCTGCTCGCTCTCGGGCAGCTCCTGAAGGATGTCGGCGAGGCGTTCGTCGTCGAGTGCGTTGACCACTTCGTAGCGGCGCTTCGCGGGAAGATCGCGGATTGCGTCGGCGACCACGATGGGCCGCTGCCCGGCGAACTGCGCCAGCAGATAGGCGACACCCTGGCCGGGCAGCGACATCGCCGAGTGCGTCAGCCCGGTGACGTTCTGCCAATCCACGATGTGCACCGAGGTGCGGCGGCCGAGCCTGCGGTGGCTGCGGACCGCGACCCGCGTCACCACCCAGTCCCTGGTGCGAATCTGTTCGATGGCGAGGTCGACGACGACGAGGTCGACTCCGGCGAGTTCTTCTAGTTCGGGATCCTGCACGCGCACGCGGGTGTCGAGCACCTGACCGAAGACCAGGACCTCGCCGGGCCGCTGTGCGAAGCGCCGCAGTGAGACGTTGGCGGTCGTCAGCGTGACGGCATTGGGTTCGATCGCGGTAACCCGGAGAAGTCCGACGAAAATCCTTCTGCGCGTAAGCAGTTCGACGACAAGGCCGAGCACGCGCGGCTGTTGGCGGCCGATGCCGATGCTGATCACCACGTCGCGGACGCGGCCGATCGACTCACCGTCGGGGCCGAGTACCAGCATCCCCGCAAGTCGGGCCGCATAGACCCTGTTCACCGCCACCATGAATGAAAGAGTAGAGAGTGAACTCGTGGAGAACCTCTATCGCCCCCGCAGAACGTGCCTTTCGGTCCCCGGCAGCAGCGCGAAGATGATCCAGAAGGCCAAGCAACTGCCCGCAGATCAAGTGTTCCTCGATCTCGAGGACTCGGTGGCCTCAGATGCCAAGGCGCACGCCCGTACTCAAGTGGCCACCAGCTTGGCCGAGGGCGGTTGGGCCGGGCAGCTGCGCGGCGTGCGCGTCAACGACTGGACTACGCCGTGGACGCACGCCGACGTCATCGAAGTCGTCGCGGCGGCAGGCCGTGATCTCGACGTGGTGATCCTGCCGAAGGTGACCGACGTCTCCCACGTGCAGGCGCTCGATCTGCTGTTGACCCAACTCGAAGTCACGCACGGGCTGCCGGTGGGCAGGATCGGCGTCGAAGCGCAGATCGAGAACGCCGAGGGGCTGACCAACGCCGACGCGATCGCGGCGGGACCGCGGGTGCAGGCCCTGGTGCTCGGACCCGCGGACATGATGGCGAGTCTCAACATGCGCACCCTGGTCGTCGGCGAGCAACCCGAGGGGTACGACGTCGGCGACGCGTACCACCACGTGTTCATGCGCATCCTCGTCGCGGCCCGTGCGCGGGGGATCAACGCGGTCGACGGTCCGTTCCTCAAGGTGCGCGACGTCGAGGCGTTCCGGCGGGTGGCGGGCCGGGCGGCGGCACTCGGCTACGACGGCAAATGGGTGTTGCACCCGGATCAGATCGCGGCGGGCAACGAGATCTTCAGCCCCCGTCAGGCCGACTACGACCACGCCGAGCTGATCCTCGAGGCCTACGAGTGGCACACGTCGCGGGTCGGCGGAGCCAGGGGTGCGGTGATGCTCGGCGACGAGATGATCGACGAGGCGAGCCGCAAGATGGCGTTGGTCGTCGCGGGCAAGGGCCGGGCCGCGGGCATGGAACGGACGACGGCCCCGTTCGAACCGCCGGCTCAGTAGCCGTAGGTCGAAGTCGAGGAGGCGGCGATCACCACGAAGAGGACGACGACGTAGACCAGCCAGCCGACGACGGACAGTGCGCCGACGATGACGCCAGCCAGCGCCATGCCGTGGCCCTCCTGCCCGGTGCGCTTGGTCTCGCGCATCGCGATGATCCCGAGGATCAGCCCGACGATCGAGGGCACGCCGCAGAAGAAGAGTCCGGACAGGGACGTCACGAGGGCCGCGATGGCCTTGCCGTTGGTGCCGACCGGCCGGGCCGGGGCGTAGGGGTCGTACGGCGCGCCGTATCCGCCGTATCCGCCTTGATATTGCGGCGGGTACCCGGGAGGGGGCATTCCGGGCGGCGGGTAGCCCGCCTGTTGGTAACCCTGCTGCTGATAATCCGGCTGCGGGTAGCCGGGTGGCGGCGGCGGGTAGCCGGGCTGCTGGAAGTCCGGCTGCCGTTGGAAGTCAGGCTGCTGAAAATCGCTGGGAGGGCCGTAGTTCGGTGGCTGGTTGACGGAGTCCGTCGGATAGTCCACCGGCGCATACGGATCGCCCTGCGGGGCCGAGTTCTCCAGCGGCGGGTATTCCCGGCCGCGGGCCGGTTCGTCGGATCCAGTGCTCATAGCGTGCTCAGTCCCATCACGATTGCGGTCATGCTCAACAGCAGGGTGACGGCGCCGACGAGGATCCCCGCCGTCGCCAGGCCGCGACCGCCCTCACCGGTCACCGCGATGTGGTTGAGGGCGTAGACCCCCAGGGCGATGCCGATGATCGAACCGATCCCGAACAACGTCACCACCGACGACGCCAACGACACGACGGCCGTACGGTTCGTACGTCTCGCCGTCCTGCTGGGCGATGTCATGGTCTCCAACCTAGCGTTCCCGAGGGTCGGGTCGGGACGTGAACCTACCGGACCAAGGATTAGCCAGGGTTCGTCGGCCGGACGGCACGTATCTCGGACCTCGAACGTTGAGAATGTATGAAGCAGCTCCACGAGAACGCGACCGAACACGACAGGACAGGGACACCGACGATGACGAACCCAATTCACAATCCGGGGCGGGCTGGACAGAATCAGGGCCGTGGGGGATTCGCTTCGCTTCCGACCCCGCCGAAGGGGTGGCCCATCGCCTCCTACCCGACCTACGCCGAGGCGCAGCGCGCCGTCGACCACTTGTCCGACCAAGAGTTCCCCGTGGAACAGGTGACGATCGTGGGCGTCGACCTCATGCAGGTCGAGCGTGTCACGGGCAGGCTCACGTGGCCGAAGGTGCTCGGGGGAGGCGCGCTGACGGGCGCGTGGCTGGGCCTGTTCATCGGACTGGTCCTCGGCTTCTTCGGGCCGAACGTGTGGAGTTCGCTCATCGCCGGGCTGCTCGCGGGTGTGTTCTTCGGCCTGATCACCTCGGGTCTTCAGTACGCGATGGCGCGGGGCACAAGAGATTTCAGCTCGACGATGCAATTGGTTGCCGGACGGTACGACGTGCTGTGTGATCCGCAGAGCGCCGAGCAGGGCCGGGACTTGTTGGCGCGCTTGACCATTTAGTCCAGCCTTTCGCTCGACGCTCGCGTACCGATTCGAACGCGCGAAGGTTGCTGCCGCATCACGATTTCGACGCGCCTGTGCGGATGTGTTGCACATCGTGCGTAACTCGCTCTAGGTTTGCGCGCGGGACGTTCCCGCCCGAAGCCGCCCCGGCGGTGAGATCGGGGATGTGGACGGGAGACGGTGGTGCGCGTTAGGCGGCTATGCGCTGCGGCGTTGGCTGCGCTGACGACGGCGTCGACGGTGTCGGCCTGCGGTGTTCACGACGACGGGATCGTCGTCAACTACTACACACCGGCCAACGAGATGGCCACCTTCACCGCGGTTGCCAAGCGGTGCAACGAAGAACTCGGCGGTCGCTTCACGATCAAGCAGATCAGCCTGCCCAAGGGCGCCGACGATCAACGCCTGCAACTGGCACGCCGACTGACCGGCAACGACACGTCGCTCGACGTGATGGCACTCGACGTGGTGTGGACCGCCGAATTCGCCGAGGCGGGTTGGGCGCTGCCGCTGTCCGACGATCCCGCCGGCCAGGCCGAAGCCGACGCCAAGGCAAACACCCTTCCCGGCCCGCTCGAGACGGCCACGTGGCACGACCGGCTCTTTGCATCGCCGATCACGACCAACACCCAATTGCTCTGGTACCGAGCCGATTTGATGCAAAGCCCACCGCAGACCTGGGACGACATGGTCAGTGAGGCGACCCGCCTGCACGGCGAGGGCAAGCCGAGCTGGATCGCGTTGCAGGCCAAGCAGTACGAGGGCCTGGTGGTCTGGTTCAACACGTTGCTGACCAGTGCGGGAGGGCAGGTGCTCTCCGACGACGGCAAGACCGTCACGCTGACCGACACCCCGGAACACCGGGCGGCCACGGTCAAGGCGCTGGGGATCATCAAGGCCGTCGCCACCGCCCCAGGCGCCGATCCGTCGGTCACCCAGACCGACGAGGCCACGGCGCGGTTGGCGCTCGAACAGGGCAACGCCGCGCTGGAGGTCAACTGGCCGTTCGTCCTTCCGTCGATGCTGGAGAACGCCGTCAAGGGCGGCGTGCCCTACCTGCCGCTCAACGAGCGCGACGACCTCAAGGGCAGCATCGACGACCTTGGGACGTTCAAGCCCAGCGACGAGCAGTTCGACGCGGCATACGACGCCAGCAAGGAAGTGTTCGGCTTCGCGAACTACCCGGGCGTGGTGCCCGGCCAGCCGGCCAGGGTGACACTGGGCGGGCTCAACCTGGCGGTGGGCAAGAACACCCAGCATCGGGCCGAGGCGTTCGAGGCCATCCGCTGTCTGCGCAGCGTCGAAAACCAGCGCTACACCTCCGTTGAGGGTGGCCTGCCCGCCGTCCGCACGTCGCTCTACGACGACCCGGAATTCCAGAAGAAGTACCCGCAGTACGCGATCATTCGTGAGCAGCTCACCAACGCCGCGGTACGGCCGGCGACGCCGGTCTACCAGTCGGTGTCGACCAGGATCTCGGCGACGTTGGCCCCGATCACCGACATCGACCCCGAGCGCACCGCCGACGAGCTCGCCGAACAGGTTCAGAAGGCCGTCGACGGCAAGGGTCTGATCCCATGACCTCATCCACTACCGCGCCCATCACCGACGACCGCAAGGACGAACGCCGCCTCGCCTTCTGGTTGATCAGCCCCGCCGTGGTGCTGATGCTGGCGGTGACGGCATACCCGATCGTCTACGCCGTGTGGCTCAGCCTGCAGCGCTACAACCTGGCCGCGCCGAACGACACCACGTTCGTCTGGTTCGACAACTACGTCACCATCCTCGGCGACCGGTATTGGTGGACGGCCTTCTTCGTGACGCTGGCGATCACCGTCGTCTCGGTCGCCATCGAGTTCGTGCTTGGCATGGCACTCGCATTGGTCATGCACCGGACGATCTTCGGCAAGGGCGTCGTGCGAACCGCCATCCTGATTCCGTACGGCATCGTCACCGTGGCGGCGTCCTACAGCTGGTACTACGCGTGGACACCCGGCACGGGCTATCTCGCCAACCTGTTGCCCGAAGGCGTTGCGCCGCTGACGGAGCAGATCCCGTCGCTCGCGATCGTGGTGCTTGCCGAGGTGTGGAAGACGACACCGTTCATGGCGCTGCTGTTGCTCGCCGGCCTTGCGCTGGTGCCCCAGGATCTGCTCAACGCCGCCCAGATCGACGGTGCCGGTGCGTGGAAACGGCTGACGAAGATCATCCTTCCGCTGATCAAGCCGGCGATCCTGGTGGCCCTGCTGTTCCGCACCCTGGACGCGTTCCGCATCTTCGACAACATCTACGTGCTGACCGGTGGCGCCAACGACACGGGATCGGTGTCGATCCTGGGCTACGACAACCTGTTCAAGGCCTTCAACCTCGGACTCGGTTCGGCGATCAGCGTTCTCATCTTCCTGACCGTCGCGGTGATCGCGTTCATCTACATCAAGCTGTTCGGTGCCTCGGCCCCCGGTGCCGACCAGGAGTCCCGATGAACGAACGGGTGAGCCCGGGCCGCGCCACCGGGTGGACGGTCGTCAACGTCATCGTCGTGCTCTACGCACTCTTCCCGGTGTTGTGGATTCTGTCGTTGTCGCTGAAGCCGAGTTCGACGGCCAAGGACGGCAACCTGATTCCGACGCAGGTGACGTTCGACAACTACAAGGCCATCTTCCAGGGCAACATGTTCAGCTCGGCGCTGGTCAACTCCATCGGCATCGGGTTGATCACCACCGTGATCGCCGTCGTCGTCGGGGGAATGGCCGCCTACGCGATCGCCAGGTTGGCCTTTCCCGGCAAGCGGGCGCTGGTGGGTGTCGCGCTGCTGATCGCGATGTTCCCGCAGATCTCCCTTGTCACACCGCTTTTCAACATCGAGCGCAAGATTGGGCTGTTCGACACCTGGCCCGGGCTCGTCATTCCCTACATCACCTTCGCGCTGCCGCTGGCGATCTACACGATGTCGGCGTTCTTCAAGGAGATCCCCTGGGACCTGGAGAAGGCGGCGAAGATGGACGGCGCCACGCCGTGGCAGGCGTTCCGCAAGGTGATCGCGCCACTCGCCGCCCCCGGCATCGTGACCGCAGCCATCCTGGTGTTCATCTTCGCGTGGAACGACCTGCTGCTGGCGCTGTCGCTGACGGCGACCCAACGGGCCATCACGGCACCCGTCGCTATCGCGAACTTCACGGGCAGTTCACAATTCGAAGAGCCGACCGGATCCATCGCCGCGGGCGCGATGGTCATCACCGTGCCGATCGTCATCTTCGTTCTAATCTTCCAACGACGGATCGTCGCCGGTCTGACGTCCGGTGCGGTGAAGGGGTAGATCATGGCCGAGATCGTGTTGGACCGCGTGGCGAAGAGTTACGCCGGAGGCGCGGCGGCGGTGAAGGACCTGTCCATCACCATCGCCGACGGCGAGTTCATCATCCTGGTCGGCCCGTCGGGCTGCGGTAAGTCCACGACGCTGAACATGATTGCCGGACTGGAGGACATCACCTCCGGCGAGCTGCGCATCGGCGGCGACCGCGTCAACGAGAAGGCCGCCAAGGACCGCGACATCGCCATGGTGTTCCAGTCCTACGCGCTGTACCCCCACATGACGGTGCGCCAGAACATCGCCTTTCCGCTCACACTGGCGAAGATGAGCAAGGCCGACATCGCCACCAAGGTCGACGAGACCGCCAAGATCCTGGATCTGACCGAACTGTTGGACCGCAAGCCTGGTCAACTCTCCGGTGGTCAGCGTCAGCGCGTCGCCATGGGTCGTGCAATCATCCGCAGCCCCAAGGCATTTCTGATGGACGAGCCGTTGTCCAACCTCGACGCCAAGCTGCGGGTGCAGATGAGGTCCGAGATCGCCCGCCTGCAGAACCGGCTTGGCACCACCACCGTGTACGTAACCCACGACCAGACCGAGGCCATGACCCTCGGCGACCGCGTCGTCGTGATGCTCGCCGGGGTGGCCCAGCAGATCGGCACCCCCGACGAGCTGTACCACCGCCCGGCCAACCTGTTCGTCGCCGGATTCATCGGGTCGCCGTCGATGAACTTCTTTCCAGCCACGCTGACCGACGTCGGAGTGCGGCTGCCGTTCGGCGAGGTCACCCTCATGTCCGACGTGCACGACATGTTGGCGCGCCACCCCAAGCCGCGGAACGTGATCGTCGGCGTCCGGCCCGAACATCTCGAGGACGCCGCGCTGATCGACTCCTATGCGCGGATCAAGGCGCTGACCTTCGAGGTGACGGTCGACCTGGTCGAGTCGCTCGGGTCCGACAAGTACGTCCACTTCCACACCGAGGGCGAGGGTGCTCGGGCAGCCCAGCTCGAGGAGCTGACGACGGAGTCCGGGATCGGTGAGAACCATTACGTGGCAAGGGTTCCCACCGAGTCGAAGGCAGTCGCCGGACAGCCGGCCGAGCTGGCCTTCGACACCTCCAAGCTGACGTTGTTCGACGCCGACACCGGCGCGAACCTGTCCATCCCGCCTCCTCAGTGACCGACGTCCTGGCCGAGGTCCGCACGCGACTAGGCGAGCACTTCAACCGAATCGGCGCCGGCCCGGAGCCGGCCGTCGCCAGCATCACCTTCCTCGGCGCGGAGTCGATCGACGTGCTTCGGTTCGGACCGGACGCCGACGGCATGCTTCACCATGTGTCGCTTGGCTGTTCGCGGCACGCGATGCTCGACCCGATGTCGATGGTCGTCGACTCAGCGAGCGGTCCGCGCGCGGAAGTCGTCGTCACACTGCGTGGTTCGACACCGATGGGGCTGGCCCGTTCGATTGCGATCGTGGCGGCGTCACCCGCCGTCGAGGGTCTGGTGCTGGTACCCGACGCCCTCGTCGACCTGGAGACGCCCCTCTGGGAGGGCGCGCCGTTCACCGCGGTGTTGTTGGGGCACAGCGACGTCGACGACGTCGCGCTGCCCGCACCGAACGAGCCGGTGACCATTCTGTCGGCAACGCCAATCACCCCGACCGAGGCGGCATGGGTGCGGCTCAAGGGTGCCGAGGCGATGCGGGAGGCGTGGCGGACCGACGGCGTCGACGTCCGGGACCCCCGTCGGCGGGCCAGCGCACCGAGCTGAGCGCCACGCCAGCTCGGCGCCGACGGCGCTACAGCCAGTGGTTGCGGCGGAACGTGAAGTACAACGCCGAGCACACCGTGGCCATCACCAGCAGCACCATGGGATAGCCGTAGGTCCACGCCAACTCCGGCATGTGTTCGAAGTTCATCCCGTAGATGCCCGCGAGCGCCGTCGGCACGGCCGCGATCGCCACCCACGCCGAGATCTTGCGCATGTCCATGTTCTGCTGCATCGACACCTTGCCGACGGCGGCCTGCACCAGCGAGCTGAGCACCTCGTCGTAGCTGGCGATCCGGTCGGAGGCCTGCGTGTTGTGGTCGACGACGTCGCGGATGTAGCGCCGAACCTCCTTGGAAATGAGGTCGTTGTGGTCCGAGCCGAGGCGCTGCAGTGCGAGGTTGAGCGGGCCCACCGCCCTGCGCATCTCGACGACCTCCCTCTTGAGCAGGTAGATGTGCTCGATGTCGGTCTCGCTGGTGGGGGAGAAGACGTTCTCCTCCATCGCGTCGATGTCGAACTCGACGAGGTCGGTGACCTCCAGGTAGTGGTCGACGACGTGGTCGGCGATGGCATGCAGCACGGCATACGGACCCAGCGCGCAGTTGGTCGGGTTGGAGTCCATTCGCTTACGCACCTTGGCGAGGCCACCGTGGTCGCCATGCCGGACAGTCACGACGAAGTCAGGCCCGACGAAGATCATGATCTCGCCGGTCTCGACGATCTCACGGGCCTTGGCCACCGACTCGTGCTCGACGTACATGATGGTCTTGAGCACCAGGAACAGCGTGTTGTCGTAGCGCTCCAGCTTGGGTCGCTGATGGGCGTGCACGGCGTCTTCGACGGCGAGTTCGTGCAACCCGAACACGTCGGCGACGGCCTGCATCTGGCGCTCGTCGGGCTCGTGCAGACCGATCCAAACGAACGCCCTGACGTCGGTGAGTTGGAGTTCTCTGACCTTGGCCAGCGCCGCGGCGTGGGTGTACTTGCCCGGCAGGCGCTTGCCGTCGGCGTAGACGCCGCAGTCGACCATCGCCCGCGACACCGGCACGTGGATGGAACTGGCGTCTGGCTCGGGCAGCTTGCGGTTCGTCGGACGCAGCATCGACGGCTGCAAGGCACGAAATGACGGCACGAACGTCCTCCCCTGAGCGGGCGGAGCAGCTACGTTGAGCCCCGAATTGACCGTTGCAGATGGTACGCCCAAAGCCTGTGGGCCCACCGGTGAAGTAGCCTGACGCGATGGCCTTGCAGCGGTTGGCGGCGCTGCTCGTCGTTCTGATGGTGGCCGGATGCGGCGGATCGCCGCCGCCGAAGTCCCTCGCCGTCGGCGCGGGACCCGACCCCGCCACCACCCTGCTGGCCCACCTGTATGCGGCCGCACTGCGGTCGTATGGGAGCGCGGCCCATGTCGAGCCAAGCCCGGATCCGCTGGCCGGGCTGGACTCCGGTGACGTCGAGGTGGTGCCGGGATTCACGGGGCGACTGTTGGTGCGCTTCGACCCCGACGCGACGGCTCGCGCTCCCGAACAGGTGTACCGCGCGATGATCTCCGCCCTGCCCGAGGGCGTCGGCGCAGGCGACTACGCGCAATCCGCCGAGGACAAGCCCGCGCTGGCCGTCACCGAGGCGACGGCAACGAAGTGGGGGAGACAGGACGTCGCGGCGGTGGTCCGCCACTGCCAGGGCCTGACGGTCGGCAAGGTCGTCGGTGACCGATCGCCTGCGGCCGTCGCCACGTGCCGGCTGCCCGCGGCCACCGAGTTTCCGACCGCCGCGGCGCTGGTTGGCGCCCTTCGGTCGGGCCGGGTCGCCGCCGCGTGGACGTCGACCGCCGTGCCGGAGACTCCCGACGACGCCGTCGTCCTCAGCGACAAGACCTCGGCGATCCGCGCGGAGAACGTCGTCCCGCTCTATCGGCGCAACGAGTTGAACGAGCGACAGGTGTTGGCGCTCAACGAGATTGCCGGCGAGCTGGACACCGGCTCATTGGCCGACATGCTTGGCAAGGTGGCTGCGGGCACCGATCCCGGCGCGGTCGCCGACGACTGGCTGGCCGCGCATCCGCTCGGCCACTAGTCCCGTCAGCGAACTCCTGGCATCGCCCGGGAGATGACCGAGGAAAACAGCCGCTGGTAGCCCGATCCGGTGATGCGCACGATGACGTCGAGCACCTTGGCGTCGGCGCCGACGAGCACGCGAGCCTTGTTCTTGCGGACGGCGTCGAGGATGATCACCGCGGCCCGCTCCGGAGTGGTCTTGGCCAACTTCTTGTCGAAGGTCTTCGCGAGCTTCTCGGCGTCGATGCCCTCGGCCGCCGCCGCGTTGCGCGCGATCGCGGTCTTGATGCCGCCGGGGTGCACCGTCGTCACCTTTACGGGGCGCTTGCCGGCGACCATCTCCTGGCGCAGCGCCTCGGTGAACCCGCGCACCGCGAACTTGGCGGCGTTGTAGGCCGCCTGGCCGGGTACCGAGAAGATGCCGAACAGGCTGGAGACGTTGACGACGTGCCCGTCGCCGGACTCGATGAGGTGCGGCAGGAACGCCTTGGTGCCGTTGACGACGCCCCAGAAGTCGACGTCCATCACGCGCTCGATGTCCTTGTAGGAGCTGACCTCGACGTCACCGGTGTACGCGATGCCTGCGTTGTTGTAGATCTGGTTGACCTTGCCGAAGTGGGCCTTCACGGCGTCGGCGTACAGCTCGAACGCCTCCCGCTCGGTGACGTCGAGGCGGTCGGCCTTGACGGGAGCACCGATCGCCTTGAGCCGAGCCTCGGTGACGGCGAGCCCTTCTAGGTCGACGTCGCTGATCGCGAGCTTTGCGCCCGAGCGTCCCAGCTCGAGGGCCAGCGCCTGGCCGATACCCGACCCGGCTCCCGTGACGACGGCGACCTTACCGGCGAAGCCCTCCATGAACACTCCTTCTCTCGACGGCGAGCGCACGCTTGTTGCACCCATCGCCCGAGAGCGGGTGTCAACAAGCGTGCTTTCGGCGTGAAGCCTAACCGGTACCGCTGGTCCCGCCTAAATCGGTCAGGCGAAGCGGGTCAGCCGAACGCCTCGTCGATGATCTCCTGCTGCTCGACGGCGTGCACCTTCGACGAGCCCGACGACGGAGCCGACATCGCGCGCCGCGAAATGCGCTTGATACCGGTCAGCTTGTCGGGCAGCTGCTCGGGGAGGGCGAGGCCGAACGTCGGCCACGCACCCTGATTGGCCGGCTCTTCCTGCACCCAGAAGAACTCCTCGGCGTTGGGGTACTCGTCGAGCGTGGCCCGCAGCCGCCGCTTGGCCAGCGGGTAGAGCTGCTCGATGCGGACGATGCCGATGTCCTCGCGGCCGTCCTTCGCCTTGCGGGCGGCCAGGTCGTAGTAGATCTTGCCGCTGGTGAGCAGGATCCGCTTCACCTTCGAGCGGTCGCCGTCACCGTCGGTGTAGGTGGGCTCCTCCATCACCGAGCGGAACTTCTGCTCGGTGAAGTCGCGGATGTCGCTGACGGCTTCCTTCTTGCGCAGCATCGACTTCGGGGTGAAGACGATCAGCGGCCGATGAATCCCGTCCAGCGCATGCCTGCGCAACAGGTGGAAGTAGTTGGCAGGAGTCGAGGGCATCGCGACGGTCATCGACCCCTCGGCGCACACCTGCAGGAACCGCTCGATGCGACCCGACGTGTGGTCCGGGCCCTGGCCTTCGTGGCCGTGCGGCAACAGCAGCACGACGTCGGACAACTGGCCCCACTTGGCCTCGCCGGAGCTGATGAACTCGTCGATGATGGACTGCGCGCCATTGACGAAGTCGCCAAATTGCGCTTCCCACAGCACCATTGCGTCGGGGTTGCCGACGGAATAGCCGTACTCGAAGCCCACGGCGGCGTACTCGGACAGTGCCGAGTCGTAAACCATGAACTGGCCGCCGGTCGGCGCGCCCTCCTCGTCGAGCGCCAGCAGCTCGATCGGGGTGAACTCGGCACCGGTCTTGCGGTCGATGATCACCGCGTGCCGCTGGGTGAACGTGCCGCGGCGGGTGTCCTGACCCGTCAGCCGGATCAGCTTGCCCTCCGAGAGAAGGGATCCCAGCGCCAGCAGCTCGCCGAAGGCCCAGTCGATCTTGCCCTCGTAGGCCATCTCGCGGCGCTTGTCCAGGACGGGCTTGACACGTGGGTGCACGGTGAAGCCCTCCGGCACCGCCAGATGCGCGTCGCCGATCCTGGCGAGCAGCGACTTGTCAACGGCGGTACTGAGTTTCGCGGGCAATTGCTGGTCGGCCTCGACGGACTCGCTGGGCTCGATGTCGTGCTTCTCGAGGTCGCGGACCTCGTTGAAGACGCGTTCGAGCTGACCCTGGTAGTCGCGGAGGGCGTCCTCGGCTTCCTTGATGGAGATGTCGCCGCGACCGATGAGCGCTTCGGTGTAGGTCTTGCGAACGCCACGCTTGGTGTCGATGACGTCGTACATCCCCGGCTGCGTCATCGACGGGTCGTCACCCTCGTTGTGCCCGCGGCGGCGGTAGCACAGCATGTCGATGATGACGTCCTTGTTGAACTTCTGCCGGAAGTCCACCGCAAGTCGCGCCACCCAGGACGCTGCCTCGGGGTCGTCGCCGTTGACGTGGAAGATCGGAGCTCCCACCATCTTTGCGACGTCGGTGCAGTACTCCGAGGAACGGGAGTCCAGCGGCGAGGTGGTGAAGCCGATCTGGTTGTTGACGATGATGTGGATGGTGCCGCCGGTGCGGTAGCCGCGCAGCAACGCGAGGTTCAGCGTTTCGGCCACGACGCCCTGGCCGGCGAAGGCCGCGTCGCCGTGCAGCATCAACGGCACGATGGAGAAATTGGGCGAACCCTGCGCTCCGTCCTTCAAGTCCACCAGGTCCTGCTTGGCGCGGACGATGCCCTCCATGACCGGGTCGACGGCCTCGAGGTGCGACGGGTTGGCCACCAGCGAGACGTCGATGTCGTTGTCGCCGAACATCTGCAGGTAGTTGCCGGTCGCGCCGAGGTGGTACTTCACGTCGCCCGAGCCGTGCGCCTGGCTGGGGTTCAAGTTGCCCTCGAACTCCGAGAAGATCTGCGACGCGGGCTTGCCGACGATGTTGGCCAGCACGTTGAGCCGGCCGCGGTGTGGCATGCCGATGACGACCTCGTCGAGGTTGTGTTCGGCCGCCTGGTCGAGTACGGCGTCCATCATCGGGATGACGGTCTCGGCGCCCTCCAGCGAGAAGCGCTTCTGCCCAACGTACTTCGTCTGCAGGAACGTCTCGAACGCCTCGGCGGCGTTGAGCTTGCTCAGGATGTACTTCTGCTCGGCGACGGTGAACTTGTCGTGCTTGACCTCGACGCGTTCCTGAATCCACTTCTGCTGCTCGGGTTCCAGGATGTGGGTGTATTCCACGCCGACGTGGCGGCAGTACGCGTCGCGCAGCACCGACAGCACGTCGCGCAGCTTCTTGTATTCCTTGCCGGCGAAACCGTCGACCTTGAACACGCGGTCCAGGTCCCACAGCGTCAGCCCGTGGGTGAGGACGTCGAGATCGGGGTGGCTGCGGAAGCGCGTCTTGTCGAGTCGCAGGGGATCGATGTCGGCCATCAGGTGGCCGCGATTGCGGTACGCCGCAATCAGTTCGATGATCCGCGCGTTCTTGTCGAAGATCGAGTCGGGGTTGTCGGTGCGCCACCGGACGGGCTCGTACGGGATGCCCAGCTCGCGGAAGATCTCGTCGTAGAAGTCGTCGGAGAGCAGCAGGTTGTGGATGGTGCGCAGGAAGTCACCGGACTCGGCGCCCTGGATGATGCGGTGGTCGTAGGTCGAGGTGAGGGTGATCAGCTTGCCGAGACCCATCTCGGCGATCCGCTCTTCGCTGGCGCCCTGGAACTCGGCGGGATACTCCATCGCACCGGCGCCGATGATCGTGCCCTGACCGCTCATCAAGCGCGGGACGGAGTGCACGGTGCCGATGGTGCCCGGGTTGGTCAACGAGATGGTGACGCCGGAGAAGTCCTCAGCGGTGAGCTTGCCGTCGCGGGCCCGGCGCACGATGTCCTCGTAGGCGGCGATGAACTGCCCGAAACGCATTGTCTCGCAACGCTTGATGGCGGCGACGACGAGCTGGCGACCGTTCTTGGTCTGCAGGTCGATGGCGAGGCCCAGGTTGACGTGCGCCGGAGTGACCACGTTCGGCTTGCCGTCCACCTCGGCGAAGTGCCGGTTCATGGTCGGGAAGCTCTTGAGGGCTTGAACGATCGCATAGCCCAGCAGATGGGTGAAGCTGATCTTGCCGCCGCGGGTGCGCTTGAGGTGGTTGTTGATGACGACGCGGTTGTCGATCATCACCTTCGCCGGGATGGCCCGCACGCTGGTGGCGGTCGGGACGCTCAGCGAGGCGTTCATGTTCTTCACGACGGCGGCGGACGCGCCGCGGAGAATCGACACTTCGTCTTCGTCGGAGGACTTCGCGGCCTCGGGCTTGGAGTCGGTCTTGGACTCGGTCTTCACGGGTTCGGCCTTCGGCTTCGACTCGGTCTTGGTTTCGGCCTTGGCGGGTTCGGCCTTGGGCTTCGGCTCGGGCTTGGCGGGAGCGGCCTTCGCGGCGGGTGCGGCCTCTGCCTTCACCGGCGCTTCGGCCTTGCCGTTACCGGTCGACGGCGGTGCGCTCGCCTCGGTCGACGGCTCCGGGGAGTAGTCGACGAGAAACTCGTGCCAACTCGAATCGACCGACGAGGGATCCTCGCGAAACTTGCGATACATCTCCTCGACAAGCCATTCGTTCTGTCCAAATGGTGAAGGTGAACTGCTCACGGCAGCTACTCGCCTCGATTCCTTCTAACTCCGCGGGCGCGCCGTCTGCCGCTCGCTCTCTCGCCGCATAAAGGCTAGCGCTTCAGCAGCGACCAGTAACGGCCAACGCCCTTAGTTACCTGGAGCCGACGTCGATGGCGGCGTGCGCACGTCCCGGTGGGACGCGCCCCTTACTGCTCCAAACCGCGCAGAACGTGCAGCGTCGCAGGCCACCGCGGCGGTGGATTGCCGAACGCGCCGCGCGCATTGGAGATGATCTTCTTGCCCATCGCACGGTTTCCGACGCCGCCGACCACGGCACCGATGCCGACCGGTAGCAGCTTGCCGAACGCGATGGCGCCACGCTTCAAGGCGTACTTCTTGACGAAGAACTTGAGCAACCGGCCGTTGAGCTGCGACACGGCGGGCAGCGGCAACGACGCTGCGCCGTCGGCCAGCCAGCCGCCACCCGTGCGTCCCGTTCCGATGAGGTCGGCAACGGCACGCTTGCCGTCCTCGCCGACCAGCACCGCGAGCACCAGTGCCCGCCGTCGCTCGCGATGAGCGGCCGGAATGCCGTGGACTTCCGCGACGGCGAGCACGAATACCGCCGTCGCCTCGAGGAACACCACGGTCTCGCCGGCGACCGCGGACATGGCCACCAGCGTGCCGATGCCTGGGAACGCCGCTGCCGAGCCGACTGCCGCGCCGCTGGCCATGACCGCGGCGAGATAGTGGTTTTCCAGCTTGCCGACGATCTCGGCGGGGGAGGCATTGGGATTGTGCTCGCGTAGGCGGTCGACGTAGGCCTTCACGGCCGGGGCCTGCACTCGGGCGCCGCGTTCGATGATCTGGGACAGTGCCCGCGCGGCGACGCTTGGATCGTCGTCGAGCTTGGCGGGCACCTGACTCTTGGCACCGGAGCGAGCGCTCATGGTTGGGCCTCCCCGTTTGCGGACTGGCTCGTTCAGGCTAGTCCGTCGTCCTGCCATCCCAACGTACTGCGGGGCGCCCGCGTGCCCGGCGGTGACGGCTGTCACCGTTCGCTCAGGGAAGAAAACGCTCGTAACCCTTGCTAAACAGTTTCATGGCAGCATCTGGATACGTGGACCTTGAGAATGCTGCACCCAACCAAGCTGGGGCTGCTGGTGGGACGAAGGTGCCGAGCAACGCCCGCATGATCGTGGTGCTCGGTCTGCTGGTCGCCCTCGGCCCCCTCACGATCGACATGTATCTGCCGGCCCTGCCGCAGATCGCCGACGACTACTCGGTGTCGTCGTCGGTGGTTCAGCTGACGCTGACCGGCACCCTGGCCGGGCTGGCCATCGGCCAGCTGATCATCGGTCCGCTGTCGGATTCGTTGGGCCGCCGCCGTCCGCTGATGGCCGGAATCGTGCTGCACATGCTGGCGTCGCTGCTCTGCCTCGTCGCCCCCAACATCGTGGTGCTCGGCGTTGCGCGCAGCCTGCAGGGCGTCGGAGCGGCGGCGACCATGGTGGTGGCACTCGCCATCGTCGGCGACCTGTTCACCGATTCCACGGCGGCAACCGTGATGTCGCGGCTGATGTTGGTGCTCGGCGTCGCCCCGGTGATCGCGCCGTCGCTTGGGGCGGCCGTGCTGCTGCGCTTCTCCTGGCACTGGGTCTTCGCGGTGCTGGTGGTGCTCGCCGGTTTGCTGCTGCTGCTCGCCGCCCTAGCGCTGCCCGAGACGCTGCAGGTGTCGCATCGGAGGCCGCTGCGGATTCGCGGAATCCTGGGCACCTACGGCGAACTGCTGCGCGACCGGCGTTTCGTCATCCTGGTGCTGGTGGCGGCGCTCGGGATGTCCGGTCTGTTCGCGTACATCGCCGGTGCGTCGTTCGTCCTTCAGGGCCGCCACGGCCTCGACCAACAGGCGTTCGCGTTGGTGTTCGGCGCCGGCGCCGTCGCGCTGATCGGAGCGACCCAGTTCAACGTCGTGCTGTTGCGCCGCCTCACCCCGCAGACCATCACCGTCTGGGCGCTGGCGGCCTCGGTGGTCGCCGGGGTGGTGTTCGTCGCACTGGCCGCAACGGGTGTCGGCGGCATCTACGCCTTCGTGCTGCCCGTGTGGGCGATCCTGGCCGCGATGGGCTTCGTCATCCCCAACGCGCCTGCGGTGGCCCTGTCGCGGCATCCCGATGCCGCAGGCACCGCGGCAGCGCTGTTGGGCGCCGGTCAGTTTGGCCTCGGTGCGGCCGTTGCGCCATTGGTGGGGGTGCTCGGCAACGACGAACTCGCCCTTGCCGCGGTCATGACGGCCGGCTCGGTCATCGCCCTGCTTGCTCTGCTCGCAGTGGGGTCGACGGCCCGCGCCGAGGGCGACGCCCTGCCCGCGGGCGCCGTGCCCGACGCGGCGTGACCCCGACTTGTCGCCGATCCAGCTGATCCGTAGCGTCGGCGTTCCCGCTTCGCAACGCTTGGTCGAGTAGATGCCGCAGACACTGACGTTCACGCTGACGCCCCACGCCGTCATGGCGATGGAGGCACGGCGATGACGGCGGCGTTGCAGTTGCTGAGGCCCCGCACCGACAACCCGTGGAACGCGCTGTGGGCGTTGCTAGTCGGGTTCTTCATGATCCTGCTCGACGCCACCATCGTCTCCGTCGCCAATCCGTCGATCATGGATGCGCTGCACGCCGACTACGACGCGGTGATCTGGGTGACCAGCGCCTACCTGCTGGCCTACGCAGTGCCCCTTCTGCTTGCGGGCCGACTCGGCGACCGGTTCGGGCCGCGCAATCTCTACCTGGTCGGGTTGGCGGTGTTCACTGCTGCGTCGCTGTGGTGTGGGTTGGCGGGCAGCATCGAGGTGCTGGTCGCCGCGCGCGTCGTACAGGGCGTCGGTGCAGCGCTGCTGACACCGCAGACGCTCTCGACGATCACCAGGGTCTTCCCGCCGGAGCGACGGGGTGTCGCGCTCAGCGTGTGGGGCGCCACCGCTGGCGTGGCGACGCTGGTGGGGCCCCTGGCCGGAGGCGTCCTGGTCGACGGCCTCGGCTGGCAGTGGATCTTCATCGTGAACGTGCCGATCGGTGTCGTCGGCCTGATCGTCGCGCTGATCTTCGTCCCGGTCCTGCCGACCGAGAAGCGCGGGTACGACGTGATCGGCGTCGTGCTCTCCGGCGTGGCCCTGTTCCTCATCGTGTTCGCGCTGCAGGAGGGTCAGTCGCACGACTGGGCTCCGTGGATTTGGGGCACGCTGGTGGCGGGCGTCGTCGCGATGGGTGCGTTCGTCTACTGGCAGGCGGTCCAGACCGGCGAGCCGCTGATACCGCTGCGGATCTTCCGGGACACTGACTTCAGCCTGTCCAACCTCGGCATCGCCGTCATCGGCTTCACGGTCACGTCGATGATCGTGCCGGTGATGTTCTACGCCCAGGCGGTGTGTGGGCTCTCGCCAACCCGATCGGCGTTGCTCACGGCGCCGATGGCGGTGATGTCGGGTGTGCTGGCGCCCTTCGTCGGCAAACTCGTCGACCGGTCCCACCCACGACCCCTCATCGGATTCGGCTTCTCCGCCGTGGCCATCGCGCTTACCTGGCTGTCGTTCGAGATGACGCCGACGACACCGATCTGGCGACTCGAGCTGCCGCTGACCCTGATGGGCGTCGGGATGGCGTTCATCTGGTCCCCTTTGGGTGCCACCGCCACCCGCAACCTGCCGCCCCGACTGGCGGGCGCCGGTTCCGGCGTCTACAACACCACTCGTCAGGTGGGCAGCGTGTTGGGCAGTGCGGGCATCGCCGCCCTGATGACGTCGCAGATCAGCGCGTCGCTGCCGGAGCAGTCCGATCCTGCGGTCGGGCAAGCTGCGGTGACTCAGCTGCCGAGCTTCCTGCACGAACCGTTCGCCGAGGCGCTGTCGCGGTCGCTGCTGCTACCCGCGTTCGTCGCGCTGTTCGGCGTCGTCGCCGCGCTGTTCCTTCGGGGCTTCGGGGACGGCTCGGCCCTCGAGGACCGACCGGTCACCCCGGCCGTTCCTGTCGAACCCGACTACTTTCCCGACGACGACGACTACTTCGAGTACACGGTCGACTGGTCCACGGCTGACGACTCTTCGACAGACGATTCCTCGGCATACGACGAGGGGTGGGACGAACCTCACCGCGCCGAGCAGTGGCGTGCCGACGAGAGCGTCACCTCACCACTTGCCGTCCACGATCCCGATCCCGACACCGTGCCCGAGCTGATCACCGTCGACGAGCCGTACCGGACCCCCGAGCCCATTCCCGCCCGCAACGGACACGCCGTGTGGCGCAACCTGCTCGACGATCAGCTCGACGGGTCGGTCGCCGCATCAGGGCCGGACCCAATCGGTCATGCCCACAACGGGTTTCACGTACCAGGCGAAGCAGCTCTGCTGGCTGAGCCAGGGGGCAGGCACTCCCGCCGGGAGGTGCCGCCGGACGACGACGCGGGCACCTACGGCAAGCACTCGATGCGGTTCCGCGACTGACTCAACTGAAGAGCACCGCGGGGTTCAGGCGGCCGTCCGGGTCGAAGGCCGTCTTGAGCGCGCGCATCGCCGCCACGTCCGCGTCGGTTCGCGACATCGTCAGGTAGTCCCGCTTCTTGGTGCCGACGCCGTGCTCGCTGCTGACGTTGCCCCGGCTGTCGGCGATCAGCGTCATCATCGCCGAGTACAGCGCCCGCTCGCGGTCGGCGTCGAGAACGCAGCGCACCAGGTTCAGGTGCAGGTTGCCTTCGCCGACGTGGCCGAACAGCACCGGGATCGCGTCCGGGGCGTGCTCGGCGACCAATGCCGTTGCCGCCGTGGCGAACTCGCTGATGATCGAGAGTGGGAGCGAGACGTCGAACTTCAGCGGGGGACCGTAAACGCCCAGCACGTCGGCGACGGCCTCGCGGACCTGCCAAAGGCGGAACTGCGTCGCGGCGTCGACCCCGACGGCGGGCTCACCGGCCAGCTCGGCGTCGGACAGAAGGTCGCCCAACCGCTCGGTGAGGTCGACGTCGCCCGCCAGCTCGATGAGCAGCTGCCACGCCCCGTCGACCGCGGGACCCACGCCGGCATGCTCGGCGGTCAACGCACTGGCCCTGGCGTCGACGAGCTCGAGTGCTGCGATGCCGTCGACGTCGCGGAACTCGCGCCCGACGGCGACGAGCGCGTCCAGGTCGTCGAATCCGGCGATGGCCGTAACCCGTTGCGCCGGGGTGGGATACAACCGCAGGTCGAGGCTGGTGATCACCCCGAGGGTGCCCTCGGCGCCGACGAACAGCGACGCCAGGTCGTATCCGGTGTTGTCGCTACGCACCTCGCTGTGGCGGCGCACCACCGACCCGTCGACGAGCGCCACCTCGAGTCCGAGCACCTGCTCACCCATGTTGCCGTAGCGCACGGTGCGCAGGCCACCCGCGTTGGTCGACGCCATGCCGCCCACCGTCGCCGAGTCGCGGGCGGCGAGGTCGACGCCGAACACCAGGCCCGCCTCGCTGGCCGCGCGCTGGACGGCCCCGAGGGTGGCGCCTGCGCCGACGCGGACGCGGCGTTCGACGACGTCGACCTCGCCGACGGCCGAGAGTCGTTCGGTGGACAGCAACACGTCGTCGTGCTCGGGCACGGTGCCCGCGACAAGCGACGTCCGGCCGCCCTGCACGGTGACGTATGCGCCCGCGTCCCGGCACGCGCGCAACACCGCGGCGACCTCGTCGTCGGAGCCGGGCCGGACCAACGCGGCCGCTCTGCCGCGATAGCGCCCGGTGTAGTCGACGCAGCGGCCGGCCAGCACGTCGGGATCGGTGCTGACGTACTTGGCGCCGACGATCGCCGCGAGCTGGTCGGTCAGGCTGTCACTCACCCCGTCGGTGTATCACAGGCCGATGGTCGGCTCCGCCGACGTGGTGGTCAGGGACAGGAACGCGCCGAGTTCGATCAGGCCGTCGGGGGTGGACGGCAGGTAGTCCGTCAGCAGCCGGGACCGCACGACGACCGCCGCGTACTTGGCCCGACTCACGGCGACGTTGAGCCGATTGCGGTTGAGCAGGAACGAGATTCCGCGCGGAACGTCGTCGGCCGACGACGCGGTCATCGACACGAACACCACCGGAGCCTGCCGACCCTGGAACTTGTCGACCGTGCCGACCTGGACCTCGGTCAGGTTCGCGGCGTCGAGCCGACGCCGCAGGGTGACCACCTGGGCGTTGTACGGGGTGACGACCAGCACGTGCCCCTGGTCGAGCGGGACGGTCTCGTCGCCGTCGGTCCACGGGGTGCCGAGCAGGCCCCGAATCTCGGCGACGATCGCGTCCGCCTCCTCGGGGCTGTCGGTCGAGTTGCCGTCGTGGTCGACCTCGAGAAGCCGGACGCCGGGGGTCACGCCGTCGAGTCGTCGTGCGCGGCTGACGTCGTCCTTCGCGCGCAGGCGGCCGTCATAGGACAGCCGGGACACCGGCCCGCATACGTCGGGATGCATGCGGTAGGAGAACTCGAGGAAGTAGCCGCGTTCCGGCGGCAGCGTGTGGTGGCCGTCCACCAACCAGCCCAGCGCCGAGTGGTCGACCGGTTCGGGGTGGGTGCCCTGACTGACCTGCGGCAGCTGCTGGGGGTCGCCGAGCAGCAGCAGGTTCCTGGCGGCGCTGGCCACCGCGATCGTGTTGGCCAAGCTGTACTGGCCCGCCTCCTCCACCACCAGCAGGTCCAGTGAGCCGCGAGGAACCCGGCCGGCGTTGGCGAAATCCCAAGCGGTACCGCCGATTACGCCTCCGGCGGGGTCGTCGATGAACGCCGGGTAGTCCTTCTCGGCGACGTCGCGCCACGGCGCGTTGGGGCTCTTCTTCTTGCCGACGCGGTCCGGATCGACCCCCGCGTCGACGACGCATCCGAGCAGGTTCTCCACCACGGCGTGCGACTGCGCCACCACGCCGATGCGCCAACGGTGCTCGGTGACCAGTCGGCTGATCACCTGGGCGGAGGTGAACGTCTTGCCGGTGCCCGGCGGCCCGTGCACCGCCAGGTAGGACGAGTCGAGGTCCAGCAGGGCGGCGGTGACGTCGGCGGCGACGTCACCGCGGCGGGGGAGTGCACCACCGCTCATGGTGCGCGGTGGGCGGCGAAGCAGGATGTCGGTGACCGCGTCTGCGGGCAGGTTCGGCAAGCCCGCCCCTACGAAGGCGGCGGTCGCCTCGATGGATTCCTGCAGCGGCCTGGTGTTGATCGGTGGGCCCGGTGTGAGCGCGAACGGCACCTGAGCGAAGACTTCGCCGTCCTTGGGCTGCTTCTCGACGATCAGCGCCTCCGTCGGCGCCTCGGGGTCGTCGCACCCGATGACCTCGACGCTGGCGAACCCGCGGCGGTCGGGGTCGTCGGCGAACCCCGCAGGAGCAGGCGGCTCGTAGAGGGCGTACATGCTCCTGCCGAGTTCACCGGTGGCGATCTCACCGAAGAGTCGGACGTGCCGTTGCGGCTTGCGGGCCCGCGGCGGCTGATGCCAGTCGGCGACGATCTCGTGGCGGTCCGCGACGAACACGTCGCCGTTGTCGGACCACTCGTCGACCGGATTGTTGACACGGTCGAAGTGCGCCCACCAGAACGGCTTGTCCTCCCGCTTGTGATAGCCCCTGGCGGCCGACACCATCGCGACGGCCGTCTGCTCGGGGGTGCGCGGCTCGGACCCGTCACCGGCGAACGTCATCAGTCGGCGCTCGAGGGCGTCGGCGATCTCGACGGCTTCGTCGGCCGCCGCGCCACGCACGCGTTGCGGCCCGCGCGGGGGGACCTCGGATTCGATCGCGCGGGCCACCAACCAGTCGCGGAGTCGGCGCGTCGACCGGCAGTCGTACCGGTTGTAGTCCTCGATCTCCTTGAGCACGATCTGCGCGTCGTCGACCTTGCCCTCGTCGCGCAGCGAGCAGTAGCGGGCGTACTGGGTGATCGAGTCCGTCGCGGTGGTCACCTCG
>Ga0247732_10000170_pt1 | contig 41127 bp, 35 predicted proteins | sample UWRJL163409C2_FD_180940 | JGI IMG/M metagenome (GOLD analysis project Ga0247732, IMG submission 180940) | Plant litter microbial communities from Arlington Agricultural Research Station in Wisconsin, United States - UWRJ-L163-409C-2 | ecosystem: Environmental > Terrestrial > Plant litter >...
CTGCGGCGACGTTCGAGTCACCCCGGCGGCGGAACGTCTCGGTGGCGAGCTAGGCGCTCAGCTCGAGGTGGCGGGCGTCGACGATCCCGGCGTACCGCTCGGGGCTGCACGTCAGGACGATGACCTGACCGTCACCGCCGACGGCGTCGAACACCTCGGCCATCCTGGCCAGTCGGTTGGGGTCGCTGAAGCCCAGCGCGTCGTCGATGACCACCGGGACGCCGTCTTCCTTGGCGACCAGCGCGGCGCTGGCCAAGCGGGCGACGATGCCCAGTTGTTCCTTGGCTCCACCGGACAGTGAGTCGAACGGCACCGTGCAACCGTCCAGGGTGCGGCTGAGAATACGCAGGTCGGCGTCGATCTCGACTTCGAAGTCCGAGCCGAAAACGATGCGGCCCAACCGCTCGACCTCACTCCGGAACGGGTCGACGTAGCGCTGTCGCGATTGATCGCGGTGGCGCGTCATCACCGACTGCAACAGCTGAGCTGCGCCCGCCCTGCGCTGGATCCGGTCGTGCTCGGTCGCCGCGTGCTCGCACTCGGTCTCCGCCTCGTCCAGTCGGCCCTTGCGGCCCTCGGACCCGTACACCCGCAGCTGTGCTGCCACCTCACGAAGGTCACCGGTCACCACGGCATACCGCTCCTCCAGTGCGGCCGCGCTGCGCTCGGCGTCGGCGAGTTCCGCCGCCACCGCGGCCGGACCCGCTTCGGCGAGTTCGGCCTCGATCGCCAGCACTCCAGCCGCCACTCCCCGCGCCCGTTCGGCGTCGGCCTCGGCCTGGATCACCAGCTGGTCGTCGGACTGCGAGTCACGCTGCCGAGCAAGCCGTTCCGCTGCGGCGGCCACTTCGTCGCGGGCAGTGTCCAACTTGGATCGCAGCACCGTCGCCGCCCCCGCAACGCGCATCGCCTGTGAGGCAGCCGTCGTCGCAACCTCGCGGAGCGCTTCCTCGTCGGAGCGCGCCGACCGGTACGCCTCGGTCGCCATCTCGAGCTCGGCACGCACGTCGTCGATGCCGGGATCGGCATCGGGATCGTCACCCAGCGCCTCGGTCAGCGCGACCAGTCGGGCACGCAGGTCGGCAACAGAGTCCTCGCCGACCAGTGCGTCGCCGGTGGCAGACAACCGGTCCACCCGTCCCAACAGCTCGCGCCGCTTGGCGTCGAGCACCCGCGCCGCCGCGACGTCGGCAACGCCGGCCTCGTCCAGCAGTGCGGCCAGCATTTCCCGTGCCTTGTCCAGCCTGCCCTGCGAATCTGCCGCGGGCGCACCGGGAATCAGCCGGACCGTCACTACGCCAGGCAGTTCGACCGCAGCCGACGTCGTCACGTTCTGGGTCCAGGTGACGCCCGGCGACAGCTCGACCGGTTGCCCGTCGACCATGACCTGGATGTCGACCGCCGCGTCGAGTTCGACACGTGCCGAAGCCAATTCGGCCTGGAAGGCGGCACGTTCGGTGGCCAATGCGGCCATCTCGACGTCCCGCATCACGTCGTCGGTCAGGGTGATCTGAGCCAGCTCCGCCTCGACGCCAGCCAACTCCCTGGCGACGGCGTCGATCTTGCCGAGCTTGCCATCGAGCCTGGCCGCCTCGCTGCGGCGCGCGACCCGCTCGGCGGTGCGACGCACGGCCTCCACGCGCGCCAAGCGGTCCGCGGCGCCGACGCGCGCGGCCTCGGCAGCAGCGGCGGCCGCGACGGCGGTGTCGTTGGCGGCCACTTCGTCCTCGGCGGCGGCCGCCACCGCCGCCTCGAGGGCGGTGATGGTGGCGGTCCGCTCCGTAAGCTCGGCACGGAGCCGGCGCCTCTCGCCGAGCGCGGCCTCCGATGCCGCCCGCGCCATCTCGGCGGGTTCGGCAAGTGCACGGGCGTGGGTCAGCCGGTCCTCGAGTTGCTTGACCGCAGCCCCCGCGGTCCTGGCGACCTGCAGCCGCGCATCGGACTGCACGCGATCGCGAGCGACCCGATCCCGTTCCTCGGACAGCTTGGCGTGCCTGACGACGGCCTCGTCCACCTCGCCGACCGCGGCCTGACACTGCTCGACGGCCTGGCGGGCGTCGCGCAGTCTGGTTACCGCCGCCGCCAGCGGACCCGTCGCGCGGCCCGTCGTGGTGAAGTACTGCCGGAACTCCGCGTCGATGCGGTCGACGAGCAACGGCTCGGACCCCGACAGCGTGACCGCCTGGCCCGCCGCGGCGTCGAGTGCGCGCGCCAGCGCGTCGCACCCCGAAAGGTCAACCGACGCAGTCGATCCCGATTGGAGGACGCGCTGCGCCTGCCACAGCTCGGTGTCGACGGTCTCGGCGAGGATCGCGAGTACGCGCTCGTGCGCCTCGTCGCCGGTGAGCTGCTCACGCTGCGGCGCCGACACGGTCAGCCGGGTCTCCGGCTTCTTGTGGAACCGCTTGAAGTACTCGAAGCGGTAGGGGCCCGTGGAGATGACGGCCGTGATCTCGGCGCCCTCGTCGGCGTGCGTGGGCTTGACCTGCTTGACCTCCTTCTTGGTCGAGCGGTCCTTGGCCTCCAGTAGCAGGTCGAGCGCCTCGATCATCGACGACTTGCCGATCTCGTTGGCGCCGGACACGACGACGACACCGCGGTCGGGAAACTCGATGTCGCGGTGGGCGACGCCGCGATAGTTGCGCAAGACGAGGCGGTGCAACTTCATGCCGCGTTCCCCCGATCGGTGAGGCGCAGCAGCAGCGCCAACGCCGCCCTGGCGTGGTCGGCCTGCGCGCCGTCGGTGCGTGCGGTCGCCACCAACTCGTCGACCGCGGCGGCCGCGAAGCCACAGACGCCAAGGTCGTCGAACTCTCCGTCGGCGGGCATCACGGCGAGATCGGTTTCCTTGTCCCACGTCGCGAGTGCGGCGAACAACCGGGCGTACTTGTCCAGGCAGGCGTCGAGCGCCGCCTTGTCGGTGACCGTCAGCGTGCCCGTCAACGCGATCTGCACGACCGTGCGTTCCTTGTCGGGCAGCTGGTCGAGGTTGATGTCCACGTCGACGACTTCCCTTGCGGTGTCGACGGAATGGCGCAGCGTGACGAACCTCCACCGGCCGACCCGGCGGCTGTCGACCGTCACCGCGCGGGCCGGGTCCTGCTCGTCGACGTCGACCACCAGGACATGTCCGGGGTCGGGCTCGATGTGGTCGTAATTGGTGACCTCTTGGGACCCCGAATACCAGATCCGGCCCGTTGAGCCGACCTGAGTACGGGAGTGCTTGTCGCCGAGGGCGACGTAGTGCACGGCCCCCCGCTCGAGTGCCGCCTCGACGGTCGCCAACCGGATCAAGGCCGGTTTGTCGCGGTCCGGCTCGAAGAGATCCATGCCGCCGTGCCCGACGACGATGCGGGTCACCCCGTCGGGGGAGAGCCCCTCGAGTACCTCACCGAGAAGATCGGTCGTCGGCTTCTTGGAACGCCAAGGCGCCGCGACGATCTCAAGACCGGGACGCACCTCGAACGCTCCGGCACGGTCCAGCACGACGACGTTGTCCGGCCGCTCCGCGGCGAACAGCGCGCTGGTGTAGACCGACGACGCGTCGAGCGGATCATGGTTGCCGGGAAGCAGATACACCGGAACGCCGATGGCGCGCATGGCCTCCAGCGACTGGCTGACGTCGCGCGGCGCCAGCTGGTTGTGCTCGAAGACGTCACCGGCCACGACGACGAACTCCGCGCCCGTCTCCTTCGCGACGGCACCGAGGCTGGCGACGGCGTCACGGCGCGCGGCCGAATATCGCGGCTGCGCCTCGCCGTTGAGGAAGTGGCGGGTCATCCCGAGCTGCCAGTCGGCGGTGTGCAGGAAGCGCATCCGGACTCCTCAGCTCTCTACTCGTGGGCCGTCGTTTTGACGGGCATGGCGAGTGTAGGTCCGCGCTCCGACAAGTCAGCGGACCTCGGTCGGCATGTGGGTAACGTGATGTCGATGACGACACCCGTACGCACTCTGGTGCTGCTCCGGCACGCGAAGTCCGACTATCCCGACGGGGTCGCCGACCACGAGCGTCCACTCGCTCCGCGGGGCATCAGGGAGGCCGCCCTGGCGGGTGACTGGATCAGGGCCAACGTCGGGAAGGTCGACGCCGTGCTGTGCTCGACGGCCACCCGCACGCGCGAGACGTTGGCGCGCACCGGAATCGATGCCGACGTGCGTTACGAGGAGGATCTGTACGACTCCCGGCCCGGCACGGTGGTCGACCTGGTCAACGGCGTCGACGACGGCGTCGAGACTCTGCTGGTGGTCGGCCACGAGCCGACCACGTCGTCATTGGCGTTCGCACTCGCCGGCCCGGGCTCCGACGCCGATGCGCTCGAGCGGATGACAGAGAAGTACCCGACGTCGGCGATCGCGGTGCTTACGACCCAGCTGCCATGGGCACGGCTCGAACTAGGCGCCGCGACCCTGGTCGACTTCCACGTGCCGCGGTAGTCGGCTCCTCGCGCGAGCGCTCGTCGGCGCTAGTTGTTGGTGTTGAGCGTCAGCTCCATCAACTTGATCGCCATGCCGCACGCGTCGATGCCGGGCACCTGCGGGTTGACCCACCACCCGACCACGCCTGCCGCGTCGCTCGCCACGCCGCACGCACCGCTGGCGTCGTTGGGCTTCATCACGATCGACTGCACGCCGGCGACCGATCGGCTCTCCACCTGATACTTCAGGAAGTCGGCGACCTTGCGCTCGTTGTCCAGGCTGCCCTGCTCGAACCAGAACCGGGTGATGTCGATCAGCCCGGCGGGATTGAGCGCCTGCCAGCGGCACAGCGCACCGACGAACGTGCTCTGGATGTCCAGCGGATCGGCGCCGACGGTCTTCGCGAGGACGTCGGTGGTCAGGACGTCGCACTCCTTGAGCAGGTTGGGATAGGTCTTGGCGGAGTTGTCATTGCGGGGGGTGTTGCCACCGGACCCCGCCTTGACGGCCTGGCCGGACACGTCGCGCGAACAGCCGACGAGCATCATCACGGTGGCCAGGATCGCGACGAGTGTGGCCAGCACACGGCGTGGCGCGCTCACTTCGAGTTCACGATCGACTGGCGGGTGAGTTCCTTGGCGACGTCGCAGGCGTCGGGAAAGGGCTTCTCGGTGAAGTTGACCGACCACTCGATGAAGTCGTCGTCGAACTGGATGCCGATCTCGCACAGCGAGGTGCCAAGCGTCGGGTCGGCGTTCATCGCGATGAACCCGTCATGGCCTTCGATGTTGATGTCCTCCACGCTGCTGCGCGACAGTTCCTCGGTCTTGCGCTCGCGGCCGATTGGGCTGCCCCGGTACCAGTTGAAGGAGAAGTGGGGCCCGAGGATGCCGCCGCCGAGCAGCCACTGACATCCGACCGACGTCTTGGACGTGTTGACCAGTCCGTTGACCTTGGTCAGCTGCGCCATCGACTCGTCGGTGATGCCGCCACACTCGGGAAACATCGCGCCGTGCTTGGCGTCGGCAGCCGGCGCTGGCGCCGACGACCCGTCCGGACCGCTCGGCTGGTCTGAGCTGCCGGAGCACGCCGCAACCAGCGGAATCACGGCGGCGGCAAGCACCGTCAACGCCTTCATGTTGCGGTGGCCGCGTCTTCCCGTCACGCCCGACACTGTAGCGGCAGCCTCGGGCCACAACCACCGACATGCCGACTGACCTGGAGTTTTCTAAGGAAATCCACGGGTGTGGGCGCACGCAGGTCGGTGTGCGACAGTTGCGGAATGCTCTGGGCGTTGCTGCGACGGTACGCGGGGCCCTACCGCGGCCCGGTCGCCGTCGTCGGCGGACTGCAAATGGTCAGCACGCTGGCGTCGTTGTATCTGCCGACGATCAACGCCGCGATCATCGACGACGGCGTCGCCAAGGGCGACACCACCACCATCGTCGAACTCGGCGCGATGATGCTCGGGGTCACCGCCCTGCAGGTGCTGTGCGCGATCGGTGCGGTCTACTTCGGTTCGCGGGTCGGCATGGGGTTCGGCCGCGATCTGCGATCGGCGATGTTCCACCACGTGACCGGCCTGTCCGCCGAGGAGACCGCCCGCTTCGGCGCGCCAACCCTGCTGACCCGCACCACCAACGACGTCCAGCAGATCCAGGTGCTCCTGCAGATGACGTGCACCATGCTGATCGCCGCGCCGATCATGTGCGTTGGCGGCATCGCGATGGCCATCCATCAGAACGCCGGCCTGTCGTGGCTGTTGATGATCAGCGTGCCGCTGCTGGGATTGTCCAACTATTGGATCGTCACCAAGCTGCTGCCTATCTTCCGCCGCATGCAACACCAGATCGACGGCATCAACCGCGTGATGCGCGAACAGCTCGCCGGCATCCGAGTGATCCGCGCGTTCGCCAGGGAGCCGTTCGAGCGCACCAGGTTTGGCGAGGCCAACGAGGCCCTCGCCGACACCGCGATGACGGTCGGCCGCCTGCAGGCCCTGATGTTGCCGTTCACCACGCTGGTGATCAACGTGTCCAGCGTCGCGCTGATCTGGTTCGGCGGCATGCGCATCGACTCGGGCGAAATGCAGGTCGGCTCCCTGATCGCGTTCCTGTCCTACTTCATGCAGATCCTGATGGCCGTACTGATGGCGACGATCCTCTTGGTGATGTTGCCGCGCGCGTCGGTGTGCGCCGAACGCATCACCGAGGTGCTCTCGACCACGCCCGCGATCACCAGCCCGGAGACGCCCAAGACCCCGGCCGTCGCGCGGGGCTCCGTCGAGATCACCGACGCGACGTTCCGCTATCCGGGGGCCGACCGTCCTGTGCTGCAGGGGGTTTCCCTGGTGGCCCGACCCGGCACGACCACCGCCGTGGTGGGGTCGACGGGCTCCGGCAAGTCGACGCTGATCTCGCTGATCTGCCGGCTGTTCGACGTCTCCGAGGGCTCCGTCGCCGTCGACGGGGTCGACGTCAAGGACTACGACGTCGAGGCGCTGTGGTCGACGATCGGCCTCGTCCCCCAACGCGGCTACCTGTTCTCCGGGACCGTCGCCGAGAACCTGCGCTACGGCAAGGCCGACGCGACCGACGACGAGATGTGGGCCGCGCTGCGCGTCGCGTCGGCCGACTCCTTCGTCGCGGCGCACGCCGACGGGTTGGAGATGCGAGTCGCCCAGGGCGGCATCAACTTCTCCGGCGGGCAGCGGCAACGGCTCGCGATCGCGCGGGCGGTCATCCGCCGACCCGCCGTCTACCTGTTCGACGACGCCTTCTCCGCGCTCGACGTGCACACCGACGCGCGCGTCCGTGCCTCTCTCGCGGAGGTCTCCGCCGACGCGACCGTCGTCATCGTCTCGCAGCGCATCTCGACCGTGGTGGGCGCCGACCAGATCGTCGTGATCGACGACGGCACCGTCGTCGGCGTCGGCACGCACGACTCATTGCTCGCCGACTGCCCCGTGTACGCGGAATTCGCGGATTCCCAGGCGATCACCGGAGTCGCGAGGTGACCGGACCGGTGGGCCGCCAGCTCAGGGCCGCCGGCGGCGACGCGCCGACGCAGCGACCCAAGGACTTCAGGGGGTCCGCGCTGCGGCTCCTGAGGAGACTTACCCCGCAACGAGTTCCGACCGCCATCGTACTGCTGCTCGGCGTCGTCGGAATTGGGATCGGAGTGGTCGGACCGCTGATCCTTGGGCATGCCACCGACCTGCTGTTCAGCGGGGTCATCGGCCGCCGACTACCCGCGGGCCTCACCAAGGATCAGGCGATCGAGGCGGCGAGGGCGCGCGGCGACGGCACCTTCGCCGATCTGCTGTCCGGCATGGACGTGGTTCCGGGGCAGGGCGTCGACTTCGGCGCCGTCGGCCGGACGTTGTCGCTGGCGCTCGCGTTGTATCTGGTTGCCGCCCTGATGATCTGGATTCAGGCCCGGCTGCTCAACGTGATCATCCAGCGGACGATGGTGGCGGTGCGTTCCGACGTGGAAGACAAGGTGCATCGCCTTCCGTTGTCGTACTTCGACTCTCGCCAACGTGGCGAGGTGCTGAGCCGGGTGACCAACGACGTCGACAACATTCAGTCGTCGTTGTCGATGACGATCAGCCAGTTGCTCACGTCGATGCTGACCGTCGTCGCGGTGCTGGTGATGATGCTGACCATCTCGCCCCTGCTCGCCTTGATCACGGTGTTGACCGTGCCGTTGTCGTTGTGGGCGACGCGCACCATCGCCCGTCGCAGCCGGGACCAGTTCATCGCGCAGTGGCGAAACACCGGACGTCTCAACGCCCACGTCGAGGAGACCTACAGCGGGTTCACCGTCGTCAAGACCTTCGGCCACCGCGCCATCGCCGAGGAGAAGTTCCGCGAGCTCAACGGCGAGGTGTACCAGGCCAGCTTCGGCGCCCAGTTCCTCTCCGGCCTGGTGTCCCCCGCGACGACGTTCGTCGGCAACCTCAGTTACGTCGCCGTCGCCGTCGTCGGCGGGTTGCAGGTGGCGACCGGCCAGATCTCGCTCGGCAGCATCCAGGCCTTCATCCAGTACGTCCGCCAGTTCAACCAGCCGCTGACGCAGGTCGCGTCGATGTACAACACGCTGCAGTCCGGAATCGCCAGCGCCGAGCGGGTTTTCGACCTTCTCGACACCGACGAGCAGACACCGGATCCGACGGACTCCTCACCCGAACGGCGTGGACCGGGGCGGGTTGCCTTCGAGCACGTCGGGTTCGAGTACCGGCCGGGAACGCCGATCATCGAGGACCTGTCCCTGGTGGCCGAACCCGGAAGCACCGTGGCGATCGTCGGCCCCACCGGCGCGGGCAAGACGACGCTGGTGAACCTGCTGATGCGGTTCTACGAGGTGGACTCCGGCCGGATCACCATCGACGGCGTCGACGTCACCGCGATGAGTCGGCACGCACTGCGGTCCAGCATCGGCATGGTGCTTCAGGACACCTGGCTGTTCGGCGGCACCATCTACGACAACATCGCCTACGGCCGCCCCGACGCCGACGAGGAGCAGGTGATCGAGGCCGCGAAGGCCGCGCACGTCGACCGGTTCGTCGCGACGCTGCCGAAGGGATATCAGACCTGGATCACCGACGACGGCGGCAACATCAGCGCCGGCGAGAAGCAGCTGATCACCATCGCCAGAGCCATCCTGGCGCAGCCGAGCTTGCTGATCCTCGACGAGGCGACCAGTTCCGTCGACACCCGCACCGAGCTGCTGATCCAGCAGGCCACCGCCGAACTTCGCCGCGACCGGACGAGTTTCATCATCGCCCACCGCCTTTCGACGATCCGCGACGCCGACGTCATCCTGGTGATGGAGGCGGGGCGGATCGTCGAACGGGGCACTCACGACGAGTTGATCGCCCGCCACGGCGAGTACTGGTCGATGACCCAGGCCTAGAGCTTGGGGCCCTCGGCGCGGAGGTCGTCGACCGTGGTCATCGCGTCACGCAGCTTGCCGAGCCATTCGTCGGCGTGCTCGCCGACGAGTCGGACCGACCAGACCAGCGCGTCGGAGCGTGAGCGTGCGACCCCGGCGTCGACCAGGGTGTCGAGCACCTGGCGTTCGGGCTGACGCAGGCGCGTCATGACCGGTACCGCGATGTGCGTGAACAGGATTCGTTCCGAACCAATCTCCACGCCCCAGGCCACCTTGCGGCCGTAGCGGTGCTCGGCTTCGTCGGCGATCCGCATCCGCTCCGAACGGGTCTCCTCCCGGAAGCGGGCGGCGCGACCGGAGGCACGGGCGTCGCTCTCCTCGCCATCGGCGACGGGGAGCGTGCCGATGACGGTGATCTCTTCACGGTCGACGACGACGGTCGGGTCACCCGAGAACCAGCCCTCGGGTAGGCGTCCGGCGATCCAGTCGGGGGCGTCGGTGGCGTCGGGCTGTTGGGACTGTTGCCAGCCGCCGGAGCGGCCGCGGTGATGTTGTTTCATGATTACATGATTACGTTGTTACAGCCGTAACGGGGCATAATCCTCCCAGGGCGAACGGGAACGGCGTCAGCGCAGCTTGCGCGCGACCGCCACGCCACCACCGACCACCAGCGCGAGCAGGAGCAGAATCCCCCAGCCCGCGCCGGCCAGAAGCCACACCGCGACGACCGCGACGATTCCCGGCGAGGCGAGGAACAGAACCATTCCGGGGTGTTGCTTGACGACCTCGATGGCGCTGCGGGCACGCGCCGGGTCGATCTCCTTGGACATCTACCCAGCATGCCAGGACGGCGGCCCTCGAACGGCGGGAGTTGGCCTAGGGTCGGGACAAGAGACATTGACGTCGAACCAAGGAGTGACACGGTGACTGGACCCGGACAAGGAAGCTGGCAGCCCGACCCCGAGGGCCGCTACGACTACCGCTGGTGGGACGGCCAGGGATGGTCCGATCAGGTGTCACACCAGGGCCAGGCCGGCCGGGCGCCACTGGGTGGCGCACCCTCGCCGCAAGCCCAGGCGCAGGTGCAGGACCAGGCCCCGCAGGCGTCGGTGTACGACCCCGGCCAGGCGGCCGGCGGCGACGGATTCGAGGGCATCACCGGCGACCTCGTCGACGGCCGGTTCAGCGAGAAGGAGTCCAAGCCGATCGCCAACCAGAACGCGAAGCTGCTTCGCGTCCGCCTCGGCGAGCCGTTCATGGCGCGGCAGGGCTCGATGGTCGCCTACCAAGGCAACGTCGACTTCTCCTTCGAAGGTGGCGGCGCGTCGAAGTTCATCAAGAAGGCGCTGACCGGTGAGGGCGTCCCGCTCATGCGATGCCAGGGGCAGGGCGACGTGTTCCTCGCCGAGCTCGCCCACGACGTACACCTGTTGAACCTGAACAACTCTGGTCTTTCGATCAGCGGCAAGAACGTGCTGGCGTTCTCCTCGAGCCTGCAGTGGAACATCGAGCGGGTGAAGGGCGGCAGCATGGCCACGGGTGGGCTGTTCAACACCACCCTGCGCGGCACCGGCTGGGTGGCACTGACCACCGACGGCCCCCCGGTGGTGCTCGACGCCGCCGAGGCGCCGACCTTTGCCGACACCAACGCCGTCGTCGCATGGTCGGCGAACCTGCAGACCCAGTTGAAGGCGAGCTTCAAGGCGGGCGCACTGATCGGCCGGGGCTCCGGCGAGGCGGTCCAGGTCTCCTTCCACGGCCAGGGCTTCGTGATCGTGCAGCCCTCGGAGGGCATTCAGATCCCGACCGCGTGACGGGCGTGTGGGGAACCGAGGTCCGCGACGGCACCTACGGAGGCCACCCGGGCCTGGTCTACGACGAGACGCCGAACAGCTTCGCCGAGCTGATGGCCGGCACCGAAGTGTGGACCGACAGGGCCTTCCTGGTCCACGGCGAGCGCCGCGTCACGTTCGCCGGTTTCCGGGCTGCCGCCCAGGCGGCCAGGATCCATCTCGCGGACCTCGGGATTCGACCCGGGGACCGAGTGCTGGTCTTCGGATACAACAGCCCCGAGTGGGTCGTCGCACTGTGGGCACTGTGGCTCGATGGCGCGGTGCCGGTGCTGGCCAACCGGTGGTGGAGTGGTGCCGAAATCGACCATGCGATAAGCGTTCTCGCTCCGACGCACGTACTCGCCGACACCACGCTCGACGTGCCGGTGCCGGTCAGCCCGCTCGGCGAGCTGCGCGCGGTGTTCGACGGCCCCACGGTCGAAGCCTCCCCCGCCGTCGAATCCGACGGCGACGCGGCCGCGCTGGTCCTGTTCACCTCCGGCAGTTCTGGCATGCCGAAAGCCGTTGAGCTTTCCCGTCGTTCGGTGATCTACAACCAGCACGACATCATGCAGCGCACCGGCCGGCTACCCCACCTGCTCGACGACGACTCGGTTCAGGTCGTCAGTCTGGCGACGACGCCGATGTTTCACGTCGGCGGCCTGTCGAGCCTGCTCACCCACTTCCTGACCGGCGGCAAGATCGTCATGACCGAAGGACGATTCGACGCGGGACGAATCCTGGCACTGATCGAGCGCGAACGCGTCCAGGTCTGGGGAGCGGTGCCCACCATGGCAATTCGCGTCCTCGAACATCCCGACTTCACGTCTCGTGACCTGTCGAGTCTGAAGTCCTGGCCGTTGGGCGGGGCGCCCGTCACCACCGCCCTGCTGGACCGAATCCGCACCAAGCTGCCGAAGCTGCGCGAGCGGGGCCTGAGCAACACCTGGGGCATGACCGAAGCCGGTGGGTTCCTCACCGTCGCCGACGCCCGCGACCTGGCGGCTCACCCCGGGACGGTGGGACGGCCGTACCCCGTGGTCGAAATCCGGATCGCGAACCCCGACGGCGACGGCGTCGGCGAGGTACTGGCCCGCTCACCCACGGTGATGAACGGTTACGTCGGCGCCTCGCCGGAACAGGCGGCCGAGACCGTCGACGCCGACGGCTGGCTGCACTCCGGCGACCTCGGGCACCTCACCGAGGACGGCTACCTCTTCATCGACGGCAGGAGCAAGGACGTCGTCATCCGGGGTGGCGAGAACATCGCCTGCCCGCACGTCGAGGCGGCGATTGCGACCCACCCCCGCGTCGTCGAGGTGGCCGCGCTCGGCATCCCCCACCCCGACCTCGGCGAGGAGTTGGTGGCGGTCGTCGTCCACCAAGCCGACGCCGCAGCGCCGACGGCGGAGGAGCTGGTGGGCCACGTCTCCGGCGTGCTGTCCTACTTCGCCATCCCGACGCGCTGGGAGATTCGCGCGCACCCGCTGCCGACGCTGGCCGGGGAGAAGGTCGACAAGAAGTCACTGGCCGCGTCGTTCGCCACCGGTGACTAACGCCTCGATTACCCATACCCCCTATGGGTATATAGTGGCGACATGAGCGTCTTGTTGGAAGTCCACGGCATGAGCTGCGCGCACTGCGTCGCATCCATCACCTCGGCGGTGTCCCCGCTGCCAGGGGTGACCGCCGTCGACGTCGCGTTGGAGGCGGGCACCGTACGAGTCGAGGGCACCCCCGACGTGGCCGCCGTGAGCGCGGCGATCGAGGACGCCGGGTACGACGTCACGACACCCACCACGATCGGATGAGCACCGTCACCCTCGCCGTCGAGGGCATGACGTGCGCCTCGTGCGCTGCGCGAATCGAGAAGCGGCTGAACAAGATCGACGGTGTGCGCGCGAGCGTCAACTACGCGACCGAACAGGCCGCAGTCGACTTCGGCGACGGCGTGACCACCGACGAGCTGGTGGCCGCCGTCCGCGCCACCGGGTACACCGCGACGGTTGACCGCCCCCGGCGCAACCACGACGACGACTACCGGCGCCGGCTCGTCGTCTCGGCGGCCCTCAGCGTGCCGGTGGTCGTCGTGTCGATGGTGGCGGCATGGCAGTTCGCCGGGTGGCAGTGGTTCGCGCTCGCGCTGGCGACTCCCGTCGTCACGTGGGGTGCGTGGCCGTTTCACCGGGCTGCGGTCACCAATCTGCGCCACGGCGCCACGACGATGGACACCCTGGTCTCGATCGGCGTGCTGGCCTCCTATCTGTGGTCGGCCCAGCAGGTCGTCGCGGGCGACGTGCACCACCAGCTCTACCTCGAGGTGGCCTCCGTCGTCACCACGTTCATCCTCGCCGGCCGCCACTTCGAGACAAGGGCCAAGACCCGGTCCGGCGCCGCGCTGAGAGCACTGCTGGACATGGGCGCCAAGGACGTGGCGGTCATCCAAGCGACCCGCGAAGAGCGCATCCCCGTCGACCGCTTGGTGGTTGGCGACGTCTTCGTGGTGCGGCCCGGCGAGAAGGTCGCCGCCGACGGCGTCGTCGTCAGCGGCGCATCGGCGGTCGACGCCTCGATGCTCACCGGCGAGTCGGTACCGGTCGACGTGACCGTCGGCGACCAGGTGACCGGTGCCACGATCAACGTCGGCGGACTGCTCCACGTCAGGACGACCCGCGTGGGCGCCGACACCCAGCTGGCCCGGATGGCTCGCCTGGTCGAGGAGGCTCAGAGCGGCAAGGCAGACGTACAGAGGCTGGCCGACCGCATCTCCGCGATCTTCGTGCCCATCGTGATCGCCGTTGCCGCAGCGACGTTCGTCGGCTGGCTGCTCGCAGGCGGCTCGTCGGCCGCCGCGCTCACCGCCGCCGTCGCCGTCCTGATCATCGCCTGCCCCTGCGCGCTCGGACTGGCGACCCCGACGGCGCTCCTGGTCGGCACGGGTCGTGGCGCCCAGCTCGGGATCCTGATCAAGGGACCGCAGGTGCTCGAATCCACCCGGCGCGTCGACGCCGTCGTGCTCGACAAGACGGGCACGGTGACGACGGGCCGGATGAGCGTCGTCGACGTCATGGGGGACGACGAGACCCTGCGCCTCGCAGGCGCTCTGGAGGACGCCTCCGAACACCCGATCGGCCGCGCCGTCGCCGCCCGAGCGGCCATCGACGGCGCGCTGCCCCCGGTCGCCGACTTCACCAACCACGGCGGCAAGGGCGTCGTCGGCGTCGTCGAGGGCCGGACCGTGGCCGCCGGCCGCCTGACGTGGCTGCGCGACGAGCGCGCCCTGGTGCCGCCCTCCGATCTCGTCACCGCAGCCGCCGACGCCGAATCCCTTGGCCGCACGCCGGTGTGGATCGCCGTCGACGACGACATCCGCGCCGTCATCGTCGTCGCCGACACCGTGAAGGACTCAGCGGCAGAGGCGATCCGCGACCTGCGCCGCCTCGGGCTGACACCAATCCTGCTGACCGGCGACAACGAGCGCGCGGCCCAGGCCGTCGCGGCGGAGGTCGGGATCGACACCGTGATCGCCGAGGTGCTGCCCGCCGACAAGGTCGACCACGTCAAGCGACTCCAGTCCGAGGGCAGGGTCGTCGCCATGGTCGGCGACGGCGTGAACGACGCGGCGGCCCTTGCGCAGGCCGATCTCGGCTTGGCGATGGGCACCGGCACCGACGTCGCGATCGAGGCGTCGGACCTGACGCTCGTCACCGGCGACCTTCGGGCCGCCGCCGACGCCATCCGGCTCTCGCGTGCCACCCTGCGCATCATCAAGGGCAACCTGTTCTGGGCGTTCGCCTACAACGTGGCGGCCATTCCGCTGGCCGCGCTGGGATTGCTCAACCCGATGATCGCCAGCGCCGCAATGGCTTTCAGCTCGGTGTTCGTGGTGAGCAACAGTTTGCGGCTGCGGCGGTTCACCCCGTCGCGCCAGCCCGGCGGGCTCGGAACAGCTTCACGTCGTCCTTGATGTTCTTGAGGCGCCGCTCGCCCGCGAAGGACCAGTCGAACTGGTCGGCTTCCCCGATGGCCTCGCGGGTTGACTCCGACACCAGAACGGCGCCGGGCCGCGACGCCCCCGTCACCCGGCTGGCCAGGTTCACCGAGCTGCCGAACCAGTCGCCCGCCCGACTGACCGCCATCCCGGTGGCCAGCCCCACCCGCAGCCGGGGAAAGTCCTCGTCCGCCTCGGTGGCGTCCAGCAGATCCAGAACCGCGTCGAGCATCGCGACGGGATCACTGCTGACGAGCATCACCTCGTCGCCGATGCTCTTGACGTAGCGAACCGGGGGCTCCGCGACCTCGCGCGCCACGTCGGCCAGCCGGTGTGCGAGCTTCTCAAGGTCCTCGGGCGGAACGGCCTCCCCCAGCCGGGTGAAGCCGACGAGGTCGGCGAACGCGATCGTGACCAGCCGGGCGCCCGGCAGCGGAAGCCCTTCCGCCCGTTCGGTATTGGTGACCGCCTCGGTCTCCATGATGTGAAGAAGCTGCAGCCGCAGCGTGTCCTCGACCATCGGCCCGAGCAGCGGCGCCACCTGCTCCACCAGGGCCTCGGTGGCCTTCGCGGTGTCGAGCTCGGTGGCGCCCGGTTTCAGCACCGCGGCCAAAGCGGCGTACCGCATCACCTCCGCCGCTCGAGTCAATCCCTCGGCGAGCACCTGCAGGATGAGCACCACCTGGTCGGCGGTGATGCCGACGTCGAGGAACTTCCGCGCGTTGGCGAAGGCGTCGCCGTCGAATCTCGGAAAGACGACGGCATCGGGGTCCTCCACCCGTGGTAGGCCGACGGCCCGCATCATCCGTTCCAGCAAGTCCAGGTCGAGGCCGGCGTCCTCACTGATCTGCCGGGCCGACACCAGCGTCCCGTCGTCTCCCATGGCACCGCGGGTGGCCAGCAGCATCGGTGCGAACGACTCGCGGATCCGTTCGGCGGTGTAGCCCTTCGAGACGAGCCACTCGACCAGCTCGGCCCGTTCGGTCCGCGCCGTGCCATCCAACCCGTCCAGCAGGCCGGCTGCTTCCAGGTCCCCAAGGTCCTCCACCGGGTCAACGTATCCGACGGCATCCTGGCCGCGATGAGTTCCGTCTCGCAGACTCGTCCATACCGTTGACCGCTGTTCGAGGAGGACGCCATGACCACGCCAACCGGCCACCCACCCGTCGTCGACGAGGCCACCTGGCAGGCCGCCCGCGACGAGCTGCTGGTCCGCGAGAAGGCCCACACCCGGGAAGGCGACGCCATCGCCGCCGCCCGCCGCCGGCTGCCGATGGTGGAGTTCGACGGCACCGTCACGGTAGTCGGAGCCGCGGGCCCCGTCCCGTTCCTCGAATTGTTCGACGGGCGAGACGAACTCGTCGTCTACAAGCACATGTGGCATGACGGCGCACCGCACCAGGGGCAGTGCGGCGGCTGCACCACCACGGCCTGGCACGTGAAGGACGCCGTCTACCTCAACGCCCGCGGCGTCTCGTACGCCGTCCTGACCGAAGGCGCGTGGGACGAGGTCGCGCCGTACGTGGCGTTCATGGGTACACCGAGCCCTGGTACTCGGTGCGCGGCCTGGACGGTCCGGCCGGCGGCCCGATGGGCTACCTCACCTCCTACCTGCGCCTCGGCGACCGCACATTCCTCACCTATTCCACGACCGCAAGGGGCAACGAACGAGTCAACGGGTCCATGGGCCTGCTCGACATGACCCCATACGGTCGCGGCGAGGACTGGGAGGACAACCCCCGCGGCTGGCCCGAGGGACGGCACTCCTGCTGGTCCTGGTGCGCGGACGCCGACGGGAACCCCACCTGGGGGCCGACCAGTCGACCTGTGCCGCAGTGGACCCGACCCGGCGCCACGCCGGTGACGACTCTCGGACGGCGCGATGGCGACTGACCACCGTTCTCTGGGAGGATCGCAGGAATGACCGAACCCCTGCGAGAAGGCCTTCCTCCCGTCATCGGCGACGACGCCAGGGTGCTCATCCTTGGCTCGTTCCCCAGTGAACGGTCACTCGTCGCAGGCGAGTACTACGCCAATCGGCGCAATCAGTTCTGGCAGCTGATGGCCGGCCTCTTCGACGTCGGCGTCGACCTGCCCTACCAGCAGCGGATCGACGCGCTGACGGGTCACGGCGTCGCGCTGTGGGACGTCGTCCACCGATGCCGCCGAGTCGGCAGCATGGACGCCAAGATCGACAAGGCGACGCTCGAGATCAACGATTTCGGGCCGCTGTTCGGCCAGCACCCGGGCATCCAGCGGATCTTCGTCAACGGGCTGACCGCCTTCGAACTGTTCGAGACCCACGTCGACTCCGAGCTACCCGCCGTGCGGCTGCCGTCGAGCAGCGGGGCGTTGCCGATGTCGTTTGCCGACAAGCTGGACAGGTGGCGCGAGGCCGCCTGACGACCAAAGCGCGTGGCAACCGCGCCGCAAACCTCGACGGCGGTATCGTCGGGCGTCTACGCTGGAGTTCGTTGGCTCAGTTAACTCGCAGCCAATGTGAGGTCACCGGGTAGAGGAATCGGGCCCATGCCGATTGCAGTGCAGTTCGACCAGCCAGTTAGCGGTCAAATTCCTCGCGCCCTCGTGTACGGCGGCACCGTCAACGTCACCTCCCCGTCGCCTACGTCCGTCGCGTTCGCCATGTTCGCCAGGGAGTTGATCGGCGACGCCTTCGGTGGCCGCAATCCCGGGTTGGCCCAGTTCGACCTTCTCCCCGCCGACCACGCCGCGATCCTCCGCTCGCTCACCATCCGGTTCACCCAACACCCCGAGACCAGACGTTTCGTGCAGGCGCTGGTGACGGAGCGCGGCTGCGACCCCGAGACCACCTACGTCGGCGTTCCTCGGCTTCGCGCGTGCACCGGCGACGAGCACCTCCTCGCCGGGCTCGACGCCTGGCGACCGCGCCGCGACACCTGGTGCTCCGCTCCCCTGGCGCAGCTCGACCACTGGATGCCGGTCTACGAGATCGCCGACGGCGACGGCATCGCCCTTCACCTTGAATACTTCAGTCAGGCGATCGCCAACGACTCCGCCGGCTACGACCACGCCGTTCAAACGTCGGCGCCCCTTCCCGGCCCGACCGAAACCGTGAATCCGTTCTCGGCCAGTGCCTTCCTGACTCCCGTCGGGGGGATTCTGCAGTTCTCCGGTCAGCACTTGTACTGCAGCGTCCCGAACGACAGTGACCGGACCCGATTCTCGATCGACTTCGCGACGGTCGACGTCGACGACATCAGGGCGGGCCTCGGCGCCCGCAACGTCGACTGCCGCTGCACCGGATCGTCGATTCGCGACTTCGTCCGCGCTGCCGATCTCGCACCGATGCCCGAGGACGTGGTCGCCATGCTCGACGACCGCCCCGAGACCGTCCACCTGCCCCCGGCCCAGCCCGTCTTCACTCCGACGTTCACGAAGGCCTGACGGCCGGCCACTACGGTGGCCTCATGCCCTGCGTGTTCTGTGCCATCGTCGCCGGTGACGCACCGGCCATCCGCGTCTACGAGGACGACGAGTACCTCGCCATCCTCGACATCCGGCCCATCGTCCGCGGGCACGTGCTCGTCATCCCCAAGGCGCACACCGTGGACCTGACCGACACCCCGCCGGACACGGTCGCCGCCATGATGCGGATCGGTCAGCGCGTCGCCAAGGCGGCGCGCGCCTCGGACCTGCACGCCGACGGCAACAACATCGTCGTCAACGACGGGAAGGCGGCGTTCCAGAGCGTCTTCCACATCCACCTACACGTGGCGCCCCGCAAGACCGGGGACAAGCTGTCCTTCGCCAAGGCTCTGGTGGTGCGCCGCGATCCCGATCGGGAGGCGACGGCCCGCATCCTGCGCGACGCGCTGGATGCCCTAAAGCCCTAGGAACTTCCGCGCGTTGCGTTCGAGGGTGGCGTCGTCGATGCCTGCGGCGTGGGGCAGCTCGAGGGGCTGCGGCAGACCCATGTCGAACGGATAGTCGCTGCCGCACATCAAGTGCGTTGGGTCCGACTGCGCGCGCAGCAGCTCAAGGGCTGCCGCGTCGTGGGTCAGGGTGTCGAACCACAGGCCAGCGAAACCCTCACGCGGCGAGCGTGTTTCCGCGGTGCGGACGTCGGCCCGCTGCTTCCAGCCATGCTCCCAGCGCCCCACCAGCGCCGGCGCGCAACCGCCGCCGTGCAGCATGCAGATCCGCAGGTTGGGTAGCTCCTCGAGCACGCCTCCAAGAACCAACGACGCTGCGGCAGTGGTGGTTTCGACGGGATTGCCGATCAGGTTGACGAGGTAGTAGGACGCCCACTCCGGCCGAGGCAGCTGCATCGGGTGCACCAGCACGGCGAGATCGCGTTCGGCGGCGAGGCGAAGCAGGTCGCGCATCGGCGCCACGTCGAACGACGTTGAACCCAACAAGGGCGGTACGGCGATCCCGCGGATCACGCCGCTGGCCGCGATCTGATCCATCTGCGCGCGAGCGGAATCGACGTCGTGCAGCGACACCAGGCCAAGCCCGAGAAGCCGGTCACCGCTGTCGCGGCAGGCACCGGCGAGCGCGTCGTTGAAGTGCCCGACGTACTCGTCGACTCCAGGATCGTCGACGACGGGAAAGGCGAACGGAGGCGCCGAAAGTACCCTGGTGCCAAGCCCGGCGGCGTCGGTGTCGGCGATGACCCGACGCGGATCGGTCATGGCCTCGGTCTCGAAGTACAGCGGCAGGTCACCGAGGTACAGCTGGCCGTCGCGGCCGTGCATCGGAGGCAGCGGCGATCCGGGCGGGAGGCCGAACAGCTCCTCGGGTAGCCAGTGCGCGTGAACGTCGATCGGACCGGTCGTCATGGCTCCACGATGCGTGATGCGACGGCGGTCGACAATGTCAGCCGCTACACAACTCCCTCGGAAGCTATGGCCGCAGCTCCACCCGGGCCTCGGATGACAGACTGGAGCCCATGAGCACCATTCCCGCCTGGGAGCGCTACCTCGGCATTCCGCTTCTCAAAGTTCACGATGCGATCTATCGCAAGACGAACGGCTGGGTCGGGCACAAGTTGCCGGGGCAGGCGCCGATCCTTCTGCTGCACACCGTCGGCGCCAAGACGGGCATCGCGCGCACCAACGCGCTGAGCTACGCCCTCGACGGTGGGGCTTACCACGTCGTCGCGTCCAAGGGCGGTGACCCCAAGGCGCCGGGTTGGTACTTCAACCTGAAGGCGAATCCGAAGGTCGAAATCAACGTCGGCCCCAAGCGGATGCCCGCCACGGCCCGCATCATCGGCGCCGACGATCCCGACTACGCCCGACTGTGGAAGTTGGTCAACGACAACAACTCCCAGCGCTACGACGGGTATCAAAGACGCACGAAGCGACCGATCCCCATCATCGCGCTTCTGCCAAACTAGAAGAGCTCCTTGGCGAGCAGTTCCAACGTCTGGTCGCGGGCCGGTGCCAGCCGGGGGTCGACACCGCGGAACGCGGAACCCACGGGGTTGACCATCACCTCGTCGACGCCGAAGTGGGCGGCGAGCTCGCGAATCTGATCGGCCGCCTCCGTCGGAGAGCCGACGACGGCACGCTCCAGACCGGCGTCGACGACGGCCTCCTGCTGGAAGCTGAGCTCGACCTGCCGAGCGTCCTCGACGAGGTCGAGCGCGCGAAGCGGTTGGCCCGTGCGCAGGAACGCCATCATGTGCAGATTCGGCAGCATCAAGTCCATCGCCTCCTCGCGGGTGGGCGCAACCGACGCGTTGACCGTCATGAACGTGACGGGCTCCGCTGCCAGGTCGCTGGGCCGGAACTCGGAGCGGTAGGTGGCGAGCGCCTCCTCGGTGCCCTGCCCGGAGAAGTGGTGAGCGAAAACGTAGGGCAGGCCCTTCGCGGCGGCCAGGTGCGCCGAGTACAGCGACGATCCGAGCAGCCACAGTCGCGGTTCACTGGCGGCCGCGGGCGTCGCCTTTAGAACGTAGTTCTGGTCGAGCAGACCCCTGCTGCGCACCGCCACCTTGACGCCGGTGGTGCTCATCAGCGCGGCGACGTCGTCGAGGTACTGGGGAAAGTTCTCGATGTCGCTGTCATCCCTGCCGGCGGCGCCGCGAAGAGCCATCGACGTAACGGGATCCGAGCCGGGGGCCCGCCCGATGCCCAGATCGATGCGGCCAGGCGCGGCAGCCTCCAGCAGCGCGAACTGCTCGGCGACGGCGAGCGGAGCGTGGTTGGGCAGCATCACCCCGCCGGAGCCGAGGCGCAGCTGCGTCGTCTGGGCCGCGAGATAGGCCAGCACGACGGGCGGGCTGGTCGCCGCGACGGCGGGCATGTTGTGGTGCTCGGCCACCCAGAAGCGCGTATAGCCCAACTCGTCGGCGGTCTTGGCGAGGTGCACCGTCGCCGCCAGCGCATCGGAGGTGGTCTGGTCGCTGCGGACCGGGACGAGGTCTAGTACCGAAAGTCGCACGCTTCATTCAACCGCCGGGTCGCCGGGATCGTTCCCGGCGGCGGCGATTCTCCTGGCCGCTGTGAATACGTCGTCGACCATGGCGGGGGTGAGCCGGCCGGTGAAGGTGTTCTGCTGGCTGGGGTGAAAGCAGCCGATCAGCGCCACGTCACCAAGCGTCGCGACCGCCAGGTGGCCGAACTTGGGTAGCGGCCGGGGCAGCGTCGCACCGCCTGCGCGCACCATGTCCAACGCCACCTTCCACGCGAACCCGCCGAGCGCGACGATCGCGCGCACACCGGGCCGCACCAGCTGCCACTCGGCGTCCAGCCAGGGGGCGCACGTCGCACGTTCCTCCGGCGTCGGAGCATTGTCCGGCGGCGCGCATCGGACTGGCGCGACCATCCGTGTGTCGATCAGCGTCAAACCGTCCGCGGCGTCGACGCTCAGCGGCGAGGTCGCGAGGCCGGCGCGGTGGAGCGCGGCGAACAGGAAGTCGCCGCTGCGGTCACCGGTGAACACCCGGCCCGTCCGGTTGGCGCCGTTCGCGGCGGGCGCCAGCCCAACGATCAGGATCGACGGCGCGGTCGAGCCGAAGCCGGGCACCGGCCGGCCCCAGTACGGCTCGTCGGCGAAGGACCGGCGCTTCTCGACGGCCACCTTCTCCCGCCAGGTGACCAGCCGCGGGCAGGCCCGGCACACGCTGACCTCGGCGTCGAGGTCGTCGACCGTACGAGCACCCTTGGCCAACCTGCGCACCCGCGCCTGCGTCGTCGCCACGGCGGTGTCGGGCCCGGCGGGATCACCCGGCCAGCCGGTCCCGGCAGGCACCGGCGAGTCGAAGAGCTCGCCGGTTCGTGGATGCGCCAGTCTCACCCCCTCACTGTGCACGTGCGGAAAAAGCGTTCGCGGATCGGGCTGACCCGCTGTTAGATTCAGCCCCGATAACCCATGATCAACACCTCCCGGCGGCCCCTCTTCCTGATCTTCTTCGCGGCACTGACCGCGGGGGCGGGCAACGGAATCTCCCTCGTCGCATTTCCATGGCTGGTTTTGCAGCGCAACGGTTCTGCGGTCGACGCCTCGATCGTGGCCATGGCGGGAACGCTGCCGCTGCTGGTGGCCACCCTGATGGCGGGTGCCGCCGTCGACTATCTGGGACGCCGACGGGTGTCGATGATCTCCGACGCGCTGTCCGCGCTGTCGGTCGCCGCCGTCCCGGTGATCGCGTTGACCTTCGGCGCAGACGCGATCAACGTGACGGTGCTGGCCGCCCTGGCCGCACTCGGCGCCTTCTTCGATCCGGCAGGCATGACAGCGCGCGAGACCATGCTTCCCGAAGCATCCCAGCGGGCGGGTTGGACGCTCGACCACGCCAACGGCGTCTACGAGGCGGTGTTCAACCTCGCCTACATCGTCGGACCCGGCGTCGGCGGCCTCTTTATCGCCACCCTGGGCGGCGTCGACACCATGTGGGTGACTGCCGGTGCCTTCGTGCTGTCCATCTCGGCCGTCGCGGTGCTGCGCCTGGAAGGTGCGGGCACACCCAATCGCGAGCACATGCCCCAGGTGTGGGCGGGCGTCGTCGAGGGTCTCAAGTTCGTCTGGCACACCCCGGTGTTGCGCACCCTCGCATTCATCGACTTGACCGCCACCGGCCTGTACATGCCGATGGAGAGCGTGCTGTTCCCCAAGTACTTCACCGATCGCAGCGAGCCCGCGCACCTGGGGTGGGTCCTGGTGGCGCTGAGCGTAGGCGGGCTGGTCGGCGCGCTCGGCTATGCAGCGATGTCGAAGTACTCCAACCGGCGGACGATCATGCTCGTTGCGCTGCTGGTGCTCGGGGTGGCGATGACCGTCATCGCCTTCCTGCCGCCGCTGCCGGTGATCCTGGTGCTCTGCGCGGTCGTCGGGTTCGTCTACGGGCCGATTGCCCCGATCTACAACTACGTGATGCAGACCCAGGCGCCCGCGCACTTGCGCGGTCGGGTGGTCGGGGTGATGGGCTCACTCGCCTACGCGGCCGGCCCGCTCGGGCTGATCGTCGCCGGTCCGCTGGCCGACACCGCCGGCTTGCACGCGACGTTCCTCGCCTTGTCGCTGCCGATGCTGCTGCTCGGATTGGCCGCGATCTTCCTGCCTGCGCTGCGCCACCTGGACCGCAATCCGGATTCAGCGGTTTCCGACTGATCGGTCTGGGTACACCCAACCTCGGAATGTGACGCACACCACAATCGAGGTCCGCCGTGTACCAGCAAGTTCTCGATCCCGTCGCCGGTTCGCTCGCCTGGAGCGCGGTGGTGGCGGCCATCCCGCTGCTGCTGCTGTTCGTCCTGCTCGGCGCGCTCAAGATGACGGCCTGGGTGGCGTCGCTGATCTCGCTGGCGGTGTCGCTGGCCATCGCGATCGTCGTCTACGGCATGCCCGTCGGTCAGGCGTTGCTCGCCGGCACCGAGGGCGCGGCCTTCGGCTTCTTCCCCATTCTGTGGATCGTCATCAACGCCATCTGGGTCTATCAGATGACGGTCGAGACAGGCCACTTCGACGTCCTGCGGCGCTCCTTCGCCAGCGTCAGCGATGACCAACGCGTCCAGGCGATCATCATCGCCTTCTCCTTCGGCGCGCTGATGGAGGCGCTCGCCGGCTTCGGCACCCCGGTCGCGGTGACCTCGGTGATGTTGATGGCGTTGGGCTTTCAGCCGATGAAGGCCGCGGTGCTCGCCCTCGTCGCGAACACCGCGCCGGTCGCCTTCGGTGCGATGGCCACCCCGATCATCACCCTCGGCAGGGTCACCGAACTTCCGGTCGACACGCTCGGCGCGATGATCGGTCGCCAGACGCCGCTGCTCGCGCTGTTCGTTCCGCTGGCCCTGGTGGCGATCGTGGACGGTCGGCGCGGCCTCCGCCAGACCTGGCTCGTCGCACTGGTCTGCGGCATCGTCTTCGCCGTCGCGCAGTACGCCACCTCCAACTTCCTGTCAGTGCCGCTGGCCGACGTGGTGGCGGCCCTGGCGTCGGCGGCCGCGGTGGTCGCCATGGTTCGGGTCCGGCGTCCGTCCCGCACCGCCGACGTCACCGCTCGGGTCGGCGCCTCGGGGACGGCCGACGGACCGGACGACGGGCCTGACGACGCCGACGTCACCGATTCCAGGGCCGACGTCGTCAAGGCATACGCGCCCTACGGAATCATCATCGCCGTCTTCGTCGTCTGTCAGATCAGCGTCGTAAAGAAGCTGCTGGACCGCGCGACGATCACGTTCGCCTGGCCCGGCCTCGACGTGGTGGACGCCGACGGCGACCCGCTGAGCCTCGCCAAGTTCTCCCTCAACCTGCTCACCACGCCAGGCACGCAAATGCTGGTGGCCGGTGTGCTGACGATGGTCGCGCTGCGGCTCTCGGTGCCAAGGGCCGTCAAGGCCTACGGGGCGACGCTGCACCAGTTGCGGTGGGCGATTCTCACGGTCATGTTGGTGCTGGCGCTGGCCTTCGTGATGAACGTGTCCGGCCAGACCATCACGCTCGGCACGTGGATGGCGGGGGCCGGCTCGGCGTTCGCTCTGTTGTCACCGATCCTCGGCTGGCTGGGCGTCGCGGTGACCGGCTCCGACACGTCGGCGAACTCGTTGTTCGGTGCCCTTCAGGTCACCGCCGCGAACCAGGCCGGGCTCTCCGAGGTTCTGATGGCCGCCTCCAACAGTTCCGGCGGCGTGCTCGGCAAGATGATTTCCCCGCAGAACCTGGCCATCGCCGCGGCGGCGGTGGGGCTCAACGGCAAGGAAGGCGAGATCTTCCGCAGGGTGGTCCTCTGGAGCCTCGGCTTCCTCCTCGTCCTCTGTGCGTTGTCCGCACTGCAGGCCTCGCCCGTCTTGTCGTGGATGGTGCCGTGAGACTCGTAGCATCGAACCCGTGAGCGCTGACATGCTGGCTGACCTGATCGCCGAACTGCCCGAAGGCACCGTCGTCGTGGACCCCGACATCGTGGCGTCCTACCGGCAGGACCGCGCCGCCGACCCCAACGCGGGCACCGCCATGGCGGTCGTCCGGCCGCGCCGCACCGAAGAGGTGCAAGCCGTAATGCGTTGGGCCACCGCCCATCGCGTACCCGTGGTCCCCCGCGGTGCAGGCACCGGCCTTTCCGGCGGCGCGACGGCGCTGGACGGCGGCATCGTGCTGTCGACCGAGCGCATGCGTGACATCACCGTCGACCCCGTGACGCGGACCGCCGTCACGCAACCGGGCCTGTTCAACGCAGAGGTGAAGAAGGCGGTCGCCGAGTACGGGCTGTGGTATCCGCCAGACCCCTCGTCGTACGAGATCTGCAGCATCGGCGGCAACATCGCCACCAACGCCGGCGGACTCTGCTGCGTGAAGTACGGCGTCACAACCGATTACGTCCTCGGCATGCAGGTGGTGCTGGCCGACGGCACCGCCGTCCGGCTGGGCGGGCCCCGCCTCAAGGACGTCGCGGGCCTGAGCCTGACCAAGCTGTTCGTCGGCAGCGAGGGCACGCTCGGCATCGTCACCGAAGTGACGCTCAAGCTGCTGCCCACCCAGCATCGCGGCTGCACAGTCGTCGCGTCGTTCGACGACGTCGCGGCCGCCGCCGACGCCGTCGTCACGATCACCGGCAAGATCCGGCCGTCGATGCTGGAGTTCATGGACAAGGTCGCCATCAACGCCGTCGAGGACAAGCTCAAGATGGGGCTGAACCGCAACGCCGCCGCGATGATGGTCGCCGCGTCCGACGACCGCGGTCCCGCCGGCTCGGAGGACGCCGAGTACATGGCGCGGGTGTTCACCGAAGCCGGTGCGACGGAGGTGTATTCGACGTCCGACCCCGACGAGGGCGACGCCTTCGTGGCGGCACGTCGCTACGCGATCCCGGCGGTCGAGGCGAAGGGGTCGCTGTTGCTGGAGGACGTCGGCGTGCCACTGCCCGCGCTGGCCGACCTGGTGGCCGGTGTCGAGAAGCTCGCCGAACAGCACCAGCTGATGATCTCGGTGATCGCGCACGCCGGTGATGGCAACACCCACCCGTTGATCGTGTTCGACCCGTCCAACGCCGACGAGGCAGAACGCGCGCAGACGGCGTTCGGCGAGATCATGGACCTCGCCGTCGGGCTGGGCGGCACCATCACCGGAGAACACGGCGTCGGCAGGCTGAAGCGGCCGTGGCTGGCCGGCTACCTCGGGCCAGAGGCGATGGAGCTCAACCGTCGCATCAAGAAGGCCCTCGACCCCGACGACATCCTCAACCCGGGCGCCGCCCTCTAGCTCGCCGGAGCCTCCACTGGATCGCGGCGAGGCCACGGCTGCGGCACTGGACGCTTGCGCACGTGCAGCGGCCACCAGAACCACTTGCCAAGCAGCGCGGCCAGCGACGGCGTCATGAGCGAGCGCACCACCAGGGTGTCGAAGAGCAGCCCGAGGCCAATGGTGGTGCCGACCTGGCCGATCACGATTAGCTCGCTGCTCGCCATCGACATCATCGTGAAGGCGAACACCAGGCCCGCCGAGGTGACCACCGATCCCGTACCCGCCATGGACCGGATGATGCCGGTGCCGAGTCCGGCGTGGAGCTCCTCCTTCATCCGGGACACCAGAAGCAGGTTGTAGTCGGCGCCGACGGCCAACAGCACGATGACCGACATCGGCAGGACCATCCAGTGCAGCGGAATGCCGATCAGGTGCTGCCACAGCAGCACCGAAAGACCAAAGGAAGCACCAAGACTCAGTACGACCGTGCCCACGATGACGGCCGCGGCGACGATGGCTCTCGTCAGCAGCACCATGATGAGGAAGATCAGGATCAGCGCGGAGAGCGCCGCGATCAGCAGGTCGTAGTCCGCGCCTTGCTGCATGTCCTTGAACATGGCGGCACTGCCGCCCACGTACACGGTCGACCCCTCCAGCGGCGTGCCCTTGATGGCGTCGGCGGCGGCGATCCGGAGCGGCTCGATGTGAGACGTGCCCTCCTCGGTCAGCGGGTCGCCCTGATGGAAGACGGTGAAGCGCACCGCATGTCCGTCCGGTGAGAGGAACAGCTTGATGCCACGTTGGAAGTCGGCGGTCTTGAACGCCTCCGGCGGCAGGTAGAAGTTGTCGTCGTTGAGACTGGCGTCGAAGGCCTGGCCCATTGCCGTCGCATTCTCCTGCAGGGCCATGTTCTGGTCCTGCTGGGCCTTCTGCGCCTGATACTGGTTGAGCATCATCTGCTTCTGGTTCTTCATCGTCTGGATCATCGCCGGCATCAGAGCGGCCAGTTGCGGTGTGAGCGTGGCCAACTGCTCGATGTCGGGCACCAGATCCTGAAAGTCGTCCGACAACTTGCTGATTCCGTCGAGGGAGTCGAAGATCGACCGCAGAGACCAGCACACCGGAATGTCGAAACAGTGTGGCTCCCAGTAGAAGTAGCTGCGCAGCGGCCGGAAGAAATCGTCGAAGTCGGCGAGATGGTTGCGGATCTCGTTGGTGTCGGCCGAGGTGCTCTGGAACTTGTCCGACATCCGGCGCGTGACGTCGGCCATCTGCAGGGTGATGGCCTGCATCTTCGTCATCGAGTCGATGGTGGTTTGCATCTCGTCGGCCTGCTTGAGCGTGTTGTCCAGCACCGTCTGCTGATAGTCGTTGTTCAAGAGCTGGCCCGTGCCGCTCTGACCGACCGTATAGGCAAGGGACGCATGCTCGATGGGCTTGCCGTCAGGTCGCGTGATCGTCTGCACCTGGGCGATGCCGTGTACGCGGACCATCGCCTTGGCGATCTTGTCGATGATCAGGAAGTCCGCCGGGTTGCGCAGATCGTGGTCGGCCTCCACCATCACCAGCTCGGGATTCATCTTGGCTTCGGAGAAATGCCTGGTGGCCGCGGCATAACCGATGTTCGCCGGAACGTCGTCGGGCTGGAAGATCCGGTCGTTGTAGGTGGTGTGGTACCCCGGCAGGGTCAGCAGACCCACCAGAGCCAACACGATCGCCATGACCAGGACGGCGCCCGGCCAGCGGACGGTGGCGGCGCCGATCCGCCGCCATCCACGAGACCGACCCCACCGCCGCGGCTCCAGCACCCTCCCGAACCGACTGGCCACCGAGATCACCGCGGGCCCGAGTGTGAGCGCCGCGGCGACGACGATCGTCATGCCCACCGACAGCGGGATGCCCATGGTCTGGAAGTACGGCAGCCGGGTGAAGTGCAGGCACAGCGTCGCGCCGGCGATGGTCATACCCGAGGCCAGCACCACGTGGGCGGTGCCGTGGAACATGTTGTAGTACGCCGACTCTCGGTCCTCACCGAGCCTTCTGGCCTCCTGGTAGCGGCCGATCAGGAAGATCGCGTAGTCGGTCGCGGCGGCGATCGCCAGCGTCACCACCATGTTGGTCGAGAACGTGGTGAGGCCGAAGACGTGGTGGTAGCCGAGGAACGCCACGATGCCGCGGGCCGAGAGCAGACCCACGACCACCATCGCCATCGTGATCGCGACCGTGACGACGGACCGGTAGACGAGCAGCAGCATCACGATGATGACGGCGAACGTCAGCGCCTCGATCGTCTTCATGCTGGCGTCGCCGACGGCGTTCTGATCGGTGGTCGTCGCCGCCGGACCGGTCACGAACGCCTTGACGCCGGGCGGCGCCTTGGCGCCGTCCACGATGGCGCGCACGGCCTCCACCGACTCGTTGGCCAAGGCCTCGCCCTGGTCGCCGGCGATGTAGACCTGGACGTAGGCGGCCTTGCCGTCGATGCTCTGGGCGCCGGCCGCGGTCAAGGTGTCACCCCAGAAGTCCTGAACGTGCTGAACGTGCGTGGTGTCGGCGCGAAGATCCCGAACCATCTGGTCGTAGAACGCATGCGCGTCGGCCCCGAGCGGGTCGTCGCCCTCCAGCACGATCATCACGTTGCTGTTGGTGTCGTACTCCTTGAAGACCTCACCCACGCGCTTGGTGGCGACGAGCGCAGGCGCGTCGTTGGGGCTCATCGACACCGCCCGCAGCTTGCCCACTTCCTCGAGCTGTGGCACCACTGTGTTGAGGATCGCCACGACGGCTATCCACGCCAGGATGATCGGGACGGCGAACGCCCGCAGGAAGCGCGGGAGCCGCGGTCGGGCGGCGTGCCGAGCGGTCGGGATCGCGTCGGTCGTGGCGTCGTCGGGCCCGTTCCCGGCCATCGTGTCGTGGGTGCTCATGCCGCCTTCACCAAGCAGTACGTTGCGGCGTTCACGCCGTGCGCCGTCCTTTCGTCCTTGACCTCGTCGTCCACCGTGACGCGGCAGCCGATTGATTGGCCGTCGCCCTGCACGACGAGATTGGGCTGAACCGACGGCACCGTCGTCTCAAGCCTTAGCGTCCATGGCAGTGGCACGTCGGCCGCGCGTTGCGGCAGTCCGGCGAGATCGGTGTAGTTGACGGTTGCGGTGCCCGCCGTGCCGAAGACCTCGTAGACCACGACCTTCGGATTGAACTTCTGGGCGGTGTCCGACCCGACGGGCGTCACGACCGCCCCGTCGGAGCCGAACACCGATCGAAGGTGGGCGACGCTGACGGCGCCAATCGTCACGGCGACCACGACGAGGGCGGGCAACCACGCCCGTTTCAGCACGTTCACCGCCGCCGCCTCGGGGTCGAAAGACATTGCCGGACAATCGAATCACGGCGTGGTCGAGCAAGCTCGGGTACGGCGGTCACGGTCGACCCCTTCTACGTGAACCCACGAACCAGCCGGACGGGCTGGTCTAGGTAGCCAACCTAAGGGGATGAAGCGGATAAGGTCAATCCACTTATGACGTCCGTCACTTACACTGCGATTGATGACCGACGATGCATGCGGCCCCCGCCGCGCCCTGCGCAAGGACGCCGAGCGCAACCGGCAGCGAATCCTCGAGGCCGCGCGGGAGCTGTTCGCCCTGCGGGGCCTCGAGGCGACGCTCAACGACGTGGCCCATTTCGCCGGAGTCGGCGTAGGCACCGTGTACCGCCGGTTCGCCACGAAGGACGAGCTCCTCGAGGCGATCTTCGAAGACAGCATCGACCAGATCGTCGAACTCGCGAAGAAGGCCCTGCAGATCGAGCACTCGTGGGACGCCTTCGCGTGGTTCGTCGAGCATGTCTGCGAACTGACCGCGACCGATCGCGGCTTGCGCGAGATGATCTGCAGTCGGGCCTATGGCGGCTATCGCGTGGAATGCGTTCGACTGCAGCTCGATCCGCACATTTCACAGATCGTTGCGCGGGCGCGCGACGACGGTCACCTCCGGCCCGAGGTCCAGTCCTCCGACATCCCGGTGGTCAACCTTCTCGCCGGCACCGTGAGCGAGTACGCGGGGCACGTCGAACCGCAACTGTGGCGCCGATACGTCGCGCTACTGCTCGACGGCATGCGCGCCTACCCGGGGCAACGCCCGATGGTCGTCGACGCCCTGGACGACCGACAAATGGACGAAGCGATGAAGGGTTGGCACCCGGCGGGCTGACCTCACCGAGGACCAGCCGTTGACATATTCGCCAAATTGTCGTAATCATGAGACATGACAGCCGTGATGTCTCATCCCGAGGTGCGCTTCGAGCTTGCGACGGCGGCCACCTGGCCCGACCCCTGGCCGATGTACCGGTCGCTGCGCGACCACGACCCGGTGCACCACGTGATTCCCGCGGACGAGCCGGGTCACGATTACTACGTGCTGTCCCGGCACGCCGACGTGTTCGCCGCCGCGCGGGACCACCAAACCTTCTCCTCCGCCCAGGGCCTGACCGTCAACTATGGCGAGCTGGAATTGATTGGGCTGGCGGACAATCCGCCGATGGTCATGCAGGACCCGCCCGCGCACACCGCGTTTCGCAAGCTGGTCTCCCGCGGATTTACGCCGAGACAGGTGGAATCCGTCGAGCCGAAGGTGCGCCAATACGTGCGGGAGCGGGTGGGGCGCCTCCGCGCCAACGGCGGCGGCGACGTCGTGGCCGAACTGTTCAAGCCGCTGCCGTCGATGGTGGTGGCGCACTACCTCGGCGTGCCGGAGGCCGATCGCGACCGATTCGACGGGTGGACCGATGCGATCGTCGCCGCCAACACCTCCGCCGACGGCATCGGCGGTGTGCTGACCACCCTCGGGGATGCGCTCGGGGAGATGACGGAGTACTTCACCTCGCTGATCGAGCGCCGCCGGACCGAGCCAGAGGACGACACCGTGTCCCACCTCGTCGCCGCCGGAGTTGGCGCCGACGGCGACGTATCGGGTCTCCTGTCGATCCTGTCGTTCACCTTCACCATGGTCACCGGCGGCAACGACACCACCACCGGCATGCTCGGCGGTTCGGTGCAGCTGCTGCATCAACGGCCCGACCAACGCGCACTCCTCGCCGAGAACCCTTCGCTGATAAGCGATTCCGTCGACGAATTCCTCCGACTGACCTCGCCCGTTCAGATGCTGGGCCGCACGGTGACCCGTGACGTGACCATCGGAGACACCACCATCCCGGAGGGGCGGCGCGCGATGCTGATCTACGGGTCCGGCAACCGGGACGAACGCCAATACGGTCCCGACGCCGAAGAGCTCGACGTCACCCGCAAGCCCCGGAACATCCTCACCTTCAGCCACGGCGCGCACCACTGCCTCGGCGCCGCCGCCGCACGCATGCAGTCGCGCGTTGCCCTTGAGGAGCTCTTGTCCGTCATCCCCGACTTCAAGGTCGACGAGGACGACATCGTCTGGGCCGGAGGCAGTTACGTGCGCCGACCGCTGTCGATGCCATTTCGGGTCGGCTGAGATGGCGGACTGGCTTGGGGAGCGACGCGTCGAGGCCGCCGCCGACCGGATTCTCGACGCGGCCGAAGCTCTCTTCACCCGGCACGGCGCCGCGGGCGTTGGCATGAACGACGTCGCCACGGCTGCGGGGTGTTCACGCGCAACGCTGTACCGCTACTTCGAGAACCGCGACGCCCTCTACACCGCCTACGTGCACCGCGAGGCGCACCGGGTGTTCCGTGAACTGGGCGACCACGTCGCCGGCATCGCCGATCCTCGTGAACGCTTGCTCGAGGCTGTCTTGGCGGCGCTGAGCAGCGTTCGCGAGAGCCCCTCTCTGTCAGCGTGGTTCGTCACCACCGAGCGCCCGATCGGTGGGGAGATGGCCGACCGGTCCCAGGTGATCGAGGCCATGGCCACGTCGTTCCTCGCGTCGCTGGGCGTGGACGACGTCGAGTCGCGCGCCCGCTGGCTGGTGCGAGTGATGATCTCACTGTTGACGTTTCCCGGTCGCGACGAGGCCGAGGAACGACGGATGCTCGAGGAGTTCGTGCTTCCCGTCGTCGCCGACAATGGCAACCGGGTCCGCTGACCTACTGCCTGGCCATCGCAATCCGGAAACGCTCATCTGGACTGACGAAGGGGTCGGCGTCCTTGGCGTCGTCGCCGAGATCAATTCGCACCCAATCGATCTTGCCGCTGAACCGGCTGGTGTGGGCGGTGTAATCCGGGCTGACGGTGGTGCCGGTCTCCCGACCGACGTCGGTGGTCTCGTCGGCCGAGAAGATGAACCCCTGGGTCTGCTCGACACGGCCGCTGCCGACTTCCTTGCCGTCGTAGTAGAGCGTGACCGTCCCACCCTTGCCCATGCCACCACCGTCGTAGGCGAACTCCATACGCACCTGGCTGCTGCCCGTCGGAACGTGCTCCTTGGCCTCGATGTCGAATGACTTTATGCCGAGCACGTTGTAGTGGAACTTGGCCCGACCGTCCTTGGCGTACAGACTCCACCCGCCGAACCGGCCGCCCTGAGCGATGATCACACCCTCTGCGCCGCCGTCCGGTACGTCCACCTCTGCCGTCACCGCGAACGACTTGTTCTTGACGTCGACCACGCTGTTCTCCGACAACCGACCCATGTTCCCGAACAGCAACTGACTGTTGCCCTTGATCAGCGTTGGCCGGCCTGCCGTCGTGGGATTGATGCGTTCGATCTGACGGTCGTCGAGCGGAAGGACGTTGTACTTCACCGCCTCGATCAGCCAAAGTCTTTGCAGTTCATGAAGTTTCTGCGGGTTTTCCTTCGACAGGTCGTTAGCCTGCGTCCAGTCGACGTTGCCGTCGTAGAGTTCCCAGACGTCGTCGTCAAAGGCGGGCATCACGGCGCCGCCCATGGCCCATGGCGTGCGGTGCTTGGTGACCGCACTCCAGCCCTTGTGGTAAATGCCTCGGTTGCAGAACATTTCGAAGTACTGCGTCTGATGCCGTTCGGGCGCGTCAGCCTCGTTGAAGCTGTACACCATGCTCGTACCCTCATGTGGGCTCTGCAGCACTCCGTTGACCATTGTCGGCGCGGGAATGCCCGCCGCCTCCAGCACTGTCGGCGCGAAGTCGATCACGTGACTGAACTGGTTGCGGTGGCCGCCCCTGTCCTTGATGCCCTTGGGCCAGTGCACGATCGTGCCGTTTCGGGTGCCACCCCAGTGCGACGCGACCTGCTTCGTCCATTGGTATGGCGAGTCCATGGCCCATGCCCAACCCACGGCATAGTGGCCATAGGACGCCTCGCCCCCAAACTCGTCGAGCTTCGACGCCAAGAACTCGGGGGTCTCGATCGCGGCCATCCCGTTGAAGTTCGCCATCTCGTTGAACGCGCCCTGCAGCGTGCCCTCCGCCGAAGCCCCGTTGTCGCCGATGATGAGGTAGACGAGCGTGTCCTCCAGGACGGGTTCGAGGGCGTCGAGCAGCCGCCCTACGTGGTGATCGGTGTGTTCCATGAAGGCGGCGTAGACCTCCATCTGCCGTTCCAGCGCGGGCTTCAACGCTGGATTCATGTCGTCCCAGGCGGGAATCTCCTCGTCGCGAGGCGTCAGGACCGCATCGGCCGGAATGACGCCCAAATCCTTCTGCCGCTCGAAGGTGATCTCGCGCTGGCGGTCCCAGCCATGGGCGAACTTGCCCTTGTACTTCTCGATCCACTCAGGGGGCACGTGGTGCGGAGCATGGGTGGCGCCCGGTGCGAAGTACATGAAGAACGGCTTGTCGGGAAGCAGCGCCTTTTGTTGGCGTGCCCAGTTGATCGCCTTGTCCGTCAGGTCCTCGGTCAGGTGGTAGCCCTCAGCCGGAGTCTTCGGCGGCTCGATGGGAGTCGTGCCCTCGTAGAGGGCGGGATCCCACTGATTGTTCTCTCCGCCGATGAAGCCGTAGAAGTACTCGAACCCGCCACCACCGGTCGGCCAGGCGGTGAACGGGCCTGCCGGGCTGGTCTGCCACACGGGCACCTCGTGGCACTTGCCGAACTGAGCCGTCGCGTAGCCGTTGAGCTTGAGCGTCAGCGCGAGTGGCGCCTTCGTATTCGGCAGCACCGACGTATAACCGGGTGCCGCGGTTGCGGTCTCGGTGATGTTTCCCATGCCCACCGAATGATGGTTGCGCCCGGTCAACAAGGCTTGGCGCGTAGGGGAACACAGCGCCGTGGTGTGAAAGCGGTTGTATTTCAATCCGTTCGACGCGAGCTTCTCGAAGTTCGGCGTCTCACAGGGTCCGCCGAACGCGCTGCTGGCGCCGAAACCGACGTCGTCGATGAGGATGACGAGCACGTTGGGGGCGCCGTCCGGGGGACGCACGTCCTTGATCGGCGGATAGCTGGTGTCGGGGTCCTTGGCGTCGTATGTCGTCAGACCCACGTGGCCCACGTCGGGAACGGGCAGGATGTCGCGTCGGGTGTCGTTGAGTCCACTCACGGGAGTCCGCTCGCCGAAGGAGCCGCCGCTTGGGCGATGTGCCCACAGCATATGCGCGAGGCGCCTGCCCCGCGGGACATTCCTCGCCGGCGTTGATCTTGACTTGAGTGGGCGTCAGCCCGCCCAATAGGCCTGCGCCTTGACGGCCTTGCGCGGTATCCCGTAGTCCTCGCGGAGGATCTTGGCGATCGCCCGGGTAGTGCGGTTGTCACAGGCCGCCCAGCCGAAGTGGTCCGGCGCCGCGAAGGCCGACGATCGGACGGCCTCGACCAACGCCTCGCCGCCATTCTTGCGGTCGATCCACGTGACGTCGCCCCCGGCGACGGGCAGTTCGCGATCGTCGACGTGGGACGACTCCAGGAAGACCTTGGCAGGCACGTCGCCTTTGGCGTCGAGCAGCGAGTTGATCGCCGGTAGCGACGCCGTGTCACCGACGACGACGTAGCCGGCGGGCACGGGCTCCGGGAGGGTGAAGTTGCTTCCGAGCACCGTGACCTCGAGGGTGTCGCCGGGTTGGGCGGCCCTGGCCCAGGCCGTCGCCAGTCCGTCGTGCATGGCGAAGTCGACGTCCAGCGTCCCGGCCTCGGGGTCGGGGTTGACCAGCGTGTAGCCCCGCTGATGGGACTTGTTGCCGTCGGGGAACCAGCCACGGACCCACATCGTCGGATGGATCGGACGTTCGGCGAGCAGCTCCTCGGCACGGAAATGCAGGCGGAGGTAGTTCGGCGTCACCTCGGTGCGGCCGGTGACCGTTAGGGCGTAATCGCCTCCGCGCCAAAGTTTTACGAGCGCACCGGAGAATCCGCGGGACGGTTTGTGTTCGGCCATGACGCCCTCCAATCGACTTAGGTAACCCTAACTCAACCGGTGTACTGGGTGGTGGGCTACGTCCGCACCCTGGTCACGCGGTGCAGCAGCCACGCCAGCGGCACGGTGACGATCATCGTGACCACGAACAACCACCACATGGAGCCGGTGTAGATCGGGAACCGCAGGATCTCGACCATCACCAACTCCATGGTGACGAGGTGAATCAGGAAGATCTCGTAGGAGATCTCGCCGAGGAACACCATCGGTCGGCTCGCCATGAACTGCTGGTACCACCCCCGCGCGCCGTCGGGCCCGCGCAGCGCCAGCGGGGCCACCACCAGCGTCGAGATGACCGCGTAGAACACCGTCTTGACCAAGCCCTCCCGAAGCTCGGCGGGCGACGTCGTCGGCGCCCCGGCGATCGGCGTCGACGCGATGAGATAGCAGGCAATCGCCAGCGGTATGCAGATCGCCGCGTACGCGCGCACGCCGAGGGGCAGCAGCGACGCGAGCAGCATGCCGCCGAGGAACCACGTCAGATACGTCGGCAGCCACAGCGGCGCACCGTCGGGAAGGAACTCGGTGGTGTGCACCAGCGTCAACCAGGTCGGGCTGACGAACGCCAACGCCACCAGCCCGAGGATCAGGCGCACCGGATGCCACTGCCTGCGGCACACCACCACCAGCAGCAGATAGGCCAAGAGCGGCAGGGCGACGTAGAACGCCGCCTCGACGGCGAGGCTCCACATCTGCGTAAGGCCTTGGTGCAGATACGAATACAGGTAGTCGTCGGTGTAGATCTGCGTGAGAGTCAGGTTGCGGAACAACCCCATCCACGTGTGGCCGGGGTTCGGCCCCGCAGTACGGAAGTGATACACCAGGTACGCCGCGAGCACCGTGACGACATAGGCGGGCATGATGCGCCGGACTCGGTGCCACGCGTAGCGGCTGACCGACGGCGACGGGCGACCGTCGGCGGCTGCCCGCACCCACGGTGCGAACAGCAGGAAGCCGGACAGCACGAAGAAGATCGGGACGCCAATCTCCATGCGGGAGTAGATCAATCCCACGTAGCCGTGGGTGTACTTGCCCGTCGTATACGCGGCATGGGTCAACATCACGAGTATCGCGGCGACCGCGCGAACGCCGGTTAGTGAGGCGACTCTGCCCCGGCTTGCCGACTCGAGGCCGCCAACGTCAGTGTCGCGCCCCGTCACTTCGGCTTGTGGTGGTGACTCGGACCCTCTCGACCTGGACGATCTTGTTTGAGATCGATGAGCACACCCGAAATACGGGTGTTCGCGAGCTTCTTCAAGGTTTCATTGGACAGCTTCGCAGGCAACTCGACCGTCGAATGGTCCATCTTGATGGTGATGTGGCCGAAGTCGCTGCGGTGCAACCCGCCCTCGTTGGCAATCGCGCCGACGATTGAACCCGGACCGACCTTGTGCCGCTTGCCGACCGCGATGCGGTACGTCGCAAGATCACTTCGGACGTTGTCGCGCCGCTTGCGCGGGCCGCCCTCACCGCCCGCGTCGCGGTCCGGACGCTCGCGGCGCTTCTCCGGCGGCGGCTCGGTCATCAGGAACTCGCCACCACCGCGACTCTGCACGGCAAGGGCCGCGGCGATCTCCGCCGTCGGCACGTCGTGGTCGCGCTCGTAGTCCTCGATCAGCTTGCGGAACAACTCGATCCCAGGAGCGGTCAGCGCCTCGGTGATCGCTTCGCGGAACTTCTCGACGCGCTTGTCGTTGACGTCGTCGACCGACGGGAGCTGAGACTCGACGAGCTTCTGCCGGGACACCCGCTCGATGGAGTTGAGCAGATGCTTCTCGCGCGGTGTGACGAACAGCACCGCCGCGCCCGAACGTCCGGCCCGGCCCGTGCGCCCGATGCGGTGCACGTAGGACTCCGGATCGTGCGGGATGTCGTAGTTCAGGACGTGGGAGATGCGCTCCACGTCCAGACCACGCGCCGCGACGTCGGTGGCGATCAGGATGTCGATCGTCCCGTCCTTGAGCTGGCTGATGGTGCGCTCACGGACGGCCTGGGCGATGTCACCGTTGATGGCCGCGGCGGAGAATCCCCTGGCGCGCAACTTCTCGGCGACCTCTTCGGTGGCCTGCTTGGTGCGGACGAACACGATCATCGCCTCGAACGGCTCGACCTCGAGCAGCCGGGTGAGTGCGTCCATCTTCCGCGGTCCGGCCACCTGGATGTAGCGCTGCGAGATGTTCTCCGCGGTCGCCGTCTTCGACTTCACAGTGACCTGTACGGGATCGTGCAGGTACTTGGAGGTGATCTTGCGGATCGCGGGCGGCATGGTGGCCGAGAACAGCGCCACCTGCTTGTACTCGGGGGTGTCGGCGAGAATCCGCTCGACGTCCTCGGCGAAGCCCATCTGCAGCATCTCGTCGGCCTCGTCGAGCACCATGTAGTCGAGGTGCGAGACGTCCAGGCTGCCCTTCTCCAGGTGGTCGATCACCCGGCCGGGGGTGCCGACGACGACCTGCGCGCCGCGCTTGAGGCCGGCCAGCTGCGGACCGTAGGACGAGCCGCCGTATACCGGAAGCACGTTCACCGGCAGGTGCGCTCCGTAGCGGCTGAAAGCCTCTGCGACCTGCAGTGCAAGCTCGCGCGTCGGCGCAAGCACCAGGGCTTGGGTGGTGCGACTGGTGGTGTCGATCCGGGACAGGATGGGGATCGCGAACGCGGCGGTCTTGCCGGTGCCGGTCTGCGCCAGTCCGACCACGTCGGAGCCGGCCATCATCGCCGGAATCGTCGCGGCCTGAATCGCCGACGGCGACTCGTAGCCGACGTCGGCGAGTGCCCGCAGCACCGCCGGGTGAATCTGCAGGTCAGCAAAGGTTATGTCGGCGCTCGTCGCGTCGGTGTCTTCAGAGCTCATCGAGGTGGCAGTCTACGGGTAAATGCAGCTCCCTCCCTCATGTCGTCGCCGCGTGGACACGAGATGCCGGTACGGTGGCGCAGCGTGAAGGGACCAGTGAGGGTGCATCGGTGGTTCGCAGTCCTGGCCGCGGTGGCGACACTGGCTGGCTGCGGGGCAAGTGATTCGACCGTCTCCAAGACCCCGGAAGCCACCGTCCCCCCGGCTCAGACGGCCCCTCCCGCCCCTGCCCCGACGGTCGCCTCCGGTCCGTCCCCTGCGCCGGCGCCCGCCGATCCCTGTGCGGTCGACCTGGCCGCACCGGAGATCGCCAAGGCCGTGTCCGAACTGCCGAAGGACCCCCGCAGTGGACAACCGTGGAGCCCCGAGCCGTTGGCGGGCAATTACAACCAATGCGCGCCCCTCTCGGCGATCGTCATCAAGGCCAACACCAACGCCGCCAACCCGAACACCCGCGCCGTGTTGTTCCACCTCGGCAAGGTCATCCCCACCGGTGTTCCTGACACCTACGGCTTCAACGGCATCGACGACACCGCGACGACGGGCGACACGATCGCGCTGATGTACCTCAACGAGACCAGCAAGCTCAAGAGCGTGGTGCGGTTCCGGTGGAACGGCAACGGCGTCGAATTGATCGGCAACACGGGCTAGTTCGCCCCGGGGTGACGTCGGACCCCTGACCTACAGTCGAGTTCGTGTTCGTCCTAGCCGATGGAGACGACCGCGTCGTCTACAGCGCATCCGACCTCGCCGCCGCCGCGCGCTGCGAGTACGCCTTGTTGCGCGCCTTCGACGCGAAGCTCGGCCGCAGCCCGAAGATCGTCGTCACCGACGAGTTGCTCGAGCGCACGTCATCCCTCGGCGACGATCACGAACGCCGTCAGCTCGACGACCTCCGCGCCGAGTTCGGCGACGTCACCGTCATCGGCCGCCCGTCCTACACCGCCTCCGGCCTGCGCTCCGCGGCCGAGCAGACGATGCGCGCCGTCGAGAGCCGCGCGCCGGTCATCTACCAGGCGGCGATGTTCGACGGCCGCTTCGTGGGGTTCGCCGACTTCCTGATCCTCGAAAACGGTCTGGCCGGCGACCGGTACCTGCTGCGTGACACCAAGCTCGCCCGCTCGGTGAAGGTCGAGGCCCTGCTGCAGCTCGCCGCGTACGCCGACACGCTCGCGCGCCGCGGTGTCCCGGTGGCCGACGAGGTCGAGCTGGTGCTCGGCGACGGCGCCGTGTCCCCCTACCGGGTCGACGAGCTGCTTCCCGTTTACCTGCCCCGACGCGCGGCCCTTCAGCGGCTGCTCGACGAGCACCTCGCGCGCGACAGGCCGGTCAGTTGGGACGACGACGACGTCCGCGCCTGCTTCCGGTGTCCGGAGTGCAGCGTCGAGGTCCGTGCCCGCGACGACCTGCTGCTGGTCGCCGGCATGCGGGTGAGTCAACGCTCCCGCCTCATCGACGCGGGCGTCACCACCGTGCACGACCTCGCCGACCTGGACGCAGCGGTGCCCGAGCTGTCCGCCCGCACGGTCAGGGCGCTCACCGCGCAGGCCCGGCTGCAGGTCGCCGATCGGGTGGACGGCAAGCCGCCCTACGAGGTGGTCGACGCCCAGCCCCTCATGGTGCTTCCGGACGCGAACAAGGGCGACCTGTTCTTCGACTTCGAGGGCGACCCCCTGTGGACGCTCAACGGCAGGGACTGGGGTCTGGAGTACCTGTGGGGCGTGCTGACGGCGCAAGAGGAGTTCACGCCGTATTGGGCGCACGACCGCCCCAGCGAGCGCCAAGCCCTCGTCGACTTCCTGGCCATGGTCCGCAAGCGCCTGAAGAAGTACCCGGGCATGCACGTCTACCACTACGCCGCGTACGAGAAGAGCACCCTGCTGCGGCTGGCCGGCCGGTACGGGGTCGGCGAGAACGACGTGGACGAGCTGCTGCGCAACGGCGTGCTGGTCGACCTGTATCCGTTGGTGCGCAAGAGCATTCGCGTCGGCACCGAGAGTTACTCCATCAAGTACCTCGAGCCGCTGTACATGGGCAACGAACTGCGCGACGGCGAGGTGACCACCGCGACGGACTCGATCACCCAGTACGCCCGCTACTGCTCGCTGCGCGACGAGGGCAAGGTCGACGACGCGGCGATCGTGCTCAAGGAGATCGAGGACTA
>Ga0247732_10000171_pt1 | contig 41084 bp, 40 predicted proteins | sample UWRJL163409C2_FD_180940 | JGI IMG/M metagenome (GOLD analysis project Ga0247732, IMG submission 180940) | Plant litter microbial communities from Arlington Agricultural Research Station in Wisconsin, United States - UWRJ-L163-409C-2 | ecosystem: Environmental > Terrestrial > Plant litter >...
CACCAGCGGGCAAGAACGAGCCGACGCTCTTGCCCCCTGGCTCAACTACTACAACACTGAACGCATCCACACTGGCATAGGAACCACCCCCATGAACCGGGTGTCACCAATGTGATGGCCGAGTACAGCTAGGCCCGCGGCATCCGCTCAGTCCGTCTCGTCGATCCAGATCGACTTCTTGGGCGGCGGGGTGCGCCAGGCGATACCCGACGCGGGCGTGTGCAGCACGAACTCGACGGCGTCCTCGACGGTGAGGTGCTGGGGGTGCCGCATCCACTCGAACTTGCCGGCCGGGTCGTAGAAGCGGTTGGTCGTGCTGCGCTTGCTCTGCGGGATGGCGACGCTCGAGCGGCGCAGCACCTCGGCCACGATCTCGCGCTCGCCGGCGTCGAGCTCGGGCAGCTTCGACGACTTGAGGCATACGGTGAGCACCGGGGTGGTGAGGGTGTCGAGGCTGAGGAAGGAGTCCACGCGGTCACGGCGGGAGACAGAGAGGTAGACGGCCTCGACGATCGCGTCGAACGGCACGACGGCGCCGCGCACCCGCACCTCGCCGGTGTCGAGGTTGACCTCGCTGCGCGGAGACACCGAGCGCGAGTAGAGCACCAGCACAACGACGGCGACGACGATCACCGCCGCGGCGATCAGCACGGGAACGGCGCCGAGCGCCTCGAACGCCCAGCGCCCGAGAACGACGACGCCGAGAACGATCGCGATGTACGCGACGTAGTAGCGGATGCGCAGATCGGACGTCGGTGCGGTGAGAAAGCGCTGCCACTCGCGCGACTCGCCGATCGGCACCCATCCGGAAGGAAGTTCGGCCATGCCAGAAGTTAACTCCCGCGCCGCCGACGCGGCAATAGCTGGCTTAAACGACGAGACCGTCACCGCGCCGGAGCACGGTGACGGTCTCGGAAAGAATCAGGAGGCGCGGCGGGCGCGAGCTGCGCGACGCTTGAGGGCGCGGCGCTCGTCTTCGCTGAGTCCGCCCCAGACGCCGGAGTCCTGGCTGGTCTCGAGTGCGTACTGCAGGCACATCTCGGTCACGGAGCAGCGTGCGCACACGGCCTTCGCCTTGTCGATCTGGTCGACGGCCGGGCCGGTGTTTCCCACGGGGAAGAACAGCTCGGGGTCGGCGGTCAGGCAAGCGGCTTTGTCGCGCCAATCCATGGGGGCTCCTTTGGTAGAGGGCACTTTCGGGCATGGGTATATGCCGTCGAGAATTCGGATGAGGAAAGAGTGATGGGATTCGCTCGCCGCACTGCAAGCTCGAAATCAACCTCGAATAGACTCTCATACCGAAGCACGCAAATCAATGGTTTTGTATGGGATGTAGCTGTGAGCGGATCACCTGTCGGCACGGAATCACACGATTCGCGACCCCCGAGACGACGTCACCACCCCCTCGTGCTGCTGCTCGCCGGGGTGCTGTTTCTCGAGGCCGCGGCGCTCGTGGGCGTCACCGTCGTGCTCATCGTCGAGCTGCTCGTCGACCGCCCGGACTCCTACCTGAGCGCGGTCGCGCTCACCGTCTTCGCCGCGATCGCGGCCGTCTGGGTGGGCGCGATCGCGGTCAACAGCCTGCGCGGCCGGGCGTGGATCCGCGGGGGAGCGATCGTGGTGCAGGTGCTGCTCGCGGCCGTCGCCCTCGGCAGCTTCCAGGGGCTGCTGCCGAGAGCGGACATCGGGTGGCTGCTGCTGCTGCCGGCGATCGTGGTGATGGTGCTGCTGTTCACCAAGCCGGTGCTGGCGGAGACCGCGGGGCGCGACCCGCGCTAGCTATCCGTGGTCGGCGTCGATGCTGAGCTTCTTGCGCAGGCTCGCCACGTGTCCGGTGGCCTTCACGTTGTAGAGCGCGAGCTGGATCGTGCCGTCGTCGTTCAGAACGAAGGTCGAGCGCAGCACGCCGGTGACGACTTTGCCGTAGAGGTTCTTCTCGCCGTACGCGGCGTAGAGGTTGTGCACCGTCAGGTCGAGGTCGCTGAGCAGCGGGAAGTTGAGTCCCTGCTCCTCCTTGAACTTCTTCAAGTCGGCCACGGAGTCCTTCGAGACGCCGAGCACCTGGTAGCCGGCGGATGCGAGCGAGTTGATGTTGTCGCGGAAGTCGCAGGCCTGTGTGGTGCAGCCGGGCGTCCCCGCCGCCGGGTAGAAGTAGACGATTACTTTCTTTCCGTCGAAATCGGAGAGGCTGACGGTCTCGCCGTCCTGATTCTGCAGGGAAAAAGCGGGAGCTTTCGCGCCGATTTCGAGTTTCGTGGCCGTCATGGTGCTCCTTGTGTCGCTGAGGTGTTTTTCCCATGCTAATCTTGCTTCTCGGCGCTGAAGTTCACGCGCTACGCACCTCTAGCTCAATTGGCAGAGCAACTGACTCTTAATCAGTGGGTTCCCGGTTCAAGTCCGGGGGGGTGCACCAAACAAGCCCCTCATCAGCAGTTGCCGATGAGGGGCTTTTTCGTACCGTAGGTTGGGCCCATGACCTCTGCGACCGCACCGACGAAATCCTCGAGCGACATCGTCCTCCCCAGCCTCGGAGCGGCCGCCTTCGTCGTGGGGTCGATCTGGCTCCTCATCCTGCTGGCGCTCGCCCTCACCGCCGGGATCGCGAGCGGGGAGACCCCGAGCGCCACCGGCGCGGCGCAGACCTCGAGCATCTCGGGCTGGCTGGCGGTCGGTGGGGCGGCCGTCTTCTACGTCGCGGGCGCGGTCCTGTCGTCGTTGCGGATCCGCAGCAGGGCGAAGGTGTACGCCATATTCATGCTCGTGCTCAACGCCGGGTCGCTGCTGGTCGTGGTGCTGCTCACGGTGGGGTGGCAGACGATCACGCCGTAGGCGCCGCACGCCTTCGGTGGGCGATCTCCCGATAGCCGGCGGGCACCCGGGGAATCAGGCGGCGCCGTCCCGCCATCCGCTCAAGAACTCGGCGTCGCGGTCGTAGCCGTCGGCGTCGAGCGCGAGCTCCGGCTTGCCCAGCTCCACCGTCTTCTCGCGGCTCATCTCGGCCAGATCGATCAAGCGGATGACGGCCAGCCGGATCACGTCGTCCCAGGTGGCCGTCGAGCCGTAGGAGCGCAGGATGACATCGACCCGGCGCCTGGCCTCGTTCATGCCGGGAGCGTTCGGCGGCGTCGCGGCGGTGAGCGGCACGGCTCGGGTGGCGAAGTAGGCGATGTCCCAGAGGCGCGGACCGGGGGAGCACATGTCGAAGTCGATCGCTCCGACGAGCGCGCCGTTCGAGAAGGCCAGGTTGTGCGGGGCGAAGTCGTTGTGGCAGATCACCTCGGCCGGAACCTTCGCGCGGGACTGCCAGACGGCGCCGTCGAGGGCGAAGCCGATGCTCGCGTCGTGCAGCTCACGCAGGCGGGCCGCGCCCTCGACGAGCACCGACTCTTCCCAGACCCAGGCGGGAAGCGGGTACTCGGGTACGTCGGCGTCGATGAAGCTCAGGCGCTCGCGGTTTCCCTCGATGCCGAGCGGGCGGGGCGCCCAGGCGATCCCGGCGCGGCGCAGGTAGTCGAGGTAGCGGTGCACGGTGGGCGTCCACGGTCCGGCGATGCGCAGCACGGTGTCGCCGTCGCGCTCGACGACGTTCATGTTGCCGCCGGTGAGGAGTTCGCCCATGGGGCAAGGCTAAGGGGTGCGCGGCACGACGGGGCGCTGTCGAGGGAGGGGCGCTGTCGTAACGGACGGACGCTGTCCGTTAACCGACAGCCCCGGTCCGATAGAACAGCGCCCGCGGGGAGGGGTTCGCCCGTCTGACAGCGCGGGGCCGGTCTGACAGCGCCACCCGTCCGGTCTGACAGCGCCACCCGTCCGATCTGACAGCGCCGGTCCGACAGCGCTGGCCTACGGCGAGACCCGCACCGCGTCGCCGCGCGAGATCACTCCCGCCCGCACCACGCGGGCGTACACGCCGAAGGGGATCGCCCCCGCCGCCAGCCGGTAGCCGGCGAGCGACGGGAGAAGACGGGTACCGGACGCGCCGGTCGCCGGATCGAGGTCGATCACGGCACAGCGTGGGATGCCCTCCGCGACCCGCAGAACCACCCCGCCGACGGCGAGCTCGCGGCCCGCCCAGCCGTCCTCGAGGTGCGGCTCGGCGTCGCCGGTGTCGATCTCGAGGTTGCTCCGGAAGCGCCGCGCGTCGACGTCGTGCCCGGCGGCGTCCGCGAGCCGGCGCAGCGAGCCGGTGGTCGCGATCGACACCGCGTCGCCGTAGACGACCGCACCGGGGAGCTCCGCCCGCGCCAGCACCACCTCGCGGCCGAGCAGTGCGGAGAGCGGCGCGGCCCACGGCCCCTCGACGACCCGCAGGGCTGAGGGGCGGCCCCAGTAGTCGAGCTCGATCCGTGGGCCGACGGGGCGCGGCACCGCGCTGTGGCGCTCGCCGCCGATGTCGATGGAGAGCACCCCGTCCTCCCAGCGGGCCGAGCAGCCGAGCAGCGCCGGGTTCTGCACGGTCTTGAGAACGACGCCGCGCGTGAGGTCCACCGCGGCGAAGACGCGGTCGCCGACCGGTCCGTCGAGCGCGAACTCGGCCGACTCGTGGCTCCGGTGCCTGGCGCCCTTGAGCGGCGAGGAGCCGATACGGCGGATGTGCATGGTCCACATGGTTGCACGCGGCGGGGTGTTCCGCGCGATAGTAGGTGCAGCATCCGCTGATTCGATTGGAGACCCCGCATGCGCCAGCTCATCGTCACCGAGTTCATCACCCTCGACGGCGTCGTCGACTCGCCCGGCAACGGCCCGCATCCGCAGGCGGGCTGGACCTTCCGGCAGGTGGAGTTCGACGCGGCGGCCTACGAGATCAAGGGCACGGAGCAGCTGGAGGCGACGGCCCTGCTGCTCGGACGCGTCAGCTACGACGAGTTCGCGCCGGTCTGGCCGACCATGGACGAGTTCGCCGAGTACAACGAGATGCCGAAGTACGTGGTCTCGACCACGCTCGAGAATCCGGAGTGGAACAACACCTCGGTGCTGCGCACCCTCGACGAGGTCGCCGCGCTCAAGCGGGGCGACGGCGGCAGCATCCTCGTGCACGGCAGCGCGACGCTGGCCAAGGCGCTCGCCGCCGCGGGGCTGGTCGACCGCTACCACCTGCTCGTCTTCCCGCTGCTGCTCGGCTCGGGCCGGCGGCTCTTCGACGATGCGGAGACCGCGCAGAAACTGCGCCTCGTCGAGCACGAGGCCTACGCGAACGGCGTCGTGAAGGCCGTCTACGACGTGGTGCACTGAGCCAGAAGCGGATGCCCGCCTAGGCGAACAGGGCCCGGTAGTGCTCGCACATGGCCGGGTAGTAGTCGCGGGAGAAGTCGATCCGGGCGAGGTCCGTGCCGCCGTAGTCGGCGGCGAGCCGGTCGAGGTAGTACTCCCAGCCGGGCGCCGTGTCGGAGACCGGGTAGATGCCGTTCGCGGAGGCGGCGAAGGTGACCGTCGTCGCCCCGCCGCTCTCGGCGAAGTCGATCTCGTAGTCCCAGTGCTGCTCGGGCTGGTCGGCCTGGTCGGGGCGCTCGAGCGTGCCGATCCGCAGGCGCAGCCTCTTCGCCGGCGTGCACTCCTGAATCTGCACCGACTCCTCGGGCGCGTCGGCGCCCTCCGCTGTCATGCGGAAGACGACGGTGCCCGATCGCGGGTCGCCTTCCCAGACGCCGATCCAGCGCTGCAGGCGGTCCGGGTCGGCGAATGCCGCCCAGGCGTCGTCGATGCCGACGGGCAGACGGCGGTCGAAGACCACGGCCTCCCCGAAGCTCCTGGTCTCGCGTCGTCCCGTCGGCTCGATGTTCATTGTTCGGCCCTCTCCAGAATGTCGGTGGTGCTCGGTAACATGAATGCCGTTCCCTCGTCGTCGCGGTTGGAGATCGTCCATGCTGGTCACACTGCTGTCTCGCTACCTCAAGCACTATCGTCGCCTTCTCGCCGGGGTGCTTGCCTTCCAGTTCGCGGCCGCTCTCGCGTCGCTCTACCTGCCCACCCTCAATGCGAGCATCATCGACAGGGGTGTGGCAACCGGTGACGTCGATTTCATCTGGTCCACCGGCCTGCTCATGCTGGGCATCTCGCTCGGGCAGATCACCGCGTCGATCATCGCCACGTACTTCGCCGCACGGGCCGCGATGCAGATGGGACGCGACATCCGCAACGGCGTCTTCGAGAAGGTGAGCGCGTTCTCCGAGCGGGAGGTGTCGCAGTTCGGCGCCGGGTCGCTGATCACCCGCAACACGAACGACGTGCAGCAGGTGCAGATGCTCGCGATGATGGGCGCCACGATGCTGGTCTCGGCGCCGCTGCTCGCGATCGGCGGCATCGTGATGGCTCTGCGGCAAGACGTCGGTCTGAGCTGGATCGTCGCGGTGGCCGTGCCCGTGCTGCTGCTCATCGCCGGCGTGATCATCTCGCGGATGGTGCCGCTGTTCCGGCTCTACCAGACGCGCATCGACGCGGTGAACCGCATCATGCGCGAGCAGCTGACCGGCATCCGCGTGGTGCGCGCCTTCGTGCGCGAGCCCATTGAGGAGGAGCGCTTCGGCGTCGCCAACTACGACATCATGGACGTCGGCAAACGCGTCGGATCGCTGTTCGTGCTGCTGTTCCCGCTCGCGATGCTGGTGCTCAACGTCACCGTCGTCGGGGTCATCTGGTTCGGCGGCATCCGCGTCGACAACGGCGACATCGAGATCGGCACCCTGTTCGCGTTCATGCAGTACATCGGGGCGATCCTCGGCGGCGTGCTGATGGCCACCTTCATGACGATCATGATCCCGCGCGCCGCCGTCTCGGCCGAGCGCATCAGCGAGGTGCTCGCCAGCGAGACCACCCTCATCCGCCCGTCCGATCCCGTCTCCGACTTCGCCGCGCCCGGGGCCGTCGTCTTCGACGACGCAGGCTTCACCTACCCGGGCGCCGAGCAGCCTGTGCTCTCCGGAATCTCCTTCGCGGCCGAGCCGGGCGACACGATCGCGATCGTCGGCTCCACCGGCGCGGGCAAGACCACGCTGATCTCGCTCATCCCGCGGCTGTTCGACGTCACGGCGGGCAGCGTGTCTGTGGGCGGCGTCGATGTGCGCCAGGCCGACCTCGACGTGCTCTGGAAGGGCATCGGGCTGGTGCCGCAGCGCCCCTTCCTCTTCGCGGGCACCGTGGCGTCCAACCTGCGCTTCGGCCGGGAGGACGCGACCGACGACGACCTGTGGCGCGCGCTCGAGATCGCGCAGGGCCGTGACTTCGTCGAGGAGATGGACCGCGGCCTCGAGTCCCGCATCGCGCAGGGCGGCACCAACGTGTCGGGCGGCCAGCGGCAGCGGCTCGCCATCGCCCGCGCGATCGTGCACAACCCGGCGATCCTCGTCTTCGACGACTCCTTCTCGGCGCTCGACCTGACAACGGATGCGCGGCTGAGGCAGGCGCTCTGGAGGGAGCTCCCGCAGACGACGAAGATCGTTGTCGCGCAGCGCGTCTCCACCATCACCGACGCCGACCGCATCATCGTGCTGGAGGACGGCCGCATGGTCGGGTCGGGCACGCACAGCCAGCTGCTGGAGTCGAGCCAGACCTACCGCGAGATCGTGGAATCGCAGCTGGGCGTCGATTCGAGCAGTGTGGAGGCGGGCGCATGAGCGAGTCGCGTCGTGTGAAAAAGGGCAAGCCGGCCCCGGAGCCGGAGGTGCTCTCGGAGGAGGAGCAGCTCGAGTTGGAGCTGGCCGAGCAGGCCCGGGTGTCCTCCGGCGACTGGGACAGCGTGAAGCCCGGCAAGGCCGCGAACTTCGGCCAGAGCTTCAAGCGCCTCATCGGGTTGCTGCGGCCGCACGCCTTCGCCTTCGTCTTCGTGACGATCCTCGGCGCCATCGGCGTCGTGCTCACCGTGATCGCGCCGAAGGTGCTCGGCGAGGCCACGAACGTGCTGTTCGAGGGCGTCGTCTCCTCGCAGCTGCCCTCCGGCGCCACGCAGGCGCAGGTGGTGCAGCAGCTGCGGGACTCCGGGCAGAACGACCAGGCGAACATGATCGCCGCCATGACGCTGGTCCCCGGCGAGGGCGTGGACTTCACGGCCCTCGGTCGGATCCTGATGACCGTGCTCGCGCTGTACGTGGCCGCGTCGATCCTCAACTGGATCCAGGGCTACGTGATCAACGTGATCATGATGCGCACCATGTACCGGCTGCGCGAGTCGGTCGAGGCCAAGATCAACCGCCTGCCGCTCAGCTACTTCGACAAGGTGCAGCGCGGCGAGCTTATCTCGCGCGTCACCAACGACATCGACAACATCACGCAGACGATGCAGCAGTCGCTGTCGACGGTGATCACCAGCCTGCTCACCGTGGTGGGCGTGCTCGTGCTCATGTTCTCGATCTCCTGGCAGCTCGCCATCGTGGCGCTCGTCTCGCTGCCGCTGATGGCCGTGATCTTCGGCATCATCGGGCCGAAGTCGCAGAAGGCCTTCGGCATCCAGTGGCGCAAGGTCGGGCGCCTCAACGCCCGCGTCGAGGAGTCGTTCTCCGGCCACGCGCTGGTGAAGGTCTTCGGCCGCGAGGGCGACGAGCTGGCCAAGTTCACCGCCGAGAACGAGGAGCTCTACCAGGCCTCGTTCAAGGCGCAGTTCCTCTCCGGCATCATCATGCCGGGCATGATGTTCATCGGAAACCTCACCTACGTCGGCATCGCCGTGCTCGGCGGCATCATGGTCGCCGGCGGCCAGCTGCGGCTCGGCGACGTGCAGGCGTTCATCCAGTACTCGCAGCAGTTCACCCAGCCGCTCTCCGAGCTCGGCGGCATGGCCGCGGTGGTGCAGTCGGGCGTGGCCTCGGCCGAGCGCGTCTTCGAGCTGCTCGACGAAGACGAGCAGCAACCTGACAGAGCGGATGCGCCGGCGCCGGTGAACGGGGACGGCACCATCGTCTTCGAGAACGTGGCGTTCTCGTACGCGCCGGAGACACCGTTGATCCGAGACCTCTCCTTCAGCGTCAAACCGGGCCAGACGGTGGCGATCGTCGGCCCGACCGGGGCGGGCAAGACCACCCTAGTGAACCTGATCATGCGGTTCTACGAGCTGGACGGCGGGCGCATCCTGCTCGACGGCCAGGACATCTCCGAGCTGAGGCGGGAGGATGCGCGCTCCCGTTCGGGCATGGTGCTGCAGGACCCGTGGCTGTTCGCGGGGACGATCCGCGAGAACATCCGCTACGGGCGTCAGAGCGCCACCGACGACGAGGTCATGGCGGCCGCGAAGGCCACCTACGTCGACCGCTTCGTGCACTCGCTGCCCGACGGCTACGACACCGTGCTCGACGAGGACGCCTCGAACGTCTCCGCCGGCGAGAAGCAGCTGATCACGATCGCCCGGGCGTTCGTGGCCGCGCCGTCGGTGCTGATCCTCGACGAGGCGACCAGCTCGGTCGACACCCGCACCGAGCTGCTGCTGCAGCACGCCATGGCGGCGCTGCGCGAGGGCCGCACGTCGTTCGTGATCGCGCACCGGCTGTCGACCATCCGCGACGCCGATCTGATCCTCGTGATGGAGCACGGCTCGATCGTCGAGCAGGGCACCCACGAGCAGCTGATCCGGCGCGGCGAGGCGTACTCGCGGCTCTACAACTCGCAGTTCGAGAAGGCGGCCACCGACCTCGACGACGAGGTGGACGAGGCGGCGGTCAGCGAGGTCGCAGCGGGCTCGCAGACGCCGGGGTAGCGCTTGGCGTGTCGTCCGGCGCGACGCTAACATTCGAACATAGTTTCGAATGAATGGAGGCGGTCGACCATGCCGCACACACCTATCGCCCTCTGGCTCGACGAGCGCAACACACCCAGGCGTCTGGTCTGGTCGGGCGAGCGCTACCGGGTGTCGGACAGCCCGACGCGTCTCCCGGAGCTGCTCGTCGAGTGGGCCACGCATCCGCCCCGGGGAACCCTCGGCGGCGGCTGGCGCTTCCAGGCCACCACGCTCGGCGGCGACTGCCGGGTGTTCGACGTGCGGCTCGACACCGCGCGCGACGAGTGGGTGCTGGTCCACACCTACCAGTGAGGCGGGATGCCTACTGAAGATTGCTAGTATTTCCCCACGTTCACGGGGGAGATGTCATGGCCGCGGTCGAGGGTTGGTACGACGACGGGCAGCGTCCCGGCAAGTTTCGCTGGTGGGACGGCTCGAAATGGACCGGTTTCTACTCCGACATCGAGGCGGTTGTTGCTCGCGGTGAGCACTATCAATTCGGTGAACTTCCCCCGCCCCCGGTCGCAATCCAGCCGCCGGAGGCTGTAGCGTGGGCCGAATCGCCGGCGCCGGTGATCGCGTCGCCGACTGTGCTGCCGCCGCAGATTGCCGCAGTCCCGTCCGCCCCGCTCTTTCGGCAACAGCCCGAACCGGCCGAGCACGCCAGCGCGATCTCGGGACTGCCGCTTGAGTACCGCCTCGTCAGCTCGAACGGGTGGCCAAGTGTGGACGTTGCGGGCGAGTCGCACCATGAAGCGGAGATAGTCGCGGCTCTCGGAAGACGCCCGCGACTGAACGAGGAGATCGAGGTGATGACGGAGGCGTCCCTCGTGCCCGAGCCGGACAATCCGTTCGATCCCAACGCAATTTCAGTCAGGATCGGCGGGAAGGTAGTGGGCTACCTGGAGCGCGATACCGCGCCTTTGTACAAGGCGCACATCGATCGGATCACTGCCTCCGGGCATGTCCCGATTGCCGAGGCGCGCGTGTGGGCGGCATTGAGGCAATCGTGGGACGAATCGGCGAACCGACTCCACAGCAGTGTTCGTCTCGCGCTCGCGGAGCCGCACATGCTCATCCCTGCAAACGACCCACCGGTGGATCGCTACTCGTTGATCCCCTGGGGATCGGGCCTGCAGGTCCTCGGCGAGGACAAGCACTTCGATGTTCTCTCACCGCATGTCACCGTTGAGGGACGTGGATTGCTGCTGGCCACGCTTCACAGAATCAGCGAGCAGAAGGGGCGCGCCGTCGCCGACCTCATCGAAGTCCGAGTGGACGGGCGACGTGCCGGCAACATGAGTGGGGCGTCCTCGAAGCACTACTTCCCGCTCGTTGATCACTTGGAGGGCAAAGGGTTGATCGCGGCCGCCTGGGTCACCATCAAGGGATCCGGGCTCGCGGCAGAGCTGGTTCTTCAGGCGGCGAAAGCCGCGGAGGTCAGCTCGGACTGGCTCAACGGTCCTTCGCAGACGGTGCCCCGACTCGTCGCCCGTGGTGCACGGTATCAAGTCCCGAATGCCTACGGCGTAGCGCGGGCTCCCGAACCGAAGCGGGCGCGAGCTGGAATCGCTGATCGGATTCTTCGCGGGCTCCGCTAACGGGAGGCTCCGCTTCCCTTGCGTAAGTCTCCGCCGCCGCTCGATAACTTGAGGCAGGGTGCTCTATCCGGCGCCGGATAGAGCAGAGTGCCGCAAGTTATCGCGGCCCGCCCTCAGACGCGGCCCGCCCTCAGACGCGGGCCGCCCTCAGACGCGGGCGTAGCGCGCCCGGGCGAAGCAGTAGAGCCCGTAGGCGGCGAGCCCGAAGGCCACCAGCAGCAGGATCACGGTGCCGAAGGGCAGCTCGGCGAGCGTCTTGAGCGCACCGTCGAGGCCGGTCGCCTCGCTCGGGTCGGCGGTCGCGGCCGCGACCACGAAGAGCACACCGACGATCGCGATCGCGACGCCCTTCGCCACGTAGCCGAGCACGCCGAGGCCGGTGATGGTCGTGCCGCGGGTGCCGCCCGGGAGAGACACGTCCTCGAGGAACTTCCGACGGATGCCCTTGACGACGAAGTAGACACCGATCGCCGCGACGGCGAGGCCGAGCACCACAACGAGGACGACACCGCCGGGGGAGGCGAGCAGCTGCGCGGTCAGGCCCTTCGACTGCTCCGAGCTGTCGGAGCCGCTGCCGAGCGCGTAGCTCGCGGCCGAGAACCCGATGGCCAGGTAGGCGACGCCCTTGCCGCCCTCCTTGGCGCGGTCGGCCCAGTCCTGCTTGTCGGTGCCGCGGATGAGCACGGTCTCCAGCAGCTGGAACAGGCCGAGGGCGGCCAGTCCGCCGGCGAGGAACCAGAGGATCACAACGCCGAGCGGCGCGTCCGCCACCTCGGCGAGGGCCCCGCCCTGGTCGGCGCTGCCGCCCCCGCCGAAGGCGACGGAGACCGCGATGCCGGCGATCAGGAGGTGCAGGATCCCGTTGACGGCGAAGCCGCCGCGCGCGAACAGTCGGAAGGTCTTGTTCGCGTGCAGGGCCTGTGCGCCCGAGCGTGCGGAGTCGGTGGCGTGGTCGACGGAGGAGTTCATCCGTCCACCGTAGGGCGCTCGGCACCCCGCGTGCGGCAGTTTGGCCCCTCGCGCCGTGTGCCGTATCCTCCCCGCGCCGGGCTCCCGCCGGCCGGGCTGTCCCTATCCGGCGCAACCGCTGGGCGTGTGCTGTGCGGGGGAATTCCTGCGCCCCGTCCGTGTTGAAGTCGATACACACGTATTGAACGAAAGGCTTCACCGCATGGATCTGTTCTCGCCGCTCTCGCTCGGAGACCTCACTCTCGCCAACCGGATCACCATGGCGCCGATGACGCGCATGCGCTCCGACGACCAGGGCGTTCCCGGCGACCTCGTCGCGCAGCACTACACGCAGCGCGCCGGCCTCGGCCTGATCGTCACCGAGGGCGTCTACCCCGTGCAGGAGTCGAAGGCCTACTCCGGCCAGCCCGGCATCGAGACCGACGCCCAGGTCGACGGCTGGAAGCGCGTCACCGACGCCGTGCACGCGGCGGGCGGCACCATCGTGCTGCAGCTCATGCACGGCGGACGCGTCACCCACACCGACGTCAACGGCGTCGACCGCATCGTCGCCCCGAGCGCCGTCGCGATCGAGGGCGAGATCTACACCCCCGCGGGCAAGCAGGCCTTCCAGCAACCGCACGCCCTCACCGCGGAGGAGCTCGAGACGACGAAGACGGCCCTCGTCGCCGCCGCGCGCAATGCGATCCGCGCCGGCTTCGACGGCGTCGAGGTGCACAGCGCCAACGGCTACCTGCTGCACGAGTTCCTCTCGCCCGTCGCCAACGTGCGCGACGACCTCTACGGCGGCAGCCCGCAGAACCGCGCCCGCTTCGGCGTCGAGGTGACCACGGCCATCGCCGAGGCGATCGGGGCGGGCCGCACCGGCATCCGCATCTCTCCCGCGCACAACATCCAGGACGTCTGGGAGAAGGACGAAGCGGATGTGCGGGCCACCTACGAGGCGCTGATCGACGGCATCTCCGGTCTCGGGCTCGCCTACCTGAGTGTGCTGCACAGCGACATCGAGGGCGCCCTGGTGCAGGACCTTCGTGCGCGCTTCGGTGGCAAGGTCATCGCCAACACCGGCTTCGGCTCCGTCACGACCCGCGTCGAGGCGGCCGCACTCCTCGCGGGCAGGCATGCAGACGCGGTGGCCGTCGGCCGCCCCGTGATCGCCAACCCCGACCTCGCCGCCCGCTGGGCGTCCGAGTCGCCGGAGAACGAGCCCGACCCGTCGTCGTTCTACGCGGGCGGCGCGAGCGGCTACACCGACTACCCGACCCTCGCGGCGGCCAGCGCCTAGGCATCCGCCCGCCCCGTCGCCGCCCACCGCCGCTCCTGGCGCCGGTGGGCGTCGCCGTATCGGTCACGAATGCCGGCGGTGCGCGGTCTTAGCTCGTATGACCGACAACCCGCCGCCGCTCCTCGACGAGCTCGTGCCCGACCCCTCCTACCGGATCTCGGCCGCCGTCGATGTGCTCGCGCCTCCCGAGATCGTCTGGCGGAGCCTGGTGGCCCTGCCGATGTCGGCGCTGCCGACGGGGTACCCGCTGACGCTGCTGCGCCACCTGCCCGGGGTGCTCGCACTCGCGGAGCGGCGGGTGCGCGGCGGAGATACTTTCCTCGACGCGACGCCGATCCCGGTCGTGGTCTCCGATCCGCCCCGCCTGTTGATCTCCGCCGGGCTCAGCCAGGCGTGGAAGCCCTTCGCCGCACAGCCGCCCGCGCTGACCGCCGGGGCGCTGCGCGACTGGGGGCAGGCGGGCTGGATCAAGGTCGCGATGTCCTTCGCGCTGCATCCGCTCCCCGGGGGCGGCACGCGGCTGTCCACCGAGACGCGGGTGCTGGCCACCGACGCCCGCACGGCCCGCGTCTTCGCGCCGTACTGGTGGCTGATTCGGGCGGGGAGCGCGCTGATCCGCCGCGAGGTCCTCCGGGCCGTCACGCGCGATGCCGAGCGGACCGCTGCCGAGTCCGTCTCGAATTCGCGTACATCCGGCCCGTGACCGTCTCACCGCGGGCCGCGCGCCCGCTCTACCATTGGCCATCGTTATCCGTTGCTTCAGTCGGAAGAGGTGCGACATGCCCGTGACCCGAACCGTGCTCGCCGAGTATCTCCGGGCCCGACGGGGCGCGCTGAAGCCCGAGGATGTGGGCTACCCCCGCGATCCGAAGCGGCGCGTGCAGGGGCTGCGGCGCGAGGAGGTCGCGCAGCTGGCCGGCATCAGCCTCGAGTACTACGTGCGGCTCGAGCAGGGCCGCGACCACCAGATCTCCGAGCAGGTGCTGGCGTCCCTTGCCCGCGCGCTGAGGCTCGACGACAACGGGCGCACCTACTTCTACCGGCTGGCCCTCCCGTCGCCGCGGATCAGGCACGGCGGGGTGAGCGACACCGTGCTGCAGCTGCTCGACCAGTGGTCGGGCACGCCCGCCTACCTCTTCGACCGCAACCAGGACATCCTGGTGGCCAACGACCTGGCCGCCGCGCTCTCGCCCGGCTACGTGGTTCCCGGCAACAACCTGACGCTGATGCTCTTCGACGCTGACGCCTCCGTGCGCTCCACGCCGGGCTGGCGCGCGACCGCGCGCGCCTCGGTGGCCGCGCTGCGCTTCAGCGGCGACCCCGACGACCCGCGCCTCCAGGAGATCGTCGGAACGCTGTCGGTGCGCGACCAGGAGTTCCGACGGATGTGGGCCGACCACGAGGTGCATCCGCTGATCGCGGGAGTGTCGACGAACGTCGTGGAGGGCTTCGGCGCCTTCGAGCTGCGCTGGCAGATCCTGGACGTGCCCAACGGCGACTACATGAACGTGCGCCTGGCCGACCCCGGCTCGCACGCGGCGGCGGCGCTCCGGCACCTCGCCGCCGGGCTGCGCCCGAACGCGCGCCCGGTGCCGGTCGAGCAGGCGTTCGGCCTCGACCGCGCGGCAGGCTAGGCGCCGTCCGCCTCGACGACGGACCCCTCGGCGGGGACGGCGAGCGAGCGGTGAAGCGGATGCGCCGCGCCGCCCACCCACTCACGGAAGTCGCGGAACGCGAGGGGCACCCCGCGGGCGCGCGCGAGGTCGAGGTCGTCCATCGCCTGCACGTGCAGGTGCGGCTGCGTGGAGTTGCCCGAGTTGCCGCACTCCGCCAGCGGCTGCCCGGTCGTCACGGCCGCCCCGGGGCGGACGCGCAGGGAGCCGCGGCGCAGATGCACCAGCGCGATGTACGGGCCGCCGCGCGCGGTGGCGAGGATCACGCGGTTGCCGGCCACGGCATCCGCCCCCGCCCGCACGCGCGCCGCCTGTCCGAGCATGTAGGGCAGGAGGGCCAGCTGCGAGCGGCGGCCGGCGTGGTCGGGCTCGCCGTCGTGCACGGCGACGACCACGCCGTCCACCGGTGCGAGGATCGGGCGGCCGAAGGCGAGGAAGCGCTCGGGCGGCTCGCCGGCCAGCGCGGTGCGCCAGTCGCTGCGCGCGGCCGTCCGTCCGCGCTCGTCGACCGCCACGAAATCGATGGCGAAGCGCTCGCCCATCAGGTCGGTCCCGTGGCTCGGCACCCGCCGGGCCGGGCTGTTCTGCGCCAGCCAGCGGCCGTCGAAGGGCAGCGTGAGCGCAACCATCAGGCTCCCTCCGGCTAGGCGCCGTCCTTGACGGCGCGCTTGAGGCGCTTCTTCGCGGCGCGCTCGGTGAGGATCGAGAGATAGTCGCGCACCGGCCGCCCGGTCAGGGCGTCGAACTCGGCGCGCGCGGCGGACTCGATCTCCGGGCGCGGCAGGTCGGGGAACTTCTCGGCGAGGCGGTCGACGACCTGGCGGAGGGTTTCTTCATCGTCTATGTCGGTGGTCACAGTCGAGTGTTTTCCCCGAGGGGCGCCGCGGTCAAGCTGTTCACTGCCCGACCGCCCGATTCTCGGGAAGTGTTCACCTGAATGAGGTTCAGTCGAGGGTGCCTGGGCCGAAGGGGAGGAGCGCCCAGACGCGTGTCGCCACCACGCCCCGCTGGTCGTGCGGGGTCTTCGCGAGTGCGCCGGCGAGCATCGCGACGCCGAGCCGCACGTCGTCGCTCGTGATGGACGGCGGGAGCCGTCCGGTGTCGCGCGCCCCGGCCATCTTCGAGGCGATGACCGCGTCGACGCGCGCCGCGAGATCGTCATTCGCGGCATCCGCTCTGTCGATCTCGATCATCTCGAAGAGCGCGGTGGAGACCATGGCCTGCGCGGTGATCTCCCGCAGGACGTCGTCGAAGGTCGTCTCCGCGCGCGCGGCGAGCAGCTCGAGCTCGTCGACGTTCTGCTGGAAGACGGCCAGCGCGAGGCTCGAACGGGTGGGGAAGTGCCGGTACAGGCTGCCCTGCCCGACGCCGGCCTCCTTCGCCACGGAGCTGAGCGGGGCGTGGATGCCGCGGGTGGCGAAGATCTCGCGGGCCGCGGCGATCAGTGCCGCCCGGTTCTCGGTGGCCGCCCCCGGCCCGCGGTTCGATCGCGGGGAGGAGGCCATGGGTCTATATTAGAACCGGACAGAGTTGTCCGGTTGTCCGGCCGAACGGCCGGCGGCCCCCACCGATCGAAGGAAGCGTCATGAGCACTCCCCGTTTTGCAGGCAAGACCGTCATCGTCACCGGCGCGGGCTCGGGTATCGGCCGGGCGACCGCGGCCCGGCTGGCCGAGGAGGGCGCGACCGTGATCGCGACCGACATCGTCGAGACCGGACTGCTCGAGCTCGTCGAGGCGACGACCGAGGGCGCGATCGTCACCGTGGTGGGCGACGTCAGCGACGCCGGCACCATCGCCGAGCTGATCGCCGCCGCGAACGGCAGCCTGCACGGCGTGGCCAACGTCGCAGGCATCATGGACGGCATGCTCCCCGCCGGCGAGGTCGACGACGCCACCTGGGACCGCGTGATGCGTGTCAACGTCACCGGGCCGGTGCGCCTGATCCGCGCGGCGCTCCCGCTGCTGATCGCGGGCGGCGGCGGATCGATCGTCAACGTCGCCTCCGAGGCGGCCCTGCGCGGCTCGGCGGCCGGCGTGGCCTACACCGCCTCGAAGCACGCGATCGTGGGCGTCACCAAGAACGTCGCGCACATGTACGCGCCCCAGGGCGTGCGCGCCAACGCCGTCGCCCCCGGCGGCGTCGCCACCAACATCGAGGGACGCCCGCAGTCGGAGCTCGCCACCTCGCGCATCTTCCCGCTGCTCGGCGCCCTCGCCATCCCGGTCGCGCAGCCGAGCGCGCTCGCCGCCGCCATCACCTGGCTGCTCAGCGACGACTCTCTCAACGTGAACGGCGCGATCCTGCCCAGCGACGGCGGATGGTCCGTCGCGTGAGCGTCGCCACGATGAAGTCCGTCCTCGTCACCGGTGCCGGCACCACCGCCGTCGTCGACGTGCCGGTGCCCGAGGTGGGTCCGGGAGACGTGCTGCTGCGCATGCGCGCCAGCGGCATCTGCGGCTCGGACACCTTCTACATCTCGATCGGCGGCATCCCGCCGCGCCAGGGCGCCACACCGCTCGGCCACGAGCCGGCCGGCGAGGTGGCCGTGGTCGGATCCGACGTGGTCGGCCTCTCCGTGGGCGACCACGTGGTCGTCAACCCGATCGCCTCGCGCAAGGGCATGATCGGCAGCGGGGGCCCCGGCGGATCGCTCTCCGAGTTCCTGCTCATCCCCGACGCGGTGCTCGGCACCAGCCTCGCCATCGTGCCCGACCACATCCCCTTCGACGTCGCGGCGCTGAACGAGCCGATGGCGGTCGCCCGCCACGCGGTCAACCGCACCGCGCCGAAGGCCGGCGACAAGGTCGTCATCTTCGGCGCAGGCCCCATCGGCCTGGGAGCTGCGATCGCCTACCGGCGCAGCGGCGCCGCCCACGTGGTGGTCGTCGACGTGATCGCGTCCCGCCTCGAGAAGGCGCTCGCCATCGGGGCGGATGCCGTGATCGACTCCTCGACGGAGGACGTCGTCGCGAGACTGACCGAGCTGCACGGCGCGGGCGCCACCGCGATGGGCGCCCCGCGCGCGGGCACCGACATCTACCTCGACGCGGCCGGCGTCGGAGTGGTCGTCGACACCGCGCTGAAGGCCGCCAAGCACCTCGCCACCCTCGGCATCGTCGCGGTGCACAAGAAGCCGGTGGAGATCGACCTCGGCGCCATCCTCGCCTCGGAGGTGAACATCGTCATGTCGATGGGCTACCCGACCGAGATCTTCGAAGTGACGAACGACATCGTGGCGGAGTGGGAGAAGTTCGCCGTGATCATCAGCGACCGCTTCGACTTCGCCGACGTGCAGGACGCGCTCGCGCTCGCGGGCACGCCCGGCGCCGCCGACAAGGTGGTCGTCACCTTCCCCTGACCGTCGGCGGGTGCGGCATGATGGCCGCATGACCACCTGGAGGGCGCTGCCGCGCCGGGCGCGCATCGTGCTCGGCGTCTACGTCGGCGCCTTCCTGGTGGCCACGGTCAGCCACGTCATCGACATGGTCGTGCAGGGCGCCGACGTCTACGCCTCCGCCCCTCCGGCGCTGCGCGTGTTCTTCCTCGCGCTGGTGCTGATCGACCCGCTGGTGGTCGTGCTCGTCGTACGGCTGCGCCGCGCGGGCGTGGTCCTGGTGGTGGCCGTGATCGTGGCGGATGTCGCGGCCAACCTCGCGATGACGGTCGTAGACCCGGCATGGCCGCCTCCGGTCACGCAATCGCTGTTCGGCGTCTTCGCGCTGGTCACGGCCCTGCCCGCGTGGCGGGCGCTGGCGCCGGCGCGGCGCCGCGCGTGACCGGCCGGTACGCCGGAGGCTCCGGCGCATCCGCCCCCTGAACCGGAGAAACGGGCCCCCTCGGGGACCCGTCTCCGGTCGAGCGCGCGGTTCTCAGGCCGCGACGCCGTACTTCTTCATGGCCGTCTCGACGATCTCGAGACCCTCGAGTCCCGGCATCCGCGAGATGTGGTCGTCGAGCTTGCGGATCTCGCGCATGCCCTCCTCGCCGGCGAAGAGGTGGCCCATCACGTGGGTGACCTCCTCGGGCTCCATCACGCTGGAGCCGACAGGGCCCCACGCCTTCTTCAGGGCGAAGCGGGCGATGACGCGGGCCTTGGCGCTGCGGCCGAGACGCTCGCGGGCCTGGGTGGCGTAGAAGGCGACGTGCTTGGCCTCCTGCTTGGCGATGCGCTTGAGCAGCACCGCGAGCACCGGGTGCTTCTCCAGCTCGGCCAGGCGGTTGTATGCGGCGACGGCCGACCACTCGTTGGCGGCGCCCCAGATCATGTGCACGGCGATGAAGTCCTTGCCCACGATGTTGCCGAGCAGCGACTGCTTCACGGGGTCGAGCTTGTCCTTCCAGCCGAGCTTGAGGCGCGTGGCCTTGAGCTGGTCGAAGTCGACGGTGACGCCGTGGGCGCCCAGCACCTCGGCGAGGGCCTCGCCGTGCCAGAACTCCTCGCGGTTCCACATGGTCATGAACGCGGAGACCTCGGGGTCCTTGTGCGACGGGGTGACGAGCATGTCGCGCAGGTAGCAGACCGTGTGGTACTCGATGTCGCACATGTAGCGCAGGCTGCGCAGGGTGGACTCGGGGAGCGGGTTCGTCTTGAACTCGTCGAAGTCGAGGTCGCTCCAGTTGACGTTGACGCTGGTCTCGGTGTACTTGTCGATGTCAAATGCCATGGGATGCAGACGCTTTCTCGCTGGATGTCGAAGACGTCGTCGTTGCCGTCACGCTTGTGTTCGGAGCCGTGGTCTTCCTCCGTTTGGCCGTCGTGCCCCAGGAGATGATGTTCCACCGCTTCGCCTGAGCCTGACTGTACAACTGGGTGTCGGGATTCACAGCGGTCGGGTGCCCGAGCAGCTGCAGCCACGGCACGTCGGCGTGGCTGTCGCCGTAGCCGTAGGACTGGCTGAGGTTGGCGCCGTGCTCGGCCGCGTACTTGCGCAGCCACGAGGCGCGGGCCTCGTCCACCAGCGGGGGAGTGGCGAGGTAGCCGGTGAGCACGCCGTCGCGCACGTGCATGCTGCCCGCGACGATCTCGTCGAAGAACGGGGCGAGCGGCGTGGTCATCAGGTCGATGGTGCCGGTGACGAGCACGGTGCGGTGGCCGGCCTCGCGGTGCGCCTGCGCGCGGCGCAGCGCGTCGGGGAAGACGTGCAGCAGCAGCTGGCGGCCGAAGCGCCCGCGCACGATGTCCTCGATGCGGGTGACGCGGATGCCCTCGTAGCGCCTCATGAAGGTGCGGATGAACTCGCCGCGGTCGTGGCGCTCCGCCCGGAGGTACTTCGGGATGGACAGGCCGAGGCTCACCAGCTCCTTCGCCATGAAGGTCTTCGTGATGCCGAGCCAGAGGTACTGCTGCACCAGGTTCGACTCGATGACCGTGCCCTCGAGGTCGAAGACGGCCAGCACGTCGCTGCGCACCGGCAGCGGGCGCTCGCCGCGCTTGTTGCCCTGCGGGCGGTTGGCGAAGGCCTTGGTGAGGGCGGTGATGGCGGGGAAGTGCACGCGCTGGAAGTAGTCGTTCCAGTCGATCGCGGCCACGTCGAAGCCGAGCTCCTCGCGCTTGTCGGCGGGGATCGACTCGTGCAGCGCCTTGGCGTTCGCGTCGTCGAAGATGATCTCGGTCTGCACGTAGGCGCGGTACAGCTCGGTGTAGCCGCGCAGGGTGTCGAGCGCGCTCTGCGTGGAGTGCACGGTGTCGAGCCAGCCCTGGGTGCGCTTGTTCGACGGCAGGCGCACGACGTTGCGCTCCACGAGGTCGGCCAGGTCTTCGCGGCGCTTGAGCGCGCGCTCCACGGTGCGGGCGCCGGGGAACTTCCAGAGCGGCACGCTGATGTGGCCGTCCTCGTGCGGGAGCGGGTTGGCGGTGAAGAACTCGTTGACGTTCTCGTACATCTCGTGGAACGGCAGCGGGTTCGAGGCGCCGGAGCTCACGTGGTAGTACTGCGGGTCCTCCGGGTCGGGCTCGGTGCCGGCGGCCGCGATGATCGCGTTCACCACGTAGTCCACCGGGATGATGTCGAGGATCGAGTCGGGCAGTCCGGGGAAGTCGGGCAGCTGTCCGCGGCCGTAGGCGAGGATCAGCGGGTCGGCGACCTTGAAGCCGTCGATCCAGCCGGGGAAGGGGTGGCTGATCGCGCTCTCGATGATCGCGGGGCGCACCACCGACAGGCGGTGTCCGGCCTGGGCCCAGAGCTCCTCGGCGGCGCGCTCGCCGAAGGCCTTGGTGAGCGTGTAGACGTCGGTCCAGCCGAGGCTCTCGGCGCGGGTGCGGCCGTAGTCGACGAGCTGCCTGGTGACCCACTCGGCGCGGGCGAGCTCGGCGGCGGCGGCGACGGCCTGCGGGCCGGCCTTCCCGTTCACGGCGCGCGAGCGCGAGATGAAGCGGCGCAGGTTCTCCGGCTCGCGGGAGGCCAGCTCGACCTGCTCGCGCGCCGCCTTGGCCGCGACGGCCTCGGCGCGCCAGTCGACCTCGTGCGTGAGAGAGGCCTCGGGCATGATGCCCTTGCGGATGCCGCCGACGTAGCAGGTGGAGACGTGCACCACGTGCGGGTCGGAGCCCGACTCGAGCAGCGCCCCGTAGAGTCCGAGCGCGCCGCCCACGTTGGTGTCGAAGGCCTCGTCGATCGGCGGGTCGAACGACACCGTGGAGGCGCCGTGGATCACGACGTCGATGTCGCCGGGCAGGTCCGCGATGGAGGTCAGGCTGCCGGAGACGACTCTGACGCGCTCGGCGACGATGCGGGCCGCCTCCTCCTCGCCGACGCGCTCCTTCCACGCCTTGAAGACGGGCTTGCGCATGAGGTTGGCGAGACGGGTCTCGGTGGTCGCGCTGCCCTTGGTGCGCACGAGGATCGAGACGCGGGTGTCGGGGTGCGACGACAGCAGGCGTTCGAGGACGGCCTGGCCGACGAAGCCGGTGGCGCCGGTGAGGAAGACGTGGGCACCGGACAGGCCGGAGCGCTTCGCGGCGCTCATGAACGGACTCCGTGGTGTGCTGCAACTGCTCGCGAGATGAGAGTGAGACCTTCCTGGCCGGGGAGAGTGGAGATCTTCGCGTCGAGCGCCGCGACCACGTCGGGCGCCGATGCGAAGAGGTAGGAGTAGAAGAAGTCGGTCTCCGACTTGGCCTCGCCGGCGGAGCCGACGGGCCACTGCGCGGTGCGGAGCTGCTTCTCCACGACCGCGCGGGTGGTGGCGCCTGCGGCGAGGCGGTCGCGCGCCTGCGCCTCGAAGAACTCGAGCTGGCGGGCCTTCACCCCGACGAGGGTCTCGACGATCGCGCGCAGCGGCTCGTTCGGCTCGAGGGCCAGGATGCGCGCCAGCGCCGCCTCGGTGAGCCACTCGTCGACCGTGCCGAGGGTCATGTGCACGGCGATCATGTCCTCGCCGAGCTTGTTTGCGCGGATCGAGCCGGTGATCGGGCGCACACGCTCGCGCACCTCGCGGCCGAGGGCCACGAGCGGGAACGGCTTCTTCGGGCGGGGCAGCGAGACGCCGGGGTGCGCGTCGAGCACGTGCTGCAGCGCGTCGGCGATCCAGAACTTCTCGAAGGCCCAGGTGCTCAGGAAGGCGGTGACCCGCGCGTCCTTGTGGGTCGCGGTGACCAGCACGTTGCGCAGGTGCCCCATCGTGTCGCTCTCGACGGCGGCGACGTAGCGCAGCGCGCGGAGGGTGGAGGGATTCAGCGGCTTCCCGGCGAAAGCGGCGAAGTCCATCGTCGCGCGGTGGCTCCCCACCGCGGTGCGGGCGTAGTCGCGCACGCTGAAATTCTGCGCCGGAACGTCTACGTCAGGCTCGTCGTTGGAACTGTGCACTGTACTCTTCCCCAGCAGGTAACTTGTCTGCCGGAAGTCTAAAGGAAGATCGCTACGGCCCGCGTAGCGTATCCTGTCCCAATGGCAACAGCTCTCGTGACGGGTGGGACGTCTGGCCTCGGAGCTGCGTTCGCCCGAGCCCTCGCTCGTCGCGGCTACGACCTCGTTCTCGTCGCCCGCAATCCCGACCGGCTCGAGTCGATGGCGTCCGAGCTGCGCGCCCTCGGCAGCGCGGTGGAGATCCTCCCCGCCGACCTCGGCCACAGGCCGGACGTGTCCCGCGTCGTCGAGCGCATAACGGATGCCGCCCGGCCGATCGACATGCTGGTGAACAACGCGGGCTTCGGCATCCACGCCCGGCTCACCGACGAGGACACCACCGAGCACGACCTCGGGATCGAGGTCATGTGCCGCACGGTCCTGGTGCTCGGCGGCGCCGCCGGACGCGCCATGCGCGAACGCGGCAGCGGCGCGATCATCAACGTCTCCAGCACCGCCGGGTTCATGACCATGGGCAGCTACTCCGCCATCAAGGCCTGGGTCACCAGCTACACCGAGAGCCTCGCCGTCGAGCTCCGCGGAAGCGGCGTGAAGGTCACCGCGGTCTGCCCCGGCTGGGTGCACACCGAGTTCCACGAGCGGGCGGGCATCTCCACCGGCTCGATCCCGAAGGCGCTCTGGGTCGAGGTCGGCCCCACAATCGAGGCCGCGCTGCGCGCCTCGGCGAAGGGCAGGGTGATCACCATCCCGACCGTGCGATTCTCGGTTCTCATGTGGCTGGCCAGGCACGCGCCGAAGAGCGCGATCCGCGCCATCTCCGGCGCCATCTCGTCGAGCCGCCACAAGAGCGTCGTCGAGCACAGCGCATGAAGGTCACCCACCTCCACCGCTTCTCCTCCTCCGGCCACGCGGCCGCCCGCTTCGTCGCCCAGCGCATGATCCTGCGGCCCGTCGTCTGGTCGCTCGCCTCGGTCAGCGTCATCGGCAAGGACCGCCTGAAGGGCATCGACCGCCCTTTCATCGTGGTCGCGAACCACTCCAGCCATCTCGACGCCCCGCTGGTCACCGGCGCCCTGCCGCAGCGCATGTCGCGCTACCTGGCCGCCGCGGCCGCCGCCGACTACTTCTTCGACGTGGCCTGGCGCCGCGCGCTCACCGCGCTGTTCTTCAACGCATTCCCCGTCGACCGCACCGGGGGAGGGTCCCGCTCGGGCCTCGCCAAGGAGCTGCTCGGACGCAAGGTGCCGCTGCTGATCTTCCCGCAGGGCGGCCGCTCCAAGAACGGCGTCATCGGCCCGTTCAAGCAGGGAGCCGCCGTGCTCTCCATGCACGGCAACGTGCCGTGCATCCCCGTCGCCATCGTGGGTGCCGCCGCTGCGATGCCCCCGGGACGCAACTGGCCGGTTCCGGGGCGGCCCGCGGTCGTGGTCGAATTCGGAGATCCGCTCTATGCCGACGAGGGCGAGACCGCCATCGAGTTCTCCGCACGCCTGCACCGCACGGTGATGGACATGCACGCCGCCCACGCCTCCCAGATCGACGAGCCCGGATCCGACAAGAAAGCAGAACTGTGACCGACGTAAAGCACATGAAGTGGTCAGGCTGGGGAGTCGAAGGCGTCGCCTTCAACCCCGACAACAAGCCGGCCTTCGCGCCGTTCGTGAAGAAGGCGGTCGGCCTCGACCTGTCCGTGCCCGCAGTGCCGCCGGCCGAGTTCTCCGACCTCACCCTGCCCTCGACCACGATCGACGACGACTTCCTCGGCAGGCTGGCCGCCATCGTCGGAGCCGACAACGCGATCACCGAGAACAAGTCGCGCCTCGTGCACACCTACGGCAAGAGCATCCGCGACCTGATCCGCATCCGCGCGAGCGACCTGCCGCGCATGCCCGACGTCGTTCTCTATCCGGCGGATGAGGGCCAGGTCGCGCAGATCGTGGAGCTCGCCGTCGCGCAGAACGCCGTGGTGATCCCCTTCGGCGGCGGCAGCAACATCGCAGGCAGCCTCACCCCGAACGAGGGCGAGGCGCGCGTCGTCATCTCCCTCGACCTCGGGCGCCTGAACGACGTCGTCTCCATCGACGAGGGCTCCGGCCTCGCCCGCATCCAGGCCGGCGCGCAGGGCCCCCGCATCGAGGAGCAGCTGAACGAGCGCGGCTGGACGATGGGCCACTTCCCCGACAGCTTCACCCACTCCACGCTCGGCGGCTGGGTCGCCACCCGCTCCTCGGGCATGCAGTCCGACAAGTACGGCGACATCGCCGACATCACCCGCGGACTGCGGATGGTGCGTCCGAACGGCATCGTCAGCATCCGCCCCGTGCCGAGCGCGTCCACCGGCCCGAGCGTGCGCGAGATGATCCTCGGCAGCGAGGGCCGTCTCGGCGTGATCACCGAGGTCACCGTGCAGGTGCACCGCGTGCCCGAGGTGCGCGAGATCAACGGCTACCTCTTCCCGAACTGGGAGGCCGGCATCGCCGCGATGCACGAGATCTCGGAGAGCGACGCCCACCCCACCGTCACGCGCGTCTCCGACGCCCGCGAGAGCGGCTTCTCCTTCGCCACCGGCAAGGAGAAGACCGGCTTCGACCCGCAGAAGGTGCTGATGGCATTCCTCGAGAAGCGCGGCTGGGACCTCGAGGGCATCAACCTCTCGTTCATCGGCTTCGAGGGCAGCAAGTCGCACGTGGCCTACGAGAAGAAGATCGTCGCGCGCATCGTGAAGAAGCACGGCGGACTCGGCGTGGGCAAGGGCCCCGGCGTGCTCTACGACCAGAAGAAGTTCGACACCCCGTACCTGCGCGACTTCCTGCTCGACCGCGGCGCCGCGGCCGACGTATCCGAGACCGCAGCCCCCTGGTCGCGGCTGAACGAGATCCACGACGCCGTCTACGCGGCGGCGAACGAGGCCTACGAGCAGATCGGCACGCCCGGCTGGATCATGAGCCACCTCTCGCACTCCTACCACTCGGGCGCGTGCCTCTACTTCACCTTCGCCTTCGTGCACGACGGCGAGAACGCCATCGCGCAGTACGACGTGGTCAAGCGCGCCATCCAGCAGGCCTTCGTCGACCACGGCGGAACGATCTCGCACCACCACGGCGTCGGCCGCGAGCACTCCCCGTGGCTGGAGCAGGACATCTCCACCGAGGGCGTCGCGCTCATGCGCGGCCTCTTCGAGAGCGCCGACCCGAAGAGCAACTTCAACCCGGACAAGGTGCTCGCCGACTAGTCGCGACCGCCTCGCAACTCAGGCAGTCTGAGCCGGCCACGACGCCCTCCCGCGGATTCCTGCGGGAGGGCGTCGTCGCATCCGCTGCCTGCCTGAGTTGCGACCGGGTGGCGTCCGCGATGTGCGGATGCGACGGGGCGGGCCGTGCGGGTACGCCCGGTCGGGCGTCAGGCGCGGATTCCCGGCCAGAGCAGCACGAGCACCGAGTCGGCCCAGGCGTCGTCGAGGGCGTCGCCGCGCACGATCTGCCCGAGCAGGGCGCCCAGCAGGATCGTGGCGGTCAGCCCAATGTCGAGGTCGGCCCGCAGGTCGCCCGTCGCGACCCGCGCGTGCAGGAACGTGGTCAGCGAGGCCGCGCGCGCCTTGATCATGGCGCGCACCATCTCGTCGGAGTCCGGGTGCTCGCCCAGGATGATCGACGCCGCAGCACCGCGGCCGACCATGTTGTCGGCCATCGAGCCGGCGTCGCGCAGGATCCACCGGAAGGTCTCGTAGGTGGGCAGGTCGGAGGGGATCGACACCTCGGCGCTGGACGACTCGATCGCCGCGCGCAGCAGGTCGTCGCGTCCCTCGTAGCGGCGGTAGATCGTGGTCTTCGCGATGCCGGCGGTGGCGGCGACCGCCTCGATGCTCACCGCGCGCGGGCCCCTGGTGCGCAGCAGGTCGAGGGTGACGCTGAGGATCCGGGCGTCGAGGGCGCTGCCGCGCACCGCGGTGGCGGGTTCGTGCTCCGGCATGGCTTCCTTCGAGTGGGAGAACTCCCCATGATATCCGTCATCGCTACGAGTGGCGTAGCGTTACCGGCCGTCAGCGAAGCACATTCACCCATGTGCCGTTCAGCCGCACGCCCTGCCCGGTGGCGTAGCCGGGCGGCACCGCGACGACGGTGCTGGTGGCGGCCGTATCCGCGCTGCAGGCCGCGGGGTGGTCCGGCACCTCCACCCAGAGGTCGAGCTCGTCGGCGTTGTCAGCGTCGTAGGAGACGGGCACCGCCCGGCAGCTGCTGCTGCCGAAGGTGACGACCGTCAGTGTGGCGGATGCCTCGGGCCAGAGCACATAGGACGTCGCCCGGCCGCCGAGACGGCCGTCGGGATCGTCCGTCCCTGTGGCCAGCGCGTCGACGGGCGCCGATCCCGGCGGCGGCTCGCGCGGCGGGGTCGGGGCGATCTCCACGGACACGGTCGTGCTCGGATCGACGACCGGCACGTCCGACCCGTTGACGCGCACACCGCTGCCCGGCAGGTGCGAGTCCGGAGTCTCGAGCACCCAGGTGTGCGTGGCCATGTCGGCGGTGCAGTTAGGACCCGCGGACGGCTTCGTGCTGATCGCCAGCAGCGGGCCGTCGCTCGTGTACGACACGGGCATGCTCATGCAGCTGCTGCTGCCGAGTGTGACCAGCTCGAGCCGTTGAGGCTCCTCCGAGTCCCAGTAGACGAAGGCGGAGTCGGGGAAACCCTGCTCGTCCTCCGAGTACCCGGCGGGGAGACCGCGGTGGTCGTCGACGATGGTGACCGGCTCCTCGCCCGGGACCGGCGAGGGCGGGAGGAACGACGTGCACCCGGCGAGCAGGCCGACCGCCGCGACTGCGGGAACCAGCCATAGTATTCCTCGCTTCATGCGGCCAGTCTCCCGCACATCCGCCCCCTGCACTGCCGAATGAAGGAGAAACCGCCGATTCCCGCGCGACCATCGCGATCGCGCGGCCTTCCCGGCAGAATCTCCTTCATTCGGCAGGGCAGGGCAGGGGGCGGGGCTGCTACTTCTTGTCGAAGACCTCGGTCTCCATGCTGTCGTAGCCCTCGGCCTGCGGGTCGCCGTGCAGCCCGCCGGAGAGCGCGTACTCCTCCTCCGGCGAGAGCACCAGGCGGTGCCGGCCGTAGAAGGCGAAGCCGATCAGGATCAGCACGTAGACGATCACGATCGCGATGATCGCGGGCTGGAAGTCCTCGTTGAACAGGAATCCGAGGAACACCAGCGCCGCGATGGCCGCCGCCGAGTAGGCGCCGAAGAGGCCCCAGGGGCTGCGGTACGGGCGCGGCGCGTTCGGGAACCGGCGGCGCAGGATGATGAACGACAGCATCTGCAGGAAGTAGGCGACCACCGCGCCCCAGACCGCGATGTTCAGCACGATCGCGCCGGCGACGGCACCGACGCCGTCCGCGTCGATCCGGGCGAGGATGTCGAGCACGAGCAGGGCGAGGAAGCCGAGCACCGCGCCGACGAGCAGCGCCACCCACGGCGTCTGCCGCTTGCCGGTGAGCGAGAACACCTTCGGGTAGTAGCCGGCGCGGGAGAGCGAGTACATGTTGCGGCCGTAGGCGAACATGATGCCCTGCAGCGAGGCGAGCAGCCCGACCAGGGCCAGCAGCGCGAGCACCGCGGCCGCCTCGTCGCCGACGATCGCGCGGAACCCGTCGAGCAGCGGCTCGGCCGAGACGCCCATCGCCTCGGCGCCGATCACGCCGGTGTTCAGCACGAGAACGAGCAGGCCGGTGACGATGAGGGTGCCGCGGGCCCAGAGGCCGGCGCGGGGGATGTCGCGGGCCGGCTCGTGCGCCTCCTCCGCCGCGAGCGGAAGCTCCTCGATGCCGAGGAAGAACCACATGGCGAAGGGCAGCGCGAACAGGATCGGGAAGACGCCGTGCGGCAGGAACTCGGTCTGGCCGGCGTCCGGCACCTTGTCGAACAGGCTGGCCGGGTCGAAGACGCCGGAGAACAGGGCCATCGCCGAGAAGACCAGGATGATGCCGATGGAGATGATCGACACCACGATGGCGAAGGTGAAGGAGATGTTCGCGCCGGCCGAGTTGAGGGTGATGAACACCGCGTAGAGCACGATCCACCAGATCCACATGCTGTTCGACAGGTCGAAGTCCAGCAGCTCCGCGGTGATCGAATTGGCGTACTGCGCGGAGAAGAACACCACCACCGCGGTGGTCGCCACGTACTCGATCGTCTCGGCCAGCCCGGTGACCAGGCCGCCCCACGGCCCCATGGCCGAGCGGGCGAAGGAGTAGGCGCCGCCGGTGTGCGGCATGGCCGCCGACATCTCGCCGATGGAGAAGGTGAGGCCGTAGTACATCACCACCAGGATCGCGAAGGCGATCAGCATGCCGCCGAAGCCGGCGAACTCGATGCCGAAGTTCCAGCCGGAGAAGTCGCCGCTGATGACGGCGGCGACCGCGAGGCCCCAGAGCCCCCACACCCCGGCCGAGCGCTTGAGGCTGCGTTTCTCGAAGTAGCCGTCGGCCGCCTTCGTGTAGGTGACGCCGGAAACGCTCTTGCTCGACTTGTCGGTCATCGGCCGGTCCTCCAGAAAGCACAGGGGTCTCCGGCTTTCGGGTCGGCCAGAGTATTAGTTGAGAATCTTGGCCCGCAATGGTCGCCTGTGTCTACCTTTGGATGTAAACAGCACGTTACAGAAGCAGCGGATGCGGGCATCCGCTTGTGATGTAATGGTCGGGTCAGCGAGAAATCGTGTACGTATCACCGACCAGAACGGTAGCGATGACCACCCTTGCCCACACCCCCGTGTCCGGAAACCTCAGCGTCGACGAGCTCACGGCGCTGGTCGCCGGGAAGGAGATTGACACGGTCATCATCGCGTTCACCGACATGCAGGGGCGCCTGGTGGGCAAACGCGCATCCGCCCGGCTGTTCCTCGAGGAGCTCGCCGAGCACGGCGCCGAGTGCTGCAACTACCTGCTCGCGGTCGACGTGGAGATGAACACCGTCGAGGGCTACTCGATGTCGTCGTGGAGCACCGGGTACGGCGACATGGCGATGATGCCCGACCTGAACACGCTGCGGCTGCTGCCCTGGCTGCCCGGCACCGCGCTGGTGATGGCCGACCTCACCTGGCTCGACGAGGAGCCGGTGGTGCAGTCGCCGCGGGAGATCCTCAAAGCGCAGATCGCGCGGCTGGCGGAGCACGGGCTGGTGCCGTACTCCGCCACCGAGCTCGAGTTCATCGTCTTCGACGACAGCTACCGCTCGGCCTGGTCGAAGAGGTACACCGACCTCACGCCCGCCACCGACTACAACATCGACTACGCGATCCTCGCGTCCACCCGCATGGAGCCGCTGCTCCGCGACATCCGCAACGGCATGGACGGCGCAGGCATGTACTGCGAGGGTGTGAAGGGCGAGTGCAACTTCGGGCAGCAGGAGATCGGCTTCCGCTACGCGCACGCGCTGGCCACCTGCGACAACCACTCGATCTACAAGAACGGGGCCAAGGAGATCGCCGACCAGCACGGCAAGGCGCTCACCTTCATGGCCAAGTACAACGAGAAGGAGGGCAACAGCTGCCACATCCACCTCAGCGTGCGCGGCGCCGACGGCACCCCGGTGATGGCCGGCGACGGGGAGCACGGCTTCTCGAAGCTCATGGAGCACTGGCTGGCCGGCCTGATCGCCACCACCCGCGAGCTCAGCCTGTTCTTCGCCCCGAACATCAACTCCTACAAGCGCTACGTCGACGGCAGCTTCGCCCCCACCGCGATCGGCTGGGGACTCGACAACCGCACCTGCGCGCTGCGCGTTGTCGGCCACGGCCAGGGGCTGCGCGTCGAGAACCGCGTGCCGGGGGGAGATGTGAACCAGTACCTCGCCACGGCGGCGCTGATCGCCGGCGGCCTCCACGGGATCGAGAACGAGCTGGAGCTGGAGCCGATGCTCACCGGCAACGCCTACGCCTCCGACGCGCCCCGGGTACCGACGACGCTGCGGGACGCGGCCGAGCTGTTCGCGGGTTCCGAGATCGCGAGGAACGCCTTCGGGCCGGAGGTCGTGGCCCACTACCTGAACAACGCGGCGGTCGAGCAGGCCGCCTTCGACTCCGCCATCACCGATTGGGAGAGAGTCCGTGGATTCGAACGCTTCTGAGCCGTCGAGGCCGCTGATCGGCCTGACCACCTACCTCGAGCAGGCGCAGCAGGGGGTGTGGGACGTGCAGGCCGCGTTCCTGCCCAAGGTCTACTTCGAGGCGGTCACCCGGGCCGGCGGCATCGCCGTGCTGCTGCCCCCGCAGCCGGTCGACGATGCCATCGCCGCGCGGGTGCTCGACGGCCTCGACGGTCTGATCATCACCGGCGGGAAGGACGTGGACCCCGCGCGCTACGGCCAGCAGGCGCACGAGACGACGGATGCGCCCCGCCTCGACCGCGACGCCTGGGAGGACGCGCTGCTCACCGCTGCGATCGCGCGCGAGCTGCCCTTCCTCGGCATCTGCCGCGGCCTCCAGGTGCTCAACGTCGCGCTCGGCGGCACCCTGCACCAGCACCTGCCCGACGTGATCGGCTCCACCCGGTACAACGCCGGCTACGGCAGGTTCACACAGAACGCGGTCGAGGTGCACGCCGGCACGAAGGCCGGACTCCTGCTCGACGACGCGGCGGCGCTCAGCGTGCACTCCTACCACCACCAGGCCGTCGACGAGCTGGCGCCGCTGCTCGCGGTGAGCGCCCGCTCCGACGACGGCACCGTGCAGGCGGTGGAGCTGCCCGACCTGCCCTTCGCGGTGGCGGTGCAGTGGCACCCCGAGGAGAACCTCGACGACCTGCGCCTGTTCGCCGGTCTGGTCGACGCGGCACGAGAGTACGGAGCAACGAAGTGATCACCCTCATCAACCCCGCCGACGAGACCGCCATCCGCGACGTCGCGCACAGCACCCTGGCCGAGGTCGACGACGCGATCCTGCACGCGGTCTCCGCGCAGCGCGCCTGGGCGGCACTCCCGCCCGCCGAGCGCGCGAACGCGCTGCGGCGCTTCGCCACCGTGGTCGACGGCGCGATCGAGGAGCTCGCGCTGCTCGAGGTGGTGAATTCCGGGCACCCGATCGGCCAGGCCCGCTGGGAGGCCGGCCACGTGCGCGACGTGCTCAACTACTACGCCGCGGCCCCCGAGCGGATGATCGGGCAGAGCATCCCGGTCGCCGGCGGCATAGACGTCACCTTCCTCGAGCCGATCGGCGTGGTGGGGGTGATCGTGCCGTGGAACTTCCCGATGACGATCGCCGCCTGGGGCTTCGCCCCCGCGCTCGCCGCGGGCAACGCGGTGGTGCTCAAGCCTGCCGAGTGGACGCCGCTCACCGCCATCCGCATCGCCGAGCTCGCCCTCGAGGCGGGGCTGCCCGAGGGGCTGCTGCAGACGCTGCCCGGACAGGGCTCGGTGGTGGGCGAGCGCTTCGTCAGCAACGAGAATGTGCGCAAGATCGTCTTCACCGGGTCCACGGCCACCGGGAAGAAGGTGATGAGCGGATGCGCGCACCAGGTGAAGGCGGTCACCCTCGAGCTCGGCGGCAAGAGCGCCAACGTGGTCTTCGCAGACGCCGACCTGGAGAAGGCCGCGGCATCCGCCCCCTACGCCGTCTTCGAGAACGCCGGCCAGGACTGCTGCGCGCGCAGCCGCATCCTGGTGCAGCGCAGTGTGCTCGACCGCTTCATGGAGCTGCTCGAGCCGGCGGTGAAGGGCGTGGTGGTCGGATCGCCGCTCGACGAGGGCACCGAGATGGGGCCGCTGGTGTCGCGGGCGCACCTCGACAAGGTGGCCTCGTACGTGCCCGACGACGCGCAGGTGGCGTTCCGCGGCAGCGCGCCCGCGGGAGCGGGCTTCTGGTTCCCGCCCACGGTGCTGCTGCCCGGCTCGCGCAGCGACCGCGTGGTCACCGACGAGATCTTCGGGCCGGTCGTCTCTGTGCTGCCCTTCGACGACGAGGCCGACGCGATCGCCCTCGCCAACGACAGCGTCTACGGGCTCTCCGGGTCGATCTACACCCGCGACATCGGCCGGGCGCTGCGGGTGTCGCGCGGCATCGAGAGCGGCAACCTCTCGGTGAACTCGCACTCCTCGGTGCGCTACTCCACGCCCTTCGGCGGCTTCAAGCAGAGCGGCCTCGGGCGCGAGCTGGGGCCGGACGCGGCATCCGCCTTCACCGAGACCAAGAACGTCTTCGTCAGCACCGACTAACCGCACATCGCTGGTCGAGCAGGCCGCCCGCGGCCGTATCGAAACCTCCCCGGGTTTCGATACGGGCGCTGGAGCGCCCTACTCGACCAACGGGATCTAGGAGCACCACATGGCAATAACCCCCATCGACCTCACCCAGCGCCTCGCCGGGAAGGTCGCCGTGATCACCGGAGGGGCGTCCGGCATCGGTCTCGCCACGGCCAAGCGCTTCGCGGCCGAGGGCGCGACCGTGGTGATCGGCGACTTCAACGCCGAGACCGGCCAGGCGGCGGCCGAGCTGGTCGGGGGCCTGTTCGTGCAGGTCGACGTGACCGACGAGGCCCAGGTGAACAACCTCTTCGACACCGCGGCTGCCACCTACGGCTCGGTCGACATCGCCTTCAACAACGCCGGCATCTCCCCGCCCGACGACGACTCGATCGAGACCACCGAGCTCCCGGCCTGGGAGCGGGTGCAGGACGTCAACCTGAAGAGCGTCTACCTGTGCTCGCGCGCGGCGCTGCGGCACATGGTCGCGCAGCAGCGCGGCTCGATCATCAACACCGCGTCGTTCGTGGCCGTGATGGGCTCGGCGACCAGCCAGATCTCGTACACCGCCTCGAAGGGCGGCGTGCTGGCGATGACGAAGGAGCTCGGCGTGCAGTTCGCGCGCCAGGGCATCCGTGTGAACGCGCTCTGCCCCGGCCCGGTGAACACCCCGCTGCTGCAGGAGCTGTTCGCCGCCGACGCCGAGCGGGCGCAGCGCCGCCTCGTGCACGTGCCTGTCGGGCGCTTCGCCGAGCCCGAGGAGCTCGCCGCCGCGGTCGCCTTCCTCGCCAGCGACGACGCGAGCTTCATCACCGCCTCGACCTTCCTCGTCGACGGCGGAATCAGCTCCGCCTACGTGACACCGCTGTGAGCGGGGCGGATGCCGCGGCCGGCGGTGTGACGGAGACCGGGGCGGTGCTCGTTCCCGGGGCGCCCAGCCTCGCCGAGACGCTCGTCTTCCGCCCGGTGCGCGGCGGCAACGCCTTCGAGGACACCGTGTCGCGCCTGCTGCAGGCCGTGCGCCTGGGCATCGTCGAGCCCGGGGGAGCGCTGCCCGCCGAGCGCGACCTCGCCGCGCGCTTCTCGGTGAGCCGCGACACCGTGCGCGAGGCCATCCGCTCGCTCTCCGAGGCCGGCTACCTCGTGGCGCGGCGCGGCCGCTACGGCGGCACCTTCGTGACCGACCGGCTGCCGGCCGAGGTCGGGGCCGGGGCGATCGCGGCCGCGTCGCCGCCGCCGACGCCCGCCGAACTGGACGACGTGCTGGCCGTGCGCGAGATCCTCGAGGTGGGGGCCGCGCGGTCGGCCGCCGCGAGGACGCTATCGGCGGCGGAGCGCGACGGGCTGTGGCAGCGGCTGGCCGAGACCTCGGCCGCATCCGCCGACGACTATCGACGGCTGGACTCGCTGCTGCACCTCACGATCGGCCAGCTGGTGGGCGCGCCGACGCTCGTGTCGCTGATGGCGGACAACCGCACGCGGGTGAACGGGATGCTCGACCGCATCCCGCTGATGCCGCTGAACATCGCGCACTCGAACGAGCAGCACGAGGGCGTCGTCGCGGCGATCCTCACCGGCAGCAGCGACCGGGCGGCCGAGGCCATGGGCGAGCACCTCGCCGGCTCGGCGGCGCTGCTGCGCGGCTTCCTGGGCTAGCTGCCGAATGAAGGAGAATCCCGCCGCTGCGGCCGCCCCGAACGGGATCGAGGGGCCTCGGCGGCGAAATCTCCTTCATTCGGCAGGGGGCTAGGGCGTTGCGGGGCGCAGGCGCAGGGTCACGATCTGGAAGGGGCGCAGGATGAGCCGCGCCGCCCCGCCGTCCACGGAGACGAGGGACGTCGCATCCGTTTCGCGCTCGATCAGGTCGGTCTGCACGATCGACCCCACGGCGAAGCCGGCCGTCAGCGTCGCCCGCGCCTTGCCGCCGCGCGCCTCGTACAGCCGCACGACCACGTCGCCCGAGCGGTCCTCGGCGAGCTTCACCGCCTCGACCACCACGGCCGGGTTGTCGACGGAGAGCAGCTCGGCGATCGGCCCGGCGCCGGTGAAGGCGCGCGGCGGCACGTTCAGCCGGTAGCCCTCCTCGACCGCGTCGAGGATCTCGGCGCCCACCCGCACGGCGGTGCGCAGCACGTGCTCGCCCTGGTCGGCGTGCGGGTCGGGGAAAGTGGGGGCGCGCAGCAGCGACTCCCGCACCAGCGTGGTGGTGCCGCCGCCGGCCCGGGTGGTGCGGGTGATGTCGCGGCCGTAGGTGGAGTCGTTGGCCACCGCCACCCCGTAGCCCGGCTCGCCCACGTGCACCCAGCGGTGCGCGCTGGTCTCGAAGCGCGCGGTGTCCCAGGAGGTGTTGCTGTGCGTCGGGCGGTTGATGTGGCCGAACTGGATCTCCGACGACGCCCGCTCGGCGTGCACGTCGAGCGGGAAGGCCAGCTTGAGCAGCTTCTCGCTCTCGTGCCAGTCCACCTCGGTGGTGATGTCGAGCGCCGGCCGGTCGGCGGCGAGCGAGAAGCGCTGCACGAAGCGCGACGCGCCCCGCGTGCGCTCCACCCGCACCCAGACGGTGCCGTCGCTCTCGCCCGACTCCAGCGAGTCCACGGCGGTGACCGCCGAGCCGTGCCGCTGGTAGTGCACGTCGATGTCCCAGGCGTCCCACTGCGCGGGGGTGTCGCGGTAGATCCAGAGCTGGCCGGCGCGCTCGCCGGGGGCCACCAGCTCGCGGTCGGCGGCGAGGTCGAGCAGCGACGACACGAGCCCGTCGCCGTCGATGCGCACCCGTACGAAGCGGTTCTGCAGCACGACGCCGTCGCCGTCGCTGCTGAGGGACAGCCCGCTGTCGTCGGCGGATGCCGCGGCCGACGCCCCGAGGGAGGCCACGCCCCCGGCGCGGTACGGCCCGGCGTTCGCCAGCAGCGCCACGTCGCCGTCGCCGGCGAGCGTGCCGAGCGAGCGCTCGATGATGCCGGTGAGCACCCCGGACAGCCGGGCGTAGTGCTCCTCGGCCACCTCGTAGACCCAGGCGATCGACGACCCGGGCAGGATGTCGTGGAACTGCAGCAGCAGCACCGTCTGCCAGGCCTCGTCGAGCTCGGCCCAGGGGTACTCGGCGCCCGTGCGCACGCTCGCCGCGGCGGCCCACAGCTCGGCCTCGCGCAGCAGGTGCTCGCTGCGCCGGTTGCCGCGCTTGGTGCGGGCCTGCGAGGTGTAGGTGCCGCGGTGGAACTCGAGGTAGAGCTCTCCCGACCAGACGGGCGGCTCGGGGTACGCCGCCCTGGCCTCGTCGAAGAAGTCGAGCGGGCTCATGATCTCGACGGAGGGGGAGCCCTCGAGGCTGCGGGTGCGCTCGGCCGCCGCGAGCATCTCGCGGGTGGGGCCGCCGCCTCCGTCGCCGAAGCCGAAGGGCACCAGCGAGATGTTCGACTCGCCCTTCTCCCGGTAGTTGCGCTGGGCCCTGGCCAGGTCCTCGCCGGAGAGTGTGGAGTTGTAGGTGTCGACGGGCGGGAAGTGGGTGAACACCCGGGTGCCGTCGATGCCCTCCCAGTCGAAGGTGTGGTGCGGCATCACGTTGGTCTCGTTCCACGACGGCTTCTGCGTGAGGAAGTACTCGGAGCCCGCGGCCACCACGATCTGCGGCATCGCCGCCGAGTAGCCGAAGGAGTCGGGCAGCCAGACCTCGGGCGGCTCGATGCCGAACTCGCGCAGGAAGAAGCCCTTGCCCGCCACGAACTGCCTGGCCATCGCCTCGCCGCCGGGCAGGTTGGTGTCGGATTCCACCCACATGCCGCCGACGGGGATGAAGCGCCCCTCGAGCACCCGCTCCCTGATCCGCTCGAACAGGGCGGGGTAGAACTCCTTCATCCAGGCGAACTGCTGGGCGGAGGAGCAGGCGAAGAGGAACTCGGGGTGCTCGTCCATCAGGGCGAGCACGTTGGAGAAGGTGCGCGCGCACTTGCGCACGGTCTCGCGCACGGGCCAGAGCCAGGCTGAGTCGATGTGCGCGTGGCCGATCGCGGCGAGGCGGTGGGCACTCGCGTAGGCGGGGGAGGCGAGCACGGGGGCGAGCACCTCGCGCCCGGCGGCCGCGGTGCCCGCGACGTCCTCCGGGTCGAGGGTGTCGATCAGCCGCTCGAGTGCGCGCAGGATCTCGGCGCGGCGCGGCAGCTCCTCGCCGAGCTCCGGCCACAGGCCGTTCAGCGTCCAGACGTCCTGCACCAGCTCCCACACCATCAGGTCGCGGAGGGCCAGGTCGGCCTGCGCGAACCAGTAGATCGGCGCGTCCCCGGAGGTCTTCAGCGTGCCGAGCGGGGTGGGCGCGTAGACCGACTCGCCCTGGATATCGGGGTTGGAGGCGGCCTCGACGTAGAGGTCGATCGCGTCGCCCGGCCGCAGGTCGAGACCGACGTAGGAGTTCATCGGCTCGATCGCCTTCACGATGTCGCCGTTCGCGGCGTAGACCAGGCCCTCCGACTGGAAGCCGGGGTGCCCGCGGTTGAAGCCGAAGTCGAGCAGCACCTCGATGCGGGCCTCGGTGAGGTCCCAGTCGGCGGGCACCGTGCCGGTGAGGTGGAACCAGGTGGTCCCCCAGGGGCGGCTCCACGCCGAGCCGACGGCGAAGGGGGCGTAGTCCCGGGTCACCGCGTCGGCGAAGGGGACCGGCTCGCCCGGCGCGTCCCAGGAGGTGACGGTGAGGGCGAGGCTGTGGCGGTAGACGGCGGGGACGACGCGCTGCGACATAAAACGCTTGACGCGGAGGTCGAGGAGGGAGGCCTGATCAGGCATGGAGCACCTTATTTCTGTGGATCGAGTGGTGATTGGTGATGCGTCGAGTGAGCGGAGTCAGCCCTTGACGGCGCCGGCGAGGGCGAAGGACCCGCCGCCCAGCCGGGTGACGAGCACGTACAGGGCGAGCACCGGGACGGAGTACAGCAGGGAGAACGCCGCGAGCTGCCCGTAGGCGACGGCGCCGTACTGGCCGAAGAACGAGAAGATGCTCACGGCGGCGGGCTGCTTGTCGGGGCTGAGGAGCAGCACGAAGGGGATGAAGAAGTTGCCCCAGGTCTGGATGAACACGAAGATGAACACCACCCCGATGCCGGGTCGCATGAGCGGCACCACGATCGTGCGCAGCGTCGTCATCGCGGAGGCCCCGTCGGTCCAGGCTGCCTCCTCGAGCGAGACCGGCACCGAGTCCATGAAGTTCTTCATCATCCAGATCGCCATCGGCAGCGAGGTGGCGGCGAGGAACAGGATCGTGCCGCCCACGGAGTCGATGAGGTTGAAGGCGACGAACAGGGAGTAGACCGGCACCATCATCGCGGTGATCGGCAGGCAGGTGCCGAACAGCACCCCGTAGAGGAACGGCTTGTTCACGCGCATCTTGTAGCGCGAGAGCGGGTAGGCCGCCAGCAGCGACGCCACCACCGTGAGGATCGCGCATCCGCCCGACAGCAGCGTGCTGTTCAGCAGCGGGATGAGCGAGCGCTCGGGCGTGAGGATGGCGGTGAAGTTGTCGAGGGAGAAGGTCTCCGGCCACTTCACCGACAGCGTCGCGCTGGTGTCGACGGACGCCAGTACCAGCCAGACCATGGGGAGCAGGAAGGCGAATCCGACGATAGCGATCACGCCGTTGGAGAGCCCCTTCATCATGCGCCGGTTGGGCGAGGCCATGCTCAGGCGGGAGCCCGCCTCGGCGGCGCGCGACGGGGGCTTCTCGAGTACGGGTGCGGTCATGGTCAATCGACCTCCGGCTTGAGTGCGCGAATATAGAAGACGGAGAACAGGGCGCCGACGAGCAGCAGGATCGTGGCGATCGCCGTGCCGAATCCGAGCTCGCCGAACTTGAAGGCCTCCTGGTAGGCGAGCAGCGGGAGGGTCGTCGAGTCGGTTCCCGGTCCACCGCCGGTCATCACGAAGATGAGTGCGAAGACGGAGAGCGTCTGCAGCGTCGTGAGCATCAGGTTCGTCGAGATGCTGCGGCGGATCATCGGCACGGTCACGAGCCGGAAGCGCTGCCAGCCGGTGGCCCCGTCGACCTCGGCGGCCTCGGTGATCTCCGGCGGCACGTCGTTGAGCGCCGCCGTGTAGACGAGCATCGAGAACGCGGTGCCGCGCCAGACGTTGGCGAGGATCACCGCGAACATCGGGAAGGTGTAGAGCCAGTTCGGCCCCTGGATCCCGAACACGCCGAGCATCTCGTTGAGGGTGCCGCCGTCGTGGAAGAAGGCGTACGCCGCGAACGACGCGACGATCTCGGGCAGCACCCACGCGGTGACGACGATGGTGCGCACCACCCCGCGCACCACGCCGTTCGCCGACTGCATCAGCACCGAGAGACCGAGGCCGACCACGTTCTGGCCGAGGATCGCCGAGGCGACGAGGAAGACCACGGTGAGCAGCACGGCCTTGGGGAAGTCCGGATCGCTGAACAGGTCGACGTAGTTCTTCACCCCGACGAACTCGACGTTCGTAGCGGTCGAGCCGGAGAGCGAGGCGTTGGTGAGCGACCCGTACAGCGAGGAGACGACCGGCCCGAAGAGGAAGACCGCGAGCAGCAGCACGGCGGGCAGCAGCGGGGCGCTGCGGGCGAGCGCCACGAGCGTGCGGCGCTTCTTCTCCCCCGGGCGGTTCCGGTTGGGGGAGCGCTCGGCTCCCCCAACCGGTGCCGGGGTGGTGACGGTGGTCACTAGTCGGACTTCGTCGTGACGTTGTCGTCGCCGACGATGCCGGTGATGGCGGTGTCGTAGGCCTTCGCGGCCTCCTCCGGGGTCTGCTGGCCGGTCATCACCGCCTCCATCGCGACGGTGATCTCGTTCGAGATCTTGGAGTAGTCGCTGGTGGCCGGGCGGAAGTGGGTGTCCTTCACCAGCTCGGAGAAGAACTCGAACGTGGGGTTGGACTCTATGTAGGCCGGGTCGGTGCCCACGTCGGTGCGCACCGCGATCTGGCTGGCGGCGACGTCGTAGTCGAGCGAGTTGTCCTTGTCGAGAGCGGTCTCGATGAAGTCCCACGCGGCATCCGCATTCTTCGTCTTCGCGCCCATCGCGAGCGTCCAGCCTCCGGACATGCTCGTGCGGCCCGCGCCCTGGCCGTCCTGCGTCGGCATGGCGGCGACGCCCATCACGTCGTTCCACTCCGGCCACGGCGTGGTGCCGGTCTCGAGCCAGGTGCCGCTCACCCAGGAGCCGTCGAGGCTCATGGCGAGCTTGTTCTGCGGGATCCACTCGCTGTTGATGGTGGTTCCCACGTTCTTGTCGAGCGCCTGCTGCGGGGTGGGGCCGAGGTCGCCTTGGTAGACGTCGGTGATGAACTGCAGCGAGTCGATGAAGCCCTGCGAGCCGGTGACCCACTTCTTCTCGTCGGAGTTGTAGAGGGTGTCCTCGGTGCCGGAGAGCAGCATCTGGAAGCCCTGCATCGACGCGCCCTCGCTCTGGCCCTTGCCGGAGTAGATGTTGAAGGGGATCGTCTCGGGGTTCTTCTGCTTGACGGCCTCGGCGGCGTCGAGGATGTCCTGCCAGCTCTTCGGCTCCCACGGCACCGTCAGTCCGGCGTCGGCGAGCAGCTGCTTGTTGTACCAGATCGCCCGGGTGTCGGTTCCCATCGGGACGCCGTAGATCTTTCCGTCGTCGCCCGCACCGGCCTCGCGCGCGTTGTCGGGGAACTGCTCCCAGTCGTCCCACTCGTCGATGTACTCGTCGAGGGGGAGGATGTAGCCGGCCTCGGCGTCGGACTTCACCTTGAAGGTGTCCTCGTACATCACGTCGGGCGCGGTGGCCGCCGACTGGTTCATCAGCGCGAGCTTGGTGAAGTAGTCGGCCTCGAGGGCCT
>Ga0247732_10000172_pt1 | contig 41055 bp, 34 predicted proteins | sample UWRJL163409C2_FD_180940 | JGI IMG/M metagenome (GOLD analysis project Ga0247732, IMG submission 180940) | Plant litter microbial communities from Arlington Agricultural Research Station in Wisconsin, United States - UWRJ-L163-409C-2 | ecosystem: Environmental > Terrestrial > Plant litter >...
TGTCGTCAGCAGCATCGCCAAGGAGATCGCCGAGGCGGCCAAAGAGGTCGAGATCGCGATCGTCGTCGGCGGCGGCAACTTCTTCCGCGGCGCAGAGCTCAGCCAGCGCGGCATGGACCGCGGCCGCGCCGACTACATGGGCATGCTCGGCACCGTGATGAACGCACTCGCCCTTCAGGACTTTCTCGAGCAGGCCGGTGCGGCGACCCGCGTGCAGTCCGCCATCTCGATGACCCAGGTCGCCGAGCCCTACATTCCTCGTCGCGCCGAGCGCCACCTCGAGAAGGGCCGCGTCGTCATCTTCGGTGCCGGTGCCGGCCTTCCCTACTTCTCCACCGACACGGTGAGCGCCCAGCGGGCCCTCGAGATTGACGCCGAGGTCGTGCTCGTGGCCAAGAACGGTGTTGACGGGGTCTACACGGGCGACCCGCGCACCGACAAGACGGCGACCAAGATCGACGAGATCACCTACCAGGAGGCACTCGTGCAGGGCCTCAAGGTGGTCGACTCGACCGCGTTCAGCCTCTGCATGGACAACGGCATGCCCATGGTGGTCTTCGGCATGGAGCCGGCCGGCAACATGACGAAGGCTATTCGCGGCGAGCGCATCGGCACTCTCGTCACCAACTAATGGTTGTCGCTCTCGTCGCGTTCGCGGCGGTAGCCCACGCGACCTGGAATCTCGCCGTCAAGCGCAGTGGCGCCGGGGGAGCCGTCTTTCTCTGGCTGACCTTCGTTCTCGGTGCCGTGCTGTTTGCCCCCGCTGGCGTCATCACCATCCGCGACAGCGGCACGGACTGGCTGCCCCTAGCCATCGTGAGCGGCGCGCTGCAGATCGGCTACTTCCTTCTGCTCCAGCACGCGTACCGCCGGGGCGACGTGTCAGTGGTTTATCCGCTGGCCCGGGGCACGGGACCGCTGCTCTCGGTGGTGTTCGCGGTGGTTCTGCTGCACGAGCGCCCCGGCATCCATGCGCTTGTCGGCGCAGCCGTGGTCATTGCCGGGGTCGTCGTCATCGGCCTCGCGGGCAGCCGCGGGTCGTCCGTCAACCGGCCCGGCGTGCTCTGGGGGCTGCTCGTCGGGGTGGCGATCGCCGTTTACACCCTGTGGGATTCCAACGCCGTCATCAACGGCGGGATGCCGCCCCTCGCCTACTACTGGGCGATCGTCGCTGCCGCCCTGCTTCTCACCCCCGCCGCGGTGCGCCAGCGCGCCGCCGTGCTGCCGACTCTCAAGCGCCACTGGCTCTCCGTCGTGCTGGTCGGAGTGCTGTCACCGCTCGCGTATGTGCTGATCCTGCTCGCGGTGCAGCTCGCCCCGGTGTCGATCATCGCCCCGGCGCGCGAGGTCAGCGTGGTGCTGGTCGCGCTCGGTGGGTGGCTCTGGCTGAAAGAGCCCCACCCCGTCCAGCGCCTTATCGGGGCAGGCGTCGTGCTTCTCGGTGTTGCATTGCTGGCCCTGTAAACTCTCCAACGTGATTAGCGACGTACTGGCCGAGGCCAAAGACAAGATGGACCAGAGCCTCGAGGCTGCCAAGGAGGACTTCGCGACCGTGCGCACCGGGCGTGCGAACCCGCTGCTCTTTCAGAAGATCCTCGTCGACTACTACGGAACCCCGACGCCGCTCGGCCAGCTCGCCTCGATGCAGAACCCCGAGGCGCGGATGCTCATCGTCACCCCCTACGACAAGTCGGCTCTCAAAGAGATCGAGAAGGCCATCGTGGCCGCTCCCAACCTCGGCGCCAACGTCGGCAACGACGGCGAGATCGTGCGCGTCACGCTGCCCGAGATGACCGAGGAGCGCCGCCGCGAGTTCGTCAAGCTGGTTCGAGACAAGGGCGAGCAGTCCAAGGTTGCTCTGCGCAACGTTCGCCGCAAGGCGAAGGACGACCTTGACGCCCTCAAGTCGGAGGTCGGCGAAGACGACCTGTCCCGTGCAGAGAAAGAGCTCGACGCGATCACCAAGGCGCACGTCGACGCGATCGACGACGCGCTGAAGCGCAAAGAAGCCGAACTGCTCGAGGTCTAGGTGCCCGGCGCCGGAGAGTCACCCAGGGTGCACAAGGGGCCGTCGCGTGCTGACTTCGACGCCGCCAACGAGAAGATCAACGCGCGCACCGGGCGGCCGCTTCTTCTGGCGATCATCGTCGGCGTTGGCCTCGGCGCCGGCCTGCTGCTGAGCCTGCTCATCGTCAAAGAGCTGTTCATGCTCTTCGCGGCGGCGCTCATCGTCACCGCTGCGTTCGAGTTCGCGACGGCACTGCGAGTGGCCAACCGCAAGGTGCCGCGCATTCCGGTCATCATCGCCGCGGCCGCGATCGTTCCGGCGTCGTTCTACGCGATCAACCCCGAAGCCGGGCTTACCCGCGAGGCCGGGCAGCTGATCGCCGCGGCCGGCGGAATCGTGCTCATCACGGTCTGGCGACTGCTCTCGCTCGCGCTGGCGTCGAAGCGTCAGAGCCCCGCTCTCGTCGTTCGCGACATTGGCGCGGGCGCTTTCGTCGTTCTGTACGTAATGTTTCTCGGCAGCTTCTTCGTGTTGCTGACCGCCCGCGATGGTGGGCAGTGGTGGACCCTCGCCTCGCTCGTCGTCGTCGTCTGTGTCGACACCGGTGCGTACGCGACCGGGCTGTCGTTCGGCAAGCACCTTATGGCCCCAAACATCAGCCCGAAGAAGACCTGGGAGGGCTTCGCGGGATCCGTCGCTGCAGCCGTTCTGGCGGGGGTGCTGCTCGCCCTCTTCATGCTGCAGCAGCCCTGGTGGGTTGGCGTCATCCTCGGCCTGACGATCGTGGTCACCGCAACCGTTGGTGACCTCACCGAGTCCCTCATCAAGCGCGACCTCGGCACAAAAGACATGAGCACGTGGCTGCCTGGCCACGGAGGCCTCCTCGACCGCCTAGACTCGGCGCTGCCGTCTGCGGCGGCCGCCTACGCCCTCTTCATCATCTTCACCTAAGGCAGGATAGAAACGTGGCAACCACCTTCCCCCGCACCCGCCGGTCCCAGCGCGGCTACAACGTCGCCGAGGTCGAGGACTTCCTGCAGGAGGCGCGCGCCGCGTACAGCGCGCCCGTCGGCGCACCGTCCGTTGTCGATGCCGCGAGCATCCGTACGACCGCGTTCGGATTCGAGCGCGGCGGCTATTCCCCCTCCCATGTGGATGCGGCCCTTGAGCGCCTTGAAGACGCCTTCGCCACCCGAGAGAAGGAGCGCGCATTCGCGGCGCCCGGTGGCGACGCCGCCTGGTACTCCGAGGCGCGCAGCACGGCGCAGGTGCTGCTCAACCGCCTCGACCGTCCTGCCGGCCGTCGCTTCTCGCGGGTCGGCGCACTCACTCAGGGCTACCGCCCGCGTGATGTCGACGAGTTCGCGATCCGTCTCGCCGACTACTTCCAGCGTGGCAAGGCGATGAGCGTCGACGAGGTGCGCACCGTCGTTTTCCGTCCGTCGCGCGGCGGCTATAACGAGACGCAGGTCGACCTCGTGCTCGACACCGTTATCGACGTCATGCTGGCGGTCAAATAGCTGCCACGGTTTTTTGACACCTGCCTAGGCTAAAATCGTGGCCTGTGGGTAGGCGTCGCAGTGGGTACGCGCTCCAGACAGTGCCAGCAGGCGGTCTGGGCGGCACTGACTCGCGCCATGTTCGCTCGTCGTGGTCGCTGCCCAGCTTCGCTTTTCTTGTGACGCTCTGCTTCGTGCTTGTGCCCATCATCGACCCCAGTGCGGCCTTCGCGATGACGGTCGAGACGGTGACCGCCCCGGCCAAGAACACCGAGCCGCTGCAGACCGTGACCGCGGGCGGCAGTCAGGCGCTCTCGGCGACGCGCACCCAGTTCACCACCTCGAAGATTCTTCCGAAGGCTCCCGCGGCCGGCACCCCCGACCCTGGCACGGCGCAGGCGATCGCCCACGAGATGGTTATCGCCCGCGGGTGGAACGAAGAGCAGTACTCGTGCCTCGTGGCCCTGTGGGAGCGCGAGTCGCACTGGAACGTGTACGCGCACAACGCGAAGTCGGGCGCTCACGGCATTCCCCAGGCACTGCCGGGCGAGAAGATGGCGACGGTCGGCGCCGACTGGGAGACCAATCCCGCCACCCAGATCACCTGGGGCCTCAATTACATTGCCGGCCGCTACGCCGACCCCTGTGGCGCGTGGAGCAGCTCCGAGACCCGCGGCTGGTACTAGTGCCCCGCTCCAATCGCCCGCGTGGGCGCGGGAGAGACGACGAGCCCGCCCTCGACCTCAGCCGCGCGCTCGCGGGACGCGCCCGCTTTGACGAGAAGCGCGACGGCCGGTGGAACGTGCAGCCCCTCGCCGCCAGCTCGGCGGTAAAGCACTACCTCTGCCCGGGCTGCGGCCTCACCATCGAGCCGGGTACGGCGCACATCGTCGCCTGGCGCGCTGACGGCCTCATGGGCGAGGCTGACGACCTCGCGGGCCGTCGCCACTGGCACACGCACTGCTGGACAATTAGACGGTGACTGAGATACGAGGGGCGATCGAGCTGCCCGCAGACCGCGAGGCAATCACGCTGCGCACTGCCGACTCGCTGACACTGGTGGGGGAGCTCTCTGTGCCGCTGGGGCGGCCACCGGTCGCAACGATCGTGGCGCTGCATCCGTTGCCTACCGCCGGCGGGTTCATGGACTCGCACATCATCCGCAAGGCAGCGGCGCGGCTTCCGGCGCTCGCTGACCTCGCGGTGCTGCGATTCAACTTTCGCGGGGTGCAGTCGCCGCACGGCCTCTCGCAGGGCAGCTTCGGCGAAGGAGTGACCGAGCAGTACGACCTCGCCGCCGCCATGGCGCTCGTCGCAGGCCGTGGCCTGCCGTCGCCGTGGCTGGTTGGCTGGTCCTTCGGCTCGGAGATTGCGCTCAAATACGGGCTGCAGCATGACATCGAGGGAGCAATCCTGCTCTCGCCGCCCCTCCACAGAACAACGGATGCCGAGGTCGCCGCGTGGGCCAACAGCGGCAAGCGCCTTGTCGCCGTCGTCCCCGAGCTCGACGACTACCTGCGGCCCGAGCAGGCGCGGCATCGTTTCTCGTCGGTCCCCGAGATCGACCTCGTGGCCGTCGAGGGTGGCAAGCACCTCTGGGTGGGCGAAGCGCAGACCTACCGTGTTCTCAGCGAAATTGTTGCGCGGCTCAACCCCGACGCACTGCCGCTGCCGCAGACCTGGGGCTAGAGCTCGTTCTGCCTCGGCACGACGACCTCGCGAATGATCAGCTGCACTGCGGCCGCGACCGGGATCGCGATGAGCGCTCCGAGGATGCCGAGCAGGGTGCCGCCGACGAGAGCCGCGATCACCACGACAACGCCGGGAACCTTGACCGCACGGGCCATGATGCGCGGGTTGAGCACGTAGGCCTCGATCTGCATGTAGATGAGGTACCACGCGCCGACGATGATCACCGCGAGAAGGTTGAAGTCGTTGAACAGGTAGACGCTGAGCACGATGACGACGGAGGCCGTCAGGGTTCCGACCAGCGGGATGAGCGAGCCGAGGAACGCGATGAAGGCGAGCAGCGCCGCGTACTTAATCTCGCCGACGAAGATCGGGAAGATGAACGAGAGCAGCACGAATGAGATGACGCCGTTGCAGAGAGCGAGGGCGACCTGGCCAATGACGTAGCGTCCAACGGAGTCGGCGATCTGCTCGGCGAGGTCAATGAAGTGCGCGCGCTTGGTAGCCGGCACGAACTGGTACACGCCGCGCTTGATGCTGCCGAGGGATGCGACGAAGTAGATCACCAGAATGATGACGATGATGCCACCGAACAGTCCACCGGCGATGCCGATGCCGATGGCAAGCAGACCTCCGAGGAAGTCGGGGTTGGTGACGGTTGCCACCGCCTGGTCGATGATGCCGTCAACGTCGAGCCACGGGATGTAGGTCTTGGTCCAGTCGACGAAGCTGCCGTCCTGGAAGCCCGGCACGACGACTTCGTTGATCTGGGTGATGAGGTTGCCGACCTGCTCAACAATCACCGGGATCAGAGCGAAGACGAGTCCGGCAAAGATACCGAGCACTCCGACGAGGGTGATGAGGATAGCGACGGGTCGCTTGACCTTGTGGCGCTCCAGCCAGGTGACCAGCGGATCCAGGCCGAGGGCGAGGAACAGCGCCGCACCGACATAGGTGAGGATGGTCGCCAGCGATCCCACCGCGCCGCCGATGACGAGGGCGGTGATGACGCCGAGTCCCGCGAAAAGTCCAGTGCGGTAGGGGTTCTGAATCTTCACGCGAGGGCTCCTGGTCGGCTAGTTGTCGTTGTGGACTTTTTCGGCCTGCGAGAGAACGCCGCGAAGGCTCTCGAAGTAGCCGGCCACCGCCTCGCGCTCGAGCCGGATCTGGGCAAGGCGGTCTTCGGCATCGGCGACCAGTTTGGCTGTCTGCGCTTCGGCATCCGCGACGAGCGCGGTCGCTCGCGCTTCGGCATCCGCGATCGTCGCGGTGGCCTGAGCCTGAGCCTCGGCCTGCAGGGCGGTCGCGGCGGCGCGGGTGGTGTCCTCGAGCTCTGCCGCGGCGGCACGCGTCTCGGCGGCTGCGGAGTTCGCCTGCTCCAGCTCGGCCTGTGCGACAGTGAGGTACTTCTGCAGCTGGGCGCTGGCGTCCTGCTGCTTGGCGACGAACTCCTTCTCCGCCTCATCGCGGCGCACCTTGAGCTCCGCCTCGAGGTCGAGGCGTGCCTGGTGGGCGTCCCGCTCTAGGCGCGTGCGCACCTCGGCGGTCTCGTGGGCGAGCTGGGCGCGCACCGTTTCCAGCTCCTCCGCGAGCTCTGCGCGCTGCGACGCGACCTCGCGGGCGACGTCGGCACGCTGCTTGTCGACATCGAAGTGCAGCGCGGTGCGGGCTTCGGCGATCTCGGCGTCGAGGGCCGCCTTGGCTGCAGCCGTGTCTGCCTCGAGCGCGTTGCGCGCCGCGGCGGTGTCTGCTTCGAGCGCGTTGCGTGTCGACGTCGTCTCGGCCTCAAGCGCGTTACGTGTTGAGGTCACATCCGCGTCGAGTGCGTTGCGTGTCGACGTCGTTTCAGCTTCGAGTGCGGCGCGTGCGGTCGCGGTCTCTGCTTCGAGTGCGGCGCGTGCGGTCGCGGTCTCTGCCTCGAGCTCGGCGCGAGCGGTCGTCGTCTCCGCCTCCAGGGCGTTGCGAGCGGCGGTGGTGTCTGCGTCGAGTGCGGCGCGTTCGGCCGCGATCTCGGCTTCCAGGGCGGCACGAGCGGCAGCGGTGTCGGCCTCCAGCGCCGCGCGAGCGGCCTCTGTGTCAGCGTGGAGCTTCGCGAGGGTGGCCCCCGACTCCGCCTCGAAGGCGGCGCGGGCTGCCGTGGTGTCGTCCGTGAGCTTGGTCGTGGCTTCGTCGATCTCGCGGGCGAGGTCGGTGCGGCCCTGCTCGATCTCGCGGGCGAGATCGCTGCGAAGGCGTTCACTCTCTGCCTCGAAGGTTGCACGGCCCTGCTCGGCGTCGCGGGCCAGCTGGGCAGCTGCCTCACGGGCCTCGGCGGCCTCCCGGCTTGCGGCAGCAGAAACCTCGGCGGCCTCGCGCTCGGCCTCGGCGCGAATTGCGGCGGCCTCGCGCTTGGCGGTGGCGCGCGTCTCGGCGGCTTCGGTGGCGACGGCACCGCGGATGGCCGCGGCCTCCTGGGTCGCATCCCGCACGAGGGTCTCTGCCTCGGCCTTGCTGCGCGAGAGCACGCTCTCGGCCTCGTAGCGGGCATCGTTGGCGATCTGCTCGGCGCGCTGCTGCGTCTCGGCGAGCAGGCGCTGGGCGGCGTCGGTCGCCTCGGTCGAGAGCCGCTGGGCTTCGGCGTGCATGCTGGTGCGCAGCTTCTCTGCGTCGATGTCTGCCTGGCTGATGAGGCGCGTTGCCTGCTCTTCAGCGACCCGCAGCGTGTTCTCGAGCTTCGAACCCAAACCGCTGTAGGTGGGGGTGCCCGTCTCGTCCAGCTCGGCCTGCAGGTCTTCGGCGACGGCCGCGATGCGCTTGGCCTCTTTGAGCGCCTCCGCACGGTCGGCGTTGGCCTTGATCAGCTCGCGGCGCAGCTCCTGAATGGCCGCGTCGACGGCGTCCTTCTTGTAGCCGCGAAGCTCAGTACCGAAATCTTCGTCGTCAACAGCCAACGGTTACTCCTTGGTCGAGGGGTCGAACCCTCCGAGTTTAGTGGGGCCATCTAACAGAACACTCCCAGTCGTAGGGTTAGGTGCCCAAAAGGGGCGTCGGCTATTCTTGAACGTCTTTGCTGTTGCCGTCCCGCGAACACCCGTTCAGGACACTCCCCTCTGCTACCCGGGAGGACGCCGGATCTAACCGATCTGGTGAGGCGACACGAAAGGAGTAATAGTGCGCCTCGTGCTCGCCATCATCAGCTTTTCTCTTGCCGCTCTCCTGATCGGCTTCGGTATCGCCCAGCGCACCGTATTCGCTGGCCCCGACCACGTGACGGCGGCGGTGTCGACGACCTCGTCGAAGGCCACCGTGAGCGTCATCGACGGCAAAACCCTCAACTCGTTCGACCGTAGCCAGACGGTGCGCCTCACTGACGCCGACACCATCTTCGCCGCGTACGGACGCACGGATGACGTGCTTGCCTGGGTCGGCGACGCCAGCTACAACGCGATCACCTTCGATCCCGCCACCAACGAGCTGGTCTCGACGCTGGTCTCTGGCAGCGAGACCGAGGTGCCGAATCCGGCCGGTTCGGATCTGTGGCTCGCTGACTACACAGAGACCAAAGACCTCACCTTCACTGTCAACGTGCCGGATGGCATCTCGGTTCTCATCGTCTCCGACGGCGTCAAGCCCGCGCCCGCCGCGGTGAGTGTCACCTGGCTGCTCGACAACTCCACACCGTTCGCGGGGCCGTTGGTGATCGCCGGCGCGGTAATGCTGCTGCTCGGTCTCGGCTTCCTGCTGTGGGCGGTTAACACCATCCGTCGTTCTCGGGGCCCGCGCCGTCGACAGCCGAAGCTGCCCAAGGTGCCGCGCAAGGCCGTCTACAAACCGGTGAAGAAGGGCGCGCCGCAGCCTGCTGCTATCACCCGCGGCCGCCGTTCCGCTGGCATGGTGGCGGTGCCCACGATCCTCGTCGGAGCGCTGCTGCTCTCGGGCTGCACGGAGGCCGTTCCCGCTATCGAGACCGATACGGCTCTCGACACGGCGGCAACTTCCACCCCCGCCGCGGAGCTCGGAACGCCCGCCGTCACCGAGCGTCAGGCCAAGCGCATCGTCACTCGCGTGGCGACGGCGATCGCCGAGTCCGATGCGACCAATGACCCGGTGCTCGCGGCGACGCGCCTCGACGGACCGGCGCTCGAGTACCGTGCCGCGAACTACGCGATTCGCAAGAGCGTCGCAGACTACGCAGCGCCGGCGCCCATCCCGGCCAGCACCGTGGAGATCACACTGCCGCAGCGAAACGACGCGTGGCCGCGTACGGTGCTTGCCGTGGTGCAGGGCGCAGACGCGGCCGTTGCCCCGGTGACCCTCGTGCTCATTCAGGACGATCCGCGATCGCAGTACAAGGTGCACTACTCGATCACCCTGCAGCCGGGAACCGTGTTTCCCAAGGTTCCGCCGGCGTCGATCGGTACCAGTCGCGTCGGGCCGGATAGCCCGCTGCTAGCCACCAAACCGGCAGAGCTCGCGGCGGACTACGGCGACACGCTCATCCTCGATACCGACAGCGCCTTCTACAACCTGTTCCAGGTCGACGGCGACAGCCTGCGCGCCTCCGTAGGCAAGGCAGCGCAGGAGGCCAAGAAGGCGCCGATTCCCAGCACGGCACAGCTGACCTTCGCCAATGCCCCGGGCAGTGGGCAGACCGTGGTGATGGTGACCAACGATGGTGGCGCGATTGTCGCCGTGCAGCTGACCGAGACCGAGACCATTAAGTCGATTGAGGCGGGCGCCGCGGTCAACGCGCCCACCGATGTCGCGGCGCTGCTCGGCAAGAACATGAGTACGACGGGCATCACCGCGACCTACAGCGACCAGCTGCTGTTCTACGTTCCCAAGGCCGACACAGATGGCAAGATTGTGCTCCTTGGCTACAGCCAGGGCCTCATCTCTGCCGCGGAGCTCTAATGACCAACATTCCCCTTGGCGGCGCGAGCATTCGCGGCGCCGTCGACCTCAGCTCGCTCGTTCGCCCGCCGCAGCCGGCGGCTGGGGCGGCACCTGCCGCGCCCGTCGGAGCGGTGCCCTCGCTGGTCGTGCCCGCAACCGACGCGACCTTCTCGGCGATCCTCGACCTCTCGTCGAGCGTTCCCGTCATCGTCGAGTTCTACGCGCCCGGCCTGGAGCCGCAGCTTGGCAGCCTGATCGAGTCCTTCGGCGGCCGCCTCGTGCTTGCGACGGTCGACGGCTCGACCAACCCGCAGCTCGCCCAGGCATTTCAGGTGCGCGAGGTGCCCGCGGTCGCCGCGGTCATCGCCGGGCGCCCCGCCCAGCTGTTCGTCGGCATGCCCACACCCGAGGAGGTGCGGCCGATTCTCGAGCAGGTTCTCGAGCTGGCCGCGCAGGAGGGCGTCACGGGGTCCCTGACCGTCGCCGAAGACGCCGCCGCGCCGGCGGAGCCGGTCGAAGAGCCGCTGCCCCCGCTGCACCAGGAGGCCTACGACGCGATCGACGCGGGGGACTACGCGCTGGCCGTGCAGAAGTACCAGACCGCGATCGCCCAGAACCCCCGCGATGCTCTCGCCGTCGCCGGCCTAGCGCAGGTGTCGTTGCTGCAGCGTCTCACCGGTGCCGACGCGACAGCACTGCGGGATGCCGCTGCCGCAGCCCCGAAGAGCGTCGCCGCCCAGCTCGCCGTCGCCGACCTTGACGTGTCGGGTGGGCACCTCGAAGATGCCTTCCTTCGGCTACTTGAGCTCTTCCCGACGCTCGACGCGGACGGCAAGAACCTCGTGCGCACGCGCATGCTCGAGTACTTCGAGGTCGCCGGCGCTGACGACCCGCGCGTTGTCAGCGCGCGCCGTCAGCTGACGAACCTGCTCTACTAGCTACTTTTTCAAGCGCAGCCACAGGGCGCCGAGCGGCGGTACCGTCAGCTCCGCGCTCGCCGGGCGACCGGCGTGCGGCGTGTGTGAAGCGTGCACCGTGCCGAAGTTGCCGACTCCGCTGCCGCCGTACTCTGCGGCATCCGTGTTGAGAATCTCTTCCCACTCGCCCGCGAAGGGCAGACCGACGCGGTAGGGCCCCACGGGGTTGCCACCGAAATTGAGAATGACGGCGATCGGACTGCCGTCGTGGTCCCAGCGCAGGTAGGCGAGCGTGTTGTTGGCGGCGTCCCCGCCCTCGAGCCACTCGAAGCCGCCGGCCTCGTTGTCTCGCGCCCACAGCGGCGCGTTGTCGCGGTAGAGGTGGTTGAGCTGCCCGACGAGTCGCTGCAGTCCGGCGTGCACCGGCTGCTCGAGAATCCACCAGTCGAGGCTGCGCTCTTCGCTCCACTCGCTCGGTTGCCCGAACTCCTGGCCCATGAAGAGCAGCTGCTTGCCCGGGTGCGACCACATGAAGGCCAGATAGGCGCGCAGGTTCGCGAGCTTCTGCCACTGGTCGCCGGGCATCTTGGCGATCAGCGAGCCCTTACCGTGCACGACCTCGTCGTGGCTGATCGGCAGCATGAAGTTCTCGCTGAAGGCGTAGACGAGCCCGAAGGTGAGCTTGTCGTGGTGGTAGGCCCGGTGCATGGGGTCTTCGGCCATGTAGCGCAGGGTGTCGTTCATCCACCCCATGTTCCATTTGATGCCGAAGCCGAGTCCGTTCGCCGCGGTCGGGGCGGTGACGCCCGGATACGAGGTCGACTCCTCGGCGATCATCGCGATGCCGGGGTTGCGCTTGTAGGCGGTCGCGTTGACCTCCTGCAGAAATGCGATCGCCTCGAGGTTCTCGCGGCCGCCGTACTTGTTCGGCAGCCACTGCCCCTCGTCGCGCGAGTAGTCGAGGTAGAGGATGCTCGCCACTGCGTCGACCCGCAGGCCGTCGACGTGGAACTCCTCGATCCAGTACAGCGCGTTGGCGACGAGGAAGTTGCGCACCTGCGACTGCCCGAAGTCGAAGATGAGCGTGCCCCAGTCCATGTGCTCGCCACGGCGCGGGTCGGAGTGCTCGTAGAGCGCCTGCCCGTCGAACTTTGCGAGAGCCCACTCGTCTTTCGGAAAGTGCCCCGGAACCCAGTCCATGATCACGCCGATTCCGGCGTTGTGCAGGCGGTCGATGAGGTACTTGAGGTCGTCGGGGTGGCCGTAGCGGCTCGTCGGCGCAAAGTACCCCGTGACCTGGTAGCCCCAAGAGCCACCGAAGGGATGCTCAGCCAGCGGCATGAACTCGACGTGCGTGAACCCGAGCTCACTCACGTACTCGATCAGCTGGTCTGCGGCGTCGCGGTAGCTCAGCCCCTGCCGCCACGAGCCGAGGTGCAGCTCATAGACGCTCATCGGCGCGTTGATCGGGTCGGTTGCCGCGCGCTTCTCGATCCACGCGTCGTCGCTCCATGCGAACTGCGAGTGGCCGACCTTCGACGCGGTCAGGGGTGGCACCTCGGTGTAGCGCGCCATGGGATCGGCGCGCTGCACCCAGTCGCCACCGGCCGTACGCAGCTCGAACTTGTACGCGGCGCCGGGCTGTACCCCGGGGATGAAAATCTCCCAGACGCCATTGTCGTCGAGGCGGCGCATGGCGTGGCGTGGTCCGTACCATCCGTTGAAGTCACCGACGACGCGGGCGGCCGTGGCGTGGGGTGCCCAGACCGAGAACGAGGTACCTTCGACGCCCTCGTGGGGGCGGTAGTGCGACCCGAGCACGTGCCAGAGCTGCTCGTGGCGTCCCTCGCCCCAGAGGTAGAGATCGATCTCGCCAACGGAGGGCACGAAGCGGTAGGGGTCGTCGGCGACCCAGTCGGGGCCGTCGGTGTAGCTGGTCGTGATCGTGTACGCCTGGCCCGGGCCGATGTACCTGCCCTGCCAGAGGCCCTCGGCCAGGTGCGCGAGCTTCACTTTCTTGCCGTCGGCAAGCACTGCGGTCACGGATGACGCGAGGGGGCGAACGACACGGATGACGAAGCTCTTCGCCACCGGATGCTGCCCCAGCGTTGCGTGCGGCTGCGGGTGGACCCCGCCGACGATCGCGCTGATCAGCCCCTGGTGCAGCTCGGGAAGTGCCGCGGCGGCCATCAGCGTGCCGCCGTCACGTGAAGGATGTGCACCGGCTCGTGGAAGGCATCAAGGCGCACGTAGTTGTCGGTTCCCCACTCGAAGACCGCCCCAGTGATGAGGTCGGTCACGGTGAATTTCTCGCCTGGGGTCACGCCAAACCTGCTCTCGTCGAGGTGCACCATCGTCTCACGCACCGAATGTGGGTCGACATTCGCAATCACGATGATCGCGTCATCGAAGCCATTCGTGTATTCGCCCGCAAGGTACTTCGAGTACACGAGGATCGACTCGTCGTCGCTCCAGTGCACGTCGAGGTTACGCAGCTGGCGAAGAGCGGGGTGCGCGGCACGGATGAGATTGAGCTTCGTGAGGTACGGAGCGATCGTCGGCGCATTCGCCCAGTCGCGCTGCTTGTACTCGAACTTCTCGTTGTCGATGTTCTCTTCGCTGCCCGGGCGGGCAACGTTCTCCATCAGCTCGTAGCCGGCGTACACACCCCAGCTCGGGCTGGCGGTCGCTGCGATAGCCGCGCGCACCTTGTAGGCCGCCTCGCCGCCGAACTGCAGGTACTCGGTGAGGATGTCGGGGGTGTTGACGAAGAAGTTGGGCCGAAACCAGCCGCTCGTCTCGCGCGATACCTCGTGCAGGTAGGTCTCTAGCTCGAGCTTCGTGTTGCGCCACGTGAAGTACGTGTACGACTGCTGGAAGCCCACCTGGGCGAGCGACTGCATCATCGCCGGGCGCGTGAAGGCCTCGGCGAAGAAGACCACTTCGGGGTTCGTCGCGCGCACCTCAGCGAGCAGCCACTCCCAGAAGTCGAGCGGCTTCGTGTGCGGGTTGTCGACGCGAAAGATGCTGACCCCGACCGCGATCCAGTGCCGCACGATGCGCAGCACCTCCGCGCGAATGCCGGCGGGGTCATTGTCGAAGTTGATGGGGAAGATGTCCTGGTACTTCTTCGGCGGGTTCTCGGCGTAGGCGATCGAGCCATCCGCGCGCTTCGAGAACCACTCCGGGTGCTCGGTCACCCACGGATGATCGGGCGAGGCCTGCAGGGCAAGGTCGATAGCGACCTCGATGCCGTTCTTCTTCGCCGTGGTGAGGAAGTACGTGAAGTCCTTGAGTTCACCGAGGTCGGGGTGAATAGCGTCGTGGCCACCCTCCGGTGCGCCGATGGCCCATGGTGATCCGGGGTCGCCGGGCCCCGCCGTGAGGGTGTTGTTCGGGCCCTTGCGAAAGGCGGTGCCGATCGGGTGAATCGGGGGAAGGTAGAGAACGTCGAAGCCCATGGCCGCCACGGCGGGCAGTCGCTTCGCCGCCGTGCGGAAGGTGCCGGAGACCCAGGTGCCGTTTTTCAGCTTCTTCGCCCCCTCGCTGCGCGGGAAGAACTCGTACCAACTGCCGACGCCGGCGCGTGCGCGCTCGACGCGCAGCGTGAGCCAGTCGCTCGTGGTGACGAGCGACCTCGCATCGACGGAGGCTCCGGCGGCCGCCGCCAGGCGGGTTGCGGGGGAGAGCCGCGTGGTTGCGACGGTCTTGGCGGCATCCAGTAGTCCTGCCTTGTTGAGCAAGTCGGCACCCGTGGTGAACACGAGCTCGACGTCGATGCCTGCCGGGATCTTGATCTCGGCGGTGTGCAGCCAGGTGGCCCAGTCGTCGCTAAAGGCCCGCACGCGCCAGCGCCAGTCGCCGATCGTGTCGAGAAGGGCCAGGGTGGCCCAGTGGTCGGTGCCCGACGCCTCGAGAGTCATGCGGTGCACGGTTGTCGCGCCACTGGGTGAGACCAGCTCGACCTCGGCGCCGAGAAGATCGTGACCCTCGCGAAAGATTGTCGCCTCGAAGGGCACGACCTCGCCAGCAAAGGCCTTCGCCGGCCAGCGGTTCTCTGGCTGCTGGGGCCGAAGGTCGCGGATCGGTATGCGGCCTACCGCGGAAGTGAAGCCGGTCGGGTTGTCTTGATCGAGGTTCGCCACAGTCCGACGCTACCCTCTGCCGCCTGTAGGAGGGCCACCGAGCGAACAATGGCCGCTCCCTTGCGCAGACGGCCGTGGCCCCTGTAAAGGGCGGCGGGCGTCAGGCAACTGCTCTAGGGTTTACGCGTGAAGGCAATCCGTCGTTTTACTGTCCGAACCGTCCTCCCCGCCTCGCTGGTGGTGCTGGAAGAACTAGCGACGAACGTGCGGTGGTCGTGGCATGAGCCGACCCGCCAGCTGTTCTCGAGCATCTCGCCCGACCTGTGGCAGCAGACCGGCCACGACCCGATCAGCCTGCTCGGCGAGGTCGACCCCGCTCGCCTCGACGAGCTTGCCGCCGACCGCGCATTCGTCGATACGGCGGAGGCGCTCGCCGCCGATCTGCGCGCATACCTCACCGAGCCGCGCTGGTACCAGGGGCTGGAGAACGCACCAGAGGCCATCGCCTACTTCTCGCCCGAGTTCGGCATCGCCGCCGCCCTTCCGCAGTACTCGGGCGGTCTCGGCATTCTTGCCGGCGACCACCTCAAGAGTGCCTCCGACCTCGGCGTGCCGATCATCGGCGTCGGCCTCTTCTACCGCTCCGGCTACTTTCGCCAGGCCATCTCGCGCGAGGGCTGGCAGCAGGAGTCCTACCCGGTGCTCGATCCCGACGGCCTACCCCTGAGCGTTCTGCGGCACCCCGATGGCACCGCGGGCCAGATCGTGCTCGCGCTGCCCGATGGCCGCGCCCTGCACGCCCGTGTCTGGAAGCTGGCCGTTGGTCGCATCCCGCTGCTGCTGCTCGACACCGACATTCCCGAGAACGAAGAAGAGCTGCGGTCGGTCACCGACCGCCTCTACGGTGGCGGCGGCGAGCACCGTCTGCTGCAGGAGCTGCTGCTCGGCATCGGAGGTGTGCGCGCGATCAAGCTGTACACCGATCTGACCGGGGCTCCGCATCCGTCGGTCTTTCACACCAACGAGGGCCACGCCGGCTTTCTCGGTCTCGAGCGCATCAGTGACCTCATCGGTGAGGGCCTCAGCTTCGCGGAGGCCCTGCAGGTGGTGCGCGCAGGCACCGTCTTCACGACCCATACTCCCGTGCCCGCGGGCATCGACCGCTTCGAGGCGACGCTCATCGAGCGCTACCTGACCAACGACCTTCTACCCGGTGTCGACGTCGCCGACGTGCTGCCGCTCGGTCTCGAGAACTACGAGGGCGGTTCGAGCGACTACTTCAACATGGCCGTCATGGGGCTGCGGCTCGGCCAGCGTGCCAACGGTGTCTCCAAGCTGCACGGCGAGGTATCGCGCGGCATGTTCGGTGCGCTGTGGCCGGGCTTCGATGCCGCCGACGTGCCGATCACCTCGGTCACGAACGGTGTGCACGCCCCGACCTGGACCGATCCGCTGCTCACCACCCTCAGCGAGCAGAAGCTCGGTGCCTCCTTCGGCGACGCCGACTGGACCTCGGACGCCGTCAGTGACGCCGACCTCTGGCAGGTGCGCGGCGCGATGCGCGCGCAGCTCGTCGAGGATGCCCGCCGTCGGGTTACTGCGGCGTGGGCGGAGCAGAACCCCGGCATTCCGGCACCGAAGTGGTACCAGGAGCTGCTCGATCCCAATGTTCTGACGATCGGGTTCGCCCGCCGCGTGCCGACCTACAAGCGACTGACGCTCATGCTGCACGACCAGGAGCGCCTTCGCGCCCTGCTCACCCACCCCGAGCGCCCTGTGCAGATCGTCGTCGCGGGCAAGTCGCACCCGGCCGACGACCAGGGCAAGGAGCTCATTCAGAAGCTCGTGCAGTTCTCGCAGCAGCACGATGTGCGCAACCGCATCGTCTTTCTGCCGAACTACGACATCGGCATGGCGCAGCTGCTCTACCCGGGCACGGACGTCTGGCTGAACAATCCGCTGCGCCCGCTCGAGGCCTGTGGCACGAGCGGCATGAAGGCGGCTCTCAACGGCTCGCTCAACCTGTCGATTCTTGACGGATGGTGGGCCGAGTTCTATGACGAGAAGAACGGCTGGGCGATCCCCACCGCCGACTCCGCCGGCGACGGTGCGGAACGCGACAAGCTCGAGGCCGACTCGCTCTACGACCTCATCGAGCACCAGGTGGCGCCACGCTTCTACGACCGCGGTGAGGACGGAATTCCTACCCGGTGGGTTGGCTCGATTCGCCACACCCTGTCGACGCTCTCGCCCTCGCTCAGCGCCAACCGTATGGTGCAGGAGTACGTCGAGCGCCTCTACATTCCGGCGGCGCACGCGGAAGAGCTCGTGAGTGGGCAGAGCTACGCTCCGGCCCGCGAGCTCGCGGCGTGGAAGGCGCGCGTGCGCGAGGCCTGGCCGACCGTGCACGTCACCCACGTGGAGTCGGGTGGCGTCGACGCGGTGCCGCAGGTGGGCGACTCGCTGCACGTGCGCGCGACCGTCGAACTCGGCTCCCTCACCCCGGATGACGTGGCCGTCGAGGTCATCAGTGGTCGCGCCCGCGACGGCGACACCCTCGTTGATATCACGCGTGTGCCGCTGGCTTTCGTCGACGGCAGCTTCGAGGGCACTGTGCCGCTCGATCGCGCGGGAAGCTTCGGCTACAACGTGCGGGTCACGCCACGCCACGAGCTGCTGGCGAACCCTGCGGAAATGGGCTTGATCGCAGTCATGAACTAGTCTCAGGTTCATGAGACTCGTCGCGATCGCCGCTGTTGCCCTTCTCCTCACGGGGTGCGCGGCGACGCCAAGCTTTACCGCGGAGCAGAGCGCGGCGACCGACGCCCTTGAGGCGAGCGTCGCCGAGGTCGACGGCCTTTCCGACTACAAGGTCTCTCGCTTTCCCATCGGAGAGGGCGACGTGCGGCTCACCGTGACCCTGAACATCAGCGACGAGACGCAAACAGAGTCAATCGTGACCGCCGTGACCGACCTCATCGACAAGGGCCCCTTCGACGGCGACGTGCGAGAGATGGAGATCTACGTTGGCGACGGACTGAACCAGTTCTCGATGAGCGCCGACGGCGGCGACCCGTTGCCCACCGAGCGCGTGGCCATCTTTGCCCGCTGGTTGGATGATCCCCGGGTCTCCGACCTGCGCTGGGACGAGCAGCTTGACATCAGCCTCGAGGGCCAGCGCGATGATGCAGAGACGATGGAGAAGATCTACAGCGAGGTTGCTGACGACGTCACTCTTGCCGGTGGCGGGCTGAGCATCTTCGACCCCGGCTCCTACACCCTCGAGACGGCACGATTGCCCTTCAGCGATGAGAGATTCGCTGCGATCAACGAGATACTCGCTCTCGGAACGGTCAGCTCGTGCACCTTCACGCTCGAGCCGGCCTCCGGCGGAACCTTCATGCACCACATCCTGTGTTTTTCCCTCGTCGACCTTGACGTGGCAGGCTCTGCCATCGAGAGCATTCTCGACGACCGAGGCCTGCTAGAGAGCACCGATATTCGCGTCCTGTCTGTCGACGGCGAGGAGTTCACGCACGAGGGCAGCTTCGTCGAGCGCGAGGGGTAATTCCTCGCGATTGGTCGCTTCGCGACGGTAATGAACTAGTCTCACTTTATGAGATCTGTCGCGGTCGTTCTGGTTTTCCTCCTCGCGGGCTGTGCGGCGCCCGCCGCGCCGACGGTTAGCGCCGGGCCCGAGGATGCCCTCGCCGCGGAACTCGAGGCGCTGGACGGGGTGAGTGAGGCCTCTGTTAGTACTGTCGAGTACTCGGATGGCCGAGAAGACGCGGTGCTCGTCAACATGGCGACCAGCGAGATTGAGGGTTTCAGCGACATTGCCGATGCTGCCTCCGCCCTCGTTGAGGCGGCGCCATTCGGCGACAAGACCCGCGACCTGAAGATCGCCGTTGACGACAGCCTGCTTCTCGTGAGCGCGGGTGGTGGCACGAAACTTGACGCGGCACCGCGGGCCGACCTGTTCGTGCGCTGGCTTACCGACGCGCGGGTAGAGGCGGTCTCGTGGACATCGCAGCTCGTCGTCGAACTCGTGGGCGACGGCACAACCGACGGATCCCTCGTCGAGACGATCTACAACGAACTGGCGGACCCCACAACGCTCGATGACGGCGGGCTGCGCATCGACGATCCCGGCTCCTACTCCGTCGGCGCGGCGCAGCATCCGTACACCGAGAAACGCTTCGGGGTTGCGCGCGAGATCGCGGCGCTCGACGGGGTGAGCGAATGCAGTTTCGCGCTGAAGGCGTCAGAGGATGGCTCATTCATCCACCAGATCTTCTGCTCTGTCGACGGCGACGCCGAGGCGACGGGCACGCAGATCAACGCGCTGCTCGACGCCCGCGGGCTGCGGGAGAGCACGGATGTGCGCCTGCAGACAGCCGATGACTCGATCCTCACCAACGACGGCAGCTACGTCGTCGACGAGAGCTAGTCGCGTGCGATAGCCGCGATCGAACCGCCGGTTATCGCCAGAAGGTCAGCGGGCGCGAGCTCGATGTCGAAGCCACGCCTTCCGCCCGAGACGAAGATGGTGTCGAAGAGCTCTGCGGTCTCGTCGAGCACGGTCACGTGGCGCGTCTTCTGGCCGATCGGGCTGATGCCGCCGACAACGTAGCCGGTCTTGCGTTCGGCGACTCTCGGGTCGGCCATCTCGGCCTTCTTGCCGCCGACAGCGGCCGCGAGTGCCTTGAGGTCGAGTTTTCCGGTGACCGGAACGATCGCGACGGTAAGCGTTCCGTCGACGTCGGCGAGCAGTGTCTTGAAGACCTGCTCGGCATCCAGTTGCAGCGCAGCGGCGGCCTCGAGGCCGAAGTTGGTGTTCCCCGCATCGTGCTCGTAGGCGTGTGGTGTGAAGGCGATGCCGGCTGCGGTGAGCGCGACGGTTGCCGGGGTTCCGAGGGCCATGCTCCATTGTGGCGCACCGTCACATGCCGCAATCAACGAGCGTCGTCGCGGGCCGGATGACACAGTGGAACGACACAGCACACAACGCTCAAGGAGAACCATGTCAGGCACCAACGCACCGGTCAGCAACAAGGCGGGGGCCACAAGCCCGAAGCGCCGCACCGGCCTCATCGTCGCCGTCGTCGTCGCGGTTGTCGCGATCATCGCCGCGATCATCATCGTGCCGCGACTTACCGCGCCGGCCGAGCCCTCCGACGCCGCAGCCAACAGCGAGTACGCGCTCGTCACTGATGGCACGCTCACGGTCGCGACCGAGGGCACCTACAAGCCATTCAGCTACCACGACGAGAGCGGCGAACTCGTCGGCTACGACGTCGACGTGGCGAAGGCGGTTGCCGACAAGCTTGGACTTGAGGTGACGTTCCAAGAGACCGAGTGGGCTGCGATCTTCGCCGGGCTGGAAAGCAACCGCTTCGACGTCATCGCCAACCAGGTCTCGATCAATGACGAGCGAGAGCAGAAGTACTCCCTCAGCGATCCGTACACGGTTTCACCCGGCGCCCTTATCGTGCGATCCGACAACACGGCAATCACCGGATTCGATGACCTCGAGGGCAAGAAGGCCGCACAGTCGCCGACGAGCAACTGGTACGAGCTCGCTGCCTCCTACGGCGCTCAGATCGAAGACGTCGAGGGCTGGAACGAGTCGGTGACCCTGCTGCGTGACGGCCGCATCGATTTCACGCTCAACGACAAGCTCACCTTCCTCGACTACGTGGCGACCGAGGGTGTCGATGACATCTCGATCGTCGCAGAGACGGATGACCCGTCGCTCAGCGCCTTCGCCCTCACGAAGAAGAACGAGAAGCTCACCACCGACATCAACGCCGCGCTAGCCGAGCTCGCTGCAGACGGCACGCTCGCGGAGATCGGCGAGAAGTACTTCGGCGCCGACGTCTCGAAGTAGCGTGCGCGTCCGTGCTCCTCGAGTGGCAGACTCGTCGAGCACGGACGCTCCCCTGTAAGGACCCCCGATGGACCTCAGCCTCTTTCTCTCATCGTTCTGGCCGATTCTGCTCGGCGGAATCGTCGGCACGATTCCGCTCGCCCTCGTCTCGTTCGTGGTCGGCCTGTTCCTGGCGCTCGGTGTCGCCCTGCTGCGGCTCTCGCACCTGCGGGTGCTGCGGGCAATCGGCTGGTTCTACGTCTCCGTCATTCGCGGCACCCCACTGCTGGTGCAGCTGTTCTTCATCTTCTACGCCCTTCCTGGCCTCGGCGTGCTCATCGACCCGTGGCCAAGCGCCATCGTCGCCTTCTCGCTCAACGTCGGCGGCTACGCGGCCGAGGTGATCCGGGCGGCAATCCTCTCGGTGCCGAAGGGACAGTGGGAAGCCGGATACACCATCGGCTACTCCAACACCCAGACCATGTGGCGCGTGATTTTGCCGCAGGCCGCGCGGGTATCGGTGCCGCCGTTGTCGAACACCTTCATCTCGCTGGCAAAGGACACCTCGCTGGCGTCTGTCGTTCTCGTCACCGAGCTGTTTCGGGTGGCGCGGCAGATCGCGGTCTTCACCTCGGACTTCGTGCTGATTTACCTTGAGGCAGCGCTCATCTACTGGCTGATCTGTCTTGCCCTGGGTGGCGCGCAGGGCCTTCTCGAGAAGAGACTGAGTCGCCATGTTGCCCTCTGAAACCACCCCACTGCTGCGCGTCACCGGCCTGCGCAAGAGCTTCGGCGACCACGAGGTGCTCAGATCGATCGACCTCACCGTCAACCGTGGCGACGTCGTGACTATCATCGGGCCGAGCGGCTCTGGCAAGACCACGGTGCTCCGCTCGCTCAACGGGCTCGAGATTCCGGATGCCGGCGAGATCATCTTCGACGGGGGACCAGACCTCGACTTCGCCCTCCCTATCGGTAAGGAGCATCGCTACGCCCTGCGCAACCGCTCGGCCATGGTCTTTCAGAACTACAACCTCTTTCCCAATCGCACCGTGCTGCAGAACATCGTCGAGGGCCCAATCCGCGTCAAGAGGGTGCCGCGGGAGCAGGCGGTCGCTGAGGCCGAGGCACTGCTCGACCGCGTAGGCCTGCTCGAGAAGCGCGACGCCTACCCCTCGCAGCTCTCGGGCGGCCAGCAGCAGCGGGTTGGCATCGTGCGAGCCCTGGCTCTTGCGCCCGATCTGCTGCTGTTCGACGAGCCGACGAGCGCACTCGACCCTGAACTCGTCGGTGACGTTCTGCAGGTCATGAAAGAGCTAGCGGCGGAGGGCTGGACGATGGTCGTCGTGACCCACGAGATCTCATTTGCGCGGCAGGTGGCCAATGAGGTGCTCTTCATCGACGGGGGAGTGGTCGTCGAGCGGGGCGCGCCCGAGCGCATCTTTACCGCGCCGACCGAGGCACGCACCGCGAAGTTCCTCGACCGACTGCTGCGGCCGCTGCACTGATCAGGCGACGTCGAGGGTGAAGAGCCCGGGCCGGTGTGCGGTGGCACCACGCAGCGCCTCGAGGAAACGGTCGTAATCGGGAAAGCTGCGGTTGCCGAAGTTGCCGAGCTTGATGACGGTGCGGCGACCCGTCGTGTCGACCATTGTCACCGCCCGGCCCCCGACGTTCTCGTAGAGCGCCGGCGTTGCCGCGATGCTCGTCAGCTGACCGAGGGGATACACGCGGTCGTCGACCGTGAGCGCACTCGAGCTCACCGTGAGCTGCCGGGGAATGCGGATACCGCGCAGCAGCAGTGCGGTGGCGATGAGCATCACCATGACGAGCGCGAAGGCGACGATCACGATGGTCACGTCGAAGTACTCCTGGCCGAGGCCAACGCCGATCATGGCGCCGGCGCCGAGCAGGGCGACGGCCATGATGACGAGAGCGACGGTGCGCGAGCGCCGCACCGGCGCGTGGTCGATGACGAACGTACCGGTGCTTATGGTGATCGGTGACTGCGCGGCGGGCGCTGGCATGGCGGGCTCGGGAACCTGCGGAACCAGATCCGCGATGAGGGCGTTGAAGGTCTTTCTCGAGAACCACCGACACAGGACCGTGATGCGCTGCCCGGCGCCGGTAACCAGCAGGGTTCGGGTCGTTCCGCTGGGTATTCCATTGGTGGTCTGGCGAATGATTGACGATGCGAAGAACGTATCGGCCCGCTGCCAGGTGTGCCGCAGGCGGCCGCCGCGAACGAGCTCGACCTGCGTTGGCGTGGTGCGGATGGTCACCGGGCCGAGCACGAAGGCATAGACCACGCTCGCCACGATGCCGATCACGATGACGACCACGAATGCGACGAGCAGCACCCGGGTCGAGTGGATGCCGATCACGCTGGAGAGCACGATGCGGGGGATGAGAAACGAGGCGACCGCAGTGATCAGCAGCCCGCCGACGATAGCGCCGATCTTGCCACCGGCGGAGGACGTGTAGGTCGAGGTGCGCACCGCAGAATCCTAGTGCGCGCGGAACAACTGCATGCTTGCTCCCGCGACGGTGAGCTCGGTACCCGGGCCGTGCTCCGGGGTCAGGCCCGTGATGTCGTCGTGGGAGGAGTCCCAGAGCAGCCGGTAGCCTGTCACGCCCTCGTGCTCGGGGAGGGTGACGGTCACGTCCTCCTCGAGGCCGTGCACGACCAGCAGGATGCGGTTGAACTCCTCGAACTCCGGCGTCGAGGCGGCGAGGTACTGCAGCGTTCGCTCGCCGGGGGAGTCCCAGTCCGTGTCGCTCATCGACAGGCCCTCTTTGTTGTACCAGTCCATCTGGGTGGCGCTGGGAATCGTCTCGCCCCACTTGCCGTAGCGCACCGGGCGCAGCGCGGGGTTCTCGCGACGCAGCCGCAGCAGGTGCTGCGAGACGCTGAGCAGCTCCCGCTGCCACTGCTCGTGCTGCCACGGCAGCCAGGTGAGGTCGTTGTCGTGGCAGTAGGCGTTGTTGTTGCCGCGCTGGCTGCGGCCGAACTCATCCCCGGCCGTGATCATCGGGATTCCGGCGCTGAGAATGAGCGTGCCCATGAGGTTGCGCATCGCCTTGCAGCGGGTGGCGAGCACGGCCTCGTCGTCGGTCGGGCCCTCGACACCGTGGTTGAAGGAGTGGTTGTTGCTCGTGCCGTCGCGGTTGCCCTCGCCGTTGCCGAGGTTGTGCTTCTCGTTGTACCCGGTGAGGTCGGCCATGGTGAAGCCATCGTGCGCGGTGATGAAGTTGACGCTCGCGAGCGGTCCGCGTTCCTGGCTGAATACGTGGGCGGATCCGGCGAGCCGGCGCGCGAGGGAGCCGATACCGTTCGGCGCGGTGCCGTCGCGCCGGGCCGCGCCGATGTCGGAGAGCCAGAAGTCGCGCATGCGGTCGCGGTAGCCGTCGTTCCACTCCGACCATCCGTCGGGGAAGTTGCCGACCTGCCAGCCGCCCATGCCGACGTCCCACGGTTCAGAGATCATCTTGACGCCCTGCAGCTCTGGATCGTCGAGGATCGCCTGCAGCAGGGGGTGGCTCTTCTGATACTCCACGTTCTCGTCACGCCCGAGGGTGACGGCGAGGTCGAAGCGGAAGCCGTCGACCTGCACCTCGTTCGCCCAGTAGCGCAGCGAGTCGAGCACAAGCCGCTGGGCGGCGGGCTCGGCGAAGTTGACAGTGTTGCCGCATCCGGTCACGTCGACGTAGTTGCCTTTGTCATCCATGCGGTAGTAGCTGGCGTTGTCGATGCCCCGAAACGAGTTGGTGGGCCCGGTGAGGCCTTCCTCGGCGGTGTGGTTGTAGACGACGTCGAGCACGACCTCGAGGCCGGCCTCGTGCAGCGCCTTGACCATCTGCTTGAACTCGCGCAGCACCGCCCCGGTGCCGCCCTTCTGCGCCTGCGCGGTTGCGTACTCGGCGTTCGGGGTGAAGAAGTTGAGGGTGTTGTAGCCCCAGTAGTTGGTGAGGCCCTGCTTGATGAGGCGCTGCTCGCTGAGCGACTGGTGCACCGGCAGCAGCTCGATCGTGGTGATGCCGAGGCTCTTGAGGTAGGCGATTGTGCTCTTGTGGCCGAGTCCCGCGTAGGTGCCGCGCAGCTTGTCGGGCAGTGCGGGGTTGAGCTTGGTCAGACCCTTGGCGTGCGCCTCGTAGAGCACGGTGTGGTCGAGCGGAATTCTCGGCTTGGCGCTCGAGCCCCAGTCGAAGCTGCCGTCTTGCACGTAGCTGCGCCAGTTGCCGTCGCGCGCGCGAGCGAGACCGCGGGCGTAGGGGTCGAGCAGGTCACGGCTCGGGTCGAAGCGGTGGGTCGGGCCACCGGGACCGCTGGCCCGCACCGAGTAGCGAGTGCCGGGAACGAGCTTGTCGCTAGTCGCCTCCCAGACCCCGTGGTCGTCGCGCTGCATCGGGATCGTCTCGACGATCCACCCGGCATCCTTCGAGTCGAAGAGGCAGAGGTCGAGCTCGGTGGCGTTGGCCGACCAGACGCGCAGGGTGCCCGACTTTCCGGTGCTGCGCACCCCAAGGTCGTGCAGCGGGTCGAGCGAGAGCATGCGTCAAGAGTATGACCCGTGTGAGTCATGCTTGTTACATGGCGATCTACCTCGACTACGCAGCAACGGCACCGATGCCGTCTGCGGTGGTCGACGCCTATGCCGCCGCGCTGCGCCTGGTGGGCAACCCATCGTCGATTCACAGCCAGGGGCAGGAGTCGAAGCGGGTTCTCGAGGAGGCCCGCGAGAAGGTGGCGGCGTCGCTCGGCGCGGACCGCGTCGAGGTGACCTTCACCGGTGGCGGCACCGAGGCCGTCAACCTCGGCATCAAGGGGCTCTTCTGGTCGTCGCCGCACCGCAGGATCCTCGTGCCGATGGCCGAGCACCACGCCACCATTGAGGCCGTTGAGTGGCTCGAGCAGCACGAGGGGGCCATCGTCGACTGGATTCCCGTCGACGCGGTCGGCCGCATCGATCTCGCGGCCCTCGAGGCAAAAATTGGACCGGATGTCGCCCTCATCACCCTGCTGCTGGCCAACAACGAGATCGGCACGATTCAACCGGTTGAGCAGGTTGTGGCGCTCGCCGCCCAGCACGGCATCCCGGTGCACGTCGACGCGATCGCGGCCTACGGCTATCTGCCGATCGACTTTCACGCCCTGGGGGTCGCGGCTCTCAGCGTGAGCGCCCACAAGATCGGGGGTCCCGTTGGCATTGGGGCGCTGCTCATCGCGCGCTCGGCGACGATCGTTCCGCTCGTGCACGGCGGCAGCCAGCAGCGCGGCCGCAGCGGCACGCAGGATGCAGCGGGGGCCGCGGCCTTCGGCGTTGCCGCCGGTCTCATCCACCCGCCCTCGTCGGCTCTGCGTGACCGGCTTATCACCGGCGTCCTCGATAGCGTGCCCGGCGCCGTGCTGCGCGGCGACCCCGTCGAGCGGCTGCCGGGCAACGCGCACTTCACCTTTCCCGGCTGCGAGGGCGACTCGCTGCTCTTCCTGCTCGACTCTGCGGGGTTCTCGGTGAGCACCGGGTCCGCGTGCCAGGCGGGCGTTCCTGAGGCGTCTCACGTGTTGCTGGCGCTCGGCCTCGACGAGCCGACGGCCCGCGGCGCGCTGCGCTTCACCCTCGGGGCCGACACGACCGAGACGGAGGTCGACGCGTTGCTGGCTGCGCTGCCCGAGGCCGTTCGCCGGGCATCCATAGCCGGACTCGCCTAGGCTCGGGGGATGCTCGCACGCTCTTTGGCCATCGCCGCCGTGGCGCTGCTTGCCCTCGCGGGCTGCACACCCGAGGCGTCGACGCCGGCCCCGGTGCCGACGAGCACTGCGCCCACGAACACCACCATTCTCAACCCCGAACTCGCGCCCCAGTCGGTCGCGGCGGTGACCGCCGATTTTGCGACCGCGGAGGGGGCTCGGCTCGCTGACGCCATCCAGGCGCTCATCGACCCGGCTATCGTCGTTGACACGGGCGGGCAGTCGGAGCTGGTTCCGGTTGACGACGACATCGCCTCGTATTTCGGCATTCTTCGCGTGGTGACCGTCGACCCGGCCAATGATCCGATCGTGCTCGCCGAGACCGTCAACGCGGTTCTCACCCAGTCGGGGTGGACGGTCAGCCAGACCACCAACGACTCGGGAATCTACCTGTCGACTCTCGTGGCGGGTCCCGCCGAAGCACCGTGGGTGCTGTTCATCGAGGGCAACGCCTCCGTCCCGGGGGAGGCCAGCGTGACCTTTACGCTCGGCAGCCCCGACATCACTGCCTAGGCTGGATCCCATGAAGGTTGTAGCCGCGATGAGTGGCGGAGTCGACTCCGCCGTTGCTGCCGCGCGTGCCGTCGACGCCGGCCACGAGGTTGTCGGGGTGCACCTCGCGCTCAGCCGCATGCCCGGCACCCTGCGCACCGGAAGCCGCGGATGCTGCACCATCGAGGACTCGATGGACGCGCAGCGAGCGGCCAACATCATCGGCATCCCGTTCTATGTCTGGGACTTCAGCGCGCGCTTCAAAGAGGATGTCGTCGGCGACTTCATCGACGAGTACACCGCTGGCCGCACCCCCAATCCCTGCATGCGCTGCAACGAGCGCATCAAGTTCAGCGCCCTGCTTGAGAAGGCCCTCGCCCTCGGCTTCGACGCGGTGGCAACCGGCCACTACGCGAACGTCGTCGAGGTCGACGGCCACCGCGAGCTGCACCGCGCGGCTGACTGGGCGAAAGACCAGTCCTACGTGCTCGGCGTGCTCACCGAGCAGCAGCTCGCGCACTCGATGTTTCCGCTCGGAACGACGCCCTCGAAGGCGGAGGTGCGCGCCGAGGCGGCCGCCCGCGGCTTCAGCGTCGCCAACAAGCCCGACTCCCACGACATCTGCTTCATCCCCGACGGCGACACCCGCGGCTGGCTTGCGGAGCGCGTCGGCGCAGAGCAGGGCCAGATTCTCGACCGCACCGGTGCCGTCCTCGGCACCCACGAGGGCGCGCACGCCTTCACCGTTGGACAGCGCAAGGGCCTCTCGATCGGATTCCCCGCCGACGACGGCAAGCCCCGCTTCGTTCTCGAGGTGCAGCCCAAGACGAACACCGTCGTCGTCGGCCCCCGCGAGGCGCTCGCCATCGCCGAGATCGCCGGCTCCACCTTCAGCTGGGCCGGACTCCCTCCGCGATCACCCGAGGTGCCCTTCGACTGCGAGGTGCAGATTCGCGCCCACGCCGATCCGGTCGCCGCTGTCGCCGTGCTCGTCGACGGCGAGCTCGTGGTGACGCCCCGTGAGTCGCTGCTCGGGGTCGCTCCCGGACAGACCGCCGTCATCTACGTCGGCACCCGTGTTCTCGGTCAGTTCACGATTGCACGCACCCGCAGCGCCGTTCCTGTCTAGCCCCTCGCCCCGTCGGAGGGCGGTCGTAGGCTGGTGCCGTGGCTGACATCGAGACCCCTGATACCTCCGCCCACGACGAGGCAGCGCAGCTGACGTCGCGCATCCTCGAGCTGCGTGACGCGTACTACGAGCGCGATGAGGTGCTCGCAAGCGACGCCGAGTACGACGCGATGATTCGGCGCCTGGAGGAGCTCGAGCGGCTGCATCCCGAGCTGCAGTCACAGGACTCGCCGACCCAGACCGTCGGCGGTCGCGCCGAGACCACGATGTTCGCACCCGTCGAGCACGCCGAGCGCATGCTCAGCCTCGACAACGTCTTCTCGCTCGACGAGTTCGCCGCGTGGGGCGCGAAGGTCGAGCGCGACTCCGGTCGCGCCGTACGCTACCTCTGCGAGCTGAAGATCGACGGGCTCGCCATCAACCTCCGCTACGAGAACGGCGTGCTCACCACCGCGGCAACGCGAGGGGATGGCGTGGTCGGCGAAGACGTCACTCAGAACCTGCAGTACATCCCGTCGATCCCGCGCCAGCTCTCTGGCACCGGCCACCCGCCGATCGTTGAGGTGCGGGGCGAGGTCTTCATCCCCGTCGCCGAGTTCGAGAAGCTCAACGCCCTGCAGGCGCGGCTGCGCGAGCGCGTCGTCGAGGACGCACGGCACAAGGCCGGAACCCGTGTTTTCGATGAGCAGAAGGCCATCGACTCAGCCGCCCGGCGGTTCGCCGCCTTCGCCAACCCGCGCAACGCAGCGAGCGGCGGCTTGCGGCAGCAGCTCGACAAGAAGTCGGGCCTCGAGCTCGAGGCCGGGCAGGCCCGCCTGGCGAGCCTGCGTATGTACGTTCACGGCATCGGCGCCTGGCAGAACCCCCCGGTGGCGAGTCAGAGCGAGACCTACGGCCTGCTCGCCGAGTGGGGGCTGCCGACGAGCCCGCACTTTCAGGTTGTCGACGGCATCGACGCCGCAGCCGCGTTCATCGAGCACTGGGGCGTGAACCGTCACTCCGTCGAGCACGAGATCGACGGCATCGTCATCAAGGTCGACGAGCTCGAGCTGCACGCCGAGCTCGGAGCCACCTCGCGGGCACCGCGCTGGGCGATCGCCTACAAGTACCCGCCTGAGCAGGTGAACACGAAGCTGCTCGACATCGTGGTCAGCGTCGGCCGCACCGGTCGTGCCACCCCATTCGCCGTGATGGAGCCGGTTCTCGTCTCCGGCTCGGTCGTGCGGCAGGCCACCCTGCACAATCAGGACGTCGTGAAGGTCAAGGGTGTTCTCATCGGCGACACCGTGGTGCTGCGCAAGGCGGGCGACGTGATTCCCGAGGTGCTCGGCCCCGTCGTCGAGCTTCGGGACGGCTCCGAACGCGAGTTCGTCATGCCGTCGCACTGCCCGGAATGCGGTACCGCCCTTGCCCCCGCGAAAGAGGGCGACGTCGATCTGCGCTGCCCCAACGCTCGCTCGTGCCCCGCGCAGGTGCGCGGGCGAGTCGAGCACGTCGGGTCCCGCGGCGCGCTCGACATCGAGGTGCTCGGCGAGGTGACCGCGGCCGCGCTTACCCAGCCGATGGTGCCATCCACCCCGCCCCTCGTCACCGAGGCCGGGCTGTTCTCGCTGACCATCGACGACCTGCTTCCCATCGAGGTGCAGGTGCGCGACAGAGAGACCGGACTGCCCACGGGCAAGATCGAGGCGCCCTTCCGTCGTAAGGCGAAGGACGGCGAGTACGAGGCGTCGGCGAATGCGATCAAGCTCATCGACGAGCTGGAGAAGGCGAAGACGAAGCCGCTGTGGCGCATCCTCGTCTCTCTGAGCATCCGCCACGTCGGCCCGGTCGCCGCCCGGGCGCTCGCCGACTACTTCGGTTCGCTCGACGCCATTCGCGCGGCCTCCCGCGACGAGCTTGCCGCGGTTGACGGCGTTGGCGGCATCATCGCCGACGCGCTTATCGACTGGTTCGGCGTCGACTGGCACCAGGAGATCGTCGAGCGGTGGAAGGCCGCGGGCGTGCAGCTGGCGACCCCCGGACACCCCGGTCCCGGGGCGGCGGGCGAGAACACCGGACCTCTGGCCGGGCTCACCGTCGTCGCCACCGGATCCATCGACGGGTTCTCTCGCGAGGGTGCGCAGGAGGCGATCATCGCCGCCGGCGGCAAGGCGGCGTCGAGCGTGAGCAAGAAGACCGATTTTGTCGTGGCGGGGCCGGGCGCGGGCTCCAAGCTGGGAAAGGCAGAAGAGCTCGGGCTGCGCATTCTCACCGCAGAGCAGTTCGTCGTGCTTCTCGAACAGGGCCCCGCCGGCCTGGAGGAGTAGGCCGGCCAGAGCCGAGCGGGTCAGTGTTGCAGCGAGCCTGTTTACCCCCGAAGTGAGGGCTTAGGCTTCTAGTGCGCGGGGATTCGGAGCAAGATCCGCGCAGGGTGAGGGAGCTCCAGTGATCGATACGTCTGTGGTGTCGAACTCGGCGACGATAACGCAGGTCGCCGAGGCCTTCGCCATGCCTGAAAACTCCGCGCGCATCACCATCGGCACCGACCTGATTCCCGGGCTCGACGCCCTCACCACCACTGCCGCGCGCACCTCCGCCCAGCTGCTCTCCGGCACCGTCGACCTCGCGACCGCGATACCGGCGAGTCTCACGGCACCCGCGCCGGGCTCTCCGGCGATTGCCCCCCAGCAGCTCGTTCCGCAGCAGGCGAGCGACCCGGTAGCGCTGACGTCGCTCTCGGGTCTCACCCTGCTGCAGCAGCTCTCCCTGCTGCAGCCCGCCGCGATCTCCGAGTTTGTAGAGAGCAACCCTGAAGCTGTGCAGCAGCTCATTGATGCGCCGCCCGCCGCCCGCGAGATCGCGCTGTGGTGGAGCGGACTCGCCGGCCCCGCGCGGGGCGATCTGCTGGCATCCGCTCCCGGTCTCATCGGCAACCTCGAGGGGGTGCCCTTCGAGATGCGAAACACCGCAAACCGCGCCTACCTCTCTGACACGATCGCGCAGCTGAGCGGGCCAGAGGTCGGTAGCCGCTCGCAGGCCCTCGACGAATCCACCCAGCTGCGGATGCTGCAGAAGGTCACTGCCGCGCTCGTCGCGCCTGCGGGGGAGCCGACTCGTGCCCTGCTGAGTCTCGACCCCGACGGCGCGGGCACCGCGTCCATCGTGATCGGCGACCTTGGCACGGCCGACTACGTCAGCATCCTCGTGCCTGGCATGTTCTACACGGTTGACGGCCAGATGGCCGCGTGGACCACCGCCGCGCAGGGCCTCTACGACGAGCAGGTCTCGTGGGTAGACCAGCTCGGACTTGGCGGCACCGTCGCCACGGTCGCCTGGATCGGCTACGAGACGCCGAGCCTGGTCAACTTCACCTCGCTCGACCTCGCCTACCAGGGCCGCGATGCCCTCGCCAGTGCGGTCAACGGCCTGCACGATCTGCGCGGCGACGACCAGCCCTACCTCTCGCTCATCGCCCACAGCTACGGATCGACGGCCGCGATGATGGCGCTGACCGACTACGGGATCGACATCGACTCGATCGGCATCATCGGGTCGCCCGGCAGTTCCGCTCAACTGGCGAGCGATCTCGGTGTGCCCGGCGATAACGTCTACGTTGGCGAGGCCGACTGGGACCAGGTGAAAGACAGCGCCTTCTTCGGCAGTGACCCCGGCTCGGCGTCGTTCGGCGCCCACCGCTTTCGCGTTGCCGGCGGCACCGACCCGGTGACCGGGCAGGCGCTGCTCGGCTCGACCGGACACGACGAGTACCTCATGGTCGGGTCGGAGTCGCTGCGCAACCTCGCCCTCGTCGCCCTTGGACAGGGCCGGCTGGTCACGATGGCCGACGGCAGCAGCGCGGCAAAGGCCTCGACCGAGTACTCGCACTAGGGCCGGTAGAATTCTCGGGTGTCTGAAATCACCCCTGACGTCGTCGCGCATCTCGCGAACCTCGCACGCATAGCCCTGACTCCCGAAGAAATAGAGAAGCTCACCGGCGAGCTCGGCGCCATCGTCGACTCTGTCGCCAAGGTGAGCGAGGTGGCGACCCCCGACGTCGTTGCCACCAGCCACCCGATCCGCCTCGTCAACGTCTTTCGTGACGACGTTCCCGGTGAGACGCTCACGACCGCGCAGGCACTCGCCGGCGCCCCGGAGCACGACGGCAGCCGCTTCAAGGTGAGCGCCATCCTGGGGGAGGAGCAGTGATCTTCGAATCCGCCGCCGATCAGGCCGCCGCCCTCGCCGCAGGCTCAATCTCGAGCGTCGAGCTCACCCAGCAGCACCTCGACCGCATCGAGGCCGTCGACGGCGACGTGCGCGCCTTCCTGCACATCTCTGCCGATGCCCTCACGAGCGCCGCCGCTGTCGACGCGCGCCGTGCCGCCGGCGAGAGCCTGCCAGAGCTCGCGGGTGTTCCCGTGGCCATCAAAGACGTTCTCTGCACCATTGACATGCCGTCGACCGCCGGGTCGCGCATCCTCGAGGGCTGGATTCCTCCCTATGATGCCACCGTCGTCGCGCGTCTGCGCGCGGGCGGCCTCATTCCCCTCGGCAAGACCAACATGGACGAGTTCGCCATGGGCTCGTCGACCGAGCACTCCGCCTTCGGGCCGACTCACAACCCGTGGGACCTCGAGCGCATCCCGGGTGGCTCGGGTGGTGGATCGGCGGCCGCGGTTGCCGCCTTCGAGGCGCCTCTCGCACTCGGCTCGGACACCGGCGGCAGCATCCGCCAGCCTGGTGCAGTTACCGGCACGGTTGGCGTCAAGCCCACCTACGGCGGGGTGTCGCGCTACGGCGCCATCGCCCTCGCGTCGTCGCTCGACCAGGTCGGCCCGGTCACCCGCACCGTTCTCGACGCCGGTCTGCTGCACGACGTCATCGGCGGCTACGACAAGCGCGACAGCACCTCGTTGAAAGACGAGTGGCCGTCATTCGCCGCCGCCGCCCGATCGGGCCGTCAGGCTGAGTCGCTCAAGGGCCTGCGCGTCGGCGTCGTCAAGGAGCTCGACGCCCCCGGCTTCCAGCCGGGCGTCTCGCAGCGCTTTCACGAGACCCTCGAGCTGCTGCAGGCGAACGGCGCCGAGATCGTCGAGGTCTCTGCCCCCAACTTCGAGTACGCCGTCGCGGCCTACTACGTGATCCTGCCCGCTGAGGCGTCGAGCAACCTCGCCAAGTTCGACTCGGTGCGCTTCGGCCTTCGCTCGAAGGTCGGCGGCACGGTCGAGGACGTCATGGCGGCGACCCGTGAGGCCGGCTTCGGCGACGAGGTCAAGCGCCGCGTGATTCTCGGCACCTACGCCCTCAGTGCCGGCTACTACGACGCCTACTACGGCAGCGCGCAGAAGGTGCGCACGCTCATCCAGCAGGACTTCGCCGGTGCCTTCGCGCAGGCCGACGTTCTCGTCTCGCCCTCGGCGCCGACCACGGCGTTCAAGCTCGGCGAGAAGATCGACGACCCGCTGGCCATGTACCTCAACGACGTGACGACGATCCCGGCGAACCTTGCGGGGATCCCGGGCATGAGCCTGCCGATGGGCCTTGCCCCCGAAGACGGACTCCCGACCGGCTTCCAGGTGATGGCGCCTGCTCACGAAGACGTACGTCTCTACCGCTTCGGTGCCACCCTCGAGCGCCTACTCGAAGAGAAGTGGGGCCACACGCTCATCAGCCAGGCACCCGACCTGGCGACAAGCGAGATGCTGACGGCCGCGGAGGGCGCCGTCTAGCCGACCTGCGGTCGGCGGCGCAGGAGGGCTGCACCGGTCAGAAGCAGCAGTAGGCCGGCGATGACCGGCACTGTCACGTCTGTTCCCGTCGCAGCCAATGCGGCAGGTGCTACAGCAGCAGTCGCAATGGGCGTGCGCAGCAGCGCTGCCTGCACGATTCCGGTCGATGTGTAGTAGCCCCAGCTGACCGCGGCTCCACCGCTGAAGGCGACCACCCGGGGGAAGGGGGCGTTCCCTCCCGGCGCGCTGAGGTCGAGTGGGGTCTCCCAGGTCAGAGCATCAGAACTGCTGGCGGCCTGTGTGGCGAAGTTGGAGCTGGCGTCTTCCGTCATCCAGGTCGCTACTACGCGGCTGCCCGCAGAAGTGACCTTGGCGCTGTAGGAGTCCACTCCCAGAGTGCTCACCATGACGGGAGCGCCCCACGTCAGGCCGTCGGTGCTGCGCACCGCCCAGACCGCGTTGTTGCCGATGTTCGCCTGATAGACCGCGACGAGACCGCTGCCGAAGGACGCGATTTGGGTGGCGACCGCGGGTTGACCCGGCAGGCTCACGGTGGTCGGGGAGCCCCAGGTCGCACCGGTCGCACTCGTCGAGACTCGGGCAAGGTAGTTGGGTGCGTCGGACGTGTAGTAGCCGATGGCAAATCCTCCGGCATAGGCGGCGATGCTCGGCTCGAACGCCTGCTCGCCGATCTCGCTGACGCGGGTGGTGGCGAAGCTCAGGCCGTCGATGCTCGTGATCGCCTCAACCACAAAATCTACGCCGTTGAAGCGAAACCAGGTGATAGCGATCGTGTTGCCCGAGACGACCATGCGCTGGCCGCTCACCGTGTCGGTCGAGATGGTGACCGGGGTGCTCCACGTGACGCCGTTCGGGCTCGTCGAGAAGCGCGTCGGCGCAGAGCCTCCGTCAGAGCCCGCCCAGATCGCCGCGAGTCCGCCGTTGTAGGCGATGATCTGCGGAGCCTCGGTGTTCTGCCCCGGCGCGCTCAGGGTGACGGGCGTGGTCCAGCTGGTGCCATCGGCGCTAGTGGCCACCTGGGTCTCGTAGGCCCCGCCGTTGAGGCGCATCCAGATTGCGGCGATGCCGCCGCTGAACGGTGCAAGCCGTGCGGAAACCGCCTCGCCGCCGGGCGCGCTGATGGCGACCGGGCTCGACCACGTCGTGCCGTCGGTGCTGATCGATGTATGCACGACCGAATAGATCCCAACGGCTTGCGACCAGACAGCGGCCAGTCCGGAATTGAAGGGGGCAAGCACAGGCTCCTGAATTGCCGCTGCCGCCGGTGAAACATTCACGGTCGGCTGCCATGTCGGCTCCGCGGCGCTTACGGGGGAGGCGATGGCCACGCTCAGTGACACGGCTCCGACGAGCGCGATGATTGTGGCGGCACGACGGTTCATGGATTCCTCCGTGGGCGGGAAGCAGAGTGCTCTAGCTGGACTCTAGCCCTGCTGCTGCCGTTCGCGGTAGGCAAACTGGTTCATGCGGTTGCCGCAGCGCACGCTGCAGTAGCGCTTCGCGCCGTTGCGTGACAGGTCGAGAACGAGACCCTCGCAGTCATCAGCCTCACACTCGCGCATGCGGCCCGTCTCGCCGGAGCGAATGACGTCTGCGAGGGCCATGGCGAACTCGATCCGGATGCGCTGCGCGAGCGGGGCGTCGTCGTCGGTGGAGTGCAGGTGCCAGTCGTAGTGGTCGTGCTTGGCCAGGTAGGGCTTCGCCTCACGCATCATCGCGTTCACCTCGGCCACCGCCTCGTCGAGGGGCAGGGTCCAGACGCGCTTGATGAGATCCCGGGTATCGCGCACCGCGGCGACCTCCGCGTCGTCGCGGTCGAAGCGCCCGGTGAAGGTGTACTCGTCGAGAATGCGCCGCAGGGCGGTCTGGTCGGCGAGCTCGTCGGCACCGCTGCGCGACGCGGAGGGATGCGTGTCGACCAGTGCGACGTCGAACCGCAGCGTCTCTTCGGTGTCAGGGGCAAAATGCAATTTGACTACTTACTCTCTGGAGTCTTAGTGTCAGGGGCAAGCACCACAATAGGCCATGACAGGGGATCATCATGAAGTCACGCACCACCCTCGGCCTTATCGTCGCCGTCGTTGCCTCATTCACCTTCGGTACCTCGGGCGCGCTCGTCAAGCCGCTGCTCGAGGCGGGGTGGAGCCCGGCTGCCGCGGTCACTGCGCGTGCGCTCATCGGCGGCTTCATCCTGCTGCCCGTCGCCCTCGTGCTCGTGCGTGGCAAGTGGGCCGCCGTCTGGCGCGCCCGCTGGCGCATCGTCATCATGGCGCTCATCGGCGTCGCGGCGACGCAGCTCGTCTACTTCGCGTCAGTCGAGCGCATCCCGGTGAACACCGCGATCCTCATCGAGTACATGGCGCCCCTGCTGCTCGTCGGGTGGGTCTGGGCACGCACCCGCGCGGTTCCCAAGGCTGTTGTCATCGCCGGCTCCGTCGTCGCGGTTGCGGGCCTCGTTCTCGTCGTCTCGCCCGGTGGTGCCGGCAGTATCGACGCCCTCGGGCTGGGCTTCGCGGGCCTCGCCGCGATCGGCTGCGCCATCTACTACGTGCTCGCAGCCAAGCCGAGCGACGGTCTGCCCCCGGTCGCCCTCGCCTGCTTCGGCCTCATTGGCGGGGGAGTCTCCCTCGGGCTCGTTGGCCTCATTGGCGTGGTGCCCTTCACCGCCACCTTCGACAACGTCGCCCTTCTCGGCTCGCCCGCGCCGTGGTGGGTGCCGCTGCTCATCGTCGGGCTCGTGGCGACCGCGATCGCCTATGCAGCGAGCATCACCGCGAGCGAGATGCTCGGCTCGCGGCTCGCATCCTTCGCCGGCCTGCTCGAGGTCGTCGCGGCTGCGCTCTATGCCTGGCTGCTGCTCGGCGAGGCACTGACCCTGCTGCAGCTGCTTGGCGGCGCGCTCATTCTCATCGGCATCGGCCTCGTGCGCTCCGACACGTCGGCGACCGAGCTGGAGGCAGAGGCCGTGCCGGAGCCGCTACGCCCGGCGGATCGCCTTGAGGGCGCGCAGCAGTAGCAGCATCACCGGCACCATGCCGCCCCACTCCTTGCCCGTGCGGGGCAGGGTGAGCACTCCGGTGGCCTCGGCGATGGTGCGGCCCTCGACGAACCGCAGGATTCCCTCGGGCCCGTTGCGGCGTCCGATTCCTGACCTCTTCATGCCGCCCATCGGGGCGTCGACGCTGCCGAAGGTGGCGCGGTAGCCCTCGTTGATGTTGACGCTGCCGGCGGTGATGCGTTCTGCGACGGCACGTCCGTGCCGACGGGAACCGGTGAAGACGGATGCGTTGAGCCCGTACTCCGAGTCGTTGGCCGCGGCGATGGCCTCGTCCTCGCCGTCGAACACATGGATCGCGACGACCGGGCCAAACGTCTCCCCGGCCACGCAGGCCATGTCCTCGGTGACATCGGTCAGCACCGTCGGCTCGAAGAACAGCGGGCCGAGGTCGGGGCGCGGCGTGCCGCCCGCGAGCAGGGTGGCACCCTTCGTCACGGCATCGGTCACGTGCGCGGTCACGCGCTCGAGCTGGGCGGCGGTCGTCAGCGATCCGACATCCGTCGTGTAGTCGAAGGCGGCACCCTGGCGCAGTGCCTTGACTCGCTCGACGAAGGCGGCCGTGAAGGCCGGCGCGATCGCCCGGTCAACGTAGATGCGCTCGATCGAGACGCAGAGCTGGCCCATCGACGAGAAGCACGAGTAGACCGCGTTCGCCGCGGCCGTTGCCGGGTCGGCGTCGGCCAGCACGATGAGCGGGTTCTTGCCGCCGAGCTCAAGCGAGACACCCGTCAGGCTCGAGGCGGCGCGCTCGGCGACGCGGGTGCCGGTCGCGGTCGAGCCGGTGAAGCAGACGTAGTCGGCGGCATCCACGATGGCGTTGCCGATCTCGTTGCCGTCGCCCGCGATGACGGGCCAGAGGGCGGCCGGAACGCCGGCGTCGATGAAGGCGCGGCGCGAGGCGAGAATCGAGAGTGCGCCCTGGTTGTCCGCCTTCTGCACGACGGCGTTGCCGGCCGCGAGGGCCGGGATGACATCCATGAGCGAGAGGGACAGGGGGTAGTTCCACGGGGTGATGACGCCGACGAGGCCCTTCGCCTTGTAGGTGAGCCGGGTCGAGATCACGAGCGGGATTCCGGCGCGGCGACCGTGGGTGGCGAGCACGCGTCGGGCGGTGAGCGCGTAGTAGCGGGTGACCGAGGCCCCGGAGAAGACCTCTTCGAAGGCCTGACCGCGGGTCTTGCCGGTCTCGGACTGCAGCACGTCGAGCAGCTCTTCGCGGCGCTCGATGAGCAGGTCGTGGGCCGCGAGCAGCACGGCGCGACGGTGCGCGAATCCGGCTTTCTGCCAGGCGATCTGGGCGACGCGGGCGGCCGCGACGGCGTCCTCGACGTCGCGGGCGGTGCCCTGCGGAAGCTCGTGCAGCACCTCACCGGTAAAGGGCGCAATGACGGATGTGGTGGTCGCCCCGGCCACAGAGAGGTCACGGACCAGCTCGGCGGCGAGCGACCGGTCGAGAACGGTGCCAGTCATGTTCTGAGTGTAGTTATATGCTCGCAAAATGACCCTCGCTGCCGAACGGCCATTGCGCCGGCGCACCATCGCCCTCTATGCCATTGGCTCGCTCGGCACCGGCGGTTTCGCCACGCTTCCCGGGCTGGTGCTCATCTACTTTCTCACCGACACGCTCGGCATCGCGGCTCTCGCCGCGGGCATCCTGGTGACCGTCGCCAAGGTCTGGGACGTTCTCATTGATCCCGTCATCGGCGCGCGCAGCGATCACAGTCGCGCGGTCACCGGATCGCGTCGTCGCTACATGGTGATCGGCGCGCTGCTGCTGCCGGTGTTCTTCGTGATCACCTTCGCCGTGCCCGCCGGTCTCGACCCGTGGATCAGCGGCCTCTGGGTGCTCGTGGCGTTCATGGCGACGGCCACCGCCTTCTCGCTCTTCCAGGTTCCGTACATCGCGCTGCCGGCCGAGATCGCCGACGGCTACGACCAGCGCACCCGCCTGCTGTCGGTGCGGGTGGTGGTGCTCACCGTTGCCATCCTGCTGTTCGGTGCGGGCGGGCCGTCGCTGCGAAAGCTCGGTGGTGACAACGAGCACCTCGGCTACCTGTTGATGGCGGTCGTCGCGGGTCTGGTGATCGGCATCGGCATGCTCATCTCGTCGCGCTCCGCCGTCACCGGCCCGTCTGTCGCACAGCAGCGCACCTCGATCGCTGACAACTATCGGGTCGGGCTGGCGGCGCTGCGGCGCAGCCAGCCGTTCCGGGCGCTGCTGCTCACCTTCGCGCTGCAGGGTCTCGCCACCGGCATCATGCTCGCGGGTGCGCAGTATGTCGCGCGGTGGGTGCTCGGCGACGAGGGAGCTGTCGACATCCTGTTTGCGTCCCTCATCGCCCCCGCGCTGCTATTTGCTCCCGTCTGGCAGGGCATCGCCACACGCCTCGGCAAGGAGCGCGGCTTCGTCATCGCCTCAACCGTCTTCGGGCTCGCGGCACTGTCGCTCATCGGCATGCTGTGGGCTCCCGGCTGGTGGATCTTCATCTCGGTCGGCTTCGCCGGTGCTGGCTACGCGGGCATGCAGTCGCTGCCCATGGCGATGCTGCCCGACGTGATCACGCACGACGCCGCCCGCCACGGCGAGGGCAACGCCGGCACCTTCGGCGGGGTCTGGACCGCGGGGGAGACCACCGGCATGGCGCTCGGCGCGACGGCCCTCACCATCGTGCTCGCCGCGACCGGCTACGCCGAGTCGCAGGGCGCGGATGTTGTGGTGCAGTCGCAGACCGCCATCGGCGGCATCGTGCTGGCCTTCAGTGCCGTGCCCGCCGTCATCCTCGCGCTGTCGCTCGTCAGCTTCGGCCGCTACCGACTGCGGAAGGCAGACATCGATGCCAACACATGATGAGATCCTCGCGCGACTCGCGTCGCTGAGGGAGGCGGATGCACCCACCCATGGCGGGCACGTGCTCTCGTATGTCTACGACTCCGGGCTGGCCGAGCTCGATGAGCTCGCCGCACAGGCGATGCGACTCGTGCAGCCGGTCAACGGACTCGACCCCACGACCTTCACCTCGGTCGCGGTCATGGAGCGCGAGGTCATCGGCTTCGCGCGCTCGCTTCTCGGCGGTGACGACGAGGTCGTCGGCTCCGTCACCACGGGCGGCACCGAGAGCTGCCTTCTCGCAGTGAAGACCGCACGCGACCTGTACACAGGGGATGCCCCGCCGCGCCTGCTCGCCCCGGTCACCGTGCACGCCGCCTTTCAGAAGGCAGCGCACTACTTCGGCCTCGTGCTCGACCTGGTGCCGGTGCGCTCCGACGGAACGGTCGCGGCATCCGCGCTGATCGAACGCATGGGGGAGGATGTGGCGCTCGTGGTCGTCAGCGCCCCCTCCTACCCGCAGGCGGCCCTCGACCCCGTCGCGGAGGTCGCGGCTGTCGCGCTCGCCCGGGGCATCTCGTGTCACGTCGACGCGTGCATCGGCGGCTGGGTGCTGCCCTTCTGGAGCGACCTGCCCGCATGGGACCTGCGCGTGCCCGGCGTCACCTCCCTGAGCGCCGACCTGCACAAGTTCGGCTACGCACCCAAGGGGGCATCGGTGCTGCTGCAGCGCGGCCGCGACCGGCAACGTGCACAGTACTTCGCGACCACGCGCTGGCCCGGCTACCCGGTCGTCAACGCGACGATGCTCGGCTCGAAGTCGGCCGCCCCGCTGGCCGCCGCCTGGGCGATCACGCAGGCCCTCGACGTCGACGGCCTGCGCACGCTGGCTGAGTCGTGCGAACGTTCCACCCGCGCCCTGACCTCTCTCGTTGACAGCATTCCGGGGCTTCGGGTTGTCGGCGCACCCGTCGGCCCGCTCGTGGCGGTCGCGACTGACGAGTCCGTGCCCGCCGAGCTGCGGGTCGATCCGCACCACTGGGCCGACCAGGTGCGCTCTCACGGGTTTCTGCTGCAGCTGCAGCCCGGGCTCACCCAGGGTGACGGAACCCACCTGCCGCACACC